>Ga0310810_10011064_pt1 | contig 10539 bp, 8 predicted proteins | sample NCmetagenome_FD_207641 | JGI IMG/M metagenome (GOLD analysis project Ga0310810, IMG submission 207641) | Soil microbial communities from experimental microcosm in Duke University, North Carolina, United States - NC | ecosystem: Engineered > Artificial ecosystem > Soil microcosm > Unclassified ... | reverse complement strand
CGCAATTCCGACCTCGTTCCTGATGAGCTTCTTAGTCCTGAAGAGCGGCGGCTACACGCTCAACTTTATGATCATGTTTGCCATGCTGCTGGCAGTCGGCATTCTGGTCGATGGCGCCATTATTGTCGTCGAATATGCCGACCGGAAGATGACGGAAGGCCATCCGCCCAAGCTTGCCTTCGCGGAAGCGGCGCGCCGGATGTTCTGGCCGGTGGTGAGTTCCACCGCCACCATGGTCGGCGCCTTCCTGCCGATGCTGCTATGGCCGGGCATCCCGGGTGAGTATATGAGCTACTTCCCGAAAACGCTGATTTTCGTGCTTTCGAGCTCGATGATCGTGGCACTGATCTTTCTGCCCGTGCTGGGGGGCTTCTTCGGCAAGGCGCCAGAGCGGAATGAAAAGCACGAGAAAGCGATCGAGGCTTCCGAGACTGGCGACTGGCGCGAAATTCCCGGAATCACCGGCTGGTATGCGCATTTGGCCGACTGGATCACCCACAATCCCGGCAAGATGATAGGAATCGGTGCAGCCGCGGTCATAGCTGTGCTGTACCTGTTTGTGACGCACAATCATGGCACGGAATTCTTTGTTCAAACCGATCCGACGGAAGCAACGGTTCTCATTTCGGCGCGCGGCAACCTTGCCGCCAATGAGAAGCGCGATCTCGTCATGGGCGTCGAGAAGCGGATCGAGAGCGTCCGCGGCGTCGACTACATCTACGCCAATGCCGGCGGAAATCCGCAGAGCCAGAACATTCCCGTCGACAACATCGGCCGCATCACCGTGGTGCTAAAGCCTTATCGGCAGCGTGCCCGCGGCGAGAGCATTCTTGACGAAATCCGCAAGCGCACGGCCGACATGCCAGGCATCAAGGTGGAAGTTCGGAAGCCGGAAGGCGGACCATCGTCCGGTAAGGATGTCATGATCGACGTCAATTCGGACGATTATCTCCCCCTGTTACAGACGACCGCGAAGATACGAAACCACCTGGATGGCATGTCCAGCTTACGGGATATCGAGGATACGCGTCCGCTGCCTGGCATCGAATGGGACCTCGATGTGAAGCGGGACGTGGCGCAACGCTTCAGCGTCAGCACACAGGCCGTTGGTGCCGCGGTACAACTGGTGACCGATGGTATTTTCGTGGGGCGCTACCGCCCAGCAGATTCTACGCGGCTGGTCGATATCCGTGTGCGATACCCAAGCAAGGATCGCGGAATTCACGCGCTCGACCAGGTACGTGTGGCGACCTCGCAGGGCATGGTGCCGATTAGCACGTTCGTAAGCGTGCGCGCGGCGCCGCAAGTCAACAAGATTGAGCGGGTGAATGCGCACCGCACCTATCACGTGCGCGCCAACGTGAAGCCCGGGTTTAACGCGAATGCGGAAGTCCAGAAGATCAAGAGTTGGCTGAACGCGCAGACATTACCCTCCACGGTCCATGTGAAATTTAAGGGGAATGACGAGGAGCAGCAGGAATCGTTCATATTCTTGATTGAGGCGGCGTTCATGGCGCTGTTCATCATCGCGGTGGTCTTGCTTGCGATGTTCAACAGCTTCTATCACGCAAGCCTAATCCTGCTTGCCGTTATTCTCGCCATGATCGGCGCGCTGCTGGGCATGGTGGTGATGGGGCAAGGCTTCTCGATCATCATGACCGGCACGGGGTTGCTCGCACTTGCCGGCATCGTGGTGAACCATAACATTGTGCTGATCGACACGTATCACAAGCTGCTCGATTCGGGCATGGATCCGATCGAGGCGGTGATCCGCTCCAGTGCTCAGCGCTTGCGCCCGGTATTCCTCACCACCGTAACGGCAATTTTCGGCCTATTGCCGATGATGGCGGCCGTAGAGATCGACTTTGCAGCCCGGACCATCACCATCGGTGATCCGTTCGCCATGATGTGGATTCAGCTTTCGACGGCCGTCGTGTTCGGCCTTGCGTTCTCGAAGGGGATTACGCTCGGTCTGGTACCGGCGCTGCTCGCTTACCCGCATCGGGTGCGTGAGACTCATCAAGGCTTCTGGTGGTTCATGGGCCGCATCTTCGGCGCGCCGATCCGCGCATTCCGCCGGCAGCGCCGGACGCCCGCGGCAACACCGGCGCCGCAACCGGCGGAGTGATTACTCCGCCGCTGCGACCGGCAATTCGCGCGCGATTCCGGGTACGACGTCCGGATCGGCCTCCACCGCTTTGAGCCGCTCGCGGGCGGCGGCAGCTTCCTTCTGCTTGTTCCACATCGCGGCGTAGTGCCCGCCGCGGGCAACAAGTTCGGCATGGCGCCCACGCTCAATGATCTGGCCGTGATCGAGTACTAGGATCTCATCGGCGTCCACAACTGTCGAAAGCCGATGTGCGATAACAAGTGTGGTGCGGTTCTTTGAGACTTCCTTGAGCGCACCCTGGATTTCGCGCTCGGTATGCGTGTCGAGCGCCGAGGTCGCTTCATCCAACAGCAGAATCGGCGGATTCTTGAGAATGGTGCGGGCGATCGCGACGCGTTGCTTCTCGCCGCCGGACAACTTCAATCCCCGCTCGCCCACCATGGCGTCGTAGCCCGTGGGCAGCTCCCGGATGAAGGGATCGATCTGCGCCATCCGCGCCGCGTCTTTGATATCGGCTTCGTTTGCGCCAATGCGGCCATAGGCGATGTTATAGCGAATCGTGTCGTTGAACAGCACGGTATCCTGCGGAACGATGCCAATCTTCTCGCGCAAAGATGCCTGTGTCACATCCCGGATGTCCTGTCCGTCAATTTTCACCGATCCGCTTTTGATGTCGTAGAAACGATAGAGAATGCGCGAGATGGTTGATTTTCCCGCTCCTGACGGCCCAACCACGGCGATGGTCTTCCCGGCCGGAACGATGAAATCAATACCTTTCAGCACGATGCGCTCGGGCTCATAGGCGAAAACAACGTTGTCAAACTTGATCTCCCCGCCACTGACGGCCAGCGGCTTCGCGCCCGGCTTGTCCTTCACCTCCTGCGGCTGGTGCAGCAAGCGGAACATCGCGTCCATATCGACCAGCGCCTGCGTAATTTCGCGATAAACCGTGCCGAGGAAGTTCAGCGGCTGATAAAGCTGCATGAGGATGGCGTTGGCCATGACGAAATCGCCCACGCTGAAACGGCCCTGCCGGATGCCGAACACCGTCATGACCATCACCGCGCCCATGCCGATGGCGACGATGATCGCCTGCCCGGTATTCAGGATGGACAAGGAGGTCTGCGCCTGTATGGAGGCGTTGGCATACCGCTCCATGGACTTGTCGAAGCGCCGGGTCTCATGTGTCTCGTTGTTGAAGTATTTGACCGTCTCATAATTCAGCAGACTGTCGACCGCCTTGGTATTCGCGTCCTGATCGCTCTGGTTCATCTCGCGGCGGAACTGAATGCGCCAGCGAGTGACGGCGAACGTAAACCAGATATACGCTGCAACCATGACGAGCGTCGCCAGCGTAATCCACCAATCGAGCTTGACGATCATGATCGCGCTGAAGAGCAGCAACTGAAAAATTGTGGGGAATATGTTGAATATCGCGAAGGACAGAAGCGTATCGATCCCTCGCGTGCCGCGCTCGATAACACGGCTCAAGCCGCCGGTTTTTCGCTCGAGATGAAAGCGCAACGAGAGTGTATGGACATGCGCGAAGGTAGAGACGGCCACTTCGCGTAGCGCGTGATACTGGACCTTGGCGAAAATCCCATCCCGCAGCTGTGCAAACGCCTGCATCAGAATGCGCGCGATGACATATCCACCGATCAGCGCAAGGGTCGTGAAGATGGCAATGGTGACGGGCGGTTTGTGCGTCAGCTGGTTAGTGATCCAGCCCATGAACAGCGGAAAGGCCGTGGTCGCCAGAATCGCGAGCAACAGGCACGCCACCGAGCCGATGACGCGAATTTTCAGTTCAGGGTACCCCTTCGGCCACAGATACGGCAGCAGCATGTAGAGAGGCCGCAAGGATGGCGCCCCGTCGCCCTCTTCCGTCAGCAGCCGTGCCATTCACCTGGTCCTATCATTGGCGTACACTCTTGAACCCTTTGTTTGCGAAAACTGTTTAGGAATACGAAACCACATCTTCAATCCCGCCGCGCACAACGCCTCCGGTCACAGAATGCACAAGCCCTTGAACAATGCGATGAGGACCAGAACGATTTGCGTGTTCTGCGGCTCGTCGATGGGTCACGCGGAAGCATATGGCGCGGCGGCGCGGCGGCTGGGACAGCTGATTGCCGAAAGGAAGTACGCACTCGTATTCGGCGGAGGAAGCCTTGGGCTTATGGGTCAGGTCGCGCGGGCCGCGCGCGACGGCGGCGCGCCTGTCATCGGCATCCTGCCAGAATTCCTTCGCAATCTGGAGCCCCCGCTCAAGTCCGCCGAGGAGCTCATCATCACGCCCGATCTCTATCAGCGGAAAGATCGCATGATGACGATGGCAAGCGCGTTCGTGATTCTTCCGGGCGGGCTCGGCACGCTGGATGAATTCTTCGAGGTGCTCACCGCCGCGCAGCTCGAGGTGCATGAAAAGCCTATCCTGCTCGTGAACGTGAACGGCTTCTTCGATCCGCTGAAGACGCTGCTGGACCACCACGTGCGCTGTGGTTTTGCGCGAACGGAAATTCATGCTCTGTACCGCACGGTGGCCGATCCCGACGAAGCGATGCGTTTCATCGAACAATCCTCGGCGCCGACGGAATTCTTGCCCGGATAAACCGTCCTTCCGCAGCCACCAGCAGCAACGCCAGCCACACGCATCCGAAGGTAATCGCATCGATCCGCGTAAACGGCTCGCCGAACGCGAATACCGCGAGCAGCAGCGTGATGGATGGTGAAAGGTATTGCAGGAATCCGAGGGTGGAGAGTCGAATACGGCGCGCGCCGGCGGCAAACATCGCGAGCGGCACCGCGGTCAAAGGCCCGCCGAGAATGAGCAGCGCATCCCGCAAAACCGTTCCGCCCACAAACGCGCCGGTTCCGGTTCGAGCCCAGAAAAGGACAAGCCCGAAGGTCAACGGAAAGAGGATCCAGGTTTCGATGGCCAGCCCGTCGAGCGAATCCACATCCGTGCGTTTGCGGAAATATCCATAGAACCCGAAGGAGAGCGCCAACGCCGGCGCGATCCAAGGAAGATACCCGAGGTCGAACGCTTGGACTGCTACCGCCGATGCGGCCAGCAACACGGCGACGAGCCGCAACCGCGACATGCGCTCGCCGAACAACGTCACGCCTAGCGCGATCGAAATCAGCGGATTGATGTAATAGCCGAGACTCGCTTCCACGAGCTGGCTGGTCGCGATGCAGTAAATGTAGATCGTCCAATTGATGCTGATGAGAACGCTGGTGAGGGCGAGCGTTCCGATCAGCCGGCGATTTCGAACGAGCGACAGGAGATGCGAGCCGCGCCGGCGCACGAAGGTGAGGGCCGCCAGGAACAGCGCGCACCAGAAGACGCGATGCACCGTCAGGTGAAACGGCGGCACGGCGGACAGCAGCCGCCAATAGATCGGCACAATGCCCCAGATGCCGTATGCCGCCGCGGCGAGCGCGATCCCGGTGCGGTCGTCGGCGCCAACGGCGGCGCTTCTCGCCTCGACGTTGACTGGCTCACCAAGATCGGCGGCAGCGATTTCGTTTGAGTCGGCCAATTCCGTCGATCTGTCCATGAATTCGGTGTGGGCGATTACATTGCTGAAAGTAGGCGAGTCGCGAGGCGTTTCATTCGCCGCAGCGGGATAGCGGCTATGCATTGACCCACCCCGCAGCGCCGCGAGCCGATGGATCGGATTGACAGCTGCTACCGTTTCACCTCCCACGTCGTCGTGCCGTCGGGGTTATCCTTGAGCGCGATTCCCTGGGCTGCGAGTTCATCGCGAATATGGTCGGCCTCCCTGAAGTCCTTTGCCTTCCGCGCGGCGTTGCGGGCCTCGATGGCGCGCGCGATCTCGACGGTATCCACGGCCTTTTTCGACACAAGCCGTTCCGAGATCGGGTTGAAGCCGAGCAGCCACAGACCGCCGGCCAGTTCTTCCGGCGAAGCCTTGTGCAATTCTGCGATGGCCTGCGGTGTGTTGAGGTCATCGCACAGCGCGCCAAGCACCGCATCGCCGACCTTGGTTGCGGTCACCGGCTCGGCGATGTCGTACCAGCGCTCGAGAATATCCCAGCTTTCCTTGATGCCGGCGACCGTCCAGTCCATCGGCTGGCGGTAATGCGAGCGCAGCATGTTGAAGCGCAAAACATCCGCGGGCCACGCCGCCAGCAGCTCGTGGATGGTGACGAAGTTGCCGAGCGATTTCGACATCTTCTCGCCCTCGACATTGAGAAAGCCGTTGTGCACCCACACGCGCGCGAGCGGATGGCCGGAATGGGCGCACTCGCTTTGCGCGATCTCGTTCTCGTGGTGCGGGAACATGAGATCGATGCCGCCGCCGTGAATGTCGAAAGTGTAGCCAAGATACTTTGCGCCCATGGCCGAGCATTCGAGATGCCACCCGGGACGCCCACGACCCCACGGCGAATCCCATCCCGGCGTGTTTTCGTCGGACGGCTTCCATAGCACGAAATCCATCGGATTCTTTTTGTACGGCGCGACTTCCACGCGCGCGCCGGCGATCATCTCGTCCAGCGGACGGCGCGAGAGCTTGCCGTAATCCGGCTTCGAGGACACATCGAACAGCACATGGCCATCGGCAGCATAGGCATGATCCGACGCAATCAGCGCCTCGACCATCGCGATCATTTCGCGCACATGCTCGGTCGCGCGCGGGGTCACCGACGGCGGTAGATTACCGAGTGCTGCGACATCTTCGTTGTAAATACGCCCCGTCTCTTCCGTGATCTCTCGCACGACATCGAGAATAGGCATGTTGCGGCCCTGCGCACGCTCCAGCGCCCGCGCGTTTATCTTGTCGTCGATATCGGTGATGTTGCGCACATACGTCACGTGCGTGTCGCCGTACAAATGGCGCAGCAGCCGGAACAGCACATCGAACACAATGACCGGCCGCGCATTCCCGATATGCGCGTAGTCGTACACCGTCGGCCCGCACACGTACATGCGCACATTCTTCGGATCGAGCGGAACGAAATTTTCCTTGGATCGTGTGAGCGTGTTGTAGAGGCGTAGCGTCATCGCGACCTGCGTTTCCGCGGTGGCTTGAGGCCGTGCTGTCGATCCACCAGCGCAATCAGCGCGTTCACCTGCCTGATGAAATCGGAAATCTGCCGGCGGAGCTCGCGTTTCTCCGCCGTATAGCGCCCCGTCTTCAGCGCCTGCCGGTTGTCGGGCTGCGCGCCCCGCCGCCTCTTCTGCAGTTGGCCACAAGATATTGGGTCGGCAGAACTAGGACTCGTTTTTGCCCTGAGGGCGCCCCCCTCCCCCGCGGCAGGCGATTTCCGCTGCTGTGGCAGCGGCTTAGCACGTTTCTGGGCGGCGATGTTTGCGTCCCGAATCATGAGAACTTCTGTAGAACGAATTGACCGGACGGTCAACGGTGTCTCGCCCTCTTGGCGATGTGGCCTTGAGGCGGTACCGCACGCGTGTTGGAGTGGTAACGCGGAGTGTCGGGGAGAGATGTCATGGGGTTTGGCGAAGCGGTCACGACCTGCTTTCGGAAATATATCGGCTTCAGCGGCCGCGCGGCCCGCTCGGAATATTGGTGGTTTGTGCTGTTCAGCGTTCTGGTCGGGATCGGCGCGGGAATTCTGGATCAGATCGTCGCGCCCGGCTACACGGCGCAACACAGGGAGGGACCACTTGCGGCAATCACGTCGCTTATCCTGTTCCTTCCGCAATTGGCTGTCCTCGTTCGCCGGCTGCACGACATCGATCGCACCGGCTGGTGGGCGCTCGCGTTCTATCTGATTCTGATCGTCGCCATTTTCACTGCGATTGGCGCCGCGTTTAGCGGAAATTGGGCCACGGCGGGATTGCTTATGCTTGTCGTCTTCGCCGTGTGTGTCTGGGCGATTGTGTGGATGGCGACAAAGGGAACGGCAGGGCCAAATCGCTTCGGTCCCGATCCGCTGGCGACCAACGTCTCCGGTGTTGCGACGGCGCCAGCGGCATGATGGCCAGAATCAGTCCGCCCCGCCTTTGAGCCGCTTAAGCGCTTTTTCGCGGCCGATGAGGGGGAGGAGTTTCTTCATCTCGGGGCCGCTTTCGCGCCCGGTGAGCGCAAGGCGCAGTGGGTGGAACAGCGCACGGCCTTTCAGGCCGGTGGCGGAGGACAAGGCGCTCGTCCACGCGCTCCAGGTGGAATCGCCGAACGGCTCGGGAGGCAACAGGTCGGCGGCCGCGGTCGTGACATCGGCGTTTTCGATGACGGGAGTCACAGGCCCTGCGATGAGCGTCCACAGATCCTTTGCATCCGACAGACGTGTGAGGTTCGATTTCACCGCATCCCAGAATGCTTCGCCGCCGGAGATGCCAATCGCCGAAAGCCGCACGGCAACATCCGTGTACGGAAGAGAGTGCAAGAGCTTGGCGTTCAGGCTTTTCAATTCGACAGGATCGAAGTGCGCCGGCGCGCGCCCGATCTTCTCGAACGCGAATTCGTCCGCGAGCGCCTCGAGCGACGGGCGCAATTCGATGGAGCCGGACGTGCCGGTTTTCGCGAGATAACAGGCAAGCGCGAGCGGCTCGATTTCCTGCTCGCGGATTTCCTTCAGCGACAACGAGCCAAGCCGCTTTGACAGCGCCTCGCCGCCCGCGCCGACCAGCAGCGGAAAATGCGCGAATTGCGGCACGGCTACGCCGAGCGCTCCGAAGATCTCGATCTGCACCGCGGTGTTGGTGACGTGGTCCTCGCCGCGGATCACATGGGTGATGGCGAAGTCGATGTCGTCGGCGACGGACGGCAGCGTGTAGAGGAAGCGGCCGTCCTCGCGGATGAGCACGGGATCGGAGAGATGCGCGGTGTCGATCTCCACGTCGCCGCGTACGAGATCGTGCCATTTCACTTTCGTCTGGCTGAGCTTGAAGCGCCAGTGGGCTTTCCGACCTTCGGCTTCCAGTTTCGCGCGATCTTCGGGCGAAACCTTCAGCGCAGCGCGATCGTAGACCGGCGGCTTGCCCATCGCGATCTGCCGCTTGCGGCGGCGCTCCAGCTCATCCGCGGATTCATACGCGGGATAGAGGCGGCCGCTCGCCTTCAGTTTCTCCGCCGCGCTCCGGTAGGCGTCGCTGCGCTCGCTCTGGCGCGCGAAGGCATCGTGCGTCAGGCCAAGCCAGCTTAGGTCTTCGAGAATTGCGCGTTCGAAATCCTTCTTGCTGCGCTCGGTGTCGGTGTCGTCGATGCGCAACAGGAATTTGCCGCCGTGCTTCTTCGCGAACAGCCAGTTGAGCACGGCCGTGCGCGCGTTGCCGACATGCAAGAGGCCGGTTGGCGAGGGAGCAAAGCGAACGACGGTCGTCATGATTTCCGTCTAGCAGGCTGTTCTACGTGGAGCGAACCGTTACGAACGGTGACCCAAGAGTCCGCCTTCCGATTGAAGATCGTCCATTGAGGGTAACCCTCGATGGTAGAAAACGATACGACGTGAATCTTGTTGGAAAGCCCTATATCAACCTCGTTGAGTCGCCCCAGCAACGACACATCAGTTACCTTTGCCTTCTTCAATTTTGCAAAGGCCTTCGGCCACAATGTCGCATCGCTCCAACTGCCACAGAGAATTGAGCGGATGCCTTCGATCCTCCAGCTCCACTCGACCATCAACGAAATTTCACCGTTCGGATTTCCTCTCTTGCCATCGGACCGAATGGTGGGGCGGAGTTTGCCAAATTCGAGAAAAATAGCCGAGCCATAACCGCGCCACACGTGGTTGACCGGTAATCCAATTAGAGGTTCACAAAACTCTGCAAAGCCATCTAAGCCAACCTTCGTCGAAAGCACGTTGCGGTTCATAGGTCCCGCGCATCCCGGAAGGCATTGGTGATCGGATAGCGGCGGTCGCGGCCGAAATTGCGGCGGGAGATTTTCACCCCCGGCGGCGCCTGGCGGCGCTTGTACTCCGACACATACAAGAGCTGCTCGATGCGCTTGACCGTCGCGGGATGATAGCCCTTGGCGCACACCTGCTCGAATGACATCTCCCCTTCCACCAGCGCCTCGAGAATGCCATCGAGACTCTCGTATGGCGGCAACGAGTCCTCGTCGCGCTGATTGGCGCGCAGCTCCGCGCTCGGCGCCTTGGTGATAATACGCTCAGGGATCACCGCGCCTTCCGGCCCTAGCGCGCCCTTCGGTCTGTTCGCGTTGCGCCAATGCGCGAGGCGAAACACCTCCGTCTTGTAGATGTCCTTCAGCACATTGTAGCCGCCGCACATATCGCCATAGAGCGTGGCATAGCCAACGCTCATCTCGCTCTTGTTGCCGGTTGTAAGCACCATCGGGCCGAACTTGTTGGAGATCGCCATCAGGATCACACCGCGGATGCGGGACTGCACGTTCTCTTCCGTGGTGTCCACCGCACGGCCCGCAAAGCTCGGCTGCAAGGCTTGTGTGAACGCTTCCACCGCACCTTCGATC
>Ga0310810_10011063_pt1 | contig 10540 bp, 7 predicted proteins | sample NCmetagenome_FD_207641 | JGI IMG/M metagenome (GOLD analysis project Ga0310810, IMG submission 207641) | Soil microbial communities from experimental microcosm in Duke University, North Carolina, United States - NC | ecosystem: Engineered > Artificial ecosystem > Soil microcosm > Unclassified ... | reverse complement strand
GCGTCCGTTGGGTCGACCGCGCGAGGGGCCTGCGTGGCCTCGACCATCGTCCGAAGCGCGGCCAGCACGCCGGCAGCGTCTTGGCGAAGTTGCGTCACCCGCGCCTGTTGATTCGGATTGTCAGCCGTCAGCGCCGCCAGACGACTGACCTCGGTCTCGACAGTGCGCGCCGTTTGACCGAGCGCTGTGAGATTAGAGGCGTCGCCCGATGACACTCCAATCCGTACAGCAGTGTCCGCGTCCACGATCGTCGCGAGCACGTGCTCGATCGCGGTCAGCACCTGCTGGGTATGAACGACCCATTCGTTGGAGGTCTGAGATCGCTGGACCGTGCGGTGGACGACCCATACCACGGAGACGACCGCGATGACGGCAAGTACAGCCGCTCCACGAAGTGTGCGTGATCCATCCATGCGGTTACTTAGCAGAAGTTCGCACGAACACCGCCGTGTCTTGAGCTTACGGGCCGAATCGGTGGACGCCGGTCGACTCAGCGAGCGGTGCCGTAGTGTTCCTTCACTCTCGCCACAAGCTGCGGATCCGTCAGCTTGTCCGTGCGCTCGATCTCCACAATGCTCTCGGACGACGCCTTGGAGCGACCGAGACGCTCCTTGAGCTGCAGCTTCGCTTCGCCTGGCTCAAGGAGCAGAAGCGCGTCAGGCTTACCAAGCTGACCGATGACATCGTCGTAGTACCGGTCAAGGTCCTGGTTGTGCCGTTCCTCGTACTTCTTCTCCCCGCCGCCTTCCTGAGAGCCTGAGTAATGCGGGTGCGCCCCGACATCGGATATCAGCGTTCTGGTGGTAACTTCACCCGCCGCAATGGACACGATGACGGCCTTCTTGTGATCGATCCACACTCCCACGTGTTGACCCATGCTCCCCCACTACGCGCAGCGGTCTTCGACGGGCGGAGCGCCCTCGACGGCAGCAGCCAGCCCACAAGATGCGCAGCAAGTGAGCTAAGCCGCTGTCTCCTTTTGCACACCGCCTCGTGTGACAAAAAGATGCACCAGCGCATCGCGGAGCGGGCATACGCCGCTGTTGATGCGCTCAGTCGGCGACGCTATCACCCCAGAGCCGAAGCCAATAGATACGACGAAGGCCAGGGCAGAACTCAAGAACGGCTTACTCACGGTCGTTGCGCCCGTGGCCACAGAGGCGCAAGTAAAGCGTCTCGACATCAAGGCGGCGTGAGTGGTGGCCCTTCCCACTCTTTGGTGGGACTCGTGAGTCCGCGTCGCTGCCGCGCACGGAATCCTGTGAACGCGCAAACGACGAGACCGAACTCTCGAGGTTTCGCCGCACCGTCAACCTCACCGACGTGACGACCGCGTAGACCGGATTGGCTCGACTCGAAGGGCCTCCGGGTTGTGAGTCGGTCTCTTTCACTATTCCTGAACTCCAGCGAGTACGCATCCTGTCGGTCGCGAGGAGTTGAATTCGAGAGCAGAGCGTGTGCCTAAACGTCACTCGGACAGGAATTTCTCTAGAAACGAAACCCGAGTTTTACGTTGAACTCATTGGTGTGGTTCAGGGGCTCGTACGCGCCGAGCTGTTGCTGAACCGTGATGCCGTTGACCGTAAACATCGCCGTTTCATCGTTCACAGCCGAAGAGCTGACGTTCCAATGAATGTACTCAGGCTCCACCGACCACTGCCTGGTCATCTGGTATTTCGCACGTGCGCGCAACGCCCATCCGGAGGTCTGATCGAACGAGATGTCGGAGAAACCTTCGAGCGTAAACGCGGGCGCAAACGGTGTCGCCGGCACATCGCCACCGCCTAATTGCGAGTCGCGCGTCGTTTGCCAACCATGAAGCAGGTAGTCATATTCCAGGTTGAAGCTCAGTGCGTTGTGCGAAGCCACGGTCGTGCGTCCCGTGATCCCGACTGGCAGATACAAATAGTTGTCGGTACGGTATCCGGCGACGCCGGTCGTGCCATTCGACAAATGACGGATGCCGATTCCGACATCGGGTGACCATCCCCACGTGCGGCCGATGAAATCCTTGCCGACGAGGGCACGGCCTTCCACATACCAATCCTTGTCGCCGCTCTCGCTGCACGGCGACGGATCACCAATATCCAGCGCCCAGCCGTTTGGCGATCGGCTGTCGGGCGTGATCAAGAAAGGCGAACACCAGCCGTCGTAGGTTGTGTGTCCCCACAGGCCTCTCGCATCAGCCTGGAGAAACCAGTGCTGGCGCGCATTGAGTGCTGTCGTACCCGTATATCCGCCTCCGAATTTGGGGCCGTGGATCGAAATGCTCGTATCGCCGGGCTCGACATACTTGTAGGCACCCACAGCGAAATTCACTTCATGGCCCGTCGGCGTGGCCAGGGCGTTCACCTCGGCCGTCCCAGGCGAAGGCGTGGATTGCGCAGATGTCGAACCGGACGTTTGTGCGAACGCGTGCGAAGGAATGATGGCGATCGAACTAACGACCAGGAGTCTCTTCAGACGAGGTAACACGAAACACCGCCTCGGCATGGCAGCGTGCTGGCGCTTTCGATCTTGACACACCTTGATTCCTATACACCTTTTCAAAGACGAAGGCCGAGGTGGGGGCTGGCATCACGGAATTGGGTGTTTCATGCCGACACATCACACTCTGGCCTTCGCCGCCGCGCGGCTAACACGCCGGAACGTCGCGGTTTGGAGCCCTTGTGGAAACTCCAGACCTGGGCATCGCGTTTGCCGTGTAGAAGTCCAAGCTGCACGCGGTTTCAGCAAGGAGGTTATTGATGCCGTTGAAGAAACCGATCCGGAGGAAATCAACTCGCCTCAGCAGGCTCGCGTTCGTCAAGAGATCCGTCAGGTTCGCGAAATCCATGAACCTCGCGAGCGTCGTGAGTGTCAAGAAGCTCACGAGGCTGACGACCGGAATGGACACCGCGATTGTTCTGCCGCTGATCGGCACGGTCGTTGTGCTGATGCTGTTCGGCGCGCGGGCGATATCGCGGCAAGATGCCGAGTTCACGGTATCGGCGGCGCCACAAGCCGATTCCGCGATCGTGGACGGATCGGGCGTCCCTCCGGTCGAGATCGCGCACGGCGTAGAACTGGCCTCGCAGAACCAGGTCACCACGCCAGCGCCCGTGACGATCGCGGGATGCCTCGAGCGTGATGACGAGACGTTTCGTCTGAAGGACACCTCCGGCGAGGATGCACCACGCTCGCGAAGCTGGAAGTCCGCGTTCCTGAAGAAGGGGGCAGCGCCGGTCGACGTCGTCGATGCGACGAAACGTTTGAAGTTGACGAATCACGTTGGAGAGCGCGTGAGCGTCACCGGCACACTGAGTGACGGCGAGATGCAGATCCGCTCGCTGCGGCGTATCGCGGCGTCCTGCAAGAACACCAGTTCGAAAACGACCGTCTGACCCACCTGTAGCCGCGGGCTGCTTTCAGCCCGCGGCGCGCAGACTTGCCACGCGCGGCGTGCCGAAATCCGACCCGGGACCGTAGTCGTAAGAACGCGGCCCTTCGGAGGCGCCGTGACTGGCGCTCGGTGTCTTCTCATCGGGCTTCTCAGTGACGCCGAGCTTGGTCTGAACAGCCTCCCCAGCTGCGTCTCGCTGCATCGCGCGTCAGTTGGCGTGCGCTGTGCTGCCGAATTCCAGTGACAGGTCGGGGCTTCCTCGATTTTTCGAGGAACTCGTAGATTTCGTGTGCCCCCGGGCACCTGGCATGTCGTCGCGAGCCACGGTATTTCGGAGGCTGGCGCTGCGAGCGTGGATGGAGGCCTACATGCGCAAATTCTCTGCACACATCAAGCTCCTTATCGCATTGATGTGGATCTCGGTGACAGTGTTTGTGGGTTCCGCCTCCGCGCAGACAGTCCGGGAAGAACTGAATAGCGAAGTCGAGTCCCTGAAAGCAGAGAACGCCGTTGTTCGAGAACTGCTTCGCAAAATGGAGGAGCAGCAAAAGGCCCTGATGGAGCAGGTCCAGCGTCTGCAAAGACGACTCGATGGCTCCGCGGACAGCTCCGAGCCTCTGACAAGTGACGCGAGTGCCCCGGTGCCGTTGACGGATGCGTCAGCACAGCAAGCGCCCGTTCAACAACCGGAGAAAGAGGATCGCTATCAGGATGGCATCGTCGTCTACCAGAATCCCGAGGACGCGACGATTCCCTTCCTGCTGAAGTTCAACGTCAACACTCAGATTCGATACCTCAACACCCTCGACAGCAGCGACACCTTTACCGATCATCTCGGAAATGTCCGCGACGTGCATCGACGCAATGACATCACGGTCAACCGTTCGATGTTCATCCTGGCTGGTTACATGTTCGATCCAAAACTGCAATACAGCCTCACCGTCTGGACATCCGCCGGCGCTTCTTCGATCGTCGTTGCCGGGAATATCGGTTGGCGATTCAACAGGGGGCTGACCGTGACCGGCGGGTACACGGGCGTTCCAGGCAGCCGATCGCTTGTCACCACGTTCCCGTTCTTCCAGCCGATCGACAGAAGCATGGCCGACAACTTCTTCCGCCCCGGTTTCACGCAGGGAGCATGGGCGAGCGGAGAACCCGTGAAGGGGCTGAACTACCTGGCGTTTGTCGGCAACGGTCTCAATACGCTGAACATCTCGGCCGCCAAGATCGACACGAATCTGCTGCTGTCGGGCAGTGTCTGGTGGGAACCGCTGGGACCCTACTCGGAGCCCGGGAAATCGCGCCAGATGTACGACGACTACTTCGCCTCCAGCAGGGCCCGGATTCGGATCGGCAGCAGTTTCACGCGGTCGCGCGAAGACCGTTTCTCAGAAACCGACCAGTCGAGTCCCGACAACACGTCGATCTACAACTCGGACGGCGTGCTCGCCTTCTCGACCGGAGCGTTTGCTCCCGGCGTGACTGTTGACCAGGCTACCTACAAGATGTGGGCGATCGATGGCGGTCTCAAGAAGAGCGGCTTTTCAGTGAACGGACAGTACTTCCTTCGCTGGGTTGGCGACTTCGACGCGGATGGACCGCTTCCACTCGACTCCACATTCGATCACGGCTTTGAGTTGTCGGCGGGGCAATTCGTTGTTCCGAGGACGCTGGTGTTGTATGGGCGCGGCTCAAAAGTGTTCGGACAATTCGCCAGCCCGTATGAGTATGGCGGTGGCGCTAAGTGGTATTTCCTGCCGACCGAGCGCTTTTGGCTCACCGCCGAGTTGATGAAGGTTCACAGAGCTCCATACAGCGGAGCGTTTACTCCGTACACCGCGGGGATGGCGGGCTGGGTGCCGATGGTGCAGACAGTTCTGGCTTTCTGAAATCGGGTGCCTCAGTGAAGATGTTTCGACGAACGATCTCGCGTCGGGCGCTTCAACGGACTTTGCGTTGGGTTGGAAGGTGGAGCACGTACAACTGAACGGCGCGGCCACGCGCATGGTGGCGCACCGCGCCACGCCGATCGGCGGCACCACCGCGCTTCTGATGTTTCCAGAGCGCCGGCTGGTGATTGCCACCATGTCTAACGTGTCGAGAGCCGAGGGTGTCGCACCGTTTGGGGTGAAGGTCGCGGAGGTGTTCGCGCAGTTGCGATAGAGCGCCTCAATCGCATGAAAGGAGCCTCCGAAGCACGGGGGCTCACGACGGAATGCCGTGCGCGCTGGAGGCACACTGATCCGCCGCCCCCGAGAATGCTCAGGAAACGGTCGATTCGCCAGCGTCCGCATAAGCACGTGTTTTGCCGTACGACGTGGCTGTTTCGCATCGGAAACTCCGCATGGACGGCCCTGACGATCCCGAACAAGCCAGATTGAGGGACACGCACGAGCACGGTGCCCGATGGAAGAAGTGGGGCCCGTACTTGAGCGAGCGTCAGTGGGGCACGGTTCGGGAGGACTACAGCGAGAGCGGAAACGCCTGGAACTACTTCCCACACGATCAGGCCCGGTCACGCGCCTACCGCTGGGGCGAGGATGGACTGGCGGGCATCTGCGACGATCGGCAGATCCTCTGCTTCGCGCTGGCGCTGTGGAACGGCCGCGACCCGATCCTGAAGGAACGCCTGTTCGGACTCACCAACGACGAGGGCAACCACGGCGAAGACGTCAAGGAGTACTACTTTTACCTCGACAGCACACCCACGCACTCGTACATGAAATATCTCTACAAGTATCCGCAGAAGGCCTTTCCCTACTCGGATCTTGTGGTGACGAACCGGAAACGCGGCCGCTTCGAGTTGGAGTACGAGCTCCTCGATACCGGCGTCTTTGACGACGACCGATATTTCGACGTGTTCGTCGAGTACGCGAAAGCGTCGCCGGAGGAGATTCTGGTTCGCATCAGCGTGTGGAATCGCGGCGACGCGGCGGCGACGCTGCACGTCCTGCCGACGCTCTGGTTCCGCAACACGTGGTCGTGGTCCGATGACCACACAGCGAAACCAGTACTCCAGCAATGTGGTCGGCAGTCGCTTATCGCCTCTCACCCGGCGCTCGGTGAGCGATACCTCCTCTGCGATCGCGACGTCCCCATGCTCTTCACGGAGAACGAGACGAATCGCTCACGCATCTTCGGCTTGTCGAACGATTCGCCGTACGTCAAGGACTCCATCAACGACTTCTTCGTCCACGACAAACGAGACGGCGTCAATCCACACAAGACAGGCACGAAGACTGCCGTGCACTACGAGGTGACGGTCGCACCGGGCGACGTGCAGGTGATTCATCTGCGACTCAGCGACCGCACCGGGGGATCGCCTGGAGACGCGTTCGGCGCCCCGTTTGACGAGACGATGAATGCGCGTATCGCAGAAGCGGACGCGTTCTACGCCAAGGTCATCCCGCCACATCTCGATGCCGATTCACGACTCGTGATGCGACAGGCCCTGGCAGGCATGCTGTGGAGCAAGCAGTTCTACAACTATCCGGTACAAGCCTGGATCAACGACAAGCTGCTCCCCCCGGATTGCCGGCAGCGGATCGCGCGTCGGAACACCGACTGGTTCCATCTCGAGAGCGCCGACATCATCTCGATGCCCGACAAGTGGGAGTACCCGTGGTTCGCCGCCTGGGACCTGGCCTTTCACTGCGTGATCCTCGCGCGGGTCGATCTCGACTTCGCGAAGGAGCAATTGCGCTTGATGACCAACCAGGTCTACCTGCATCCCAACGGACAGATTCCCGCGTACGAGTGGAACTTCAGCGACGTCAATCCGCCGGTGCACTGCAAGGCGGTCTGGTATGTGTACCAGCTCGATCGAGCGTTCAACGGTATGAGCGATCGCGCATTCCTTGAAAGCCAGTTCCACAAGTTGCTGATGAACTTCACCTGGTGGGTCAACCGAAAAGACCAGTCCGGACGAAATGTATTCGCTGGCGGGTTCCTTGGTCTCGACAACATCGGGGTGTTCGATCGCAGTTCTCCGCTGCCAACGGGCGGCATAATCGAGCAGGCGGATGGCACGAGCTGGATGGCGATGTTCTCGCTCGACATGCTGACGATCGCATTGGAGCTCGCCCTCGAGAACCCCGTGTACGAGGAGCTGGCCTGCAAGTTCTTCGAGCACTTCGTCTACATCGCGGCCGCGATGGACCGCATCGGCGACAACGCCGATGAGCTGTGGGACGAAACTGATGGGTTTTTCTACGACGTGCTTCGGTTGCCGTCTGGCACAGCGGTCCGACTCAAGCTGCGGTCGCTGGTGGGACTAATCCCGCTCTTTGCCTCGACGATCTTCGAGCGAGACGTGCTGGAGCGCCTGCCTGCATTCGCGAAGCGAATGCACCACTTCGTCGAGATGAACAAGGGGTTGTTCATCAACATCACCGACGTCACTCGTGCTCGTGTCGGCGGCCGCCACATGCTGTCACTGGTCGACGCGCGCAAGCTTCGACGGATCCTGGCCCGGATGCTCGACCCCTCGGAATTCCTGAGCGACTACGGTATCCGCGCACTCTCGCGTTATCACGAGGCACATCCGTACGAGTTCACCGTCAATGGCTCGGCTTACCGCGTCAAGTACGAGCCGGCAGAATCAACGACGAACCTCTTTGGCGGCAACTCCAACTGGCGCGGGCCGATCTGGATGCCGGTCAACCATCTACTGATCCACTCACTCAGGAAGATGTATTCGTACTACGGCGACGAATTCGTCGTTGAGTGTCCGACTGGATCCGGAAAGACCATGAACCTCTGGCAGGTGGCGGACGAACTCGCGCGGCGTATCATCAGCATCTTTCTTCGCGACGAGCGGCAACAACGACCGGTGCACGGTGGCTCCAGGAAATTCCAAAGCGATCCACATTGGCGCGATCTACCGCTCTTCTACGAGTATTTCCACGGCGACAACGGCGCCGGCGTTGGCGCAAGCCATCAGACGGGTTGGACAGGACTCGTCGCCTGGCTCATCAAGTCGCGCGAAGTGTTGACGGCTGAAGACGTGCTGGAGAAGGGACACGACGCCGTCGCGTTGAAGATCGTCCGCTCGTACTAATCTGAACTCGCGATCGTCGCGCCCGGCGCAGGACGCGGAATCACGCGCCAATCGACTTGATGTTCGACTGCAGCCGCTCGTACTGTGCCACCGCGCTCTGCAGGTTGAAGAACATGCGTGCGCGCCCGAGCGTTTCTCCGAGCGGCGATTGCTGCACGGTCTTGAGAACCTGGGGATTGAGCGACGACAGCCAGAGTGTGATGCCGTGGCGCCGCAGATTCTCTTCGCCCTCGATGAGCATCTTCAGCGCGGTGTACTCGATGTCGATTAACGCGCGACCATCGAGGATGACGACGGCCGGTTGTGCCGTCGAGATGAGGTGCAACATCCTGTCGCCGATCCGCTGCGCGTTCAGAAAGAACGCGCGGCCTTCTACACGCAGAATCAGCAGCCCGGGCCACGACTCATCGTCGGGATGGTCGGACGAGCGCGGCCGAAACACGTCGGTGCCCCGCTTGCGGCCGATCACGTGCACCGGCGGATCGTAGGCTTGTTGGGCGAGCGACACGAGTGAAGCGATGACCGCGACGAGGATTCCCTGCAACGTGCCGAGCAGGACGACGCCGACGAATGCAATGAGAGCCCAAATGAATTCGATGCGCCGTACACGCCGAATCACACCAAACTCGATCGGCTTGATCAGGTCGATCGAGTAGGCGACCACCACGGCAGCGAGGGCGGCCTGCGGCATCACGCCGATCAGCGGGGCGAGTACGAGCAGTGTCGCAAGCGAGACCGCAGCGGTGACGAGTGCTGCGAGCTGCGTGCGCGCGCCGGCCTTCCGATTTACTGCGGTCTGTGTGGTGCCACCACCAGACGGCATCGCTCCGAACAGCCCGCCGGCGAAATTCGCGCAGCCAAGCGCGAGGAGCTCGCGATTCGGCATCGGCCGCGGCTCTCCCGGCGACGCAAACGCGCGCGCGGCGGCAATGCTCTCCGTAAAGCTCATGAGCGCGATACCGGTCGCTGCCGGCCACATGATCCAGGCAAGCTCGAATCGTGGACGTATCAACGAAGGAAGACTTCCTGACACGGCGCCGATCACGGCGACGCCCGAGTGGCTCAAGTCGAACGCCGCTGACGCACCAATCGCCACGCCCAGCGCGAGAAGCGGTGCGGGTGCATGCGGCGCAAAGTGCTCGATCGCGAAGATCACCCCAATCACTGCTGCCGCCACCAGGAGCGTCGCGACCGATGTGGCGGGCAGATGCTCGAGGATAGCCAGCACGTCGCGAAAGAATCCGGTCTTGGTGATGTGAATCCCCAACAGCTTCGGAATCTGGTCCACCACAATCACCAGACCGATGCCGGATTTAAATCCGGTCAACACCGGCTCTGAGATGAAGTTGGCGAGAAAGCCGAGACGAAGCCCCCCGGCCAGCAGAAGCACAGCACCGACCAGCATCGACAACGTCGCCGCCACCGGGATCAGATCGGCGCCCGATCCATTCGGCGCGGCCGCAGTCAACACGGTCGCACTGAGTATCGCGATCGTCGTCGTGGTGCTGACGCTCAGCGGACGTGATGTGCCGAGCACAGCGTAGACCGCCATCGGCACGATCGCTGTGTAGAGACCAACATGAACCGGGAGCCCGGCAATGGTCGCGTACGCGATGCCTTTCGGCGCGACGACGGCGGCTGTCGTCAGACCGGCCAGGACATCTGCGCGCACGGTAGCCTTCATGACGTGAATCGTGTGGTGTCGAGCGCTGCACTACGCGTGCCGGATGTACGAGCGAGCGTTTCAGGATCGGCGGCCGCCTGAAGTCAGGACCTCCGAAATACCGTGCCTGACGACGGAATAGCGTTGGCTGAAATCACGCAAATCGGCCGGGCGCGGCAGTAGAATCGCGGCGTGCTGATCAACAGGACAAGCCTGTCGCGGACGGTCGATGCGATCAATGCGGCGCACGTTGATGGCCACACGCTCTCTGCGGCCGATCGCGGCGACGTCGCGCGATGGATCGCCGCGCGACAGGGGCTGCCCGGCGCCTACGGGGGCACCTTTGCCGGGTTCCCGTCGGAACGCTCGAAAGGCATCGTTCTGTTCACCGGCGAGCGCATCGCATTTGCATCCGCGCGCCACATCCTGGGTGAGG
>Ga0310810_10011062_pt1 | contig 10540 bp, 6 predicted proteins | sample NCmetagenome_FD_207641 | JGI IMG/M metagenome (GOLD analysis project Ga0310810, IMG submission 207641) | Soil microbial communities from experimental microcosm in Duke University, North Carolina, United States - NC | ecosystem: Engineered > Artificial ecosystem > Soil microcosm > Unclassified ... | reverse complement strand
GTGATCGCTCGCGAGGTGCCGTCCATTGCCTGTGTTTCAGTCAGCCGGCGGCCAAGTGCGTCGTAAGTGTAGCTGATTCCATCACCCGAAGCGCTGGTGAAGCGGGCGTAGGTCGTGTCACCGAACAAGTCGTAGCCGTAGAAGATCGGCGCGTTCGAACCTAGCGCGTGATTCAGGCCAGCATTTTCGTAACATTCCGGATGCCGCGAGCAGCTGTGCCTGCGCTACCTGGCGAGCGCATGCTGAAAGCTGCAACCTGTATGATCCCGCTGGGTCCTGGTCGCCGCCTTGCGGCGAAGGAGCCGGAGATGCGGGGACTGTCGCGCTGCAACCGGGTCGATGGAGAGGTGTAGTGGACGGCCGGCCTCAAGCTGTCGCGGATACCGTCGCCGTAAGCGCCGCTGCAGGAACCGCTCAGCTGCGCCGGGAATTCACATTTCGTCTCCTCATCATTGCAGCAATCCTTGCCGCAGGGGCGGTGTTATGGAGCCTCTCGACGCTGTTCCTACTAGTGTTTGCGTCGATCCTGGTCGCTCTTTTGCTACGAGGAATTTCGGAGCCCCTGGCCCGGCTCCTCAGTCTTCCTCAACCTTGGGCTCTCGGTTTCACGGTTCTCTTCTTTATCGTAGTTCCGCTTGCCACCGCATTGCTGTTTGGAGCCACCGTGGCGCACCAATTCAGTGGTTTGGTCGAGCGGATGCCGGTTTCCCTGCAGTCACTGGAGACCCAACTGGATCTTCCGCCGGACTGGCAGGACTGGATAGGCGCGTCATTGAGAAACTTCATCGGAATAAGCGGTCTGACACATTTGGCAGCAGGCGCAACGGGTGCGCTCGGAAGCATCCTCCTGGCGTTTGTCGCGGGAGTCTACCTCGCCGCGCAGCCGGCACTTTACGTTCGAGGGCTGCTCGCGCTGTTCCCGCCCTCGCTTGCGAAACAAGTGAGGTCGTTTGTCGATGCGACGGGAACGGCGCTACGTCACTGGCTCGTAGGGCAGCTTATTATCATGATTCTTGTGGGGCTGCTCACAGGCTTGGGAGCATTCCTGATTGGTCTCCCTTCGTGGGCCGCGCTCGGAGTAATTGCAGGCCTGCTGGAGTTCGTCCCCTACGTCGGTCCCATCGCTACAGGCATTCCGGCAACACTGCTCGCTCTTCCAAAAGGTCTCGAAACGGTCTTTTGGACCCTTCTCATGATCGTTGCTGTGCAACAGCTCGAAGGATTGATCATCACGCCACTTGTGCAGCGCCAAGCGGTATCGCTTCCTCCAGCGCTCACCCTATTTGCCCTGATCGGAATGGGCATCCTCTTCGGAGTTGCAGGAGTGTTTCTCGCTACCCCACTGACGATCCTGCTGTTTGTCGCAACGCGTGAAATCTACCTTCCAATGATCCGTCAGCAGCGCAAACCGTTGCATGAGCCGAGAACCGTACGCATGTGAACCCATAGGCTCCGGCAAAGCACAGCGAGGTGGCAACGGAGGTTTTGTGGGACCGGCTGGCTCGACTCGATATGCGGGTTGCTGGGCAGGAGCTCTGGAGATTGGTCACTCCCGTCCCGTAATTGCGAGCAGTGTATATGCAAAGACGAGCAACTGACCTTCAGCGGCTATCTTGGAGCTCTCCGCCTGAATTGCTTCGCGCTCGGCGTCGAGCAACGCCAACTGGGGCTTGGCGCCGGCCGAAACCTCGAGGCGCGTACCGCGAAGAGCCTCCTGTGTCGCCGCATCGCGCGCCGTCGCGGCCTTGAGGACGGAGCGGGCGGCCGTGACGGAGGCGAAAGTCTGCCGCGCCGAGCCTTCAACCTCAAGCGCGGCGGCATCGGCATCCGACCGGGCGGCGCGCTCGTTCGCCTCCGCACCACGTACCTTTGCCGAGACCCTTCCGCCGCTGAAGAAGTTCCAACTGGCGCGCACGCCGACGCTCGCGCTGTCCGCCTTGTAGCCGGGGAAGAATTCGTCGCGAACGCTGGCGCCTTCGGCATAAAGGCCGACACTGGGCAGTTCTTCGGCCCGTGCAGCCGAGACCCCGCCGCGAGCGGCGTCGGCAGCTTTGCGTGCCCGCTGCAGGCCGGGATTGCGCGCCAGCGCCAGTTCGACCGCCTCGGCGGATGTGGCTGGAAGTTGTGGCGCCGGGGGCAGATCCGCGCTTGGGCTTACGTCTTTTCCGGCCAGTAGCGAAAGACGCGCCAGCGCCGTCTCGAGCGACCCTTGGGCGGCGGCAAGCCCCGCCTGCGCTTCAGCCCTGCGAGCGTCTGCTTGCGCGATGTCCGTGCTGGTGCCTTCTCCCACACGGTATTTCAGCCGGGCCTGGCGCAAGGCTTCGTCCAGCGCTTGGCCGAGCTTGGTGTAACTGGCGACCTCCTGCTGTGCGGCCAGCGCCTGACTATAGGCCTTCACCACCTCGACCCTGACGTTGAGTGCCGTTGCTTGGGCGGCGAACTGCGCCGCCGCTCGTCCACCTTCCGCTTGCACCCGTGCGGCATCGATGCGACCGCCCGTGAACAGCGGCAGCTCGAGCGTGATCTGTGCGGAGCGCGGGGTTACATTGTCGGCGCTCAGCCCAAAAAATCCCTGCGGATCGATCCGACCGACACCGATCTGCCCTTGCGCAGTGGCGGTGGGCATGTGCTCCGCGCGTACCTCGTCCACTTGAGCCTTGGCTGCATCCTCTCGTGCCCGAGCGGCGGCCAGCCAGGGGGAATGGGCGAGACTTGCCGTAACGATCTGGTCCAGGGACTCCGCCGCCGCCGGCGTCGGCGCAAGAGCGACGCCGGCGAGCGCGAGGGCGAAAACAGTGCGGCCCATTGTTCGCCCGCTAAAAGGCGTTGCCTTGGCCTATGCCCATTTTCCTGAAGACGATCGCCGCCGGACAGAAGCCGGTGAAGCTCGACTGCATCAGGTTCAGGGCGGCGAAGATCGTCAGCAGGATCCACCACGGACTGACCGTGAGGCTCAGGATCACGCCCAACATGACGACGAAGCCGGCGAATGCCAGCACGGCACGATCAACGTTCATTCCACCGTCTCCTTTTCCAGGCGCAATTTGTCGATGCCGAGCGCCTGCAGCGCGAGCTTTTCGTAGAAGGGCTCGCTCTCACCCTTGCGGATCTTGCGCAGGAAGTACTTCTCGAAGGCGAGCTTCGCGACGTGGACCCATTTGCCCTCGCTGGCCCAGTTGAGATTGCGCGGGGGGATCTGCGGCTTGGCTACGAAGGCGACGCCCCCGTCGCCGAAGTCGGCAAGACAGACAGCGTTCCAGGTCGCCTCGCTGGTCGGCTCCTTGCCGTCGAGCAGCTGGGACAGGTTCTTCGTCGTCGCTGTCACCATGCTTTCGATCATGAAGCCGGTCTTCGGCACGCCGACAGGGAGCGGGGTCGGCCCCGTCGGCGGGATGGCGATGCACACCCCGAGCGCAAAGACGTTCGGGTACTTCGGATTGCGCTGGTGATTGTCGACGATGACAAAGCCGCGCGGGTTGACCAGGCCCTCTATACCCATCAACGGCTTGATGCCCCTGAAGGGCGGGATCAGCATGCACCAGCCGAAGTCGAGATCGTGATTCTTCTTCGGCTGCGCGTTCTCGTCGACTTCCTCGATGTGGATCGCGGCCTCTTCGAGAGAGGTCACCTTGGCGTTGGTGATCCACTTGATGTGCCGGTCGCGCATCTCGCTTTCGAGCATGCCCTTTGTGTCGCCGACGCCGTCCAGGCCGAGGTGACCTATGTAGGGCTCGGGCGTGACAAAGGTCATCGGCACTCGATCACGGATGTTGCGGCGCCTGAGCTCGGTGTCGAGCAGCATTGCCATCTCGTACGCGGGACCGTAGCAAGAGGCCCCTTGCGCGGCACCGACGACGATCGGCCGCGGGTTCGCGCAAAGCTCTTCGAACTTCTCGTGCGCCTTCGCTGCGTGGTCGGTCTGGCAGATCGAGACGGTGTTGCGCTCAGGGCCCAAGCCTTCGATCTCGTCGAAGGCCAGCTCGGGGCCGGTTGCGATGACAAGGTAGTCGTACTCGAGCGCGGTTCCGTCACCAAGCTCCAGTCGATTATTTGCAGGGTCGACCTTTGTCGCGCCGGACCCGTTAAAGGCGATCCCGTGCTTAGCCATCACCGGTGGTAGTTCGACCCGGATCGCCTCCGGCTCGCGCCAACCGATCGCAACCCAGGGGTTCGAGGGGACAAACCAGTAGTCCTCACCCTTGTTGACCACCGTAACCCGTGCGCGACCCTTCACCGCCGCGTTGATCTCGTAGGCGGCGATTGTACCCCCGAGGCCTGCGCCCAGGACCACAATATGCGCTTCGGCCATCTCAGCCTCCTCGATCGGGCGCCCGAATTGCCCGGGTTGGGCTGGTTCGATCCGCCTGCGCCGGGGAATCTGCGCGCACCGGGGTGACGGCGCGATCCGGATATTTCCTAAGGGGCAGGAAGGCGCGCGCCACCTAGCCTCAAGCGAAACATGAGGAGAATTGCGCGTGAAATGCCCCTTCAGCGCCGCGGCAGCTGTGGCCTTGCTGGCCGCCGCATCTGCGTGCGGTTCGAATGAGGCAACAGCGCCCACCGCACCAGCATCCAGTGGCCCGGCGCTCGTATTGCGCGCTGTAGATATGCCGCAATGGACGCCGGTAAGTGCCGAAGTTGCCACTGTCGACCAGGCGGAGGCGATGGCCCGAATCTCCGGAATCCTGACTTCCCTTTCGGTCACAGAGGGCGACTACGTCCGCAAGGGTCAGACCATCGGCCGCATCGTCGATAGCACTCTCGGATACCAGAGCGGCGCGTATGCCTCGCAAGCCGTGGCGGCGCGCGCACAAGCGGCGCAGGCCGCAGCCGATCTCGCCCGGACGAAGTTTCTTTACGACAACGGCGTTTATGCCAAGGCTCGCCTCGATCAAGCGCAAGCCGCTGCGTCCGCCGCGCAGGCGCAAGTGCGCTCGTTCGAACAGCTAGAGCGCTCCGTTTCTGCCACTGCCGGCCAGGGTATCGTGATTGCGCCAGCCACGGGCAAGGTGCTGACCGCAGACGTCCCCGCAGGGTCGGCCGTCGCGCCGGGCATAGCGATCGCCACGATCACTTCCGGCCCGTTGGTGTTGAAGCTCGATTTGCCTGAATCGCTGGCCAAGAGCGTGCATCCGGGCTCGGCAGTTGCCGCCTCGCTCGGTGATGGGATCGATGTGAGGGGTGTGGTGACCCGCGTCTATCCCTCGGTCGTCGCCGGACATGTCCGCGCCGATGCGACTGCTCCCACTCTCGACGACAGACTTATCGGCCGCCGTGTCGCGGCACAGGTCGAAAGCGGGCGGCGCAGCGGATTGCTGGTGCCGCAGAAGTTCATAACGACGCGCTACGGCATCGACACGGTGATGGTCCGCAGCAGGGGCTCGGTCACCACCGTCCCCGTGCAGATCGCGCCTTCGAAGGAGCCAGGACAAGTCGAAATCCTTTCCGGCGTTTCAGCGGGCGACACGCTTGTGGCGGCAAAATGAAACTCGGCATTTCCGGACGGCTTACCAAGGCGACGATCCAGTCCCCGCTGACGCCGCTGTTTCTTCTCGCGGCAATCGTGGTCGGACTCATTGCGACGTTGACTATCGCGCGGGAGGAAGAGCCGCAGATCAGCGTCCCGATGGTCGACATCCGCGTCGCAGCGCCGGGCCTTTCCGCCAGCGACGCGGTCGAGCTTGTCGCGAAGCCGCTCGAGACGATCGTCAAGAGCATCAACGGCGTGGAGCACGTCTATTCCCAGTCCGAAGACAATGGCGTGCTGGTGACCGCGCGCTTCCTCGTCGGCTCCGATCCCGAGGACGCCGCCACTCGCATCGACGAGAAAATCAAGGCAAATGTCGACCGGATCCCGGTCGGCATTCCTCCGCCGCAGATCACCGTGCGCGGCATCAACGACGTCCCGATTGTGGTGCTGACGCTCAGTCCGAAGCCTGGAGCGCCAGGCATGTGGACCGACCAAACGCTCTACCAGCTAGCCGCGAGGCTAAGGACCGAGATCGCCAAGGTCGATAACGTGGGGCTGACGTTCATCGTCGGCGGGCAGCAGCAGGCGATCCGCATCGTGCCTCAGCCGGCGAAGCTCGCGCTGTACCAGGTTCCGCTCGGCAACCTCGTCGGCGCGATCACCGAGGCGAACCGCGCATTTCCGAGCGGCACAGTGCGAGAGAGCGGCCAAGCCGCGACAGTGGTGGCGGGGACGCAGGTGAGGACTGCTGAAGAAGCCGGCGCATTGCAGGTGCGCTCTGCGGGCGGCGCACCTGTCTTCCTGCGCGACGTGGCAACGGTTTCGCACGGCCCAACCCAAGATCAGGCGCGGGCGTGGCGCTGGGCCAAGGAAGGCGGAACCTGGAACAGTGCTCCGGCGGTGAGCATCGCCGTAGCCAAGCGCGCCGGCGCGAATGCCGTCACCGTCTCGAATGCCATCGTCAGCCGGGTCGACGCGCTGAAGGGCCCGTTGATCCCCGACAGTGTCGATGTCGCGGTTACCCGCAATTACGGCGCTTCGGCCAATGACAAAGCCAACGAACTGCTCTTCCACCTCGCGCTGGCGACGGTCTCCATCGTCGTCTTGATCGGCTTCGCCATCGGTTGGCGGGAGGCCGGCGTCACCGCCATCGTCATTCCAACGACTATCCTGCTGACGATGTTCGCCAGCAAAGTGATGGGGTTCACCATCAACCGGGTGAGCCTGTTTGCGTTGATCTTTTCGATCGGCATCCTCGTCGACGATGCAATCGTCATGATCGAGAACATCGCCCGTCACTGGGCGATGAACGATGGACGCAGTCGGATCGACGCGGCGGTGGAAGCGGTGGCCGAGGTCGGCAACCCGACCATCGTCGCCACGCTCACCGTCGTCGCAGCGCTTCTGCCGATGCTGTTCGTCTCGGGTCTGATGGGCCCGTACATGGCGCCCATTCCCATCAACGCCTCGGCGGCGATGGTATTCTCATTCTTCGTCGCGGTGATCATCGCTCCCTGGCTGATGATCCGCTTCGCCCGCGGCGCGCTTATCAGTGGTCATGAACATGAGGAAGTGCACGGCGGTAGGATCGGCGCGATCTACGCTCGCGTGGCCCGGCGGGTGATCAGGACTCGCCGCGGCGCGCTTCTGTTCCTCATTGCGGTAGGCGTGGCGACCCTTGTCGCCTGCTCGATGTTTTACTTCGAGGCGGTGACGGTGAAACTGCTTCCATTCGACAACAAATCAGAAGTGCAGCTGGTCGTGGACATGCCCGAAGGTACCAGCCTCGAGACGACATCCGGTGTCCTCGAGCAAGCGGCCGCTGTCGCCCGCAGCGTCCCGGAAGTCGAGGCGATGGAGGCTTATGCGGGCACGTCGGCGCCGTTCAACTTCAACGGCCTCGTGCGCCACTATTTCCTGCGTTCAAAGCCCTGGATGGGCGACCTCATGGTGACGCTCAAGGAAAAGGGCGATCGCTCCCGCTCCAGCCACGAGATCGCCGTGGCGCTGCGTCAGAAGCTCTCTGCCATCTCACTGCCTGCCGGCGGTTCAATCAAGGTGGTGGAAACCCCACCGGGTCCGCCGGTGATGGCGACCCTGCTCGCGGAAATCTACGGCCCCGATGAAGCCACCCGGCGGGCAACGGCGCTCGAGGTCGAGAAGCTGTTTCGCACCGTCCCCTATATCGTTGACGTTGACAACAGCTTCGGTACGCCCGCACCGCAGCTGCGCCTTCTGCCCGATCGCGACAAGCTCAACCACTATGGCATTTCAGAGCGCGACGTCTTCGACAGCATTGGCGCACTGATGGGCGAACAGACGATAGGCTACGCGCCACAAGCTGGCGGGCGCGACCCGCTGCCAATCCGCATCGGCCTCAATCAGTCGCAACGCAGTTGGAGCCAGGCGCTCGCGGCGACTCCAGTAGCGGCCGCGCAAGGGTCGACTGGGCCGCAGCTTATTCCCCTCGGTGAGGTGGTCGATGCGAAAATGACGGCGGGTGAACCGACCGTCTTTCGCCGCGACGGGCGAGGCGCGACGATGGTCACCGCCGAACTCGCCGGGCGCTACGAAGCGCCAATCTACGGCATGCTCGCGGTTGACCGGGCGGTGGACGATTTCGACTGGACCAAGGCCGGGCTCCAGAAGCCGGTGATCAGCCTCCATGGCCAGCCGGATGACGAGTCTATCAGCACTCTGCTGTGGGACGGGGAATGGGAGATCACCTGGGTGACCTTCCGTGACATGGGCGCAGCCTTCATGGTTGCGCTGGTAGGGATCTATATCCTCGTCGTTGGGCAGTTTCGCAGCTTCAAGCTACCTCTTGTGATCCTGACGCCCATCCCCCTGACACTGGTTGGCATTGTTCTTGGGCACATGTTGTTCCGCGCTCCGTTCACTGCGACCTCCATGATCGGCTTCATCGCGCTGGCCGGCATCATCGTCAGGAATTCGATCCTGCTGGTCGACTTCATCCGCCATGCGCGAGCGCCTGACAAATCCTTGCGCGATACGCTGCTGGAGGCGGGGATGATCCGCTTCAAACCGATCGTGCTCACTGCCGCGGCGGCCATGACGGACCCGATCTTCCAGGGTTTGGCCATTTCGCTGCTGTTCGGCCTTGCGTCCTCCACGCTCCTGACCGTCCTGGTCATCCCGGCGATCTACATCGTTCTGAGGGACGATCGGCAATCGCTGGCCGAAGAGTCAGCATGACGCTCATTCACCCCGGCCATGTGAGGGATCGCGCTGGAGCTTGGCTAGCCTGCTCAAGCTGACGGGCCATCTGCACGTTTGCTGATGTTGTGCCGGATGGACGAGGGCGAGGTTTGCCATCGCACGGCCCGGCCGTTCGCCGAAGGCGCCCGGTATTTGCGCGAGCTTCCGTTCAGCGGGGCGAAGCGACAAGGCGCAGGCCATTGCCTTCGCTGGATGGCCGTCGCGACACGCCGATGCGAACGAGGTTGGCCACGAAGGTCCGGACGCGGCTCGCGGGGACGGCCTTCGAGAACAGGAAGCCCTGGCCGAAATCGCAGCCGAGGCGCTGCAGGCGTTCGGCTTGCGCCATCGACTCGATGCCTTCGGCGACGACGTGGATGCCGAGGCTCTGGCCGAGGTTGATCACCGCGCGGACGATCGCTTCGTCCCCCGGATCGATCTCCATGTGCCGCACGAAGCTCTGGTCGACCTTGATGATGTCGACCGGGAACTGCTTCAGGTGCCGCAGCGAGGCGAAACCCGTTCCGAAATCGTCGAGGGCGATCTTCACGCCGTGCTCGCTGAGCAGCGCGAGGGCCCGGTGGACGTGCTCGGCGCCGCGGCCGAGGAACACCGTCTCGGTCACCTCGAGCTGGAAAAATGGCGCGGGGATGTCGGCGCGGCGCAGGCATTCCAGCACGCGCTCGGCGAAGTCGTCGCGGCGGAACTCGGCCGCCGAGGTGTTCACCGCCACGTGGCCGAAGGCGACGCCGCGGTCGAGCCAGCCCCGCATGTCGGTCACGACCCGGTCAATCATCCGGTCGCTGATGGCGGCGGCGACCTCGAGATCCTCGAACGCCGCCTGCAGCCCGGCCGGCTCGCCGATCCGCCCGTTGGGCATTCTCCAGCGCAACAGAGCCTCGAAGCCTTCGACCCGGCCCGTCTGCAGGTCGACCTTGGGCTGGTAATAGGGCACCACCTTGTCGCTGTCGATCGCGTGACGGGCAAGCTGGACCATCGACGCACGCAGCTGCAGGTCTTGGCGCATCTGCGGTTCGTAGATCTTGATGATCGCGCGGCCCCCGGCCTTGGCGGCATAGAGCGCGACGTCGGCGTTCTTGAGCAGGTCGCGCGCGGTGTTGCCATGCTCGGGAAAGAGGCTCGCGCCGAGGCTGAGGCCGAAATCGAGGACGCGCCCGTTGTGGATGAACGGGGCGCGCATGCGTTCCTGGATCGAGGATGCGAGGTTCAGCAGGTCTTCGTTCCCGCAAACGCGGGAAACGATGATCGCGAACTCGTCGCCGCCGAGCCGGGCGACCGTGTCGCGGCGACGCGTCGCCTCGCGCAGCCGCTCGGCAAACATCTTGAGCAGCGCATCGCCGACGTCGTGGCCGAGCGAATCGTTGATCTGCTTGAAGTGGTCGAGGTCGAGCATCAGCACGCCGACGGACTCGCCCCGCTGCTGGGCACCGGCGATCGCCTGGTCGAGCTTTTCCTGGAACAGCGCGCGGTTGGCGAGCCGGGTCAGCGCATCGTGGCTCGCGCTCCAGCGGATCCGTTCCTCCGCGGTCTTTTCGTCGGTGATGTCGCGAACGGTCATGATGATGCGGTGGGACAGGTTGTCCGCCTTGTGGGTGCGCCAGGCGCTGATGGCCACCCAGCGCTCGCGGCCGTCTTCGGCCCTGACGATGCGGAACGAGCCTTCGAACTTGTCGATCGACCCGCGGCCGAGCTTTTCGGCGAGGGCCAGGAAGCGCGTTCGGTCGGCCGGATGGAAGCAGCGCTCGGCGGTCTCGGTGAGGTTCAGGGCCGGCTCGCGGACGCCGAGAATCTCGCGCAGGCGGTCGGACCACTCGCGGCGGTCGTTTTCCT
>Ga0310810_10011059_pt1 | contig 10541 bp, 7 predicted proteins | sample NCmetagenome_FD_207641 | JGI IMG/M metagenome (GOLD analysis project Ga0310810, IMG submission 207641) | Soil microbial communities from experimental microcosm in Duke University, North Carolina, United States - NC | ecosystem: Engineered > Artificial ecosystem > Soil microcosm > Unclassified ... | reverse complement strand
CATGACGTTGCCACCACGAACACAGAGCTCACCGATTTCTTTTGGACCCAGCTCCTGGCCGCTTTCGTCCTGGATGCTGACCTCAACATGAGCGATGGGCAAGCCGATCGAACCAGCTTTACGCCTGCCATCGAGAGGGTTTTTGGTTACAACCGGGCTGGCTTCGCTCAGACCGTAACCTTCGATGAGGGGGATATGAAATTTCGCCTCAAATTCTTTGAGTACCTGCACAGGCAAAGGGGCTGCGCCGCTGACGCATAGGCGCAGGGGAAGGGGCACCGGGATTGGGGCATTTACCATGCTGCGATAGAACTGAGGTATGCCGGGTAGAACTGTTGCCTGACGTTGGAGTATTTCCTGCAATATATTGCGCACCGGGTGCAAAGACTTCACCAGCACAATTGACCCGCCGACGATTAAAGGGAGCAATAAGCCAACCGTAAGCATGTAGCTGTGAAAGAGCGGCAGCAGCACCACAAAACGGTCGAGATGGACCGTTTTGAGGACAATCCGACAACTCTCGACATTATGCAGCAGATTAGCGTGCGAAAGCATTGCCCCCTTTGGCCGGCCGGTCGTGCCGGAGGTGTAAATTAGAACTGCAAGATCAGACGATTTGCGCTGCGGAAATCCTGTTTTCGAACTTCGAGAAGAGGTGCCGTTCTCGGTGGCGTTGTTGAATTGATCGATTTTATAGAGTCGAAGAGAGGGACGCGCAGTCGACAAAGCATGGAAATGAGACGCGAGTTCGTCATCGGTGATGAGCACGTCAATACCGGCATCTCTTAGGATAAAGTTCACCTCGTCGGATTTAAGGAAATTGTTTATCGGCACAGCCACCGCTCCAGCTGTAAGAATTCCGAAAAGGGCAGGGATAAACTCCGGGCAGTTTTTCAACCATAACCCGATGCGATCGCCTGGCTTGACGTTGAATTTGTGTACCAGGTGGTCTGCGACGCAAAGGCTCTGCGACAACAACTCCGCGTAGGAAAACTCGCGATCGCCCCAATAAAGAGCAATCTTGGAGGGGCGGCTTTTGACGGAATCGGCGAAAGCGAGAGCTAAATTCATTCGTGAAAATAATATAAAGAATGAATGTCCTGAGCAAGGCGGTGATAGGGGGATTAGGGGGGTTGGCTGGAACCAAGCGTTTGGCTAAGTCCCAACGGTTGAGTTCAAAGGAGCTTGTGTTGTAACTTATTTAAGAATGGCCCTTTACGTGGTCACTCATATATTTTTTGTCTGTGGTTGATACGGAACAGAAGCTCGAAGAGTTCCTGGCTACGCTGAAGCAGGCCAGTTGGGTAGCGGTCGATACGGAGGCCGATAGTTTGCATGCATATCCCGAGAAGGTTTGCTTGATCCAGGTCAGCACGCGATTTGGCGACCGGCTAGTTGACCCTTTAGCCGGGCTCGACCTGGGACCAGTGCTTAAGGCCCTCTCAGCGCACGAGATTATAATGCATGGCGCCGATTACGATCTGCGTTTGCTGCGGAAGCATCACGAATTCATTCCGGCCGCGATTTTTGACACAATGCTGGCTGCGAGACTTTTAGGAGTGCGACAATTCGGTTTGAGCAATCTAACTGAAACCTATCTTGGCGTGAAACTGGAGAAGGGTCCGCAAAAGGCAAACTGGGCAATGCGGCCGTTGACCGAACGGATGGAGTGCTATGCTCGCAATGACACACATTATCTAAAGCCTCTGGCTGGCTGCTTGAAACAAGCCTTGGAGCTCAAGGGTCGGCTAAGCTGGCATCAGGAGGCTTGTGCCCGGCTCATTCAGGACTCTACCCAGGAACGGTCACTGGACATGGATCTGATTTGGCGCGTGAAGGGCAGTCACCATCTTGGGCGGCCAGGACTTGCGATTTTGAGAGAACTGTGGCGCTGGCGTGAAACTGAAGCCGTTGCGGCAAACCGTCCTCCCTTTTTCGTGATGAGCCATGAAAAACTGGTGGAACTTGCAGCCGCCGCTGCAAACGGTGGTGCGATCGGCTCATTGCTCCCTCGTCACTTATCGGAGCGTCGGCGATTGGGTCTACTCAAGGCTATTACCCGGGGCTCGGATTTAGCCGCGGAGCATCACCCGCGGATACTCAAATCGATGGGACGGCGCCCAAACGAGGCAGAGAAACGCCGTTTCCAGGAGTTGCAAAACAAACGCGATGCTCGGGCGGCTGAATTGGAAATTGATCCGACGTTAATCGCCAGCCGTGGCACGCTTTCGGAATTGGCCCATAATTGGGAAATGAATTCCGCGGCGCTGATGAATTGGCAAAGGGAGCTGTTGAAAGGCTAAGCCAGGTTGGCCGCACCGGAATGAACTCCCGCGCGGCTATTGCGGACTGGCCAGAAGTGATTTTGGAACAGCAACAAATCTGCTGGCAAAATGGGTGGTGCTTACCTAGCCTAGCCTGCCATGACACCGACTCGAACTTCTGCGGGGAGAGGAGTTTATTGTTTGGGCCCGCGGCTCAGTTTTGGGGTAATTACGATCGCGTTGTCGGCCTTTGCTGGGATGGGCCAAGCGAGCGAGACCCGGTCGCTCACATCACCGGACGGTCGCATCGAGGTTTCTATCAACCTCTCTCCAACCGATTCAGTATCGCTGCGCTGGTCAGTCCGGTTTAGAAACAGAGCAATTCTTACGAACTGCCGGCTGGGATTGCAAACGGCCGACGCTGGCGACGTGATGACTGGCGCGCGCCTGACTCGGGAACAGAGCCGCTCTGTAAATAAGCGAATTAAGGTGCTGTTTGGCAAATCCGACCATGCGCTGGACAACTTTCGCGAGCGGAGATTTCGGTTCGAAACCGCAAAGCACGAGGCAGTTGATTTGGTATTCAGATGTTACAACGACGCTGTGGCTTTTCGATACGAACTGCTCGATTCGGCAAGTAATAAATCGGTTGTAATCCAGGACGAAACGACATCGTTCAATGTAGAAGGTAATCCGACTGCTTACGCGCAGTATCTGGAAAACTACGCTACTTCCCACGAGCACAATGTGACGCCGCTTCGAGCGCGTGAGTTGCGGGCAGGGCAATTGCTTGATACCCCTCTGACGCTTACGTGGGAAGACGGCACCTTTGCTGCCCTCACCGAGGCGGCATTGCGACACTACGCCGGCATGGCCTTGGACCGAGCAGGAGGCACCGAGGACAAAATCGAATTGGTGTGCCGGCTAACTCCGCGGCCCGACGGCACCAAAGTTGTCGGACTTCTTCCGCTAAAGACACCCTGGCGCGTGCTGCTGCTCGCGGACCGGCTGGGCGCTCTTCTGGAGTCCAGCACCTTGTATTGTCTGAACGAACCCTCGGTGGTCCGGGACGTATCCTGGATTCACCCTGGCAAAATCACTTTCTCGTGGTGGAATGGCGACGTATATAACGGCGAACGCGACTTGCCCATTCTTTCGCTGGCGATGGCCAAAAAGTACATCGATTTCTGCGCGCGCACCGGCATTCCTACGCATTCCCTGACTTCGGATGAGAAGACCGTTTCGCCTTGGTACTATCAATCGGCCGTGGGCGTCGCACCGGGACCAGACACAGATGTGACCAAGCCGCGCGCAGATTTTGATTTAAAGGCTATCCGCGAATACGCAGCCTCAAAGCACGTGCGCTTATGGACCTGGGTCCATCAGGGGGCTTTGCGCGGCAGGGTCGAGGAAGCTTTCAGCGCTTTCGAAAAAATGGGCTGGAGCGGCATGATGGTCGATTTCTTTGATCATGACGATCAGGATTCGGTTGAGCATGCCGAGTCGATTCTGCAAGCCGCCGCGCGGCACCATATTCTGATTCATTTTCACGGAATCTGGAAACCGACCGGCTGGCAACGCACCTATCCAAACTTGATGAACCATGAAGGTGCGCTCAATCTCGAGTACTTGAAATGGAGCGACCGCTGCACCCCGGATCATGATCTAATGATGGCCTTTACGCGGCTCATCGCGGGCCCGATGGATTATCACCTGGGTGGCTTCCGGGCTGTCACGCGCGCTGAATTCCAACCCCACAACATTGCGCCGAACGTGCTGGGAACCCGCTGTCATCAGCTGGGCTTGTATGTGTGTTACGACAATCCAAATCCGATGGTGGCTGATTATCCGACCGCCTACGAGGGACAGCCCGGGTTCGAGTTTTTGCAGACGGTGCCTACCTGGTGGGACGAAACGCGGGTGCTCGCGGGTCAAATTGGTGAGGTGCTGGTAACGGCGCGCCGCAAAGGACCGACCTGGTATGTGGGCGGGATCTCCGCAGGCGATCCGCGGGACCTGGATTTGAATCTCTCATTTCTCAAGCCGGGGCACTACAACGTGTGTATATGGAAGGATGCAGCCGATGCCGATTCTCAACCCAATCACCTGAAGACCGAATTTTTAAACTCTTCCTCCGTTGATTCGTTGCACATCCATTTTGCCCGCGATGGTGGATTCGTTGCCCAATTTACGCAGACCCGTTGAAGGGCGTACGTTCTCCGAGGTATCCTCAAAGGATTTTTTCTCCTGTGAGGCGTCATGGTTGCCACGTACCCTGGCTCAACCTATACTATCGAAATGAACACCAGATGTTTGAAAATTAAGCCAGCCATGCTGGCAGTTTGCTTGGCGTCCTCGGTTTTGGCGGTGGGCGCAGCGGGTGCGGAGCCCACCGCTTTTGATTTGATCAAAGAAGCCAATCGGTATGTCGGCGAACAATCCAAGGATAAAGTTGTCCAGATACGATCCGAAAAATCGATCGGCAGTATCACCCCCACCATTTGGTATGTGGTGCTTTATGACTCGACAGCAACGTTGAAGGCGCAAGAAGTAAAGTTTGGGGCGGGCAAAATGCTCTCGGTCAAGCGCCCGATGCGTTTGTTGGAACCGGTTACGGGAGGGGATTTGCCACTGGATCGAAGCAAATTGAAGATCGATTCCGACCAGGCAATCAAGACGGCTTTAGCAGAACCTCTGCTCAAGGACCTGAAAATCACCGCCACGCAGTTGAAGCTGGAGCGAGTTGGTGAAGGCGTGCTGGGTCAGGGCGGCATAGGGGAGGGCGTTTGGAAGGTTAAACTCTGGGCGGCAAAGCTGCGACAGCCGCAGAAAGATGCGGACATCGGGGAGGTCTGGATTTCGGCCTTGGACGGCAAAGTAGTAAAAAATGAGCTGCATATTAACAGTGTCGACTGAAGGCGGCGTCGGGAATGTTGCCTGACGTAAAGGACGGCTTAAGCCGTCGGGCCTCAATGCAGGATTTCGCGAACAGCCTAAGACACTTTCACGCGATGAAGATTTCAGAAGTTCATTCCACCGGGCGTGACGCCCGGCTCTACGGCAGGCGAGACGCCCGCCGCTACGAAAATGGGCGCGCCTGAGATAAAAGAATCGAGTTACGATGTCGCGATCGTCGGCGGGGCATTAGCGGGGGCCGCCAGCGCGATTCTGCTACTGCGTGAGCAGCCGAAGTTGAGGGTTTTGATCATTGAGAAGTCTCTGGTGTTCGGCCGCCGTGTGGGGGAAGCGACGGTTGAGGTCAGTGGCTATTTCCTGAGCCGGGTGCTGGGCTTGACCCAGTACCTGAACGAGGCGCACCTGGTCAAACAGGGCATGCGTTTTTGGTTTTACAACAACCAAACGCAATCGCTGGATGAATGCAGCGAAGTGGGCGGCCGATATTTATCGCGTGTGCCGGCCTATCAAGTGGACCGGGCGGCATTGGACGAAGAGGTGCTACGGCGCGCGGTTGGGCTCGGGGCGTCGCTGTTGCGACCAGGCAGCGTCAGCCGCATCGCGCTCGTCCCGGGTGGCGAGCAAGTTCTTGAGGTAAAGCAAGGCGACCAGTTGAGGAAGATCTCGGCGCGATGGGTAATAGATGCCTCCGGTGTGGCAGCGCTGCTGGCCCGGCAAGAAGGCTGGTGGCGACCCAATACACTGCACCCGACCACGGCAGTCTGGGCCCGCTGGACCGGGGTAAAGGATTGGGATGGATTTGAACTGGCGAAGAAGTACCCGCAGTGGTCGATGGCTTGCAACGGTATTCGCGCGACCGCTACGAATCACTTTGTTGGACCCGGTTGGTGGGCGTGGTGCATTCCGCTAAAAGGCGGCGATGTGAGTATCGGCGTTGTGTTCGACCAGCGGTTGATGGGCTGGCCGGAGAACGGCTCCCTGGGGGATCGGCTGAAGCAATTTCTCTCGCGGCATCCCGTTGCGCGGGAATTGATGGCGGAGGCGCAATGGCGCGAAGGCGATGTGCATTGGCGCAAAAACCTTCCCTACTACAGCACGACGTTCGCCGGAGACGGTTTCGTGCTGGTCGGCGACGCGGCGGCATTTCTGGATCCTTTTTACAGCCCGGGCATGGATTGGATTTCGTTTACCACATCCGCGGCCGCCGATCTGATCCTGGCACAGCAGAAGGGCGCGGCAGTGGCTGCACGGGTCAACAAACACAATCAAGACTTCAGCCGCAGTTACAGCGAATGGTTTCAGGCGCTATACCAGGACAAATATGAGTACATGGGGGATTTCGACCTGATGCGGCTGGCGTTCCTGTTGGATCTGGGCCTGTATTACCTGGGGGTCGCATCCCAACCGTACAAACGCGGTGCGAAAGCTTTGATCGAGCCGGTGTTCTCAACGCCACTCTCGGTACCTTTTTTTCGCCTGATCCGCGCTTACAATCGACGTTTCGCACAAATGGCGCGGTCCCGACACCGCCGCGATCAATGGGGCAAGCACAATCATCGATTCCGATTTCTATTTCAGGGTTACACTTTCGCCACGAGTAACGCTTGGCCGTTATTTCGAGCGTTTAGAGGTTGGTTCTGGCTCGAATTGACTGAAGGCTGGCGGACCTGGTTTACGCGCCTCGGACCTGGCGGGATTGCACGGGTTCCACTTGACCTCCCGCGATATTGGGATGCAACCAGAGCAGCCGGTATTACCCCGTTAGCGCCAGCGCTGAAAGCCTCGACTTTGAGGTTTTCTTTTGCTTTCGGCTCGTTTTGTTCTGTTCATTTCTTGAGGGTTGCGACTAAGTTGCGACGATGGATTGGCGGTCCAACTGCGCGGTGGTGATCCCCTGTCTGAACGAAGAATCGACCATTGCCCCGCTCGTGCGAGCTGTCGGTGCTTATTTCCGGACGGTTTACGTCGTAGACGACGGTTCGACAGACAACACGAGTGAAACTGCTCGAGAGGCAGGGGCGATTGTATTGCGCCATGAGACCAACCTGGGCAAAGGCGCGGCGTTGCGCTTTGGCTGGGAAAGGGCGCGGGAGGCCGGATTTGGGTGGGTGCTTACGCTTGATGGGGATGGACAGCACTCGGCAGAGGATATTCCGTCCTTCTTTGAGTGCGTCGAGCAAAGGGGTGCGGCGCTGGTGGTGGGCAATCGCATGCCTGGTATGGAGAAAATGCCCTGGCTGCGGCGGCACGTAAACCGCTGGATGAGTTCGCGGCTGTCGCGACTCGCGGGACAGCGGCTGCCTGACTCTCAATGCGGGTATCGGTTAATGCGGCTCGAAGCGTGGGCAAAATTGCCGATTGCGACCAGTCATTTCGAGATTGAATCCGACGTCCTGCTTGCCTTTTTGCAAGCTGGCTACCGAGTCGAATTCGTTCCGGTGCAGGTAATTTACAAAACCGAACAGAGTAAGATTCATCCGATTTGGGATAGCTGGCGTTGGCTCAGTTGGTGGCGAGAGGCGAAGCGGATGAAGGTCAAAGGCGGCAAATAGCGAGCGTGAGTTTGCGGCCCTTGCCCGGCCAGTGAAAGAACCGGACACCGCAGTGGGTTCACATGGACCAGAGCGGTAGAGACCGCCGTTTGGAGACCCTCAGGAGCCGAGCCGCTGGTGGTTGAGCAGGCTCCAATAGAGATTGAGTTGGGGAGTGATGGCGCTGAAACTTTGGAAGTCGATCGGCTTCACAATATAGGCGTCGGCTCCGAGTCGAAGCGCTTCGCGGACGTGCGCATCGCTTCGGGAATTAGTGAGCACGACGACATGGGTGCGACGCGTCGTGTCGTTGGCTCTCATGCTTCGCAGCACCTCCAGCCCGTCGACCTTGGGCAGATAGAGATCGAGGAGCACGACATGCGGCGGGGTTTTAGGTTGCCGCTGAGCGTAGCGCCCACGGCAAAGCATATAATCGAGGGCTGTGGCACCGTCGCGAGCAATTTCAATTTGATTGGCTAGTTTGGCCTCGGCAAACGCTCTTAAAGCCAACTCAATATCCTTGGGGTCATCTTCGACCAGCAGTATGTGAATCGATCCAGAGTTTTGGTCATTGGACTCGCCGCCTGTGGACGAGAGAAAGAGGGAGCCAATGGAGATATCAAGCGCTCGAGCGAGCCTCGAAATGCTTTCTAACGACAGGTTGCGAGCGCCACGCTCCACGTCAGTGACGTAGGTGCGGTGCAGTTCGGCGCGTTCTGCCAGAGTCTCCTGGGAAAGGCCCAGGCGGAGCCGGTGAGCTCGAACCGCGGCTCCGAACTGTTTTCTTACATCAAGACCGGTCATCGAAGTTCTTCTTCACGGCGAGGATAATAATGTATGGCACCACAGACTATGAGTGACAGGTTGCGCAAAAATGGCGGAAACCAGGCACCCACCCTCTCCTCTACACCGAGGTCACCCGCGACGTTAAATTTAGCGCAACTCCTACCGCTGCCAAATCAAAAAGGCAATCAATCAGCTCGAACGCCTGCACCGACAAATTCAGCGTGCAATTGAGCATAGACCCCGCCCGCCGCTAAAAGCTCTTTATGCGTCCCACGTTCCACAATCCGCCCTTGGTCGAGCACCAGGACTAGATCCGCTTTTCGAATGGTGCTCAACCGGTGCGCGATGACAAACGCGGTACGACCTCGCAGCAGATTCTCCAGGGCCGTTTGCAGGCGCGTTTCCGTAACAGTATCAATGGCACTGGTGGCCTCGTCGAGTACAACAATTCTCGGGTCGGGCTGCATAGCCCGCGCAAAACAAATCAGCTGCCGTTGGCCCATCGAAAGGGACGCACTCTTCTCTCCGACTTCAGAATGCAGCCCGCGAGGGAGATTTTCCAGCAGATCAAGGCAGCTGAGCGCCGCCAATGTGGTCCGTACGTCGTTTTCCGAGGCTTGAGGACGGGCCAAGCGGATATTGTCAATTACCGAACCGGTAAACAGGAAATTATTTTGCTGCACACTGCCCATTTGAGCATGCAATGAATGGCTGGTGACGTCCTGCAAATTGAAGCCGTCCACCAACACGCGTCCATTATTCGGCAGATAAAACTTCTGGAGCAAACCGGCTATAGTTGTTTTGCCGCTGCCGGTGTGGCCTACCAGCGCCACCGTTTGCCCGGGTTCTGCGACAAATGAGATGTCGGCGAGGACCGGGCGGCCGGGCTCATATTCGAAGTGAACATTCTGGAACTCGACCCGCCCGTGGATTGGAGGCAGCTTTTTCGCAGAGGCCAGGTCGGCCCATTCCGGGGCGCGATCCATCAACCGGAAAAATCGCTCGGCCCCAGCCATGGCTGACAAGGCCTGGTTGTATTGATTGCCGATGACCTGGACAGGGTCGAAAAAGAAATTGGCGAGGAAGAAGAACATAACGAGGTCGCCGACCTCCATATGCAGCCAACCGTGCCACTGGAGCGCCCCATAACCGCTGAGCAGAGCCATTGCCCCCAGGAACAATTGACTCTTCATCTGCAAAAGCGGGATAAAAACCGCCGACGCCCGGGCGACGCCTACATTGTTTTCACCATGCAGATTGACGAGCTTTCGGAAAAAGCCAGCATTAATCTCCTGCCGGACAAAGGCCTGAGTGACTCGAACCCCGCCCACTGATTCGCCCAGGGTAGAGGTCAGCCGGCTCCAAGTTTCCTGCATTTTACGAAGCTGATAGCTGACTTCGCGACGGAACCGTTGGTTAATGAACCAGATCGGCGGGACCAGCAGCAGCATCAGTGAGAAGAGCTTCCAATTGTACCAGGCCATGAGCAGGGCTGCGACACTCATCTGCACGGCCTGGATCGTGACCACAAACGCGACGTCCTGAACGGCAACGCGCACACTTTCAATGTCGGAAGTCATGCGGCTGATGATTCGGCCAAACTTGGTTTTGTTGAAGAACGACATGGGTTGTGCGCACAATTTCCGGAACAGCTCCGAGCGCATGTCGTGGGCGACGGCTTCTCCCAGTTCGAGCGCAAAGCGCTGGCGGAAGTGCAAGGTCGTAATCATCGCCAGCACAAGACCCAGGTAAATGGCCGAATGAAGATAAATGCCCGTCAGATCTTTAGAAGCGACCGGACCGTTAATCGTTTGGCCGATCATCCAAGCCAGGGCGGGTAGTTGCAGGCCGCGCGCGAACGTGAGCACAAATAACCAGTTCCGGCGCGCCGCATAAGGGCGGGTATAGGTAAAAATCCTGCGGATGAGCTGAGCACTCAACGGTGCCCAATCCGCTTCGCGATCTTCGACCGGCCGGAAATAGGTAATTGCTTCCCGAGCGTTGTGGTCGGGCTCGGGGCGAAGGTTCGGTTTTGGCGCCTTAG
>Ga0310810_10011057_pt1 | contig 10541 bp, 16 predicted proteins | sample NCmetagenome_FD_207641 | JGI IMG/M metagenome (GOLD analysis project Ga0310810, IMG submission 207641) | Soil microbial communities from experimental microcosm in Duke University, North Carolina, United States - NC | ecosystem: Engineered > Artificial ecosystem > Soil microcosm > Unclassified ... | reverse complement strand
GGCCGCCTAATCGGTGAGCGTCACCCAGGACTCCCAGTCCTCTACGTCTCAGGCTATCCCGAGCACGACATGTTCCACCGGGGCTCACCCTCCCCTTTGGCCCCGTTCCTCCAAAAGCCGTTTACTCAGGATGTATTACTTGCGATGGTGCGGATGCTTCTCGCCAGCGGCACGCGCCTGGGCACGAGCGCTTAATGGTTTGGTTCAAGATCAAGAATCCGCGATATAGCCAGGCCGAAGGGGGCAGGGACCTGTTCAACCGACCGAGGCGAGGCTGACAAGCGGCAAGGGCAGCCATCGGAACCGAATGCCATTTAAGAGCAAGGCACAACGACGCAAGTTCGCCGAGCTGCTGGTGAAGGGTGAGATCTCGCCGGAGACTTACGAGGAGTGGAATCGAGAGACGGGGAAGAAGAAGCTTCCCGAACGCGTGGCAAGGGTTCGTAAAAGACCCAAGAAGCGCCGAGCCAAGGCATGGAGCCGGACCGTAAACAGCCGGACCGGAAAGACTCGGCGACGAAGGAAGCGAAGGCGCCAGAGGTGAAGCGGGCGAATGGTCGAGCAGCCGCGCCGTATCCTGGTCGTTGACGACGATCCAACCGTTCGTCAGATATGCATGCGCGTCCTGCGGAGCGCCGGCTACGATACGTACGAAGCAAGCGATGGCGCCGCCGCGTACCGTGTGCCGTTCGTGTGCGGATGGCCCGCCGCTCCTGCTGGCAGTAGCTTTCGGACCCAACCCGAAACACGATGCGATAGCGAACGGCTTGTCTGTCGCAACCCCCCAGGCGCGACTGAAGAGCATTTTACGGATTAGGAATATGGAGCGACGAGAAAATCTCAGCTACTCGATCGATCCAATGAACCACATTGTCGAGTTCCATTTCATGGGAAGTCCCAGCTTCGAGGAATGGGTCTCGGTTATTTACGCTGTTCTGAGCGATCGATCTTTTCAGCCGGGCTATGGCTTTTTGAGCGATCGCCGGGGTATGTCGGACTTACCTACAACAGAGGACGTCAGGTCGGTAATAGGCTTTCTCCGAAAGCATTATACGGCGATTGGAGCCAGACGGTGGGCAATTTTGGTGAGCGACACGGCGAGCTACGGAATGGGCCGAATGACGCAGCAGCTCGGGCACGAACTTCCCTTTCCGATCGAGGTTTTTACAGATGAAGCCAAAGCGCGGCGCTGGCTCTCGGAAGGGCGCGACGAGGAGTTAGCGGTTAGGTAAGTCCTGCAGAGGGCCAGCCGCACCTCGAGCCTCCCGACACCAGCCACACCGCCTCAACCAGCGCCCGCCGGCGCTCCGGTGACCCGCGAGGTCCACCGCCGGGAGGAGGATTCTTACTGGCTCCGGTGAAGCTCGCCCTTCAGGTACGCGATTGCGGTCCGAATGAGTTGCGGCAGATCGGCTTCGTCGCCGGGATGCACCGGACGCCAAGGAAAGATCCGGCCCTCGAACACAATTTCCCAGTAGGTACCAGGAACCCCAATAAACGAGCCGGCTACGCCGGGTTCACAGTGGCGCAGCACGAAGCCGCGATGACCCAACCTCCCGATGTGGTGACCGCTCATACCATGACCGGGAGCGCCAGCGTCCTCGCAGCCGCGGCGAGGCCCACAGGGGACGGGCGCACCCCAGCACGGACCCGCCTGCCGCCCTCAATGAGCCGCCTCTCACGGGTCTCAGCTAAGACTTCTCGCACCATCGCGACCAGGACACGGTTGTCGAACGGCTTCTCTAACACACGCACGCCGAACGTGGCAGCAACCTCCCGGAGCACAGGAGGCGCATGGCCGGTCATCCCGATGATCGGCAACTCGGGACGGTAGCGCGCGAGCACCGCGATGACCGCGAGGCCGCTAACTCTCGGCATCACGAAGTCGGTGACGACGAGATCAACGTTCGTTTGCGACTGGTCGAGGAGGGCCAAGCCGTCATCTCCATCGGCAGCCTCAAGGACGGAAACATGCGGCTCCAGCGCACGGCGCGTTACGTCGCGAACGACGGCCTCGTCGTCGATGACGAGAACTGTGGGCCTGCGATCAGACTCAGCCACGGAACCCTGCCGGGCGGTTGGTGCGGGCCACTATGACTGCTGCGGGGGTGAGGTCAAGATGTGGCCCCGATCGGCATGTTCGCAAGTCGGGGAGCGCCCCGAGGTTACCGCGTTGCCTGCGAGCAGGTCCCGCACCAGGGCGGCCAGCGCCTCAGCCGAAAACGGCTTGAGAAGAAACGGCGCACTTGCTCCCGGAGGGCCGCGGTGGAATACATCGCCTGCCGGGTACGCCGACATGTAGACTACTGGAAGGCCGGGGTGGCGCTCGGCGATCAAGCGGCCAAGTGCGTGTCCATCCGTTTCCGGCATCACCACGTCGGTAATGACGAGATCGATCGGCTGGTCACCCAGCTCGAGCACACGCAACGCCTCGCGGGCGTTCGGAGCTTCCACCGCGAGATACCCAGCATCTGCGAGGATTCGCGTGGTCACCGCGAGGACCACCGGTTCATCGTCCACGACGAGAATGCACCGCTGGGACCGGCCGGGAACCTGGCGACCCACGGAAGGCTGAGCTGTGGGCGCAGATGAGGGAGCGGGAACGGCTGTCATCCGGCCCTCTCCCGACGACCGCTGTGCCCTAGCCCCGTTCACCAGGCTCGCCCCCGTGTTCCTCCAACAACCTGAGCCCTGATGTTGTGAGCTCGGCGACCGCCATCAGCAGCTCTTCTCTTGCGGCTGTGATCTCGTGAATCGTTCGCACCCTGATGTCGTCTAGCCTGACGAGCTGTTGCCATTCCGCCAGTTTGACCGCCAACACCGCCTGGGCCTCTGCGGAGGGACCTGCGTGGAGTCTGTTCCTGCCCTCGCTGATTCCCCGCAGGAGTGCAAGGCGCCGCTCCGGAGTCAGTGGCGTTGATGGCGTGGTCATGGGTCGGTAACTGGTGTTTCCCTGATCGTCCTCGCCCTGTCTTCCAGTTGCGGAGCGGTCGCCACGGCGGGCGTGCCACGTGCACGTGCGCCCGCCACGCTCGCCATGGCAGATCCCATTCTCGGGTAGCGGCTGAGCTGAGCGGCTGCCGAGGACTGTTAGGGGTCCCCCAAGTCATCGAGCCTCCGTCGGTTACCTCGCTGCCCAGCGACCCGCGCCGTTCGGCCCCCCGGTCGAACTCATGGCGCGAGCCCGCGGATCCGCGGGTGTAGCGGCCATCCGGCAAGGCGATTTAGGAGTGCGATGAAGGCGAGCTTTGCAGCGTCTATGCCAATGCAGTTAACAGCGACGGGTTACCGCGGGCACCGACCGCACAGCTTTGAGTCCCACCCGTCCACCCTGCAGGCGGTGAAGTCGTCGGTTCAGAGCAGTCAGTCCAATGCGGCACGCGCCGCATCAAATAGTCGGGGGCAGCCCCGTGCAGAAGGCGGCCATTGAATGCCCGAACTCGTAGCGCGTCAGGGTTGCGGCGTCGTCGGTCATGCTGAAGGTCGCTCGTCCACCGGCGACCTCGAGGCCGCTCAGGAGCAAGCGATCGGGGCCCCTCGAGTGAGACGTGAGGATCCAGACCGCTCGCCCACAGCCTTCCGCGCGGATCCGCGCTAATTCGTTTTGGAACCAGCCTGGGTCCATGCGAATGGTGTTGGGATCTCCGGGGCGAATTTGAAAACCGGCCGGTACGCCGATCAACTCGGTCCACGACCTGGTCGCAAATCGAAGATCGCGTCCCTCCCCCACTGGCCTAGTCCCCCGAGCCGCGGTGTTCTCGAACGCGACCCCATCGCTCCTGCCCAGCAGGGCCAGGCGGGCGAGCCTCGCTCGATCGGGGCGAGACCAGTCAGTGGTGTAAAAGGCCCACGCCGGCAAGGCACCCACATCCACGTAGATCGACTCAGAAGGCCGATGCCTGTGCATAAAGGCGCCAGCCATGGGCCCGACGCTTTCCCAAGAGTCCGGCCGCACGGTGTACAAAACCGAGCTGAAGAGCTGCAGGGCAAACAGGCTGCTGACACAGAAGACCGCCGCCCGCCAGCTCGCCCACCGCGGCAGCACGGCCAGCGCACGCCCGCCTCCCAGAAAGAGCGCCGTGTAGAGAGCGGGGACGACGAACAGGCTCGTGCGCAGCGCCACCGGATAAAGTGCCACGGCCGAGGCGCAGAGCATGACCATGGAAGGGCCGAAGAGGAGAATGGAGTGCCAGGGTTTCCACCGTCTGATGCCCGTGAGGATCCCGATGAACGCCGTGACTGCCAGAACGGTGGTGGCGTTCAGTACGAGCCCGGGGAGGGGCGGCGGTAGAAAACTTGGTGCGGGCGGTGGGTTGTAGGAGCCGGCCGTTAAGCCCCACAGCAGGGCGCGCTCCGCACTCCTTAGGCGGGCAAGCCGGCCGTAATCGCCGGGATCCCACGGGCTGAGAAAGCCCTCTGCCCAGAACTGCCGCAGGTACTCATTGTGCGACGTTGCGCGATAACTGAGTATAAAGACCAATCCGAAGGACAGCAGCCACACGAGAAAGGGCAGACCTATCTCCTTGAGCCCGGATCGTAGGCTCGTTCGGCGGGTAACCAAATTCGCGGCTCCGGCCGCCGCCAGAACGAACGCTGCCGGGACTGACGCCCACACAGAAAGGGCCCCGATCCAGGGAAAGACACGGGCGAGCCGGCTGCTGGGACGCTCGACCCACGCGAACGCGCCGTGCAAGAGCAGCAAGCAAATGGCCAGGTCGCCCATGTACGGCTTTACTTCTGTCGAGTAGAACACCAGCGTCGGAGCCAGGCACGCCGAGGTAACAGCCAGCACCCCGGGCCATCCCGGCAGGAATCGCCGCAGCAGCGGGACGAGGAGGATGAGCGCCGCGATGCCCGCTACCAGTGGCAATATGCGCAGCGCGAGCTCGTTCACGCCAAAGACTTGGGTTGCTAACTTCTCTCCCCACAGGAAGAGCGGCGGGGCTGCCTGATCATAGTCGAGCGGCCGCAGGAGCCCAGCATAGCTTCGGCTTGCGATGTTGAGCGCGAGCCGAGCCTCGTCGATCCATAAGGAACGGCCGCCGAGGTAGTAAAGCACGCGAAGCAAGGCGCCTGTCACTAGCGCCCCCCACAGTACCCATGACATGCTCCGCGTCGCCGCTGGCGACGAGGAAACCTCTCGACATTCCCCCTTCATCTCGACGACCTCGGTTCGTGACCCTCCTGTTCCTACCACTCGCAGCAACTGGGTGCTGTTCAACAACAAGACCAGGTCCGGATTCGTGATCCCGGTCGGCGGGACCGGAGATAGGCCCGAGTCCCGTTGAGGTCCTTGAGGTACTCGTGACAGAACCGCTCGTCCGTATCGGAGAGGGGCGGAGGCTCCGTCACGGGCTGCGCCTCCGGCTGGTGACTCCGTTCCCTAGCATAGCCATCGCCCCTCTAGTTTCGCACCGCTCGGCCCAAGGCGCGAATGTAGCGTCGGCGGCCGGTAAGGTGAGCAACTAGGTGAGCGTGGGCAACCGTAATCGAATTGTCATACGACCGTCGCTCCAATTGGCGGAGAAATAATGTTGGCGCGGCCGAGTCGAACAGGGACGCTCTCGCTGCCGCATCCTACCGCAATAACGTACTTCTAGGTGCAACAACCAGAAATCAGCCACAGCGCCTGGTTGCCGACTCAGCGCGCGCGAGAAAGAGAGAGGAGGGAGAGAGACTCAGGCCGTTGCAAAGTGGCTAGGGCTGGAATCGAACCGCCGACACGCAGATTTTCAGTTCCGATCAGCCCGTAGACGCTAGACCAACCTAACGCACATGGGGCCACGATCCCGGGGGTTAGGGTCGTGGCCCATTGTCTCTCGTTCCTGCCATCCACCCCTTGTTCGGGCACAATTCGGGCACACCCGATCCGTGCGATTTGTCGGCCCGACCCGTTACCGCCGCGAGAGCGGCGCGGTAGCGGGGCACGATGCGGCGGCCCGAGTCCGACTCCAACAGGTTCCAGCGCTCCAGTACGTCGTGCTCGAAATCGTAGAGCTCCTCACCGCCGTCGCCCTCGTTCCGGATATATCGCAGACCGTCGAACGCGATCGAATTCAGGTCGCCCCGGCTCACCGGGAACCAGCGCGGCAGGTTTCCTGTGCAGCGCACGCCGGCGATGATCGTGTCTGGAGCTGCGTCGGTCTCGGTCCAGAACCGCGCGAGGGAGCGACCGGGGAGTATGGCACTATCCGCATCCACCAGGTCGAGCACCGTCGCGGCGAGGTTTCGCAGTGTCACCGGCGCTGCCACCCGGCGGTCCGCGGGAACGTGGCCCGGGAACGCGACGACCAGCGGAACTTGGAGCGAGAGCCGATAGAGGCTGTTCCCGTGGTCGACCAATCCATGCTCGGCGAATTCGTCCCCGTGATCGCCCACGATGATGACCAGCGTGCTGTCCAGTAACCGGCGCCGGTCCAGCTCGCGCAACAGCCGCCCCAGTTGCGAATCGAGATAGGTGATCGACCCGTCATACGCGTCTTGCTTGGGCCGGAGATCGGCTGGGGTGAGTCGAATCTTCGGCGGCTCGGCGCGGAAAGCGGCCGGTGAGACCGGTCGCGGGATGGTCGAGCGGTACCGGAACCGGAACGAGTCTGGGGAGGTGTACGGCAGGTGCGCGTCCATGAAGTTCAGGAACGCAAAGAACGGCGTCGGCCGGCTGTGGTCGAGCCAGCGGACGAAGGCGCCGCTAATGTCTTCGACGGACGGGCGCTGGTCCGCTGGCGGCAGTCGCAGTCGCCAGAGCAGCGGCACCCGATTGAGCAGCGGCCTGAGGGTATGTCGGATCGAGGGATACAAGCCCAGCCCAAACGCGCTGCTCGCGGCGGCCGTCCAGAGCGATACCGGGTAGTCCTCCCGGTGCTCGAATCCCCGCAGAACTCCGCTCTCCCATCCGGCGTACACTTGATTGGCAACGAACGCGGCAGTGGCGTAGCCACGATGCTGCAGCGTCTCCGCCAGCGTCGGCCAGCGCGCGCTCAGGCTGTGCACGCCGGTCACGTCCAGCTCGACCGTCCAGCGACCGGTGAACATCGAGGCGTGCGACGGTGCGGTCCACGACGCCGCCGCAAATGCCTGGTCGAATACAGTGCCCCGCTCGGCAAATCGATCGAGCTCCGGACTGGTCCGGCGGCCGTATCCATAGAGGCTCAGGTCGGCGGCTCTCACCGTGTCGAGGATCAGCAGCAGCACATTCGGCGCGCCGGCTCGGGCAGTCCCTCGGGCCTGCACCCGGGCGTGTTCCTCCCTCGCTTGCCAGCCGAGCATTGCTCCAGCCAGCACCGCGACGAAGCCGATGAGCCAGGGCAGCGTCCGCCGTACACCCCCCGCGGCGCGGGCCGCTCGGTTACCCGTGAGCCGAACGGTCTGCACCCCGATCCCGACCGCCACGATCACCACTGCAGCGGGGTGGAGTTGAGGGAACAACAGCAGGACGAGGAGCCCACCGCAACCGGCGAACAGCCCCGCAGCGATCGTCCATCGAATTCGCACCAGGAATCCCACCACGACGAGCAACCCGCCGAGCCCGACGAACAGCGCGCCGTCGAAAGTGGGAATCATCCAGACCGCATCGCGGCTGCGCTTGGCGTAGTCGGGGCCGAACAGAGGGCCGACGATGACCGCGACTTCCGCCAGACCGGTAACGATGCCCGCCCACAGGGCGAGCGCGAGCAGCGAGGCGGAATGCTTGACGGCCGTGAGAGAGGCCCGCGGCTGAGGCGGCATGGGACCTCGTATCGGACGCACCGGCGCGCTGAGCTCGTGCAGCGGGCTCCGCGCAACCGACCGGGAAAGGCTTCCTCCGAGGCGCCATCATGCTAGACAAGTCCTCTGATGACTGTGCCCCCGGTCACAGGGCGACTGCGCCGACGGGCTTGCACCGCGAGTGTCGCGTCGGCGGCGCCGTGGCGCATGCGGCTCGGCGTCGCCCGGACCAATGGTTCTTGCTTTATGCTGGAAGTAGCCAACGTTCAGAAATGCCATAATTAAGAAGTCGAAGGCGCCTAGTGAGGACCGACGCTGCCGACTTGGCGGAGCCGCTGGGTCTCGGGGTAGCGGGCTGCGACACCGTCGAGCGTGCGCTCGATCGTCCGGATTTGTTGCGTGAGGGTGGAGACGAGCGTCAGCACCGGCTCGAGTGCCGCGGCGAGTTCGGCGGGGACGTGCCGCGCCGCGGTGCGGGCGAACGCGGGGGCGGAGACTCGTGCGACACTCGACACTTTTGCGCTTCTGACCTGAACGCCACATCATGTCGACAGTTTCGCAAGGTTCGTGTGGTGGTCCCTCTTACTGGGGCCTCCGCCGGTAGCCCGAGCGCGGCGACGTGGCGCTCGAATCTTTGCACGCGGAGCCCAGTGGCGCTGCTACCGCCCCCGACTGGGATCTGTGCACGACTACCTGCTCGGTGTGGCAAAGTTCTGGCTCGATTCCCTGTCACCTGAGCGCCGCGCGTGGTTCGAGCGGTGGTTCCCGACGTGATGAAAACCGCCTAACTCCTCGCTCGCCGCCCACACCGCCTCGACCAGCGCCCGCGGCGCGCCGGTCACCGCCAGATCGACTTCCGCAACGCCGCTGATACCTTGGAAATTGTGTTCGCCCTCGGACGGGAGTTCCCGATATGCCGGATCCCAGACCCCAGCGTTCGCTCGTCCGCTGGTCGCTCATCGCGCTGGCTGTCGTCGTGGTGGCCATGATCATCTACCTGTTGACCGGCCGGCCGGGGGCTCAACTGCCTCCCATGCGGTAGGAGCCAGCCGGAACAGAGGCGGCTGGCTGCTCTCATCGCTTCGGTCGAAAGTCCGGGCAAAGATACCTGTCACAACTGACATTTCGCCTTCTAGTCCTCGGCCTCTTTCGGCCCCCGGTGCGGGCCTGCATCCTTATTCAGTCATGCGTCGAATCCTCCTCATCGTAGACTGCGCACCCGTCCGAGACGCGGTCGCCAGGCTGCTGACCACCGTCGGGTACGAGGTGGCAACCGCGCCGAACGGTGCGGAGGGCCTGCGGCTTTGGCATGAGGCCGGCGCTGATCTGGTGCTCACCGAGATCCTGCTGCCGGACATGAACGGAATCGAGGTCATCCTCGAGCTCCGGACCTTCGCCCCCAGGCTCCCCATTGTCGCCATTCCCGGGCGCGATACGCACCAGGCCCTCGAACTTCTCGGTGAGGCTCATCTGCTCGGAACCGTCAGCCTGCTGATGAAACCATTCAGTGACCAGCTTCTAGCCGAGGTGACGAAAGCTCTCAAGCCCGACCCCCCAGCCGAACCCGCGCAAACTGCCTAAGCTGCAAAGCACGGCGCTATGCCGTGCTTCGCCCTCCGCCCACTCGGGTTTGTCGCTCATCCGGGACTCTCAAAGTGCCGTGGATATCGTTCTCGCAGACATCGGGATGCGTGGCATAAACGGCCGGGCTTCCCGGCTCGTACCAAGGACACGCGCCAGCTCGTCGAGCGTGGGGGACCATACGGGCAGAACAAAGGAGCCCTCGATGAGGCGCGCAGCGTTACGCAGTACGTCTAGTGAAAGAAGGTCTGTTCTACCGTGACGCCGTGAGTCGTCCCAAGCGCGGTATGAGCTGACCGGAAAACCCATCAGCGTGGCGGTGACGGCTGCGGAGAAACTGCTGGAGTTCCCGCGCATATGGAAGCTGAACCCCGGCATCTTCAGCTCGCTGGTGCCATTACTCCGAAACTCGGTTCCAACACGGTTCACAAGCGAGGCACGCATGCCATGAAGAACGACACCGTGAAGAAGCGATGGCCCGGGTCGTCGCTTCGCTCGCGATCGCCGCCGGCAGGCAGCGGCTAGTGCGTGCTATCCGGCCGCATGGCGGCGGAATCAGGCCGCATGTGCGTGCTGTCCATCCGTTGCTTTTGACCCTTCTTCTTCGCGTGCTTCGATGTGTCGCCCCCTGCCATGCCGCTCGTGTCCGCGGATGGTCCGGTCTGAACGCCAGGCTTTGCCTTGAGCGCCGTATCCGGGCCGACGCCCTTCGCCCCGCGACTGGTATCGATTTGGCCGGTCTCCACTCCCCCGCGAGCCTTGCGGGCCGCCGCAGTGGAAACGCTGTCCACACCGCCGTGACTGGCGCATGCGGCCGCAGTCGATCCGTTCGAGCCGTCCTTGCAAACCAGCGTGCCTGCCTGGGCCTGTAGCGCAGTTGGCGCCAGAAGCGCGGCTACGACCAGAGGCCATTTGGGAAATTCTATTCTCCGCATTGCTCTATCTCCCGAGATGAGGACCAGATTTTCTACTGCTTCACAACCAACGGTGCAGTGAGCGCAAACGACACCCAGGTTCCGGGCGCCACTACGACATCACGGCTTGCTGTCTGGGCGGCCACTACAGCGCCGCCGGCGGCCCCGACCACACCCCCAATGACTGTGCCTTTAGTGTTTCCTCCCAGCACGCTGCCTAGTACTGCCCCGGCCGCAGCGCCGACGCCAACCTTTTCTGCCTCGCCTGCCGACACACCTCGTCCCCGCAGTTCGTGGGGAACGGCCTGGACGTCCGCGCTGACCGGGTAGGCACGGCCTTCC
>Ga0310810_10011056_pt1 | contig 10541 bp, 10 predicted proteins | sample NCmetagenome_FD_207641 | JGI IMG/M metagenome (GOLD analysis project Ga0310810, IMG submission 207641) | Soil microbial communities from experimental microcosm in Duke University, North Carolina, United States - NC | ecosystem: Engineered > Artificial ecosystem > Soil microcosm > Unclassified ... | reverse complement strand
CACGCTCACGGTGGTGTCGCAAACCACCAACACCATCACGTTCAGCTATCCGCAGCAGACGGGGTACGGGTACCTGTATTCCGCGAACGGGACGATCGTGTCGCGCACGAACGACCCGACCAAGACAACCGTGAAGTTCTCAAAGGTGCCGTCTGGCTCGTATGAGGTCGCATCGATCGTGAAGGGCACGACGGGCAGCTGTTGCGCTGCTCCCCCGCCGCCTCCGCCGCCCACGGCGACGATCACCCAGACGATCGTGGCCGGGTCGACACTGGCGGGTGTCGTGACCTGGCACGGCGTCTATGACGCCAACGCCGACGGTGTGGAGGACGACCCTGGTTCGGTCAACTTCCGGGTTGATGGTGCGCTGGTGTTGAACGAGATCAACCCGCCGTTCGGTGACACCGCCGGGTTCTGGGACTCAACGTCGGTGGCGAACGGGCCGCACACGTTCCAGGTGGAGGCAGTGAACGACGCGGGCACCGTGCTGGTTTCGAACACGGTGACGGCGACGGTGTCTAACGGTGCGCCTCCGCCTGCCGCGCAGTGCGCCGACGGGATCGACAACGACGGCGACACGTTCGTCGACATGGCTGACCCTGGTTGCTCAAGCACGACCGACAACGACGAGACGAACGCTGCGCCCCCCCCGCCGACGGGTTTCCCTGACGCGAGCAACACGGGCACCCCTGCCGGGACGGTGCTGCATGCGTGCTCGGGGCAGATCACCCAGTCCGGCGTGTATGACAAGTGCCAGTTCGACGGGCCGGTGATCGTGGACGCCGCGAACGTGACGATCCAGAACAGTCTGATCCTCGGGCCGGTGCGTCCCTCGGACACGCTGACCGGGCTGGTGATCAAGGACACCACGATCAACTGCCAGTGCCTCTCCACGTCGGACAACGACACGCCCGTCGCGATCATGGAGAACAACTACACCCTCCTCCGGGTCAACCTGTTCAACGCCGGGCACGGTGCCGCCGCGAAGAACAACGTGGTGATCCAGGACTCGTACATCCACGGTTTGGGCGGCAACACGCAGGCGCACAAGGACGGCATCTTCGTCGGTGACGGTCACGGCCAGCGGTTCATCCACAACAACGTGGAGTGCAACGACGGCTCCTCACGTGGTTGCACCGCGGCGATCGGGATCTTCGACGACTTCTCCGACGTGTACGACGTCGTGATCGACGGGAACCTGTTGAACACGAACGGGGCCGCGTGCTTCTACGCGTCAGGTGGCCCCGAAAAGAGTTTCGTGAGCCACGACATCACGTTCACGAACAACCATTTCGGCCGCAAGTTCGAGCAGAACTGCGGTGTGCTCGCCCCCGTGTTCTACTGGGATTCGAGCAAACCAGGGATGGTGTGGTCGGGGAACGTGTGGGACGACACGGGCCTGCCGGTGCCGCCGGCGTACTAGATGGCGATCGGCACCCCGACAACGATCGGCACCAACACGCTTGACGGGGACGCGGTGACGTTGACGACGAGCGCGACCGTGCCGAGCGGCGCGCTCGTCGTCGTCTGTGTCGGGTGGGGAAACGACGTGGCCCGCACCCTGTCGAGCGTTGACGGTGGCGGCCTGACATGGGTGATCGACCATCAGCAGCCTTTTTCGGGTGCGATTGAGTGGGGGTTCGCTGTTGTGAGCGCCCAAGCACCGGCGGGGTTGGCGTCAGGCACGGTGCTGTCGACGACGTTCAGCGGGACGATCTTCGGGAGCCTGATCGCGGGGTCGTACACGACGGGGCTGGACACATCAGCTCCCGTCGATGTGCATGACGGTGCCGGTGGAAGCTCCGACCCGTGGGACACGACCGCAACGACAACGACGGTGGCGGACACGCTGGTGATCGGCGGCTGTTTCCGAAACGGAGCGAACACCAACACCCCGTCGGGTGGGGCAACCGAGTTGCATGACTTCCAGTTGCCTGTGGAGGACTGGGCTCAATGCACCGAGTACAAGATCCTGTCGGCCACGGCGAGCACAAGTCTCACGGGAACGTGGACTACCGCTGCCGGGGTTCCGGACTGGTCGGCCGCGTTCGTCGCGTACAAGGCTGCGTCCGGGGTGGCGACAGACACCACGACACGCAGGTATCAGATCCGTCGCTCCCGGATGACATCATGGTGACATGGCCGCGGTAGCCCTGCTGGGAACACCCGTGTTCAACACAACGGCAGGCGACAAGTCGCTTGCCGCGACACCCACGGCGGGTGACCTGATCGTGGTCGTCGCCGCCACCTCCGGGCTCGCGGGCGGCACCACAGCAGTGTCTGACAACAACGCGGACGGACGCGGCACCTACGTGCAGGTTGACGTGGACCGCACCGGGTTCTCCACGACCGGGGTGCTGACAGTGTGGGTCAGGAACGCGCTTGTCGGGTCAGCGACAAACACGACGTTCACGGCGTCGCAGGGCGGCTCGTCGGGCGGCGGCCTGGTTGTGCTGCGGGTGAGCGGAATGAGCATCGTGGGCTTGTCGGCCGTCCGCCGGGTCGGGGTTGCCTCCTACAACACCGGGGGCCAGTCCACCGTTGCGGCAGGAACCCCCGCGCCTGTTCTTGCCGCGACCCCGTTGAGCGCGAACCCGATCATCACCGCGGTCGCGAACAGCACCAACTCCGCCACAACGGTGGTGCAGCGCGCCGGATACACAGAGGACTTCGACAACGGGTACACCACGCCACCGACGGGGCTTGAGGTGTCGCACCTGAACTCGGGGGAAACATCGGCGACGATCACCTATGGTGGCGCGACCGCCTCGACGTTCGCGTCGGTCGCGATCGAACTCGACGCGTCCGTTCCGCAGTACGACTATGCGATCCAGGGACGTGCCGACAAGGACAGGCTGATCAGCTTTCTGCACGCCAACCATGTGCGCGCCTCATTCTGGTAATCCGTCGTCCGACTGCGCTATATTCGCAGGGTGACCGGTAGCCCACACCGGGCACCAGAAGTCCGTCTTCTGTGCCCCCACTGCTCAGGCGCCCTGTACATCACGTTGGCGCAGCCCATCACACCCGCCCGCCGGCAGCAGGCGATCAGCCAGGCCGTGGAGGATCACCGACGCCAGTGCGTCAAGGCCCCGCCTGAGGCGCAACGGGTCTACCGGATCGACTACCCACGCTAGATGGAACGCCTCACCCACCAGAGGTCGAAAGGCCCAGCCTCGACACCGGCGCAACGGCTCGTTGAGCTTCAGAACGCGCTGACGGCGGCTGACCGCGCAGCCGACGACGCGATGGGCCGCGCCGACGAACTCCAGAAGCACTACGACCGGTTCCACAACATGAGCGGCGTGTCGTTCGGCGGCGTGCCGATGGCCCAAATCTGGGCTGACCTCGTGCTGTGGGAAGCCGTGCTGAACGAGAACCCGGTGGACGCGATCTTCGAGATCGGCACGTGGGAGGGCGGGTTCTCATGGTGGCTGTACGCACAGTCGATGGCCCGTGACATCTTCTTCCAGACCTTCGATGCTGTTCAGCCCGAACGGAACATTCCTGCGTTCCTCCGTGTCGACGTGTTCGCCGAAACCGAGATGCTCGGCAAACGCTTCCGGGCGTTCGAGCCCTGCGTTGTGTTCTGCGACGGCGGCAACAAACCCCGCGAGCTCCAAACGTTCGCTGCCGAACTCCGTGACCCTCGCAGCCTGCTGCTGGCGCATGATTGGGGGGAGGAGATCGGCGCCGGCGATGTTCCGGACACGGTTGCGATGGTGTACGGCGACTTCTGCGAGCAGCTGGGGTCGGTGACCCGTGTGTTCAAGCTGAGGAGCGGCGATGCCTAGAGGGCGCCAGTATTACGACCCGATCGTGCAGGTTCCCGGCACCGTCGAGGGTGAGCAGGACTTGTCTCGGATCGAGTTGTTTCCGGAGGGTTCCCCGGAGGACGCGAACCCGAAGTGGCGCGGCAGGCTGATCGACGCGAAAGGTCTGGTTGCGAGCGTCACCAGCGGTGACTTCAACCAGGAGCGTGCGCTGGAGCAGGCGAAGCAGACGTTCGGTGAGCATCTGTCGGTCTACGTGCTGCGTGACGAAGGGCAGGACTCGACGTGGGAGGGGCACGGGCCGTCCCCGAGGCTTTGGCAGATGCCCGGCGCCATCCCGAAGGAGATACCGCCAGCGGTACAGGAACCTGCTCCGCAGCCGACCGAGGAGCAGGCGCCGCTACGGCTGCTTGTCGCACCGGAACCGGGTCCGTACGCGCTGCTGTCGGACATCCTGAGTCTCCTCGAAATGTGGGCTGTGTCGTATGAGGTGGACAAGAACCCGTCGGGGGCGCTGGCGCTCCGTGACGCGGTGGACATGCTCAGAGACGTCGGATGAGCAACGGGCTGGTGGGCGTGATCGCCAACGATTTCGCTCGCGTCTCGATCTTCACCGCCTGCGTCTTCAAGCTGGAGGTGCCGGACGGCTGGAAGAAAGAGATGCTGATCGGCGGTGACTGGTGTGGAGCCCGCAACGACCTCTGCCAGCAAGCCCTTCGTGACGGCCACTCTCACCTGTGGTTCATGGACGACGATCACGCGTTCCCACCCCAAATGCTCCACAAGCTGCTCGCCCATGACAAGCCGTTGGTCAGCCCGATCTGCTTGACGCGGGTGCATCCGTTCAAGCCGGTGCAGTACACCGAACGGAACGAGGACAACGACCTTCAGTACCTGCCGATCCCGCTGTCCCAGGCGGACACTGACGGGCTGGTGGAGATCCAGGCGGGGGGTTGCGCGGGGATGCTGATCCGGCGTGACGTGCTGGAGGCGATCGCGCCGCCGTGGTTTGAGTACGCCGACCGGTCGGAGGACATCATCTTCTGCGAGAAAGCCAAAGCAGCCGGGTTCGACCTGTATGCCGACCTTTCGTTGCGGTTGGGTCATGTGACGACCGCGGTGGTGTGGCCCGCCGTCGACGGCGACCGGTGGGTGACCGGACTGAACGTGGGTGACTTGCAGCTGACTGTGGAGACGGCGGAGGAGATGGCGGCGCAGGAGCCGGAGACGTGGTGGACGTGGTCGCTGCAATGGGAATCAGCGGCCAACGGTGACGGGCCCGCGGTCATCAAACTCGTGCGTCCCCCGAACGAACCGGTCAACTGGCAGCCACCGCTCGGCCGTGTCCCCGAGGGCGTGTTGCAATGGTGGGTCGACGAAAACGACGGCAACGGCCCCCATCCTGTCGGGGACCCGTTCACCTACGAACTGAAAGAGGGCTGACCCATCTCAGGAACAGTCGGTGTCATCGCGGACCTGGCCGCCCGCTACAGCCAGTTCTACATGTGTCTCAGCCACCTCCACAAACCCGTCAACACCGCCGGCGACTTCGAGATCGGCGCCGACCGGGCGCGGGCCCGCAACAACCTCGTCCGCCGCTCGCTCGAACGCGGCTCCGAATGGATCATGTTTTTGGACGACGACCAGACGTTCAAACCGTCGATCTTGCTGAACGCCCTGGCGGTCGAGCAGCCTGTCGTCGCCGCCCTCTACACCCAACGGGTCGCCCCCTATCTTCCGATCGCCTACGCCGAAAAAGACGACGTTGGGTACTGGCCCCTCGACCTGCGCAACCACGGCCCCAGCGAACTCGTCCAGGTGCGGGCCGCAGGGACGGGCGGGATGCTGATCCGTTCCGAGGTGTTCCGTGAACTCGGTGACATTCACTGGTTCATGCACACGACGGAGCAGTCGGAGGACATGTTCTTCTGCGATCGTTTGGCGGAGGCGGGGATCCCGATGTTTGTGCATACGGGGGTGCGGTTGGGGCATATCGCGCCGGCGGTGGTTTTCCCGGAGTGGGATGAGGGACGCGGCGAGTGGGTGGCGGGCCTCCAGTTTTCGCACACGACGTCGGTGTTGATCGACATGGGCTGGGATGTGCTTGACCAGGAGTTGACCGCCTGACGGGGTACGCTTTCGGGCGTGCTGATCCCCACCACTGTTCTGACGGGCAGCAGTTCAGGCGGCGACACGGTTATCTCCGACCAGACGCTGGGTGCTGACACGCAGACGATCAGCTTCACGAGCATCCCCGGCACGTACACGCATCTTCGGCTGTTCGTGCTTCTGAGGACCGACAGCGCCAACAACGACATCGGCGTGCGGTTCAACAACGACGCTGGGGCAAACTACGACTGGGAGAACTTCCTCGTCAACAACACAAGTTCGGTTGGTTGGGGAAGCACACAGGGAGTTGCTGCAACATCGTTCACGGCCGGATATTGCGCGTCCAGCACGGCTGTCGCCAATGAATTCGGAGTCTATGTAATAGAGATTCCGTTTTACACGTCCGGCTCCCTCAAGAAGTATGTGTCGCAGGGGCATGTATCGCTCGCTCAATCCTCCGGGAACATCTACCGGATCGACGGTGGCGGGACGTGGCGTTCGACCAGCGCCGTCACTCAGATTGACCTGATCGCGAACAGCAAGTTCGTCGCTGGCTCACGGGCGATCCTGTATGGGGTGGCATGACCGTCGCTGTTCGCACCGCCTCTACCTACCGTCTTGCGACAAGACGGTCATGGCGGCGCAAGAATAAGGCGGTGTTGGGACAGAAGCCACGCTGCGCACGGATGCGCGCAAAGCCCCGTGTCGCCCACGGGTCCGGTGTCCGGTCACGTCCTAGACAGAGGCGCGGGCCACCCCGATTAGCTGAACGGCGGGCCAGCTAGTGGCCCGCTACATGCGCACCGACCTGTCGGCCGGCCACTCGAAACTCAGGCCGCCAGCAGTGGTTGGCGAGGGAATCGTTTTCCCTCCGATCCAGGGGTACCTGTTCCCGATCTCGGATGTGCAGACGCGCATCCGCAAACACACCGTTTCGCGGCTCAGGCCGCCAACGGTTGTTACAGCACCGACCCCGTTCGTTGCCCGTCCTGTCAGGGTCGAACTGGCACCGTCGCCGCGTCAGGCGCGAGCGACACACACGAAGCTCCGGCCGCCAAAGGTCGTTGCGGTTCCCCCACCCGTTTATGGCCCGGCGATCAACCTTGCGCCACGAAACTCTGTTTGGCGGAGAACCACCCAGCGGGTCGTTGAGTACAAGCTGTTCCCGCCGATCCTGACGGCGGCGCGTGTGTTCGGAGGGCCGACCGTCAGGCTCGCGAAGCCCATCCCGAGACGGTCTGTTCATTCCACCTACGTCTACCCGATCGTTGTGTTCCGCGAGGAGGCGCTCGGCTGGGTCGCGATCAACCTTGTCAGGATCCGTCCTCCGGCTGTCCGGTCGCGGCTGGCGACGCCGACCGTCACCACTGTCGTCGCCCAGGTCTATTACGGGCCCAGCACCTCGCTTGTCAGGATCAGGCCACGGCGCACCATCGCGTTCCTGCGGCCACCGGTCATCCCGCCGGTCGCACGGCCAACAGAGGTAACGCTCACCCGGATCAGGCCGCGGCGCCCTGACTCGGTGTTGCGCCCGCCGACCGTGGTTCTGCTCGCGGTCGAGATTTACGGGCCGGAAGTGACCCTGACAAGGATCCGGCCAAGGCCCACCACCAAGTTCCTCGCGCCCCCAACCGACCTTGTTGACGAACAGGACAAGGGGCATCTCAGGGTCACGCTCGCCTATTCCCGGCGAGGCACCCCACGGTCGGCGCTGAAGCCCCCGGCGGTCGTCGCCCCCGTCCTGGCCCCGCCGGTCACGGTGACGCTTGCGCCGCAACAGCGGGGCGAACCCAGGTCTGCGCTCAGGCCCCCGGCTGTCGTTCAGGCCGCCAGCCTCGTGTTCAGCGGGCCGACCGTCACGCTCACCTACTCGCGTCGCGGAACACCCGTCCACGAGCTCCGTCCGCCGGTCGTCATCGACGTTCGGCCGCAAACGACGTATCTGTCGGTCACCCTCACGTACAGCCGTCGCGGCGGCCCACGGTCGGTTCTCGCGCCACCGACGGTTGTTGACCGCAACGTCTATTTCGGTCCGCAAGTCAGGCTGACCTACAGCCGTCGCGGCACCCCCATCCACACGTTGCGGCCACCGGTCGTCATCGACCTGCGGCCGCAGACTCGTTACCTAAGCGTCAACCTCACGTATTCGCGGCGGGGACACCCGATCCATTTCCTGCGTCCGCCGATCCTTGCGGCACCCAAGTTCTTCGAGGCCGTCAGTGTTCATTTGGCGTACTCGGTGCGCAAGCGCGGACGGACGGTGCTGCGCAAACCGGTGGTGGTGTTCCCGTTCCTGGCGCGCCCCACCGACATCACGTTGGTGCGGATCCGCCGCCCGAAGTTCACGTCTCGGCTGGCACCCCCCGCGGTCGTCACGATCAGGGAAAACAAGCCGCTGCTGGTGGTGCTCGCACGGATCGCGCCGAAACCGACCGTCGCGATCCTCCGGCCCCCCACGGTTGTTTTCTATCCGCCCGTCGAGACGACTGTTCGCGTCTCGTTCGCCTACCAGTCCCGTGGTGCAACAAGGTGGGCGCTCAAGCCGCCGACGGTGGTATTCCCGCCGGCGCTCGCACGGCCCACAGACGTCACGCTCGCGAGGATCGTTCCGCCCCAGCGGTTCTGGCTGCTGCTGCCGCCAGCGGTGGTCGCCACGTTCGTTCCGCCGCACGGCGACGTGTGCGGCTTCGACATCGCCGCGTCGTTCGTGTGCGACGAAACCGTCGCGGACATCAACGTGCAAGGCGCTGACGGGCCCGGCTCCGCCGTCACAGGCTCTGACACCTCCGAAAGTAGAATCACCGGTACGGACAACGCTGTAGGCGAGGTCTGCGGCACCGACGAGCAGGCGACGTAGGGAGGCCAGTTGGCGAGCTACAACCAGGGTGTCCCGATCGAGATCACCGACACGTTCACCCTTTCGGGGGTGCCTACCGATCCGACCACGGTCACGTACACGCTGATCGCCCCCGACGGCACCGAAACGGTGTTCCTGTGGCCCGGCGCCGCCGAAATCTCGCATCCGGGGGTCGGCCAGTTCGTGTTGAGCCTCGACCCACCCACGCTGCCGGGGCTGTACCACTACGACGTTGACTCCACCGGAACCGTTGTCGCATCGAGGCAGGGCGCGTTCACGGTGATCCCTGACGCGCAGGCGCAGGAAACACCGTGGGTCACCACCGGTCCGTCGTCGCCGTGGGCCGCCTCGCAGGACGTGTGGGACTGCTGCGGCCAGCCGATGGAAACAGTGGACGGTGTCGAGTGCCCCGTCGACTTCACGTATTTCGCGTTCGCCGCCTCCGAGCTTCTGTTCGGCTACTCCGGACGCCAGTATTTCGGGTTGGGCAGCAAAACAGGGGTCAGGCCCCCCTGCCGTCCAGGCTGCGGCTGCGGCTACCAGGTGCTGTCACGCGGCTATGTGATCCCCGGCCAGTGGTGGGACTGGTGGACCTACTGGGAGGGGCCGTGTGACCCGTCGAAGGTGCTGCTGTCCGGCTACCCGGTCAGGCAGATCACCGAGGTGAAGATCGACGGTGTCGTGCTCGCCCCGACCGAGTACGGCCTGTGGAAATGGCGGTGGCTTGTCCGCAAAAACGACGGGATCTGGCCGCGCTGCCAAGACCTCACGTTGGACGACACCGAGGACGGCACATGGTCCGTCTCCTACACGTACGGGCTGGACCCGCCGGTCACCGGACAGTTGGCGGCGATCGAGCTCGCGTGCGAGCTTTACCGTGCCTGCAACGGCGGTGACTGCGCGTTGCCGAAGGGTGTCACACGGGTGGTGCGTCAGGGCGTGGTGATCGAGAAGATGGCGTTCGCGGCGTGGGGGCTACAGGCCGGGATCTGGAAAACTGGGTTGACCAGGGTGGACGCGTTTCTGAACTGGGCGAACCCGAAGGGGATCCAGCGTCGCGCCACGATCTGGTCGCCGGCGAGGCATTTGCAGTACGGTCGACGGGCCTTGACCTAGATGTCGTTCAAGCTGAACGAATCGGCGATCGGTGCGCTGCTGAACTCCACGGTCGGCCCGGTTGGCATCTACATTGGACGCAAGGCAGACGAAGTATCGTCGCTTGCCTCACAGCGAGCTTCCGGACAGGTCCTCGGGATCGAGTCCGGGAGACTGCTCGCGGGGATGCGCACCCAGTTGGAGGGAACGCCAGAGGGTGTGCGCGCCGTCGTCGGCACGGACGCGGTTGCGTACGACAGAAAGACTGGGGAGACACGCCTGTATCACGGGGCGCCGTTCTCATATCCAGCGTTCCATGATCAGGGGAACGTCAGCGGCTGGCTGACAGGCGCTCTGGCCGAGGTGTTCCCCGGATAATGGCAGGCACCGGCCCGGCTGACCTGCACTCGCTTGCCCAGGACTATCTGGAGGCGTGTGTGGAGGCGCTGGACACGATCCCCGGTGACCCCAACCTCGCTCCGGGGTCCGTGGGTGCCCCGGAGCGAGCATACGTCACGTATGGCACCCCACCCGCGGAGTGCGACCAACTCACCGTTCATGTCACCCCACTGAGTGTGGGGTCCAACGCACCGCTGAACGCCGCTGTCGTCAGGGTCAACCGGGTCACGCTGATCGCCACTTTGTTCCGTTGCGGCCCTGCCTGGGACACCGTCGAAGAGTGGCCCACCGCGGCGATCCAGGAGGCG
>Ga0310810_10011055_pt1 | contig 10544 bp, 9 predicted proteins | sample NCmetagenome_FD_207641 | JGI IMG/M metagenome (GOLD analysis project Ga0310810, IMG submission 207641) | Soil microbial communities from experimental microcosm in Duke University, North Carolina, United States - NC | ecosystem: Engineered > Artificial ecosystem > Soil microcosm > Unclassified ... | reverse complement strand
AAAGGGCAAGGCGTTGGCATCGCCGATGACAGGCACGTTCACCTGTCCGAACACCGCCCAAACCGCGCGACTTTCCGGATCGTTCACAAAGGCGAGCGTCGGGTTGGACGTGTTCTGGACGAACTGCTGAATGAGGAAGTGGTTGCTCGTGTAATTGGCGCCAACGGCCATCTTCACGTCGCCACCGGGCAGCGAGAACAAAGGACCGTCGGCCTTGATACCTTTTTCGTTGAGCCAGAACGATTCCGGCGTGGTGGCGAAATTGCCGATGTACTTGAGCGTGGTTCCCGCGTTGCAGCGGAACACCGTCGCATCGCAGAACAGGTTCAAATACGGAACCGACCCGGGCTTGGTCCAGGTCGCGATGGCAGGATTGGTGCCGCTTGCGGACGTCGCCGCGATGGTCCAGCCCAAGGCCGCCGAAACGGCGTTCTTGTTGACCGTGCCGACGACGTGATTGAACTCGGAGTCTTTTGTCTGCGAATAGTAGATTTGCGCCGCCCAGTTGCCGGGCAGGTCGATGTTCAAGCCGCCCATATAGCGCATGCCGCTCGCATACGCATTGGTGATAGAAGGCGATTCGATCGAGGCGTGATACGACACGCGCAGAGTGGTTGGCGCGCCGCCGGTCGGGTAATACGGATTCCAGGTCGGAACGCCGACGGTGATCTGGTTGCCCCCGGCGTTGTTCAAGAACTGCGACCGGCGCATGCCGTAGAAGCCTTCGCCGTAGAACGAGACGTTCCTGGTCAAACGCTGGTCGACGGTGATGGCGCCGCCGGTGTATTGCACGGCCGCGCTGTAATAGGTGATCGAATACGGGTTGAAGACGTTGCGCGTGCCGTTCGTGCCGGAATTGGCACCGACGTTGAACGTGGCCCAGTTCAGGGTCGATCCGCTGAACGGCGCCATCGGGCCGACACCGCCATTGATGCCATTGAAATCGCGTCCCGTGCCGCCCGGAACGGCAAGGCAGTTGGTGCAGTTTCGTCCGATCGTTCCGGGATAGAAACCCAGAGCACCGCTTGGATCGTTGGCGTTGATGGGCGCCCCGAGCGAGATCGTGCCCGGAATGGAGGAGCCAATCGGGATGCGGTTGTCCAATCCCCACGGGCTGAAATCGAAGCTGAGCTTGGAGCGAAAATTCCCTTGCGTGGGGGCAAAGTCGTACCAGCTATAGGACAAGGTGATATCGCCGCCGTCCCAGGTGCGGCCCCACAATTGCGAGGCGGCATACTGATTGCCGCCGCCGGGCGCGGCCCTGAAGCCGGCTTGTGTCACCGCTCCATCGAAGGCGCGCTTGAGCACGATGTTGATCACACCGCCGATGGCGTCCCCACCGTAGGTCGCCGATGCGCCGTCAAGCAGGAGGTCGACACGTTCGATGGCCGCGGTTGGAATGATCGAGGGGTCGATCTGACACAGGCCGTTGCCCTGCGGTGGATAGCGGAGACCGTCGATCATCAACAGGTTGCGCGCCGCGTTTCCGGTATCCAGTTGGCGGAGGTTGACGCGCGTGCCGCGTTCGACGTTTACCGCCTGGGTCGCAACCGGCCCCGCGATAACGTTGAATTGCGGCACGGTGCGGAGCAGGTCGGAGACCGTCAGTGCGCCTGCCTGCTGAAAATCCTGCGGCCCAAGATTGATGACGGGCACGCCGACCGTGGCGGTGCCGCGAATGAGGGAGCCCGTGATCGGCACTTGGTCGGGAATTCCCTGAGAGGCTTGCACAACCTGCTGCGCTTGCGCGCTCATCGCGGTTGCCAGCGTCACAAAGGACGCTGTGCCCAAAAGGATTGTGAGCTGGGAAGTCGCAGGATTCATAACTGATCGGCGAGCTGTCTTCGGATCGATCTCTACTGGACGGAATTTGTGGAACGCTTCTTAAGCCTAAGCTACCAGAGTCTCTCGTTGCAAATCACCCGGCGCATGCTAACCGCGCGGCGCGCTGGTGGCGCCGTTCGACGGCATCCACGGCTGGTATTTCCAGAATCAGTCGGACAAGAAGGTGGTCGTGCATTTGAAGCTGAGCGGGTTTTTTGCGAATTAATTCCGCCGGGCGAATGGCCGGTCTCCTTCGAACTTAGTTACAAGGATGAGGACCCGGCCATTGTGAGTAGTTGCTACAGCGAAAGGACAGGCGTGCCCTTCATGGCGAGTTGACATCACCCCCCTTCCGCCGGCACGCGGGCGCTCCGCGCCCGGCCGGCACCTTCCCCCACAAGGGGGGAAGGAAGGGTTGCTGGGAAGCGGAGCGGGTTTTACGAGCTGATCCCGCCGGGCGAATACGGCAACGAAGGCAAGATCGATCCGCTAGCACAGGCGAAGAGTTGAGGGGATCTTAGCTACGCGAATACGGATCTGCCAGCACGGAGAGAACGCCGACAATTCATATATTCCGCTTCACTCATGAGGCGGTATTCCCATGTGCCGTTGGCGGTTTTGCGCCGCATGACGGGCTCGCGCACTGTCTGACCGTCCTTGGTGCACACACCGAACATCGGTTGGTAGGGCAGCCATTCCGTCTCTTGAGTCATTGCTGACATAGCCCTGCACCCGTTCAGAAAGCCCGCGATTACGCCGGACAAGTCCGTATAACATTCGGGATCGCCCGGCTACATTGCAGTTACGTTTAGGTTACCGGACGAGTAGATGCGAAGGATGCGGCGGCGGCGAAACCCGTCGTGATCGAATATCACCAGACGACAGGATTGATTCGGGCGACGCCCTGGTCGCACCGTTGGACGGCATCCACGGCTGGTACACCTAGCGAGTTTCCAGGAGAACGGACGACAGACTGCGTGATGGCGGAGTCGGACTCGGCGATGGAAGCCGTCAATACTCGCCGAGGGATGAGAGATGTGAGTCATTGGCCGCGCAGACGCGCGGCCGCTGGGTGGGCGGGTCAAGCCCGCCCATGGTGAAAGGGAGGGGCGATGGTGGAGTCACTCGCTCGCGAATGGCCGGGTTAAACCCCATAGGCGCTAAGATATGACATGGACGTGCGGCCGCTGGGTGGGCGGGTCAAGCCCGCCCATGGTGAGGGGGGAAGCGGCGCTCTGATCGGCCGCAGGTTCAGGCGAAGAGCTTTATTTATTCGGCGGGGTGTTGCCGAGGGCGGTGAGGCCGGTGAGAGCGAGGCTCTTCGGCCGGCCGCTCAAACCAAGTTCCAGATTCATGAGATTGAAGCTGGTGGTCGAGGGATTGGGATTGGTTGTCTTGTCGCGCTCGAGCCCGGGAGCGCTCGAAGCGAACTCGTTCCTGAGCACGAAGTTGAACGTGCCGCTGCGGAGCGATTGGGAAGCGCCCAAAGGCAGGTGCAAATACAACATCGAGCCGACGCTGCTGCGCATGCCGAGATCGTCCAACGGTCCGGCGGCGGCAGGCGTGGTTGCGCAGACCGCGGCGGCCGAACAGGCCATCGCGAATGCGCGCGTCGTCCATGCTTTGGTGGAAATCCCCATGTGCCCCTCTCGCGTCCGTTAGGCAAAGGCCGCGTTGCTATTAGCGATATGTGATCGTGCTGCGGCGAGGACAAGAGGAGGGATTGCGTTTGTTGGGATGCTTTTCGCGAAGTGGCGGAACGAGGTTGCGACTGCAACGCATCTGTCAAGAGAAGGTGACAGACGTCTCGCATTTGCAGTGTTTCACGGTGGCTCCCCGTTGCGCGTCATCGTTCGAAGAGTAAGGGGCGTAAGGACGAGGGAGGAAACGCGCGCACTTATTTCTTTTCCTCGGCGGATTTTTTCAGGATGTCGGCGGAGCGCGTGCGCAAGTTTTGCGCCAGCGTCTGGAAAACGAAGAACGTGCTCTGTTCCCATGTCCAGGTCTGAACCTGGCCGTCTTTGGCAGGACCGTTCAGGGTAAGCCGTCCTGGTGCGCTCTGGTTGCCGGAAAGCGTCGTGGCGACGGGCAGCGAGGGAACGGATTGGACCGTCAACGTCAGCGCCGATCCGTCGGCAACGCCGGTTACGGCGGCAGTTGCGCTTTCGATGCGGCCGCCGGAGTCGAGCGTCAAGAATGACAGCCGGCCGGTGATGCGGCTGTCGGGCGCCTCTTCCAGCTGCAGCATCATGGCCATGTTGGGATCGCTGGCGAGGTAGGTGCCCGACAGATCGACCTTCGAGCACGCCATCAGCGGCAGCAGGATGCCTACGGCCGTTGCCTGAGTAATTCGCCGCATGATCCGAACGCCCCCGGTCATCAAGGCAGCCTAGAGGCAGGTCTCGCGTGTGGCCAGACCTTGATGCCCCCTCCCGCCGCGGCTTCGCCGCGCCGACCGGTTGAACGTCGGTATCAGCAAATCCAATTGCATTTCAGGAGTGCAGCAGGCTTCGGCCGCTGATCTCATGCGGCGGTTTTTCTCCGAGCAGATCGAACAAGGTCGGCACGACGTCGAAGGCGCTGCGTTCGCCGCGGTCGCCCGGGTGGAGCGAAGCCGATGCGATATAGGCCATGCCGAACGGGCCCGTGTGGCCGCCGGTGCGGCGGAACGGGAACGGTCCCATTCGGCCGAGCCGCGGATGGTTGAGCGCGAGCGTTGCGCGCTTCCAGACCACGGTGATGTCGGCGTCGGTCGGGTTCAGGTCCAAGGGGCGGTTCCTGGTGTGGCCGTATTCGAAACATTCGACGGCGCCGTCGCCCGAAACGGGGTCGCGGCATTCGTTGAGCAGCGCAACGATTTCGCCGCAAACGGCTTCGTAGCGGTCGAGCGGGACGAGTCCGTTTCGCTCGCGTCCGCGAAGGTTGATGCGGACGCGCCCATCGTAGAACGAGGGCAAGGCGAAGGCGCGCATTTTGGGCCATGCGGGCCGGAGCCACGCCGCGGGCATCCATTCGAGCGATCGTTTGCGTTCGCTGTAGGCGGGAGCGTTCGCGTTGCCGCGGGCGAGCAGGCGCTTCAGCTGTTTCTTGGCGGCGCGCGGGATGAGCGGAGCGAGAAGATCGCGCAGCGGGTTGCCGTGCGCCGCGCCGTTTGCCGTTGTGATTTGCGCTTGCCAGCGTTCGGATTCCGAAAGAATCGGGATGCCGCCGGCGGCGTCGGTCCATTGGTGAGGCACTTCGAAGAAGGGCCGGCCGAATTCGTGCCGGTGCAGCAGCTCGGGCAGCAGCACCATGCTGGCAACGTCGGAATGGTTCGGGCCCATGCCGTGCATGCTGAAGAGAACGATCGTGGCGTCTTCGAAAGCCGAGGCGAGCTGCCCGATCAGGCGGTCGATGTTTTCGTAGACGCTGCGCACGCCGTCGGCGGCGGCCGATGAAGATGCGTGGGCGTGCAGAGGATGGCGCGAATCGTATCCGTGCCAAAGCGCTTCCAGGGCGGAGTGCGCTTCGCTGACGCCGATGAGCGCGAGGTCCCAATCCGGGCAGCGCTCCTTGAGCAGCCAGAGCGCGACATCGGCGCGCTTTTCGAGGCCGCGGACAAGCTCGCTGCTGCTGTGCCGGCATTTTTCCGCCGACGGCCAGGCGAAGGCATACATCGAATTCGTCGCCGGGTAGGGACCGAATTTGTCGAGCAGCTCTTGCACCAGGCCGGACGGATTCGAGGAGAGCTCGGTGCCCGCGTCGTGCGCGCCCCAGGCGGAGATTCCCGTGACATTGGGGGCGCGCAAGAGATCGAAATAGGGAAAGTCGAGGACGACGGTTCTGGATGTCATCGCGGCGGGAAAGGGCGAGAATTTCGGGCCGTCCTGAACGACGCGATAGGTGTCGGGGTCGAAATCGATCGAGGAGAAGCGCTCACCGTCTTCGGGCGACATGCCGCTGCTGACGTGCTCGGCGCCCAGGCCGGTACGGCGCGCGGGACCGTGCTCCAACAGGAAACGCGCGCTCTTTTCGCGCATCCGAGCGAGCGCCGGCAGGCGGCCGGCGGCCATCATTTCTTCGGCGATTGCGTGCTCATATCCGTCGAGCGAGATTGCCAAGACTCTGGTCAAAGCGTGACTCCGCGATTGCGCCCGCGAATAGTAACGAGCGGGGCTTTCAAATTATCTTAACCTCAGGCGGGCGTCGCGGTGTTCCAAATAGCGGCCCCAACAAATCGAGGCGTCGCGGAGTTCGCGGCACCAGATGCCGGGCGGGCAGGACACGCGGGTGACTGCGTAACGCAGATGCGAGGTGAGGACGGCCTTCCACAGCCAGCGCGGGACGCCCAGGAAGGAGGGCGCAGAGGCGGGCGCGGCGCGGCGGACGCGGAGCCGGCCCTGGCCGACAAAATAGTCGCGCATGTAGGATGCCGTCTGACGCTGCTTGGGGATGACATGGTGAACCGCAGCGTTCGGGACCCAGCGGCCGATACCTCCGGCGGCCAGGATTTTTCGCATCACGTCGGTTTCCTCGCCGCGAACGTTGCCCGATTTCTGGAGGCCGAGCCGCGGATCGAAGGGGAATTGCCTCTGCTCCCGCATGCGAATGGCGAAGTTCGCCCCGAAGGGAATCGCGTTGCCGGTCGGTTGCAGGGGGACCGGTTCCAGACCCAGATCGCGCAGCGCGTAGATGCAGCCGATGTCGATGTCGCGCATGGCAGCTTTGAGCCAGTGCGGCGGTTCTCCGACGAAGCGCGGGAGAATGGGGCCTCCGAAGACGGCGGTGTCGGGGGAAGCGCGGAACGCGTCGGCGTAGGCGGCGAGCCAGCGCTCGTCGACGAGGACATCATCGTCCGTGTGAAGAATATAATCGCCGCGCGCGGATTCGATGGCGCAATTGCGGGCGTGCGATTGGCCCTGCCGGGGTTCGGTCACGGACCGGATGGGCAAGATTTCGCCGAAGCTGGCGACGACCTCTTCGGTGTTGTCGGTGCAGTTGTTGTGGACGATGAGGACTTCCCATTGGAGGTCGTCGGGCACCTGCAGGTTGCGCAGGCTGGCAAGGGTCTGACGGAGCGAGTCGGCGCGGTTCCAGGTGCAGATGGCGATGGTGATGGAGGGACTCGACATGCTCACCGCCCCGGCTGCGATAGGTTTTCCAGGTAGCGTCGTTGTAAATCGGCGCCGGTTTGGCGGTCGTGGGCAGCGAGCGCGTGCGCGGCGAGATCGAACGAGCGGTAGTTCTCGTGGACGATGGCGGCGATCTTCAGCAGGGATTCCGGGAGAAGTGCGTCGAAGCGCATGAAGTCGCACACGTATATGGCGTCGGCCCAAATCAGCTGGTTGAGAAGGGCGTGGATGTCGTTGTTGACGAGCACGGGTTTGAAGGTGCGGCCGAACGGCTTCATGGTGTGGAAGGCGAAGCCGTGCGCGCGCAAGCGGGCGTCGATGTCGGCGAAGAGCGGCTGGCGCTTGTAGAGCGGCAGGAACTCGACTTCGACATGGACGACGAGGATGTGCGCGAGGCGCGCGACCGCGCCTTCGAGCACGAGGAGTTCCGCGCCCTGGACGTCGAGTTTCAGGAAATCGGCGCCCACCGTATCCGGCAGATCGTCGAGGCGTTTGGTGTCGAGTTCGCGGGAACCGACGACGCGGAGCGGTTCGTCCAGGCTTTGGAACTTTTCCGCGAGCGCCGTGTCGGGTTCGAAAAGCGAGGAGCATTCGGACGATTGGCACTCGTAGAAGGTGCGGCGCGTGCCGTCGGCGATGGCGTAAGGCAGGTAGCGGTGGCCGGGGAGCGCTAGCGCGTTGAGCTTGGCGCATTCGGCTTCGATGGGCTCGAAGCCGACGACGTCACAGGGGAACGACGAGAGCAGGCTCGCGTAAGCCGTACCGCTGGGCGAGGCGGCGGCACCAACGTCGACGATTTTCAGGCGCGGAGGAACCGGCAGCAGGCGCGCAAACGGCAACACAAAAGCCTCCACTTCCGCCGGAAGACCTGGAGCATGACCGGCGGGCTGTTCTATGCTCTCTGTAGTCTTACAGTGGCGTGCATGTTCGAACGAGTCGCCGACCGGTCCTATCTCGGGACCAAAACCGGAGGGAGGCCGCGTCGCCGGCGGCGGTCCTTGCTGCGCCGGCTGCTGGTGTGGGTGATCGGCATCGTGGTGGTGCTGCCGGTGGCGCTGATCGCGCTGTTCCGCTTCGTGCCGCCGCCCCTGACGCCACTGATGCTGGCGACGTGGATCTCGGATGGGACGCTGAGCAAAAGCTGGGTGCCGCTGGACGAGATTTCGCCGAACCTGGTGCGCGCGGTGATTGCGTCGGAGGACGGGAAATTCTGCTCGCATCATGGGTTCGATTTCGCGGCCATCGACAAGGCGCTCGATCACAATGCGGACGGCGGGAGTGTGCGCGGGGCGAGCACGATCAGCCAGCAGACGGCGAAGAATTTGTTCCTGTGGACGAACCGCACCTGGACGCGAAAGAGCGTCGAGGCCTACCTGACGGTGCTGATCGAGTTCATGTGGCCCAAGCGGCGCATCATGGAAACGTATCTGAACGTCGCGGAATGGGGCCCGGCGCGGTTCGGGGCGGAAGCCGCGGCGGAAGGCAACTTTCGGAAATCCGCGGCGAAGCTGTCGCTGGGCGAAGCGGCGCGGCTGGCGGTGATTTTGCCAAGCCCGCGGAATTATCGCGCTGACCGGCCGGGGCCGTATGTGGCGCGGCAGTCCGACGTGATCGCGGCGCGGGTTGGCGAGGTGAGGCGGGACCGTCTCGACTCCTGCATCTATCGCTAGTAGGAGACCGCTTGCTTCGAGACGCCAAACCGTCCTTCGGGGCGCGCCCTAGCGGGCGCCCCTCAGCACGGCGTGGCTCCTCAGCATGAGGAGTTTTTATTCGGTTTGACCGGTCCTATGCGACGATTGACCCATCTCGTGCTTGCGCCCACGTCGCGTCTGGTGCGCCTGATGCTGGGCGAGAAGCGGATCGCGTGCGATCTGGCCGCGGCCGACAATGCGCTGGCGCATCTGCCGGTGTTCCAGGATTTGGACGGAACCGTGGTGACGGGGCTGTGGGCGATCATCGACCATCTCGAGAACGAGCATCCGGAGCACCCACTGCTGCCGGAGGACGCGGCCGAGCGCGGCGAAGCTTTGCGCCTGTTCGATTGGACGATGAACAATTTCCACGAGGAGACGACCAAGCGCATCGTGTTCGAAAAGGGCTCGCAGGCGCAGACGGGGAGCATCAACCGGCGGCCGCCCAACATGGAGACGGTCCGGCTCGGGCGGCAGGCGCTGAAAGAGCGGCTGCCCGGGATTGGGGTGTTGGCGGAGACGCGGGGGTTTTTGGCCGGGCGCGAGGTGAGCCTTGCCGATCTCGCGCTGGCCGCGCATCTCTCCGCGCTCGACTATTTCGGAGAAATTCCGTGGACGGAGCATCAGCCGGTCATGGAATGGTACTCCCGCATGAAATCGCGCCCTTCGTTCCGCCCGCTGCTCTCCGACCGGGTGCCGGGCCAGCCGCCGGTGTCGCATTATGCGGAGCTCGATTTCTGAGGCGCCGTTGAGCACGGGCGCGATCAGGGACGCGATCCGCGCGCGCGCCCTCGCGGAGGGATTCGACGCGGTGGGCTTTGCACCCGCGGCGGCGCCGGAAGGCGCAGCGGAGGGGCTCGGATCGTTTCTGGCGCGCGAGTATCACGGCGACATGGCGTGGATGCAGACGACGTCGGAACGGCGCGCCGATCCGCATGCGCTGTGGGCGGAGGCCAAAAGCGTCATCACGCTGGGCGTGAATTATGCTCCAGCGGCCGATCCGTTCGAGGCTCTGGCCCGGCGCGAACAGGGCGTCATTTCGGTGTACGCGCAAGGGGCCGATTATCACGACGTGATCAGGCGGCGGCTGAAGCGGTTCGCGTCGTGGATCGTGGCGGAGTTCGGCGGCGACGTGAAGGTGTTCGTCGATACGGCGCCTGTGATGGAGAAGCCGCTGTCAGCGGCGGGCGGCATCGGCTGGCAGGGCAAACACACGAACCTCGTGTCGCGGGAGTTCGGGTCGTGGCTGTTTCTGGGCTCGATCTTCACGACGCTGGAGCTGCCGGCGGATGCACCGGAAACCGACCATTGCGGCACGTGCTCGCAATGTCTCGACATCTGTCCGACGAAAGCGTTTCCGGCGCCGTATACGATCGATGCGCGGCGCTGCATCTCGTATCTCACGATCGAGCACAAGGGCCATATCGCGCGCGAATTCCGTGAGGCGATCGGCAACCGCATCTATGGCTGCGACGATTGTCTCGCGGTGTGTCCGTGGAACAAGTTTGCGAAGACGGCACGCGAGATGGCGTTCACGCCGCGGGCCGAATTGAGCGCACCGCTGCTGCGCGAGCTTGCGGGGTTGGACGACGCTGGGTTTCGCGCGCTGTTCCGCGGCTCGCCCGTGAAACGGATTGGGCGCGACCGCTTCGTGCGAAATGTGCTGATCGCGGTCGGCAATTCGGGTGAGCCTGCGCTGGCAAGCGTGGCCGAGGCGCGGTTGGGGGACGAGTCGCCTCTGGTGCGGGCCATGGCGGTGTGGGCGTTGTCGAAGCTGGTGGGTCCGGAGGCTTTCGCCGCGCTCGCCGGCGTGCATGCCCCAAATGAGCCCGATCCGGCCGTCAGGGCGGAGTGGCTGGAAGCGTGATTTCCGGTTAGCGTCTTGTTCGAGTACCCCTTCCGCCCGCCTTCGCGGGCA
>Ga0310810_10011054_pt1 | contig 10544 bp, 11 predicted proteins | sample NCmetagenome_FD_207641 | JGI IMG/M metagenome (GOLD analysis project Ga0310810, IMG submission 207641) | Soil microbial communities from experimental microcosm in Duke University, North Carolina, United States - NC | ecosystem: Engineered > Artificial ecosystem > Soil microcosm > Unclassified ... | reverse complement strand
CGTGGCCTACGACTACGGCATGAAGCGGAACATCGTTCGCAAGCTGGTGGGCGAGGGGTTCCAGGTCTCGGTCGTCCCGGCGGAGACCAGCGCGTCGCAAGTGCGCGAGATGAAACCCGATGGCCTCTTCCTGAGCAACGGACCGGGCGACCCGGCCGCGGTGAAGTACGCCCTCGGCACCATTCGGGAGCTGGGCGGGGCGGGGCTGCCGACGTTCGGCATCTGCCTCGGACACCAGCTGATCGGACTCGCCTTCGGCGGCGACACGGCCAAGCTTCCCTATGGACATCGGGGCGGCAACCACCCGGTTCGCGACCTGTCCTCGGGACAGGTGCTCATCACCACGCAAAACCATGGCTTCGCGGTAGTTGGTGACGAGAAGGGCATCCCGGGCGCTCCCGCCCTCGAGGTGAGTCACCTCAATCTGAACGACGGGACCATCGAAGGCGTGCGCCATCGCGAGCTGCCGCTCTTCGCCGTTCAGTACCATCCGGAGGCCGCGCCAGGCCCCCACGACGCCTTCCCCCACTTCGCCCAGTTCCTGGCGGCGGTGCGCCAGGCCGCCGGGTCCAAGGCAAGCTCTTGACAGACAACACTTAAGCCTCTACTATCGGCTCTGATGCCCTCCCGAGCTCCGCTGAGTGTAACCCTTCTGGGGGACGCATGACCAAGGCCGATCTCGTCGAACAGGTGACTGCCTCGATCGCCCGCACCGCGGGGCCGATGATCTCGAAGAAGGACTGCGCCCGCGTGGTCGACGCCTTCCTCGAGGCCGTGAAGGACGCGCTCAAACAGCAGCACAACATCGAGGTACGCGGCTTCGGCACCTTCAAGATCAGGCGGCGGAAGACCCGCATGGCTCGGAACCCGCGCACCGGCGATCCCGTCGAAGTCGCCGCCAGGCCGGTACCCGTGTTCAAGCCCAGCAAGGAGTTACGGGCTCTGGTCGCGGATGAGGGTGAGGAAGCGACGGAGTCCGCGCCAGGCATGTAGCAAGCCGGGTCGGCTCGATCTCCTGCAGGGCCGTGCGGATTACCTCCGCGCGGCCCTGCTGTCGTTTGCCGGTTTGGCCCATCAGCAAGTCAGGGATAGCTTTCAGCCATGGTCACAACCACTTCAACCACCGTTCACATCCTGCTGTTCGCGAGCTACGCCGAGCGTCTCGGCCTCGAGCGGATCGACGCTGCGCTCCGCCCGGGTGCCACGGTCGCCGACGCGCTGGCGTACCTCAGGGCGCTCCCCGGGGGCAGCGAGCTGCCCGCTCGTCCTCTCTGCGCCAGGAACCTGGCGCACGTGAGGGCCGATGCGCCGCTCGCCGATGGGGATGAGCTGGCGGTGCTTCCTCCGCTGGCCGGAGGGTGACGATGGCATTCCTCACGGACACTCCGCTCGACCTCGCGGAACTGATAGCCGAGGTGGCCGCGCCGGACCGTGGCGGCATCGCCGCGTTCGTCGGCACGGTGCGCGACCACCACCAGGGCCGGACCGTCCTGGAGCTCGAGTACTCGGCCTACGCCGCGATGGCCGAGACCGAGTGTGAGCGAATCGTGGAGGAGACGGAACGGCAATGGCCCGTCCGGGTGGCGCTCCGCCACCGGATCGGAATGCTCGCGATCGGCGATGCCGCGGTAGCGATCGCTGTAACCGGCGCGCACCGCGACGAGGCCTTCGCCGCGTGCCGGCATGTGATCGAGGAAGTGAAGCGCCGGGTCCCGATCTGGAAGCGGGAGCGCTATGCGGATGGGGCGGTGGAGTGGGTCGGGGCTGGAGCGGCCGCGGACCTGACGGCACCGGGACAGCGCCCGTGATCACCCCCGTCTCGCCGCTGGACCGACTGGCACGTCCGCTTCGCAACCTCCGCATCTCCGTCACCGACCGGTGCAACATGCGGTGCCGCTACTGCATGCCGGAGAACGAGTACGTGTGGCTGCCGCGGGAGTCGATCCTCACCTTCGAGGAGATCGATCGGGTGGCCGCGGTGTTCGCCCACCTCGGCGTCAGCAAGATCCGGCTGACCGGCGGTGAGCCGCTGCTGCGGCACGACCTGCCGAAGCTCGTGGCCCTGCTGGCCCGCCGCCCCGAGCTCACCGACCTCGCCCTCACCACGAACGGCATTCTCCTCGGCCGCTATGCCGCCACGCTGGCCGAGGCGGGCCTTCGCCGGGTCACGGTCAGCCTCGACACTCTGCAGCCCGATCGAATGCTCCGGTTCGCCCGCAGCGCGCGGCATGGCGAGGTCCTGGCCGGTATCGATTCGGCCCGCACGGCGTTCGGATCGGTGAAGGTGAACACCGTCGTGATCCGGGGCTACAACGACGACGAGGTGCTCGACCTGCTCGAGTTCGCCCGGGCGCGAGGGATCGAGCCGCGCTTCATCGAGTACATGGACGTGGGCGGCGCCACCGGCTGGTCCGGAGACCAGGTGGTGTCTCAGCGCGAGATCCTCGAGCTGGTGGCGCGTCGCTACGGGCCGGTGCGGCAGGTCGAGTCGGCCGGGTGGGCGCCGGCGGAGCGGTTCACGCTGCCGGACGGGACGGTGTTCGGCGTGATCGCGAGCACCACCGCGCCCTTCTGCCGGACGTGCGACCGGGGTCGCCTCACGGCCGACGGCACCTTTCTGCTGTGCCTCTACGGGGAGCGCGGCCTCGATCTCCGGGAGCTGCTCCGGGGCGGGGCATCCGACGAACAGCTCGGCGACCGGATCGCGGAGGTCTGGCGGCAGCGCACCGACCGCGGGGCGGAGGAGCGGGCCGCGCTGCCGGCGCGCGGAGTACTCCACCGGATCGAGAGCCTTCGCGCCGACCCTCGGCGCGAGATGCACACCCGCGGCGGCTGATGGCACTCCAGGTCGCCCTGATCCAGCCGCAGATTCCTCCCAACACCGGGAACATCGCCCGGCTCTGCGCCGCCACCGGCACTCCGCTCCACTTGATCGAGCCGCTCGGCTTCACCCTCGGTGACACCGAGCTCAAGCGCGCCGGGCTCGATTATTGGGACGGCGTGGACCTGTGGATTCATCCCGACTGGTTCGCCTTCCGCGACGCGATGGATCGGAGCCGCTGCCTCTACTTCTCGGCCCAGGCGGAGCAGAGCTACTGGGAGGCGCCTTACCGGAATAACAGCTGCCTCGTCTTCGGCAGCGAGACGGAGGGGATGCCGCCCCGGATTCTGGAGAAGCACCCGGAGCGCTGCTTCACCATTCCCATGTCCGGGCCGGTGCGGAGCCTCAACCTGGCGACCGCGGTGGGGATCGTCCTCTACGAGGCGATCCGGGCCACGCGGGTGCGTGCGGGGCGCGGCTAACGCTATATTTTCGGACGCTTTGTCCATCGTTGTGGAAGCTCAACCCGCAAGCGACGAGACTGCCGGAATGCTCGAGAAAGTTGCCGTTGTCGGAGCCGGAAACGTGGGAGCCACCGCGGCCCAGCGGCTGGCCGAAAAGTCCCTCGCCCGGACAGTGGTGATGATCGACGTGGTCGAAGGGGTCCCCCAGGGCAAGGGGCTCGACCAGTATCAGTCCGGCCCGATCGAGGGCTTCGACACTCGGATCATCGGCTCCCAGGGATACGACGAGGCAGCGGGGGCCGAGATCTTCGTGGTGACCGCCGGGATCGCCCGGAAGCCCGGGATGAGCCGGGACGACCTGGTGAAGACCAACGCCGGGATCGTGCGCTCCGTGGGCGAGCAGATTCGCCGCGTGGCCCCGAAGGCGATCGTGGTGGTGGTCTCCAATCCCCTCGACGTCATGTGCTACGTCATGATGCGCGCCACCGGTTTCCCCCGGGAGCGGGTGATCGGGATGGCGGGCGTGCTCGACACCGCGCGCTACCGGATGTTCCTGGCCGAGGCCATGCAGGTGTCGGTCGAGGATATCCAGGCCATGGTGCTGGGCGGCCACGGGGACACCATGGTGCCGCTGGTGTCCTACACCACCGTCTCCGGTATCCCGGTGACCCAGCTGATCGACAAGGCACGGCTCGACGCGATCGTGGATCGGGCCCGGAACGGCGGCGCCGAGATCGTCGCCTTTCTCAAGACCGGCTCCGCCTACTACGCGCCCAGCGCCGCCGCGGTGCAGATGGTCGAGGCGATCGCGCTGGACAAGAAGCGGATCCTGCCGTGCTCCGCCTGGCTGCAGGGCGAATACGGACTCAAGGACGTGTTCTGCGGGGTCCCCTGCAAGCTGGGGCGCCGAGGGCTGGAGCAGATCGTGGACATCACGCTGACCAAGGAAGAGCACGCGGCGCTGACCACCTCGGCGGAGGCGGTGCGGGCGACCCAGGCGGTGGTGGACGCGTGAAGGCTGCCGCGCGATGACCCGCGTCGCCACGTTCTGGGATACTTCGGTCGGGAAAAAGGCGGTCATGGCGGTCACCGGGCTGATCCTGGTGGCCTACCTGATCACCCATGTCCTGGCCAATCTCCTGGTCTTCACCGGGCCCGACCGGATCAATCGCTACGCCGCGATCCTGCACTCGACCGGCGGCGCGCTCTGGGCGGCCAGGGTAGTGCTCCTGGTCGCGGTGATCCTGCACATCGTGGCCGCCACCCAGCTCGCTCTGCGGCGGCAGGCGGCGCGCCCGGTGGCGTATGCGGCCGGCCGACAGCCGCAAGTCTCCACCCTGGCTTCCCGGACTATCCGGTGGGGCGGGGCACTGCTGCTGGTGTTCATCGTCTTCCACATTCTGCATTTCACCACCGGCACGGTCCATCCGGATTTCGTGGAGCTCAACCCCTATCACAACGTGAGTACCGGGTTCCACAACCCGCTGGTCGCGCTGTTCTACCTCGTCGCCATGGCGGCCCTGGGGTTCCACCTCTATCACGGCGTGTGGAGCAGCGGGCGGAGCCTCGGCGTCAGCCCGCCGAGCCCCGACCCGCTCCGGCGCCGGGTGGCGCTGGTGCTCGGCGGGTTCATCTGGCTCGGGTTCACGGTGATCGTGCTGGCGGCGTGGCTGGGGGTAATACCCGGAGCGACCCGATGAGGCGTGGAGGCCTTTCGTCCTTGGCCGCCTGCTGTGCGAGGCTTGTATGGAGCTGAACGCCCGCATTCCCGCCGGTCCCATCGAGCGCAAGTGGGACACCCATCGCTTCGAGATGAAGCTGGTGAACCCGGCGAACAAACGGAAATACACCGTGCTCGTGGTGGGGAGCGGGCTGGCCGGCGCCAGCGCGGCCGCGTCCATGAGCGAGCTCGGCTACCAGGTGAAGTGCTTCTGCTTCCAGGACTCGCCCCGGCGCGCCCACAGCATCGCCGCGCAGGGCGGGATCAACGCCGCCAAGAACTACCGGAACGACGGCGACAGCATCTACCGCCTGTTCTACGACACGGTGAAGGGCGGAGACTTCCGGGCCCGCGAGGCCAACGTCTACCGGCTGGCCCAGATCAGCGTCAACATCATCGACCAGTGCGTGGCCCAGGGGGTCCCGTTTGCCCGGGAGTACAGCGGGCTCCTGGCCAACCGATCGTTCGGCGGCGCCCAGGTCTCGCGCACCTTCTACGCCCGCGGCCAGACCGGCCAGCAGCTGCTGCTCGGCGCCTATCAGGCGCTGGAGAAGGAGATCGCCCGCGGCGGGGTCACGATGTTCCCCCGCACCGAGATGCTCGATCTGATCGTGATCGACGGGCGCGCCCGCGGCATCGTGGTGCGCGACATGGTGAGCGGCGCGATCCACACCCACCTGGGCGACGCGGTGGTGCTCGGCACCGGCGGGTACGGCAACGTGTTCTACCTCTCCACCAACGCCAAGGGCAGCAACACCACCGCCATCTGGCGGGCGTACAAGCGGGGCGCGGCGTTCGCCAACCCGTGCTACACCCAGATCCACCCGACCTGCATCCCTCAGAGCGGCGAGTACCAGTCGAAGCTCACCCTGATGAGCGAGTCGCTGCGGAACGACGGGCGGGTGTGGGTGCCCTCGCGCCAGGGCGACACCAGGGCGCCCTCGCAGATCCCCGACGGCGAGCGCGACTACTACCTCGAGCGCCGCTACCCCAGCTTCGGCAACCTCGCGCCGCGCGATATCGCGAGCCGCGCGGCCAAGACCGTATGCGACGAAGGCCGGGGCGTCGGCCCCGGCGGCCTCGGCGTGTACCTCGATTTCGGCGATGCGATCCGCCGCTTGGGCGCCCAGACCATCCGGGAGCGGTACGGCAACCTGTTCGAGATGTACCAGCGGATCACCGATGAAGATCCCTATCGCGTTCCGATGCGGATCTACCCCGCGGTGCACTACACGATGGGCGGCCTGTGGGTGGACTACAACCTGATGAGCACGATTCCCGGGCTCCACGTGATCGGGGAGGCCAACTTCTCCGACCACGGCGCCAACCGGCTCGGCGCGAGCGCCCTGATGCAGGGCCTCGCGGACGGCTACTTCATCGTCTCCAACACGATCGCCGACTACCTCGCCGGCGCCAGGCTCACCAAGGTGGATCACACCCATCCGGAGGTCCGCGCCGCCCGCGAGGCGGTCGAGATGCAGACCCGGCGGTTCCTCAGCATCAAGGGCAAGCGGACGGTGGACAGCTTCCACCGCGAGCTGGGGCGGCTGATGTGGGACAAGTGCGGCATGGCGCGGAACGCCGAGCGGCTGCGCGAGGCGCTGCAGGAGATTCCCCGGATTCGCGAGGAGTTCTGGCGCAACGTCAACGTCCCCGGCAGCGACGCCGAGCTCAACCAGGCCCTGGAGAAAGCGGGACGGGTGGCCGACTTCCTCGAGCTGGGCGAGCTGATGTGCCTCGACGCGCTGCACCGGGAGGAGTCCTGCGGCGGGCACTTCCGCGAGGAGTACCAGACCGCGGACGGCGAGGCGCTCCGCGACGACGAGCGCTTTGCCTACGTGGCGGCGTGGGCCTACGCCGGCTCCGACCGGCCGCCCGCGCTCCACAAGGAGCCGCTCGAGTTCGAGAACGTGCACCTGGCCCAGCGGAGCTACAAGTGAGCGCCCTCAATCTCACCCTGCAGGTGTGGCGACAGGCGGGACCGTCGTCACCCGGACGGCTGGTCCGCTACGAGGCCCGCGACATCAGTCCCGACATGTCGTTCCTCGAGATGCTCGACGTGGTCAACGAGCGGCTCCAGGAGAAGGGCGAGGTGCCGATCGCGTTCGACCACGATTGCCGGGAGGGGATCTGCGGCTCCTGCAGCCTCATGATCAACGGCGTGGCGCACGGGCCCAATCCCGGGACCGCCACCTGCCAGCTCCACATGCGGAGCTTTCGCGACGGTGACGAGATCCGGATCGAGCCGTGGCGGGCGCGGGCCTTCCCGGTCGTGCGCGACCTGGTCGTAGACCGGAGCGCGCTGGACCGGATCATCGCGGCCGGCGGGTACATCAGCGCCGCCACCGGCGGGGCGCGCGATGCCAATACCATCCTGATCGCGAAGGACACGGTGGACACCGCGATGGACGCCGCGCAGTGCATCGGCTGCGGTGCCTGCGTGGCCGCCTGTCCCAATGCCTCGGCCTCGCTGTTCACGGCGGCCAAGATCACGCACCTGGGGCTCCTGCCCCAGGGGCAGCCCGAGCGGATCATGCGGGCCCGGCAGATGGTGCGGCAGATGGACCTCGAGGGGTTCGGAGGGTGCACGCTCTACGGCGAGTGCCAGGAGGCCTGCCCCAAGGAGATCAGCATCGACACGATCACCCGGATGAACCGCGACTTCCTGCGGGCCGGCCTGTCCGCCGGCCGCGCGGCGGTGGCCGGATCGGACTGAGCGTCCCATGAGCGGCAGCAGAGCGGGGAGGACCCGGCGCAGGCCGGCGTCCTCCCTCGTCGTTTGCGGGATCATCCTGGCACTGGGATGGGTCGGACCGCTCGGCGCCCAGCAGGCCGAGCCATGGGCCCGATTCACCGCGCAGGGCGTCGTGGCCGCGACCGGCGCCGATCCCGTCCCCGGCGACCGGTACCTCAGCGAGCTTCGAGTGGTGCAACCCGTCGTCATGGTCCACGCGGGGTGGGGCCCCCATCTCGCCGGGCTCGCCACACTCGACCTCGAGGGCCTGACCATCCCCCAGGGTGAGCTGGCCATGGGCGACTGGGGCGAGGGGTTCATGGACCGGCGCCATCCCCACACCTACGCCCATGAGTTGCTGGTGACGGGGAACGACCTGCTGGGCCGGCGGGACGGCGAGGGACAGGTTTCGCTCACGGCCGGCAAGGGCTTCGCCCCCTTCGGCACCGACGATCCGATGATCCGGCCGCCGCTACGATATCCGGTGAACCACCACTTCGCTCAGATCCTGGAGCGCGCCGTGCTGATCGGCGCCGGGCGGCAGGGGCCGGTCACCGTGGAGCTGGGCCTCTTCAACGGGGACGAGCCGGAGCGGCCCAACCAATGGCCGCTGATCGCCGGGCGGTTCGGCGACTCCTGGAGCGGGCGGCTCACCGCGGCCCCGGTGACCGGGGTGGAGCTGCAGGGGTCCTACGCCCACGTGCATTCCCCGGAGCACCGCGAAGGAGCAGGGCCCGACCAGGACAAGGCGAGCCTCTCCGCGCGCTGGGAGGGGCCGGTCGGGGGTCACCCGGTCTATGGCCTTCTGGAATGGGCCCGGACCTCGGAAGCCGGCGGGTTCTTCATCTACCACAGCCTCCTAGCCGAAGGTGCATGGACCGGCGGGCGCCATCGTCTCTACTACAGGTTCGAGCGGACCGAGCGACCGGAAGAGGAGCGGATCTCGGACTTCCGCTCCCTCCGACCCCACCTGGAAAACTCGATCCTGGGCATTACCCGCTGGACGGTGCATACGGCAGGCTACACGCTCCAGGGGTTGGCCTTGGGCCCGGTCCGGCTCGAGCCGCTGACCGAGTTTTCGTTGGGCAGCATCGACCTGCTGCGCGGCGCGTTTGGAGTGGCGTCGTTCTACGGTGACGACCACTGGTGGAGCTGGACCCTCGGGCTTCGCATCGCCGGCGGGGCGCCGATGCATCGGATGGGGCGCTACGGCGCGGCGGCCCAGGACATGGAAGCGGATCACCGACATCACGGCATGGGATCATGAACCGACACACGCGGCGCTGGCGATGGGTTCCTCTGGCGGCCCTTTCCTTTATGGCGGCCTGCGGCGGCAGCGACGACGGCACCGGACCGAACCAGCCTCCGCCGACCGACTTCAGCCTGCGAACGGTCGGGGGCGGGAACAACGTTCCCGACCGCTTCTCCTCCGACCTCTGGGTCTACGGCAACCACGCCTACACCGGCACCTGGGGCCACGGACCCCGGAACGGCAACGTCGGGGACCTGGTCTACATCTGGACGCTCGATGCGGGCGGCAGACCCACCCGGGTCGGCTCGGTGAGCATGTCGGGCATCAATACGGTGAGCGATGTCGAGGTGAGCTCCGACGGCAAGGTCCTGCTCTTCAGCGGCGAGGGCGGACCGAACGGCGGCATCTATCTCTACGACCTGACGGACCCGGTGCACCCGACATTCCTCGACAGCGCGCTGGCCACCAACGGCGTGCACACGGCGACCTTGGGCGAGATCGGCGGCGGCCGCTATGTGTTCGCCGCGAAGAATGCTCCCGATCCCGCGCTGCTGATCTACGATGTGACCGACCCCGCCGACATCCAGCCCGCCGCCACCGTACCGATCCCGCCGTTCTACGGGATCCACGACACCTACGTGCGCGATGGCCTGGTGTTCGTGTTCGCCTGGAACACCGGGGTGATCATCTACGACGTGGGTAACGGGATGGCGGGCGGCTCACCCACCTCGCCGGTGGAAGTGAGCCGTCTGGTGACGGGTGACGCCGGCCTCAAAGCCGGTCCTTCGGTGCACAACGGATGGTGGTTCCACAATCCGGTGACGCACGAGGCCCGATACCTCTTCGTCGGGCAGGAGGGGCCAGGGCTTCTGGCCGAAGGCTCGAGCGGCGACATCCACGTGGTGGACGTCTCCGACCTGCGGCACCCGGTCGAGGTCGCGAGCTTTCACCTCGAGGATGCCGGCACCCACAACTTCTGGATGGACGAGGCCCACCAGATTCTCTACGCCGCCTACTACAACGGCGGCGTGGTGGCGCTCGACGTGTCCGGCACCCTCGAGGGCGACCTCAGCGATCGCCTGCTGGCCCAGGTCCGGCCCGGCGGCGACGGCAACACCTATGTCTGGGGAGTCCAGCTCGCCGGCGGCTCGCTCTACGCCATCGATATGTTGAGCGGGCTCTGGCAGCTGGGGATCACCCTCCCCTAGGGCGTAGCGGCCGCCGCGGGCCAGCGGTTGTTCTCCCGGCGGACGTCCGGATAGACGCTGTCGGGATCGATGGTGACCCCGTTGACCTTCTTCGGCCCCGGAACGATCGCGACGAAGCGATCCCCCTGGAACCAGATCTCCGCCGGCAATTGAAGCCGCGTCGTGCTGCCGTCGTCGAGCAGGAGCGCCAGGTCCACCGGCATCGGAATCCCGCCCAGATTGCGCAGCACGATCCGCGACTCCACCCCCGACGAATCGGCCAGCGCTACCGAATCCACCGCCTGATCGAGCTGGGCGGTGGTATAGAACCAGGCCCGCCAGAACCAGCTCAGGTCCTCGCCCGAC
>Ga0310810_10011053_pt1 | contig 10546 bp, 12 predicted proteins | sample NCmetagenome_FD_207641 | JGI IMG/M metagenome (GOLD analysis project Ga0310810, IMG submission 207641) | Soil microbial communities from experimental microcosm in Duke University, North Carolina, United States - NC | ecosystem: Engineered > Artificial ecosystem > Soil microcosm > Unclassified ... | reverse complement strand
GCGGACGCACCCGCGCCCGGCGCTACGTGGTCAGGCGCTCGGGATTCAGCCCCTCGAGTTCGGGCACGACGAAGCGCCCGTCCTTGCGCACGAGTTCGTCGTCGAACCACACCTCGCCGCCGCCGTACTCGGGGCGCTGGATCAGCACCAGATCCCAGTGGACCTGCGAGCGATTGCCGTTGTCGGCCGTGCTGTACGCCTGGCCCGGCGTGAAGTGCAGCGAGCCGGCGATCTTCTCGTCGAACAGCGTGTCCTTCATCGGCGTCGTGATGAGCGGATTGAACCCCAGCGAGAACTCGCCGACATAGCGTGCGCCCTCGTCGCTGTCGAGCACGGCCTGGAGGCGGTCGGCGGGCTGGCCTTCGGCCTTCACGATGCGCCCGCCTTCGAACGTGAAGCGCAGCGAGTCGAACGTCGTGCCCTGGTAAAGCGACGGCGTGTTGTACGCGATCGTGCCGTGCACCGAGTCACGCACCGGCGCCGTGAAACATTCGCCGTCCGGCAGGTTGCGGCGCCCCTCGCACGGCACGACGCCGATGCCCTTGATGCTGAACGTCAGATCCGTGCCCGGACCCTTCAGGCGCACGCGGTCCGTGCGCGCCATGCGCGCGGCCAGGGGTTGCATGGCGTCGGACATGCGCGCGTAGTCGAGCGTGCACACCTGGTAGAACAGATCCTCGAACTGATCCGTGCTCATGTTCGCCATCTGGGCCATGGAGGGCGTCGGGTAGCGCAGCACGACCCAGCGCGTGTGCTCGACGCGATAACCGGTGTGCACCGGGCGCATGACGAGCCGCGCGTAGTCGGCCATGCGTTCGCTCGGCACGTCGGACAGCTCCGAGCTGTTCAGCGCGCCGCGCAGGCCGACGTAGGCTTCGACCTTCTGCATCTGGAACAGCTCGACCTCGGCCTGGAGCTGGAACTGCGCCTCGCCACCGCCGCGAATGAGCGCCCGGTTTACGGCGTTGCTGCGCAGCGCGACGAACGGAACGGCGCGCGCGCGATGAACGGCGTCGACCAGATCGAGCACGAGTCCGTCGGCCACGTCGAACGCCTCGACGAGCACGCGCTCGCCGGGCTGCAGCTGGGTGGAGTGGCGGACGATCACATCGGCGAGTCGGGCGTTGCGCGGATCGCGCATTCGGAATCTCCGAAAGGGGTGGAGGCGGGGCGGCCCCATCCGTCTGGCCGGGCGCGGACCTCGAGGAACGGCGCCCCGCGAAATCTAGCACAGCGCGCGCGTCGATTGACTCCGGCACGACCGTGCGGGCAGGCTGTCACGATTCGCCACAGCCCGAATGTCGCAGCGTCTTGCTTCGCGGAGGTTCCATGCCCCCGATTCGCGTCGCCATCCTCGGCACGTCGTTCGGCCGCACCGTGCAGGCCGTGGGGTTCCAGCGCCACACCGGCTTCGAACTCGTCGCCATCGCCGGCTCGAACGCCGAGAAGACGGCGCGCATCGCCGGCGAGCTGGGCGGGGTACGCCCGTTCGACGATTGGCGCCGGCTGCTCGCCGAGGTGAAGCCGGATCTCGTCAGCGTGGTCACGCCCGCGTACCTGCACCATCCGATGATGCTGGCCGCGTTGGACGGCGGCGCGCACGTCCTGTGCGAGAAGCCGACGGCGCTGCACCGCCATCAGGCCGCCGAGATGCGTGAGCACGCGCATGCCGCGTCGCGCGTCGCCGCGATCAACCACGAATTCCGTTTCTTCCCGGCGCGACGGCTCGCGCTCGACCTCACGCGCTCCGGCGCCATCGGCACGCCGCGGCGCGGCGAGATCCTCGGCCGCTATGCGATCTGGCCGACGCGCGGCGCGCGCGGCATGACGTGGCTCTCGGATCGGACGAAGGGCGGTGGCATCCTCGGTGCGCTCGGCTCGCATCACACGGATTGCCTGCGCACGTTCTTCGGCGAGCCGATGGACGTGCTCGCGTCGGTGCGCGTCGACCAGCCGGGCCGCGGGCCGACGGCGACGGATCCGACGAGCGGAATCGCCACGGCCGACGACGCGTGCACGCTGCACTACACGTTCGCGGGCGGGGCCACGGCGCTCATCGACCTGAACGCGACGATGCCGTACCGCTGGGAGCGCTTCGAGATTCACGGCAGCGAGGCCTCGCTGCGCTGGGACGAGACGGGTTACAAGCTGTGGCGGCTCGTCGCCGGACGCGATCCCGAGGAGCTGGCGATTCCCGAGAAGTACGCGCTCGCGCCGCGCGAGGGCGATCCCGCGCTCGTCGCGCCGTTCGGCCGGCTCCTCGAACGCCTGCACGCCGCGATCACGGAAGGCGCCGCGATGGAGCCGAACTTCGACGACGCGCTGCACGTCCAGTGCGCGCTCGACGCGGCGCGCGAGTCGAGCGCGGCGGGAGCACGCGTCGCCGTCGATCCGGGGCGCACGCTGGCCGCCGTGTGAGGCGCGGCGCGCGCACCGTGGTCGCGTTGGACCCGGGCCGGCGCGCGCCGCTATACTCCGCGCGCACCGCAAACACGCATCCTGCAGTCGCACCGGCCGAGGAGGAACGCCCACCATGGCGGACTGGGACGTCATCGCCAAGCAACGCCTGACGGAAGACTGGACCACGCTCCGAGCCGGCTACCTGCCGCTCAATCAGGCCATGCGCCGCACCGTCGAGTTCCTGGAGAAGGGCAACGGCAGCTTCTCCGATCTCCTGGTGGGCACGCGCGAGCGCCTCGACAGCACGCTGAAGAGCCTCACCGCGCTGTGCAATCGCCGCTCGCCGTGGGTGCGTCTCGAAGCGATCCGCAACCTGCGCGTGCTCGGCACCGGCTTGAAGGGCGCCGCGAACGACGACCCGCGCGCGCTGCTGCGCTACCTGTTCGCGCTGAGCGAACTGCTCACGAACGTGTGGAAGGACGCGCCGACCGAGGCCACGGTCACCGAGAGTCTGAAGGTCGTGGGCACGCCCGACTTCTGGTTCGGCTGCGACTGCTGCGCGGTCGGCCTGCTGAAGCCGGTCGGCCCGGACGATCCGCCCGATCTCGTGCGCGGCAAGGAAGTGCGCCTGGTGTGGGAGGTCGACGCGCTGTTCGCGTGGACGCTCGACGAGTTCGAGGACTATCTGGCGAGCGAGCGCTACTCCCTGCCGACGACGCCCAAGGTCGCGGCCACCGAGGATCTCGGCCTGCCGGTCGTCGACGTGCCGTCCGAGAGCCTGCGCCGGGGCGGCGAGTGGTTCGAGGGTCAGGGCGGCGGCCTGTTCGGTCCGCTGGATCTCAAGTACCTGGACCTGAGCTGATCCTCTTTCCGCCGCACGAGATCCGACCCTCGTGCCGCCATGTGGCGACTTGGTGATTCTTCGTCAGGAAATTGCCACGTTCCTTGCGACCCGTTGCATTCGGGCGTATGTATACGCGCATCATGAACGCGCCGACTCCCCCAAGGCTCGTTCGCATTTCCACTCGAGGAGGAGAGACACCATGAAGCGTCTGCTCACGGTCGTTGCGGTCGCCGGCCTTTCGCTGTTCGCGGTCTACGCGCTCGCCGACGACAAGATGGCCGGGATGAAGATGGCGGCGAAGCCGGCCAAGACGATGACCTGGACCGGCGAGATCGTCGACACCGGCTGCTACCTCTCGCACGAAGCCAAGGGCGAGAAGCACGTCGAGTGCGGCGCGAAGTGCGTCGCCAACGGCATGCCGATGGGCCTGCTGACGAAGGAAGGCAAGCTCTACCTGCTCACCGTGAACCACGACAACGCGGACCCGTACAACCAGTGCAAGGGCTGGGTCGGATCGCAGGTCGAGGTCTCGGGCACGATGCTGGAGCGCGCCGGCATGAAGGGCATCGACGTCACCGGAGCGAAGGCGATGGCAGCGGCGGTCGCCAAGTAGTCCGTTCGCACGCGGCGTGAGGGATGGTTTCGACACCCTCACGCCGTTTGCATTCCTCCCTCATGCGCCGCCTGTTCGTCGCGCTGCTCGCCATCGCCGTGCTGTTCGCCGTCTGGCGCACGGTCCGCTCCGACCTCCCCGAGGCCGAGCAGGGGCGACGCATCGCCGAGAAGTCGGGATGCTTCGCGTGTCACGGCCCCGACGGCATTCGCGGCGCGTACAACCCCGGCCGTCTCGATCGCAAGGTCCCCACGTTCGAAGGCGACGTGATGATGTATGCGAAGACCGAGGACGAGATCCGCCAGTGGATCGAGGACGGGTCGACGGAGAAGCGCCGGCAGAGTCAGACGTGGCGCGCCGAACGGCAAAAGGGCGCGCTGCGCATGCCGGGGTTCGAGAAGCGTCTCTCCAAGCGCCAGATCGATCGCCTCGTCGCGTACGTCGAGGTGATGGCCGGGCCCGAGATCCCCGATTCGCTGGCGAAGCGCGGCTACGAGCGCAGCGAGGCGCTGGGCTGCGTCGGCTGCCACGGCCCGGGCGGCCGGCTCGCGCGGCGCAATCCCGGGTCGCTCAAGGGCTACGTGCCGTCATGGGACGGCCAGGACTTCGCGGAGCTGGTGCGCGACAGCAGCGAATTCCGCCAGTGGGTGGACCACGGCGTGAGCGACCGGTTCGCGAAGAACCCGATGGCCGGCTACTTCCTCAGGCGTGCGGTGCTGCACATGCCGCACTTCGAGAAGCAGCGCGATCCGGACGACATCGCGGCGTTGTGGGCCTACGTGAGGTGGCTGAGGAAAGAGTAGGGCGGGGCCTGGCGGGACGCCGGCCCGGTCATGCGCTCAGCGGCGGCGGGTCTTGCGAGCCGCGCGCGCCTTGTCCTTCTTCTTGCGCTGCGATTCCTTGGCCTTCTTGCGGCGCTGGCGATGCTTGAACGATGTCATGGGACTCCGGGTGGGATCGTCAGAGAGCGTGACGCGCACGTGCAGCGAGCGGCGACCTTAGTCAAGATCCCGGGAAACCGCAAGCGCAGCGGCGATTTTCGGCTCGCCGCGCGCGATGGAATCGCCCGCGCCGGCGGTCCACATCGACCGCGCCGCCGCCGCGCCCCGCCAACACGAACGCCCGTCTCGTGACGAGCCGGGCGTTCGCTTCGACGTGCGCTGCTTTCAGGCCGCGCGGCTGTTCAGGACCTTCTGGGCCAGGGCTTCGGCGGCCGGACCGGCCTTCACTTCGGCGGTCGAGGTGCTGATCACGTAGATGCGCGTATTGTTGCTGGCCCCGTCGGCGGGAAAGACGAAGAACCCGTCGCGGTCCGGCGAATACGTGAGCGAGTAGCCGCACAGCAGCTCGCCGTCCTTGAAGCGCACCGCCAGCTTCTTGCCCTGCTGCGTCTCGCTCGGCGCCGAAATGAAGCCGCGCAGGTCGGATCGCTTGGCGTCGCCCATGAGATCCTTCACGAAGAAGATGGCTTTCAGCTCCCGGCAGCGGATCTCGACGCTCGGCTCTCCGGCCGGTTGCACATGGAACAACGGGCGGTTCGGGAAGAAGTCCTGAGTCGTTCCCTTGACCAGTTTGCCGTTGTTGAAGTGCGCGACGACCTTGTTGTACTCGGACATCATGGCCTCCTGAGAGCGGCGCGCTTTCCGTGCGCGACCGGGCGATTCGCGAGTGGAATCGCAGCCCTCTGGGTTTCGGCGCGCGGCGCTCACGGCTTGAGCCCGAATCGCTCCTCACCTGGGCCCCCCGGGGGGTCGCCGAACCCGGGGCTGGGTCGTGTCGTCCCATGTGGGGCCCGGCTTGCCACCATCCGCCAGGCCGTTCTACCTTGAGGCGTTCCTGCGGCGCGGAGCGCCGCTCGCTCAAGGGGCCGATCCCGGGAGGGACCCATGCGGATATTTCCTCGTTCGCTGCGCTTCTGGACTGCACTCGTCGTGCTGGGCTGGACTTGCACCCTGCAGACGGCGCCGGCCTTCGCCGGACTCGTCGCCTCCCAGCCGAGCGGGCAGACCACCATCGCCTCGGCGCGTGACGCCGACGTGGTCACGGTCCAGCGCGCGCTCGAGAACAAGCTGGTGGCGCAGAAGCTGCGCGACTACGGCGTGAACCCCGACGAGGCCAAGCTCAAGGTCGCGAGCCTGTCGGATCACGACCTGCACACGCTGGCCACGGCGTCCAAGGGACTGCCGACCGGCGGCGACGATGGGCTCGGCGTCATCATCACCATCCTCGTCATCGTGCTGCTGGTGATCGTCATCATGAAGCTGATGAACAAGGAGATCGTAGTCCGCTGATGTGGAGCGTCGCGGTGGCTCTGGTGCTCGTCGGGCCGGCCGCCGCGACCGCCTTCCATCTGGTCGTGCCGGTCGTGCGTCAGGCGCCGGAACGCTGTGGTCCGGCCGCGCTCGAGATGGTCCTGCGCTACTACGGCGCCGATTCGAGCGTCGGCCTGGCGTCCGCGGCCTACGATCCGGCTCTGCGCGGCGCGCTCATCACGGACCTCGCCGGTGCGGCGCGCCGGGCCGGCTTCGACGCGCGCGTCGACGCGCTGGAGGACTCCGCGCTCGTCGCGTGGCTCGCGCGCGGAGTGCCGCCCATCGTGCTCTACCAGAACGGCCGGCCCCCGCTGACCGTGCCTCACTACGCCGTGGTCACGGGCTGGGAGCCGGAGCGGGGTTGCTACGTGCTGAACGATGGCGGCGCGCGGCCGCGGCGGATCGCGGCGCGGGACCTCGACGGTCGCTGGCGCACGGCCGGCCATCAGGCGCTCATCGTGACGCGGCGCGCGCCGTGAGGCGCCGATCGCCGCCATTCGCGCGAGTGCGTGAGGGCTCGGCGCCCACGGCGCTCGCGCTCGCCGTGTCGGTCGCCGCGATGCTGTGCCTCGGCGCGTGCTCGCACCTCGTCGTGCTGCACGATCCGCTGACCGCGCCCGAGCACAACGACCTCGGCCTCAGCTACGAACGCGGCGGCGAACCGCGGCTCGCGCGCAACGAGTACCGCCACGCGCTCAGGATCGACCGGCACTTCGTCACGGCGCGCGTGAACCTCGGCAACCTCGAGGCGGCGCGCGGACGCTGGCGCTCGGCCGAGAAGCAGTACCGGCGCGCGCTCCGCGATTCCGCGGACGCCGACGCCATGAACAATCTCGCCGTCGCGTTGCTGCGCCAGCGCCGGAACGGCGAGGCCACCGAGTGGGCCGAGCGCGCGGTCCATGCCGGAGGGCCACGCGATTCCACGTACCGCGCGACGCTCGAGGAGGCCCAGCGGGCGGGCAAGTAAGCGCCGCCGCGGAACCGCGGGGCGCGCGGTCGCGGTCGCCGGGGCGCGCCGGGCCGTGGGGACGCCGCGCCCGACGGCTTCCGTCTTGATGGTGGAGGAAGGATGTGCGAGCGTTTCACGCTCGTTTGGCAGGCGCACCAGGCACGCGCCACGAACTCGAAAGGAGCAGGCATGAATCGGACTCAAAGCTGGATCGCCGCGCTGGCCGTCATCGCGCTGGCCGGCTGCCAGCAGCCGCAATCGGGAGGGGCGGGGGCCTCGCAGACGTCGGGCGGCACCACCTCGTCGTCCACCACGAGCGCCGGCGTCGCCGCCGGTGGAACGTCCAGCGGCGCCGCGTCGGGCGGCGCCACGTCGACGGGCGCTTCGGCCCAGGAGGTCACGTTGCCGGACGGACTCAAGATGCAGGATCTCAAGGTCGGGGACGGCGCCATCGCCGAAGACGGTTCGACCGTGCAGGTGCACTACACGGGCTGGCTCACGAACGGCACGAAGTTCGACAGCTCGGTCGACCGCGGCACGCCGTTCTCGTTCCGACTCGGCACCGGTCAGGTGATCCGCGGCTGGGACGAAGGCGTCAAGGGCATGCGCGTCGGCGGCAAGCGCAAGCTCACGATCCCGCCCTCGCTCGGCTACGGCGATCGCGGCGCGGGAGACGTCATTCCGCCGGGCGCGACGCTGCTGTTCGACGTGGAGCTCCTGAGCGTCCACTAGCCTCGTCACATCTCACGCGGGGCGGGCCCGTCGGGTCCGCCCCGTTCTTGGTCTCCAGCAACGGGCCGGCCGCGCTCGACGCGGGCTGGCTTGGAGGATGGCATGGCGTCGTGCTCGCTGTCTCCGGCCGCGCGGGTCGTCACGGGTCTCGCATTGGGCGTGGTGCTGTCGATCGCAGGCGTCGCGGACGGCCGAGCCGCCGTCGCGCGCGAGCCCGCCGCCGGCGGGGCGCTGGATTCCAAGCTGCTCAAGGAGCTGAGCTGGCGTTCGGTCGGCCCGGCGAACATGGGCGGGCGCATCGCGGCGATCGCCTCGAGCGCGGAGAAGCCCACCACCATCTACCTGGGCTTCGGCACGGGCGGCGTGTTCAAGACCACGAACCACGGCACGACGTGGAACGCGGTGTGGGAGCGGCAGCCCGTGGCCTCGATCGGGGCCATCGCGCTGCAGCCGAAGAACCCGAACGTGGTGTGGGTGGGAACGGGCGAGGCGAACAGCCGCAATTCGTCGTCGTGGGGCAACGGCGTCTATCGCTCGGACGACGGCGGCGACACGTGGACGCACCTGGGCCTGACCGCGACCGCCAGCATCGCGCGCATCGTCGTCAGCCCCAAGGACAGCAACACCGTGTTCGTGGCGGCGCTCGGGCGGCTGTGGGGGGAGAACCCGGAGCGCGGCGTGTTCCGCACGACGGACGGCGGCAAGACGTGGGCGCACGTGCTGAAGGTCGACGCGCGCACGGGCGCCGTCGATCTCGCCATGGATCCGAGCGATCCCAACACGCTGTACGCCGCGCTCTACGCGAGGCGGCGCACGGCCTGGTCGTACACGTCGGGCGGCACGACCGGCGGCATCTTCCGCACCCGTGACGGCGGACGCACGTGGACGAAGCTCACGAACGGCCTGCCGGCCACGACCGGACGCATCGGCCTCGACGTGTTCCTGAAGAACCCCAAGGTCGTCTACGCGGTCGTCGAGTCCGACGACGGCGGGCACCTCGCGGAGTTCGAGGACAAGAGCCGCACCGGCGGCGTGTTCCGCACGGAGGACGGCGGCGACCATTGGGCGCGGCTCAGCCCGTACACGCCGCGCAGCTTCTACTTCTCGCAGATCCGCGTGCAGCCCGACGACGAGTCGCGGATCTACCTGCTCGGCACCGACCTGTGGATCTCGGACGACGGCGGCCGCACGTTCCGCGCCGGCGGAGCAAAGAACCTGCACCCGGACTGCCACGCGATGTGGGTCGACGCGGGTCATCCCGAGCACGTCATGATGGGCACCGACGGCGGCCTGTTCGTGTCGTGGGATCGCGCGGCGACGTGGGACTTCATCAACAACCTGGCGACCGGCGAGTTCTACAACCTGGCGCTCGACAATCGCGATCCGTACCGGATCTACGGCGGACTGCAGGACAACCAGAGCTGGGGCGGCCCGAGTCGCACGTGGTTCGAGCCGGAGCCGTTCATCGGCGATCAGGAGCACAACGGCATCCTGAACGACGACTGGATGTGTCTGGGCGGCGGCGACGGCTTCCACGTCGCCGTCGATCCGGTGAACCCGGACCTCGTGTACTACGAGTCGCAGCAGGGCTACCTGAACCGCGTCGACCTGAAGAGCCACCGCGAACGCAACCTGCGCCCATCGAACAAGGAGGGCGAGGAGCGCTTCCGCTTCAACTGGAACACGCCGTTCCTCATCTCGCCGCACGATCCGAGCGTGCTGTGGCTCGGGGGCAACCACGTGTTCCGCCTGCTCGACCGCGGCGACCGCTGGGAGATGGCCAGCCCCGATCTGAGCACCCAGGATCCGAAGAAGCTCGACACCGGCGGCTCGGGCGCAGAGACGCACTGCACCATCGTGTCGCTCACCGAATCCGCGAAGCAGGCCGGCCAGGTGTGGGCCGGCACCGACGACGGGAAGCTGTGGGTGACGGTGGACGGCGGCAGGAACTGGAGCGACCTGACCGCGAACCTGCGCGGCGCGCCGGCCGGGCTCTACGTCAGCCGGATCGAGGCCTCGCACCACGACGCGCGCACGGCCTACGTCGCGCTCGACGGGCACCGCTCGGACCTGTTCGCGCCGTATCTGTTCGTGACCCACGATCTCGGCCGCAGCTGGACGTCGATCGCCTCCGACTTGCCGAAGGATCAGCCGGTGATGGTCGTGCGCGAGGATCTCGAGAACCCGCGCCTGCTGTTCGCCGGCACCGAGTTCGGGCTGTACATGTCGCAGGATGCGGGAGGCCACTGGCTGAGGCTCGATCAGGGGTTGCCCACGGTCGCGGTCGACGACATCCAGATCCATCCGCGCGAGCGCGATCTCGTCGCCGCCACGCATGGCCGCAGCGTCTACGTGCTCGACGACATCACGCCGTTCGAGCGCTGGGGGACGACGACCACGACCGACTCGATCACGTTCTTCGCCCCGCGTGGCGCCACGGCCTATTACATCCATGGGATCGGCGGCGCGTGGGGGCAGCGCGTGTTCACGGCGAAGAATCCGGTGTTCGGCGCGTACTTCAACTACTGGTGCGGGAAGGACCTCGCGGACGGGGTCACGATCAGCGTGGCCGACAGCGCCGGCCACAAGTTGCGCAAGCTGATGGGTCCCGGCACGAAGGGGCTGCATCGTGTGGCCTGGGACCTCGTGGCCGGGGATCCTAAGGAGCGCATCGACCGCCCGGAATGGAACGACCA
>Ga0310810_10011052_pt1 | contig 10546 bp, 7 predicted proteins | sample NCmetagenome_FD_207641 | JGI IMG/M metagenome (GOLD analysis project Ga0310810, IMG submission 207641) | Soil microbial communities from experimental microcosm in Duke University, North Carolina, United States - NC | ecosystem: Engineered > Artificial ecosystem > Soil microcosm > Unclassified ... | reverse complement strand
TGCTCTACTTCGCCGGGATGACGCTCAACACGATGACGTTCGGCGGTCTGGCTCTCGGCGTCGGCATGATTGTCGATGCCTCCATCGTCGTGCTCGAGAACTCGTTCCGGCACATGGAACACCACGGCAAGGATCGAATGACGGCGGCGATCGACGGGAGCGAGGAAGTGTGGTCGGCGATTCTCTCGTCGATTCTGACCCACATCGCGGTGTTCGTCCCTCTCCTGTTCCTGACGGGGATTTCCAGCGTGCTGTTCCGGCAGCTGTCCGTCGTCGTCTGCTTCTCGCTGGCGATGTCGCTGTTCGTGGGCGTCACCCTGGTTCCGGTGCTCTGTTCGAAGCTGCTGGTGCTCCCGGCTCCGGCGGACCAGCGCAAAGGCCTCTCCGGCCGGCTCTACACCTACAGCGAGCACTGGCTCGACGCCATGGACGACGCGTATCGTCGCCTGCTTCACAAGGCGCTGTCACATCGGCCGATAGTGGTCGGTGCGGCGGCAGCGTCGGTCGTCGTCGCCGCGGTGATCTTCCCGACCCTGCCGACTGAGTTTGCGACACAGGCGGACGAGGGCCAGGTCCAGGTGCAAGTGCAGCTCCCGCAGGGGACACGGGTCGAGGTCACCACTCCGGTGCTCCTGCAGGTCGAACAGGCGGTCACCCGGCTGGTGCCGGAGGCGACGGACTTCATCGTCAGCGCCAACGCCGGCGGCAACAACGGGAACTTCGGCGGCGGCGGTCAGGTCAACCGCGGCCAGATCCAGATGCTGTTGAAGCCGAAGGACGAGCGGAAACGATCGAGCGAGCAGATCGCGCAGGATCTGCGCCGACAGCTCACAGGACTTCCGGGCGTCATCATTCGCGCGAACGCGGCCGGCGGCAATCAGAATCTCAATCGCTTCCTCTCGGGCGGGAACAATGGCGGCGGCCGGCTCTCGCTGGAGATTCGCGGCGAGGATCTCACGGACTCGCAAGCCCTCGCCCGGAACCTCAAGGATCTGCTCGATACCGTCCCGGGGATTGCCGATGCCCGCACCGCGCGCGACGACGGGCGTCCGGAGCTGGATGTCCGCATCGACCGCGTGAAGGCGGCGCTGCTCGGCGTCTCCGCCACCGCCGTCGCGAACACCATCCGTACGAACGTGGCCGGCACGCAGGCCGCTCTCTTCCGTCAGAACGGCAAGGAGTACCCGATCGTCGTGCGTCTGCGTGAGGACGAACGGCAGGCCGTCAGCGACGTCGAAGACGTGCTGGTCAGCACCCCGAGCGGGGGCGTGATCCAGGCGAAGAACCTGATGCGGATCGACAACAGCGTCGGCCCGACCGAAATCCAGCGCCGGAACCAGCAGCGGATCAACTCGGTCAGCGCCGATCCGGAAACGACGTTGAGCGACGCGGTAGTGGCCGTACAGAAGCGGCTGCCGGAGCTGAACGCCACCATGCCGAAGGATTTCAGCATCGGATTCGGCGCTGAAGTCGAGGCGCAGGCCGAGGCTTTCAATCAGCTGCGGATGGTCCTGATTCTGGCGCTGATTCTGGTGTACGCCGTGATGGCCTCGCAATACGAGTCGCTGCGCGATCCGTTCATCATCATGTTCTCGGTGCCGACGGCGGCCATCGGCGTAGTCCTCGCGCTCAAGCTGACGGGGACGGCGTTCAACATGCAGGCCTACATCGGCATCATCATGCTGGCAGGCATCGTCGTCAGCAACGGCATCCTGCTCGTGGACTACACGAACGTGTTGCGACGCCGCGACGGGCTGCCGCTGCGCGAAGCCGTCGAGCTCGCCGGTCGAACCCGGCTGCGGCCGATCCTGATGACGTCGATCGCCACGGCGCTCGGCCTCGTGCCGATGTCGCTCGGCATCGGCGAAGGCAGCGAGCTGCAGGTGCCGTTGGCCCGCGTCGTGATAGGCGGTCTGACAACGTCGCTGCTCATCACGCTGGTGCTGGTGCCGACCGTTTATACGATCTTTGAAGAAGGGCTCTCCGGCCTGTTCGGCAAGAAATCGGCGACCCATGCAGAGGCGTGATGACCGCCCACGCGCACTAGCTCGGTCGTCCCGGGGTAAAGACATTTTATGAAACGTGCCGTTATCGTCCTGGTGCTCCTCGCGGTCGTCGGCGCGGGCGCCGCCGCGTATTACATGCGGCGGAGCGCGCCCCAGGTCGTCGTCAACTCCTCGCCAGTCACGCGCGGCGATATCATCGATTCGGTGGGCTCCACGGGGACGCTGCAGGCGGTCACGACCGTGCAGGTCGGCAGCCAGGTCTCGGGAAACATTTCCTGGCTCGGCGCCGATTTCAACTCGATCGTCAAGAAGGGTCAGGTGATCGCGAGGCTCGATCCCTCCCTGCTCGAAGCTCAGGTTCAGCAGGCGCGGGCCAACCTCTCCAAGTCGCAGGCAGATCTCGATCGGAACAAGGTCGCGCTGACCGACGCGCAGCAAAAGTACAAGCGCGCACAGGAGCTCTCGGCGAAGAGTTTGATCGCGCAATCGGACCTCGATGCCGCGAAAGTCGCCCTTGACTCGGCACAGGCGCAGATCCAGTCGTCCGAGGCAACGGTGACCCAGGCGAAGGCGTCGCTCAATCAGGCCCAGGTGAACCTCGATCACACCATCATCGAGGCGCCGATCGACGGCATCGTGACGCAGCGCAGCGTCGATGTGGGACAGACAGTCGCCTCGAGCCTGCAAGCGCCCACGCTCTTCATCATCGCGGCCGACCTGACGAAGATGCAGGTCAGCGCAAATATCGACGAATCCGACGTCGGCCGCATCCGGCCGGGCCAGCACGTCACCTTCAAGGTCGACGCGTACCCGACGGATCAGTTCGACGGCACCGTCGTGCAGATTCGCCTGCAGCCGGTGGTCCAGTCGAACGTGACCACGTACGGCACGATCATCAACGTCCCGAACCCGGACCTGAAGCTCAAACCAGGGATGACCGCGAATCTCAAAGTGGAAGTCGCCAAGCGGACCAACGTCTTGCGGGTTCCCAATGCAGGGATTCGGTTCCGCCCGACGCCGGAGATCTTCGCGGCGCTCAACCAGCCCGTTCCACCCGAAGCGCTGCCGGCCGGCGGCGGGCGCGCAGGCCGTGGCGGCGGCGCAGGACCGCGCGGGGCGAGAGGCGTCGCCGCCGACAACAACAGCGCGCCTCCGAACGACGGACGGGCGGTGACGTCGCGGGCGGCAGCACCGGTCCCTCCAGCAGGCGCGTCACAGCAGGCGACAGCCGCGCCAACGAGCAGCGGCCGCGTCGATCAGGGCGGCGCAGGCCGTGGAGGCGGGGGCAGGAACGGCGGCAGAGGGGGCGGCGGATTTGGTCGCGGCGGCGATCCCTCACAGCAGATGGACCGCTTCAAGGCGATGACGCCTGAACAACAACAACAGTTCATCGCCCGCCTGAAGGGCCGCGGCCAGGACAGCGCCGCATACGAAGCTGCCATCGCCAAGCCGGATCGGCGGGCGAAGCCGGCCGGGACAAAATCGACGGAAAGGGATTCTCTAGAAGCACTGTTGCAGCCGAAGTACGGGACCGCTCTGTCAGGAGCGACGATCGATGCGCTCTTCGCGCCGCTGCCAACGGTTGAAACGCGCGGCCGCGTGTGGCTCTACATCGATCAGCAGCTCAAGCCTGCGAATGTGCGATTGGGAATCACCGATGGCACGAACACCGAGCTCATTGCAGAGGAAATTGGAGAGGAGATACCGGTGGGCACGGAAGTGGTCACGAGCGTATCCGGTGTGGGAGCCACGCGGCCACCGCCAGGCGCCGTTGGGAACCCGTTCCAGCAGGGTGGTAACCGTGGTGGCCCAGGCGGTTTCGGCGGCGGTGGCGGCGGACGGGGCCGATAACGGCGTCACCAAATCGGCCAGGTAGAAACCGCGTATGTCAGTACTCATGGTCTTCCGAATCGCGCTGAAGGCACTCAGCCGCAACAAGATGCGCACCGCTCTGACCATGCTCGGCATGATCATCGGCGTTGGCGCGGTCATCACCATGGTCGCGCTCGGCGATGGAGCGCAAAGTGCCATCGACGCCCAGATTCAGTCGGCCGGCACGAACATGATTCAGGTGAGCGCGGGCAATTTCGCGGCCGGGGGCGTCCGACAGGGTCAGGGCGCCGCCAGCACGCTCGTCCCCGAGGACGCGGCCGCAATCGCCCAGGTGCCGGGCGTGCAATATGTCGCGCCGCAGTCCAATACCCGGGGTCAACTTATCGCCGGCAATCAGAACTGGAATACGCAGGTGCAGGGCACGGACGTCGACCTGCCGTCGATTCGCTCCTGGCCCACAGTCAACGGCGCATTCTTCACGTCGCAGGATGTGTCCACCTCGGCGAAGGTGGCCGTTCTCGGCAGTACGGTCCGCGATCAGCTCTTCGGACCCGACGTCGATCCGACCGGTCAGGTGATTCGCATCGGAAACCAGCCGTTCACCGTTTCCGGCGTCATGGCGGTCAAAGGACAGACGGGGGTCGGCCAGGATCAGGATGACGTGGTGTTCGTGCCCTATACCACCGTCATGAAGAAGATGCGCGGCGTCAGGTTCATCCAGCAGATCACGGTATCGGCCGACTCGGCGGCGACGACCTCACAGACGGCGGACGCGATCGCCGCCCTGATGCGCGTGCGGCACAAGATCCAGCCAGGCGATCCCGACGATTTCGTGGTCCGCACGATGGATGAAATCGCCAGCGTGAGAAAAGAGACGACCCAGACAATGACGGCGCTGCTCGCCGGCATCGCCGGTGTGTCGCTGCTCGTCGGGGGCATCGGCATCATGAACATCATGCTCGTGTCGGTGACGGAACGCACGCGCGAGATCGGCCTTCGCATGGCGATCGGTGCCCGTGGGGGCGACGTCCGTCTGCAGTTCCTCGTCGAAGCGATCGTCCTCAGCCTCTTCGGCGGCGGCATCGGCATCGCCCTGGGGTTCACCCTGTCCCAGGGCCTCACGTACTACCTGACGTGGCCCACCACAATCTCTCTGACCGCGGTGGCGCTGGCGTTCGGCTTCGCGGGGGCGACGGGCGTGTTCTTCGGCTTCTACCCCGCGCAGAAGGCGGCGCGTCTCGATCCAATCGACGCGCTGAGGTTCGAGTGAGTCAGCGAAGTATTGTCATCTCGGTTAAGAACCTCGGCAAAACCTACATCGTCGGCGAAGTGGAAGTCCGCGCGTTGCGCGGGGTGTCGCTCGAAGTGGAGACGGGCGAATTTCTGGCCGTCACGGGACCGTCCGGCTCGGGTAAATCGACGCTGATGCACATCCTCGGGTGCCTCGATCGCCCGACGTCGGGCCAGTATGTCCTCGATGGCCGCGATGTCTCACAGATGTCCAAGGATCAGCTCGCTGCGGTGCGGAACAAGAAGATCGGTTTTGTCTTCCAGGGATTCAACCTGCTGTCGCGAACCACCGCGCTCGACAACGTCGAGCTGCCGCTGCTGTACGGCGGCAGCAAGTTACGCGGCTCCGAACGCCACAAGCTCGCGATGGACGCGCTCACTTCCGTCGGACTGCGCGAGCGCGCCGATCACCACCCGAATCAGCTGTCGGGCGGGCAGCAGCAGCGGGTTGCGATTGCCCGCGCGCTCGTCACCAACCCGTCCATCCTGCTGGCGGACGAACCGACGGGCAACCTGGATACGCGCACGAGCATCGACGTCATGGGGATCTTTCAGCGCCTGAACCGCGAGCGCGGCATCACGGTGCTCCTGATCACGCACGAGCACGACATCGCCGAATACGGCACCCGCATCATCACCTGCCGGGACGGACACATCGTGTCGGACGTTCCCGTCAAAGATCGCCGGCTCGCGGAAGACGAGCTCAAGGCGCTGCCCGAAGAAGTCGTCGCCTGACGACGCAATCACCGCAGTGTTCGCAGAACACTTTCTATCTGTGCCCGGCTGCGCCGCGTCGTAATCGCGACTGATAGTCTTCGCCTTTTCGTGGCGTGTTGTCGTCAGCGAATGCTTTTGAGGAGCTCGGCGACAGTCTTTCCGGTCACTGGATCTTTCATATCGGGCGCAATTTCGGCGAGCGGTTCGAGCACGAAGCGCCGCTCGCGAAAGCGGGGATGGGGCACGACCAAGCCCGGTTCATCGATCGTGGCCTCACCGAACAGCAGCAGATCGAGATCCAGGCTTCGCGGCGCATTCGGGTAAGGACGCTCGCGGCCGCGCTCGTTCTCGATGGCGAGCAGCCGCTCGAGCAGCTCGCGAGCCGGCATCGCCGTCGCTCCTACCGCCGCGGCGTTCAGGAAGAGCGGCTGCGGTCCCGTGGCGCCCACCGGAATGGTGTCGTAGAAGCGTGAAACGCGAAGACCACCGAGCAGAGCCCGAAGGCGTGCCACGGCGTGATTCAGGTGTGCGGCGCGCTCGCCCAGATTCGATCCGAGCGCGACTGCGGCAACGACCAGGTTATTCAATCCAGCGCGAGGACAGGACCTCGCCGTGAGAGGGACCGAGCGACGCACCGCGACGGCCGAGCAAATCGGTCCGTCCCGCAAGGGCCTGGTCGAAGAACCGCTTCTGCTCCAGCGTCTCTCCGAGCACCAATCCCAGCATCTTTGCGTGTCGCGCGTTGCCCATCGCCTCGACGCGAGGGCGCCATCGATCGACAAATGCCTGCGAATCGCGCGCGTCCTCTTCGAGCACTTGCCGCGCGGCCTCAGGGGCCTTGCCGGCGACCGATCGCTGCGAATCCGTTTGATCGCGAACGACTCCGCCCAGGCCGGCGATCGCCGTTTCGAGCCACGTCAGCTGCACTTCGTCGCGGTTGATGATGTACTGATACGTGTTATTGACGTCGTATTGCCCGATGAGACGCGCGCCGGCCTGATGGCGCAGCAGCATTTCCAGCTTTTCGCGATGAAAGTCCTGGAGCAGCGGCAGCAGATCGGTCACGAGTTCTGTTTTTCCTTGCACGCGATGCAGACCCGCGTCCAGGGAATGGCGTTCAACCGCGCCTCGGCAATCGGTTCGCCGCAGTCGCGGCACACGCCGAATGTTCCCTTCTCGATGCGCCACAGCGCTTCTTCGATGGCCTGAAGGATCTTCGCATCGGTCTGCTTCAGTTTGAGCTGGATATGGACTTCGTTGTTGCCGCTTGCCTGATCCGCCATGTCGCCCTGGCGGGTGTTGTTTTCCATCGACGCCTGGAGCGGCTTGATCCCGCCGGTTCCAAGAATCTCGACCCGCTTTTTCAGGAGCGCGTCCTTGTAGTTCTGCACGTCCATGTGGTCTTGTCACTCCCTGCTCGGCTGCCCGCACAACTGCCTGAGGAACTGTTAATAATAACACTTCACCGCAGGAAGATGTACCGGAGGAGAAACAGTACGGCGAACACATAAATGAGCGGATGGACCTCGCGTGCGCGGCCGCACGCGAGTTTCAGGAGCGCGTACGACACTACGCCGAAGGCGACGCCCTCGGTGATGCTCGTGGCGAGCGGCATCAGAATCACGGTGAGGAATGCGGGAATGCCCTCGGTCGGATCGTCCCAGCTGACGTGACGGAGCGCGCCAATCATCATCGTGCCGACCAGCACCAGCGGCGCGGCGATGACCGGGTACAGCGTCACGCCGTTCACGACGTACCCGCCGCCGACCGTCCGGACGAGCGGATAGAACAGCAGCGACAGAATGAACAGCGCCGCGGTGACGAGACTGGCGAGGCCCGTGCGCCCGCCCGCCGCGATGCCGGCGCCGCTTTCGATGTAGGCGGTCACCGTCGACGTGCCGAGCACCGCGCCGGCAACGGTCCCGATGGCGTCGGCCAGCAGCGCTTCCCGCGCGCGAGGCAGCCTGCCGTCGCGCATCAATCCGGCCTGCTCCGCGACCCCGACGAGCGTGCCGATGGAGTCGAAGAGGGCGAGAAAGAAGAAGACAAAGACGACAGCCGCCATGCCGGGCGCGAGCGCGCCGCGGATGTCGAGCTGCATGAAGGTGGGCGCGAGGGAGGGCGGACGGCTCGCAAATCCGTCGAAGTGAACGACGCCCAGCGCCACCCCCAGGGCCGTGGCCGCCAGAATTCCCCAGAGAAATGCGCCGGGCACGCGCCGCGCCATCAGGACGGCGGTGAGCGCCAGCGCCAGAACCGCGACCACCGTCGGCGCGGAGCGAAGATTGCCAAGCGTCACGAGCGTGCCGGGAGAGGCCACGATGAGTCCGGCCCATTCGAGCCCAATCGTGGCGATCAGCAGTCCAATGCCGGCGGCGATCGCGTGCTTCATCGATGCCGGAATCGCCGTAATCACCCGTTCGCGCAGGCCGATCCCCGCCGTGACGACGAACAGCGTGCCGGCCAGGGCGACGCCGCCGAGCGCGACGCGCCACGGCACCTTCATCCCGATGACCACCGAGTAGGTGAAGAAGAAGTTGTGGCCCATGGCAGGCGCGACGGCGATTGGATAATTCGCGAGCATCCCCATCAACACCGTGGCCAGTGCGGTCGAGAGGCACGTGGCCGTCAGCACGGCGCCCGAATCCATCCCCGCGGCGCCGAGGACAGCCGGCTGGACAAAGATGATGTAGGCCATGGTCAGAAACGTCGTGAGACCGGCCAGGATCTCCGTTCTGACCGTCGTGCCGTGGGCCGACAGCGCGAACCGGCGTTCGAGGTATTTCACGCGCGGGATTCTACAGGAATGACTTCAGGCTCCGGGCTCCAGGCTCCAGGCTCCAGGCTCCACGCCCTGACGGGCCGGAAGCCCGAAGTCTGGAGTCTGGAGTCTGAAGCCCCTACTCCGCCCGCAGCGTCGAGAGTGGCTTGTTGCGGAGAACGTCGAGGCTGGACAGCACGCCGACGGCCGAGACCAGCAGCGCCGTGAGTACGATTCCTGCCGCATGCTCGCCGGGAAAGATCCGCCATGGAATCTCCAGCGCGTAGCGGCTCACTCCCCAGGTCAGCCCGATCGCGCCCACCGATCCCACGAGTCCGGCCAGCGTGCCAAGCACGCAGTACTCGAACAGCAGCATGCGTGCGATCGTCCGTGTGTTTGCGCCGAGCGTCTTGAACACGGCCGCCTCGTAGACCCGCTGGTATTTCGTCATCGCCACGGCGCCCACGAGAATGAGCGCGCCGCTGAACAGCACGAGTCCGCCGACGACCGAGATCGCGAGCGTGACTTTGCCCATGACGTCGCGAACCTCATCGAGAATCTCCCGGAAATCGATGACCGACACGTTCGGGAACCGGGCTACGAGATCGTGCTGGAACCGGCCGCGCGCCCCCGGATCGGCCGGGCCTTTGAGCGGCGACACGAACGTCTGCGGCGCATCGTCGAGCGCGCCCGGCCGGAAGACGAACACGAAGCCGCCGTTCCGCGAATCGCGCCACTCGACGTCGCGAATGCTCGTCACGCGGGCGCTGATGACGCGGCCGAGAATATCGAAGCGCATCGTATCGCCGACCTCGAGGCCGGATCGCTGGCGCGTCTCGCGTTCGACGGAAACCTCCGCCTCCGCCGAGGGGCTGTTCCAGAATTTACCGGCCACGATGCGTTCGTTCGGCTCGAGGTGGTCCCGATAGGTAATCGTGTATTCGCGGCCGATTCCCAGCTCCCGCACGTCGTCCACGCTGTCGGCATGGATTCGGCGGCCGTCAATGCCGACCACGCGCGCGCGCAAAACGGGCAGAAGCTGCGAGGCGCCGGCGCCGTTGGCTGGATCGGCCATGAATGCACGGACGTCGTCCGCCTGCGTCTTCTGGATGTCGAGCAGGAACATGTCGGGCGCGTCCTCCGACAGCTGAACGGAGAACTCACCGAGCAGGCTCGCCTGCAGCGATCGGATCCCGACGATGAAGAACGCCCCGAGGCCGACGGCCAGGAGGATCACGCGGGTTTGATTGCCTGGGCGCGACAGGTGCAGCACGGCATGACGCAGCGGGAAGGATCGCGATTTCGCCAGTGGCGCGACGCCCGCCACGAGCGCGCGGCCGGCCCAATGCAGCATGAACGCCAGAGCGGCGAAGCCCGCGCACACGACAAGACCGACGCGCAGCGATGCGGCCTGCCAGATCGTGAGCACCACAAGCGCCGAGGCTACCCCGCCAATCGCCGCCATGCCCACCCAGTCACGCGGCTGGGGCGTGGATTCCTCACGAAGCAGCAGCGACGGCTTGATGAACCGCACGTGCAGCAGCGGCACAATCGAAAACAGCAACGAGACGAGAACGCCGATCCCGATGCCCTGCAGCGCGGCGCTCCACGTCACGCCGTAATGCGCCTCGGCCAGAAGCGACGACGCCCCCCCGAGCGCGAGCGGAATGGCGCCGACCGCCAGGCCCGCGAGCAGGACGCCGAGCAGACTGCCCGCGAGCCCGAGCGCCATGACCTGCAGGATATAAATGGCGATGACCTCGCGGCTGCGCGCACCGACGCATTTCAGGACCGCGATGCTTCGAATCTTCTGCAGGATGAACACGCGCGTGACGCTCGACACCGCGATGCCGCCGAGAATGACGATGATGAGGCCGACGAGGCTGAGATAATTCTCGGCGCGATCGAAGTCCCGGCCGATCTGATCCTCGTTCGAGCG
>Ga0310810_10011051_pt1 | contig 10546 bp, 10 predicted proteins | sample NCmetagenome_FD_207641 | JGI IMG/M metagenome (GOLD analysis project Ga0310810, IMG submission 207641) | Soil microbial communities from experimental microcosm in Duke University, North Carolina, United States - NC | ecosystem: Engineered > Artificial ecosystem > Soil microcosm > Unclassified ... | reverse complement strand
CGTCCGCGCGCGGAGCAGCGGCTCCGCTTCTTCGACCAGAACCGCAGCTACGTCATCAACTACAACCACGGCAAGGATCTCGTGCGCCGGTACGTCGAAGCGCACGGCGGCACCTCCGATCATCCGGGCGTCCGCTGGCGCGTCTTCGCTGACCTGATCTCATCGCCTCGCCTCCCTTCCGGGCTCGGCGCTTCTTCATCACGGTGACCTCGATGACTCGCTCACAGGCCGCCCTGGCTCTCGTCGTGTGTCTCGCCACCGGCGTTGTCACGGCCGCACAGAAGAAAACAGCGCCCTCAAAGCCGGTGCCGAAAGACGCAGCGGCCGACATCAACACGGCCCGGGCCGAAGCCACGCATGCCGTCTTCGAGACGACGGAAGGCACGTGGATGTCGGTCGACGTGTCGCCGGACGGGACAACGCTGGTGTTCGACGTGCTGGGCGACCTCTACACCGTGCCTATGGCTGGCGGAACGGCGACGCCGCTCACACGCGGGCCGGCGTACGACTATCACCCGCGGTACTCGCCTGACGGTAAGACCATCGCGTTCACGTCCGACGAGAACGGGATGGAGAACCTCTGGCTCGTCGATGCCGACGGGAAGAACCGCCGCGCGATCACCAGCGAGAAGACTGCCTACGTGCGCAGCGCGGCGTGGCTCCCCGGCGGCGAGTATCTCGTCGCACGGCGGGAGGATGCCAAGCGCGCGGGCATACCGCCCTGCGAGCTGTGGCTGTTCCACCGCCGTGGCGGCAGCGGCATCAAGCTGACCTCCGGCGACGACCTCAACAACGCGGCGGGTCCCGTGGCCTCGCGCGACGGGCGCTTCATCTACTTCGCCGCCCGCCCGACGCGCTTCAGCTACGACCCGAAGACGGCCGGCGGCCTCTGGCAGATCGAGCGCTTCGATCGGACGACAGGCGAGCGCTCGACAATCGCGAGCGGCATCGGCGGCGCGGCGCGGCCGGCGCTGTCGCCGGACGGCGCGACGATGGTGTACGTCAGCCGGCGGGATGCCGACACGGTGCTCGTGGCGCGCACGCTGGCGACAGGGGCGGAGCGCCTGCTCGCACGCAGTCTGTCGCGCGACGATCAGGAGGGCTTCGCGGCGATGGACGTGTGGCCGAACTACGCGTTCACACCCGACGGGAGCGCGCTCATCTTCAGCAGCGCCGGCCACCTCCAGCGGCTGTCACTCACCGCTGGCGCGACGCCGGCGGTAATCCCGACACGGATCCCGGTCGACATCGCGCTGGCGCCAACGGTGATGTGGCAGGAGAAAGTCGCCGATGGGCCCGTCGAAGCGCGGATCCTCCGCCGCGCACAGCAGTCGCCCGACGGAGGCTCGATGGTGTTCGAGGCGTTCGGCCGCTGCTGGCTGCAGCCGCTTCAGGGCGGCAAGCCAACTGGATCGCCGAGGCGCCTGACCGCTGAGGGCGGTCCCGATCGCGAATACACGCCGGCGTTCTCGCCCGATGGGCAATACGTCGCCTACGTGAGCTGGAGCGACGCGCAGGGCGGTGCGGTGTGGAAAGTGCGCGTGGGGGATCCTGCGGGCGCTCCGGCCGCGGGCGAACGCGTCACGACGGTGCCAGGCCACTACATCAACCCATCGTGGTCCCCATCGGGCGATCGGATCGCGATGGTCCGCGGTTCCGGGCTGGAGTTCCGGGGCCGGCAGCCCGAGGACGAACAGTCATTCGAGATCCAATGGGTGAGCGCCGGCGGCGGCGAGCCGCAGTTCGTCACGAGCGTGGACGTGGCGCCCGCGCTGCGGTTCCATCCGCAGGTGCACTGGAGCAGCGACGGCACACGTCTCTACTACGGCCGGCCGATCGAGTTGAAGGGGCCGGCTGACGACCCGAAGACGGATCTCGTGTCGATTCGACTCGACGGCACCGATCGGAAGCCTTTGCTGCGGCTTCCGCCGGTTGACGACCTTGCGCCGTCGCCGGATGGGCAGTGGCTCCTGTTCTCCACGCGCGACGAGGTGTACGTGACGGCGCTGCCTCCGGCAGAGGTGACGCCGACCCCCGAAGTATCGGTGAAAGAGTCGAGCATTCCCGTCTGGCGGCTGACCGACGAGGCGGGCGGCTACGCCGCCTGGGCCGACCAGGGGCGCGCGATCACCTGGACGCTTGGTGCGACGTTCCATCGCCTCACGATCGCCGACGCGATGGCGTTCGCCGAAGCACAGAGGGCGAAGGCGGCGGAGAAGGCCAGGGCGAGCGTCGGGACCGAGGCGGACCCAGCGGCGGCCAAGGGGGCCAAAGGGGCCGAGGCGGTGAAGGCTGCCGAGGAGCCGCGTGTTCCGACATCAGAGTCGTTCCACGTCTCGATCTCGCTCCCACGCGACGTGCCGAGCGGCGTCCTCGCACTGACAGGCGCCCGCGTCGTCACGATGAAGGGCGACGAGGTCCTCCAAAGCGCCGACGTCGTCATCACTGCCAACCGCATCACCGCGATCGGCAACTCGGGCAGCGTGACAATTCCGTCCGGCGCGACGCGGATGGACGCCACGGGCACGACCATCGCGCCGGGCCTCATCGACACGCACGCGCATCTGCACTATTCCGGGTTCGAGGTGCTGCCCGAGACCAAGTGGGAGTACGCCGCCAACCTCGCGTACGGCGTCACCACGGTCTACGACCCGTCGGCGCCGTCGCTGGACGTCTTCGAACAGGCCGAGATGGTTGAAGCGGGGCGGCTGCTTGGCCCACGCGTGTATTCCTCCGGCGACGTGCTGTATGGCGGCCAGCAGGCGCCGATGTATGCCGAGGTCGACAGCCAGGGCGATGCGCGCCGTCAGGTGCGCCGGATGAAGGCGTACGGCGCGCGCATGATCAAGGTCTACCAGCAGCCGCGACGCGATGAGCGCCTCTGGTTCGCCCAGGCCTGCCGCGAGGAACACATGCTGCTCACCGTGGAAGGGGCGGGGGAGCTGCACACCGATCTGACGACGGTGATGGACGGCTTCACGTCGTTCGAGCACGCGCTGCCATACGAGCTGCACGACGACGTGATCCAGTTGCTGGCGCGGGCGCACACGACCTACACGCCGACGCTCATCGTCGCCTACGGAGGCCCCGAGGCCGAGCACTACTTCTATCAGCAGCGCAATCCGCACGACGATGAGAAGCTGCGCCGGTTCGTGCCGCATCCGATGCTCGACCAGCTGGCGCGGCGGCACACGTGGGTCGCACTCGACGAGTTCCATTTCCCGACGGTCGCGAACTCGGCGGCTGCCGTCCGTCGCGCGGGCGGCATTGTCACGCTTGGCGCACACGGGCAGCTGCAAGGTCTCGGCGCGCACTGGGAGTTGTGGGCTCTCGCGGGGGAGGGGCAGCCCACCGGCAGGACGGCGATGACGCCGTTCGAGGCGCTCAGGGCGTCGACGCGCGACGCTGCGCAGAAGATCGGGTTCCTTCCCGACATCGGCACGGTCGAGACCGGAAAACTCGCGGATCTGGTCGTGTTCGACGCGGACCCGCTCTCCGACATCCACAACAGCGTGAAGATCCGCTGGGTGATCAAGAACGGCGAGCTCTTCGACGCGGCGACGCTGGCGCGGCGATGGCCATCGGAGCGCCCGCTGCCCAGAATGTTCTGGCAGGAGGCGCCATGAGCGACACGCGCAATCCCTACGGGATCGATCTCGGCGATCGCAACGCCCGCCGCTCGTTGCACGAGACTCCGGAGGCGATCGCGACGATCGTCGGATCGCTCGGCGCCGAGGGGTTTTCGAAGCGAACTGCGCCGGGCAAATGGACGCTCGCCGAGATCCTGGTCCACCTGGCACAGACGGAGATCATCGTCCAGGGCCGGTTCCGCTACGCGCTGGCGACCGACAGCTACCTCGTACAGCCGTTCGACCAGGACCGGTTCATGGCCGTCGAGCCGGCGGTGGACGGTGACGCCGCGCTCGCGGCCTATGTCAGCCTTCGGAGGTTCGCGCTACCCTTGATCGATCGGTTGAGCGCTGACGAGCTGGCGAAGCGCTTCCAACATCCCGATCACGGCGAGATCTCTGTGGCCTGGCTGCTCGCCTGGTGGGCCGGGCACGAGCGGCGTCACCTCGGGCAGATCGAGCGGATCGCCGCGCGTTGAGCGGACTGTCCACCTTGAGATGCACGGGGGACCGTCTCCAAGGTGGAGCGAGAGATGCATCACATCACCAAGCGTTACTCGAACGGCGAAGTGACGGTGATCTGGCAGCCCGATCTGTGCGTGCACGCGGGCAATTGCGCCCGGGGCCTGCCGCACGTCTTCAACCCGCGGCGTCGTCCGTGGGTGGACGCCACTGCGGCGACCACGGCGGAGATCGTCGCGCAGGTTGGCAAGTGCCCATCGGGCGCGCTGTCGATTGGTCCGCCGATTCCGGCGACGGACTCGGACACCGCAGGAAAGGATGACGAGTAGGCGATGAGCGAGACGCCGACGAGCAAGTATCGCGAAGCGAAGGCCAGCACGGCGCAGGGTGCCTTCGGACAGACCGTCGAGATCGGTCCGCACCGTTTTCCCGCCGACGAGCCGCCGGTCAACGGCGGCAACGACGCGGGACCGGCGCCTCACGAGTGGGTCCTCGCAGGGCTGGCCAGCTGCGTCGCGATGACGGTGCAGGGCTACGCGAAACACAAGGGGATGCCCGTGAGGCACGTGGAGGTCCGCGTTCGCGGGCACCGCGAAGGCGGTGTGTTCCTCATCGAACGTCACGTCGAGATCGACGGCGACCTCGACGACGCTCAGCGCGCGCGACTGCTCGAGGTCGCCGGGCGCTGCCCGGTGACGAAGACCCTGACTGGCGAGATCCGAATCGTGCCGGTGTGAGTGTTGCGGGGCTGAAGCCCCGCCGCCACAGGCGCTCTCACGCTTTCCCGAACGACCGCTCGAACAGCCCCAAAATCGCGCGGCGCCCGTTCTCTTCAATCACGCGCGTTCCGGTTCCGGTGATGTGCGGGTGCGTGACGACGGGCTGGTCGTCTGAGGTGCGGCGCACCCACTTCGAGCCGGTCCACGAGTACCAGCTGTCACGCGCCTGATCGAATACAGACAGCGGCTTGTTGCACAACTTGGCGAACTCGGCGCCCCAGCCCGTGCCGCCGCGGACCGTGTTGTCGTCCTCGATGTGCCCGATGACGTAGATTTCCTGCCCGTTGTTCACCTGATACCAGATCGTCTGGAGGATCTTCCTGAGCGTCGGCCCTTCGGTGTAACGCCGGTTCATCAGGCGGGACACGTATTCGAGGCTGACGTCGCCGGCCAGCAGCTCCTCGTGATTCAGCACCCGAAGTCCGCGGTGGCGGACGATCGTGTGGCCTTCGAAGGTGAAATTGACTTCGTCGATGCCGTAGCGCTCGGCGTGCTCGCCGAAGGCGGCCTCGGCGCCGACGGCGCCGCCGCTGAACAGAATGCAGTCCTCACGATTCATGCGGAGAGTCTAGCCCGTCCCGGTCGCGCTCCGCCAGCTTTGGTGCAGAATGGACGGATGCGCAAGCCAGTCATCTTCATCACGGGCGCTGGCGGCGAGATTGGCCACGGCCTGATCACGCGCCTCGCCGGTACCGGCCGGCCCATCGTCACGCTGGATCTCGCGCCGCTCGACTCCACGCTGTCGGCCCTCGTCCAGCGCGAGTTCCTGGGGTCGATCCTCGATGCCGGCCTGCTCGAGCGGATCCTGGCCGAGTTCGAAGTGGACCTCGTGTTTCATCTGGCGGCGTTGTTGTCCACGCGCTCGGAGTTCACGCCCACGCGCGCTCACCAGGTCAACGTAGAGGGCACGCTCACGCTGCTCGAGTTCGCGCAGAAGGAAGGCGAGTCGCACGGCCGTCCAGTGAAGTTTCTCTATCCATCCTCGATCGCCGCGTACGGCCTGCCCGACCTCGAGACGAAGAACAGCGAGACCCACGTTCGCGAGGACGACTTCAATCACCCGACGACGATGTACGGGGCGAACAAGCTGTATTGCGAACTGCTGGGCCACTACTACGCGCGCTACTACAAGCAGCTGGCCGCCGACACCCTCAGCGGGAAGGTGGACTTCCGTTCCGTGCGCTTTCCGGGGCTCATCTCCGCGCTGACCATGCCGTCCGGCGGCACGTCCGACTACGCGCCCGAGATGATCCACGCCGCGGCGAATGGCGATCCGTACGCGTGTTTCGTCCGTCCCGACACTCGCATCCCGTTCATGGCGATGCCCGACGGCGTCGAGGCGCTGATTCGGCTGGCAGCCGCCCCGCGCGAGCGGCTCACGCGCACGGCCTACAACGTGGCCGCCTTCAACCCGTCGGCTGAAGAGATTCGCACCATCGTCGCCGCCGCCTTCCCCGAGGCGAAGCTCACCTACGCCATCGACGACAAGCGCCAGGGCATCGTCGACTCCTGGCCGGCCGGCGTCGATGATTCGGCCGCGCGCCACGATTGGGGGTTCTCGCCGACCTATGACCTGTCGCGCGCGTTCAGCGAATATCTCATCCCGACCATCAGGAGGCGCTACCAGTGAACGTCGCCCACCTGCCGCAGTCGATGACCGTGATCGAGATCAGCACGCCTGGCGGGCCCGACGTGCTGAAGCCGGTAACCAGGCCGATGCCGGCGGTCGGCTCTGGCGATGTGCTGATTCGGGTGGAAGCCGCGGGCGTCAACCGGCCGGACCTGATGCAGCGGCTCGGGAAATATCCACCGCCGCCCGGCGCGCCTGATGTGCCGGGCATGGAGGTGGCCGGCGTTGTTGCCGCTGTCGGGTCGGCCGTCGATCGCTGGCGTGCCGGCGATCGCGTGATGGCGCTCGTGGCCGGCGGCGGCTACGCGGAGTACTGCGCGGCGCCTGCGCCGCAGTGCCTGCCGATCCCGCGCGGTCTCTCCGTGGAAGAAGCCGCCGGGATGCCCGAGACGTACTTCACCGTCTGGACCAACGTGTTCGAGCGGGCGCGGCTGCAGCGCGGCGAGAGCATCCTGATCCACGGTGGCGCGAGCGGCATCGGTACCACGGCCATCCAGATGTCGCGGGCGTTCGGCGCGCGCGTGTTTGCCACGGCAGGATCCCCGGACAAGTGCGCGGCCTGCGAGCGGCTTGGCGCCGAACGCGCCATCGACTACCGGCGTCAGGACTTCGTGGAGGTGGTGAAGGAACTGACAGGCGCTCGCGGCGTGGACGTCATCCTCGACATGGTGGGCGGCGACTACGTCGCGCGCAACCTCGAGGCGTTGGCAGTCGACGGCCGGCTCGTCCAGATCGCGTTCCTGCGCGGCTCGCAGGCCGAGATCAACCTGAACCCGCTGATGCGGAAGCGCATCACGTTTACCGGATCCACGCTGCGGCCACGGACGGTGGAGCAAAAGGGCGCCATCGCGCGGGCGCTCGAGGAGCACGTGTGGCCGTTGGTGGACCGCGGCGAACTGCGCCCGGTCATCCACGCGACCTTCCCGCTGCGCGATGCCGCGCTCGCGCACGCCGCCCTCGAAGCGGGAGATCACGTGGGGAAAATCATCCTGACGGTCGACCACAGTCGTAGGGCCGAACTTTAGTTCGGCCAACACGCTCGGTAGGGCCTGCAGTCGTAGGGCCGAACTTCAGTTCGGCCTACCCGCTCTGACGGACGCTCCAGATCAACCACCCGCCCGTCCATGCGACGCTGGCAGCCAGCGCCGGACCCGCGACACCCGGAGGCAGCGTGGCCGGCCAGAAGTGGGTAAGGCGGGAGAAGAGGGTCATGGCAAGCGAAAGCGCCAGGGCCCACCGCGCCAGGACGATGGCGCCCGGGCGCTCCTGCCACAGCGCCATGCCCGCGGCGATGCCGACGCCTGCGACGAACACCTTCAGCACGAGCACTGCGTAGGCCGGCGCGCCGTGCTCCGTGATGCGCCGCAGGAGGGTCGACGCGGCGAGCGCCAGCGTGAGCGGCTCCCACAGCACGAGGACGACCGCCAGCACGCGCCGCACGTCACTCCTCGAACGACGCGGGCGAGAAGAGCGGATCGCCGGGCGGCGGGACGGCCTCGGGCCCGTGTGCATCGCGCGGCACATGGGCGAAACGCCGTTCGACGAGCAGGAACACCGGAAGAGCGAGCGCCGCCAGCGCGGCGGCGGTCCCAAAGGCCGCGGTGAAGCCGGCCTTGCCAATCAGCCAGCCCGTCGTGGTGGACCCCGCCCCGATGCCAGTGTCGAATGCCGCGAGGATTGCGCCGAACGCGGCGCCACGCCTGGCTTCGCCGACATCCCGCATCACCCACGCCGCGAAAGCGGGATACGCGGTGCCGAACCCGAGCGCGAAGATCGCGGCCGAGGCCATGAGGCCCGCGCGCGTGGACGACAGCGCGAGCGCGGCCACTCCGACCGCGATGACGGCGAGGCTGGGCAGGAAGATCCGCCGATACCCGATCCGATCGCCGAAGCGACCCGTGAACGGGCGCGTCCCCAGCGTGACCAGCGCCAGCGTCGTCAGGAAGATCGTCTTCGGCCTGATGCCGAGCGCGTCGGCGTACACCGCGCTGAAGCTGCTCACCGCACCGTAGCTGTACGAGTAGAGGAACAAGGGCGCGGACAGCGCGACGACGTGCCACTCGATGCCGCCGCGGTGCGCGTGCGGCTGCGGATCCGCCTTCCTGTCGTCCACCATCGACCACGCGATCACGCCCATCGTCAGGTTGAGCGCCGTGGTGACCGCGCAAAGCCAGGCCCATCCGTGCGCGTAGACCCAGAAGCCCACCGACGGTGCGACCGTGGCGGCGAGCACGCTGGCGAGGCCCCAGTAGGCTATGCCTTCGCCGCGTCGCGCCGCGGGCAGCACGCCGGTCAGGTACGCGGCCGACGCGACCAGCAGCGACGACCACACGATGCCGTGTACCAGCACGAGCGCCAGCAGCAGGCGGTAGTTCTGGATGAACGCGTAGGACGCCGTGAAGGCTGCCAAGCCGAGGCTGGCGATGATGAGCGTCTTCCGACGGCCGATGCGGTCGGCGAAAGCTCCCGTGAACGGCGCGGACCATGCGGACGCAAACGTCAGTGCGCCGAGGAACAGCCCGGAGGCCAGCGGTCCGCCGCCGAGGTCGCGCACGTGGAACGGTGCTGTCGGGATCAACTGGAACAGCGAGAGGAAGACCGTGAACGTGAAGCCGCACATCAGGAAGAAGCGCGGCGTGAAGATCCCCTCCTCTCGTGCGGTGGTGGCTGGTGTGCTCACGCGGTCCCCGTTGCTGCTGGTGACATCGGCAGCCGGCCCAGAGCCCGATGACGCCCCAGCCCAGGCCAAACGCCGCAAAGGCCGCCACGGGGAGGCCGATGAGCCAGTGGCCGACCAGGTTGGCCAGCATGGCGGTGCGCGTGTCGCCCAGCCCGCGCAGCGCGCCGGTTGTCACGCCCTGCAGGCCATCGAACAACTGGAACGCCGCCGCGACGCGCAGCAGAGCGACGCCCGTCGCGACGACGGCGGCATCAGTCGTGTAGAGACGGACGAGGAACCCCGGCACCGCAAGGAACGCGATTGCCGCCACCGTCATGAAGCCGCCGCCGAGAGTGATGGCGGCCCAGCCCGCGCGCGCCGCGGCCGGCGCGTCTCGACGTCCGATCGCGTGGCCGACGCGCACCGCTCCGGCCGACGCGAGACCGTACGGCACCATGAACGTGACGCTGGCGATGTTGAGCGCTACCTGATGCGCGGCGAGCGCCACTGGATCGATACGGCCAGCGAGCGCGGCCACGGCCCCGAAGACGCCAACCTCCGCCGTGATCTGCATCGCAGCCGGCGCACCCAGTCGGAACAGCCTCACGATCCGCGGCCATTCGACCTCGAGGAACGAGACGTCCGACAATCCGAGCCGCTGACGCCGTTCGTGCAGGACGATGACGACGAGCAGCGTGACCGCCATGAAGACGCGGGCGATGACCGTCGCCCAGGCCGAGCCGGCGACGCCCATCGCCGGGAACCCGTAGCGCCCGAAGATCAGGACCCAGTTGCAGCCGGCGTTCACGATGTTCGCCAGCAGCAGCGTGATCATCACCGGTCGCACGATCCCGAGCGCCTGCAGGTATCGCCGGAACGCCGCGTAGAGCAGCAGCGGCAGCGAGCTCCACGTCAGGACGGCGACGTAGGGGCGCGTCAGGCTCATCACCGTCGGGTGCAGGCCGAGCGCCGGCATCGCCTCGAGCACGCCGAGGGACACCAGCATCAGGGCAGGCGTCGCGAGCAGCGCCAGGTGCACGCCGTCGCGCAGCCAGCGATGGCACTCGTGCAGCTCACCGGCGCCGAACGCCTGCGACACGAACGTGTCGAGGCCGAGAAGCAGGCCCATGCCGAAGACAGCGGCGGTGAAGAACAGGATGCTGCCCAGCCCCACGGCGCCAATGGCTTCCGGCGCGAGCCAGCCGACCATGAGCGTGTCGACGACGCCCATGAACATCCAGCCGAGCTCCGCGACGATGACCGGCCAGGCGAGCGACAGCGTGGCGGCAAGCTCCGCCCCTGTCCCCGCCTGGTGTCTCGTTGCCGGCATGATCTTGTGAGCGTAGTCGGCGTGAAGGCCAGGGGACAAGTCCCCGGCACCGTCCTG
>Ga0310810_10011050_pt1 | contig 10546 bp, 9 predicted proteins | sample NCmetagenome_FD_207641 | JGI IMG/M metagenome (GOLD analysis project Ga0310810, IMG submission 207641) | Soil microbial communities from experimental microcosm in Duke University, North Carolina, United States - NC | ecosystem: Engineered > Artificial ecosystem > Soil microcosm > Unclassified ... | reverse complement strand
CTGTTCATGACAGATCAGGCGTTCCGGATCCATCATGGTGGATACCTTCGTCCGCGCGTTCGCTCCCATCATCCGCGCGCGAGCCGAATGGGCCAGCAGCGACTCCATGCGATCGGCCATGGCCATCCAGTCGCCGTTGCCGACGAGATAGCCCGTTTCGTCGTCGGTCACGACCTCGCGCTGCCAGTCGTAGTCGAACGCGACGATCGGCACCGCGCTCAGCGCCGCTTCAACCAGCGCCCGACCCATATGCGGCGACACGATCGCCGAGGCCCGCGGCAACACTCTCGCAATCCATTCCTGGTTCCGCTCCCCGGCAAAGACGATGCGGCCCTCCAATCCACGCGCTCGACACTCATCCTCCAGCGCGCGTCGGCAGGATCCGTCACCGACGATCACAGCGTGGATGTCGCAGCCTCTTCGAACCAGCTCCCCGACCGCCCTGACTGTGTTTTCGACACGCTTCATCGGCTCGAGGCGCGCCACAGTCGCGACGAAGACCTTGCCGCGCAGCCCGATCTCCTCTAGATCGGCATCTGCGTCCGGGCGATCGCGTGGATCGACCCAGTGGCAGGGGTGCAGGAGATTTCCGTAACGGAACACGGTGGCCACATCGGCGCGTCCGCCATTCTCGATGGCGTAGCGCATGTTGTCCTCGTTCGCGCCGGCAATCAGATCGCAGCGGGGAAAAATGAACCGCTCGACCGCCTTTTCCACCCACCCGAACCTGAACAGGCGCGGCATCGTCGCGCGACCGGTTATCCGCCGAATCTCGTCATAACGAAACGGCACCCGAATCGCGAGCGGCCGGTCGAGCCGCCTCGCGAGGACCCATCCCATGATGCCGAGGTAGTACGGATCGCCGACCCGCACGACGGAGACGCCGGCGTCGCGGCTCATCCGAATCAATTCGACGAGCAGATCGATTTGCGCGAGCAGAAAATTCACCGGGCCGAGCGCCTTGAGCCATCGGGTGCGCCCCATCCTTCCCTCGACAAAGAGCTGCACCCCGTCAATCCTCGTCACAATCGGGCGGCCGAATCGATTGGCGTCCCTTTCGAACAGGCCGGCCAACGGATGGACCGAAATGACTTGACTGAAAAATCCGCCGAGCCGCCGGCTGTCCAGCGCCTGCTGCAGCTGGCGCTCTCCGAACATTTTCAGCGTATACGACATGTCGAGGACGACGATGGCTCGCGGCCGCGCATCGCGTCCAGGACTTTCACCGGCCAATCAGGACCACCAGCCGAGCTGAGGTTTGCAGACCCGGGTCATGAACAAGTCTTCGCTCACGATCTTTACGTTGGGGTTCTGGATCCAGCGCCGGTAGATGACGCGGCCGAGGTTCTCACGTTTCGGCGCCGGACAGCACATGCCTGCGATCTTGATCATGGCCCGCAGGATGAGACGTCTCAGTTCAAACGCCGTCAGAACGCCGAACAGTCGCACCTTCGTGCCAAGCGGGATCGGCGACGCCCCGAGTCGCTGGCTATGGTTGAAAAACAGCGGGATGAACGGCTTGATGGGCCATCGCCTCGAGTGCCGTCCAAAAAACACTTTCGCATCGTCGTCAGTGGTACTCCAGGTTTCCCTCGCGCGATACCTGAAGAGCACGCTCGGCACTTGGACGAATCGGCCGTGGATCGACAGCTCCAGAATGAAGGCAATATCGTTGCCGATCGTTTCCCTGAACAACTGCGTCTTGCGAATGGCCGACGCACGGTACAGACCGTACACGACAGTGGCCGGAGCGCGTTTCAAAGTCTCCCGGTACCGCTCCACGACGCCAATGGCTTGGTCGAAGGTGTCCAGGTCGGCGATGTACAGCGTCTCGCTGCGGCCGAGAATCGATACGGCAGTATGCGATTGGCACAGCACGGCGTCCGGATGCTGTTCGAGCTTCTCGACGCAGGCGCTCACGAACGTCGGCTCGCGCAGATCGTCGTGGGCAGCCCACATGAAGTAGGTGCCGCCGGACAGCTCGAACACTCTGTTGAAGTTCCAGATGGCCCCGCGATTCTGCTCGGATCGAAAAAATCGGACCCTCGAATCGCGTCGCGCGTACTGTTCGCAGATGGCGGCCGTGGCGTCGGTCGAGCCGTTGTCTGAAATCACGATCTCGAGATTGGCATAGTCCTGCGCAAGCAGGCTGTCGAGGGCGCGGGCGATCCCGGCTTCGCCGTTGAACACCGGAACGCCGATGCTGGCTAAAGGACGCTCGAGGTCTTCCATCTCAGGCTGACGAGAATCGCGTTGAGCAAGTCCCTGCAGGCGAGCGCCGAGCCGAGGCATCCGACGAGCAACGCGGCGCTGAGAACGGCAACGAGCTCCCCGGTGCCGTTGATGGCGCCGGACCAATATCGGGCTGCAGCTACGGCCGCGAATGCCACCGCGCCGGGCGCAGCGAAATCACGAAGTGTGGCCGCCGCCACTCCCTGGCCGGGCAAGCCGCTGAGCCCAAGCGTCTGGTACGCGATGTATATGCCCAACCCGTACGCCGCCCAGCAGGCGGCGGCGCCGAGGGCGCCGTACCAGATGACTGCCGCGACAAGCGCAGGCGCGAGAATCGCGAGCGCCGTGATGTTCACCACAACGACCGGTCTGAGCCGCTTCCGGCTGTACAAAATGCTCAACGCCGGGTACGAACAGACGGACAACACGGTTCCGACGGTGAGCAGCGCCAACAGCGGCGCGGCCCGAGCGGCCACCGCCGGATTGCCGATCCACGCCAGAAGCACCGGCCCGGAGAAAAACATGACGACGGCAGACGGCGGCAAGATCAGCGCGCTCATCAATTGCGAGGCGAGACGCAGCTGCAGTGCCGCAGCGTCGTCATCACCGCGTGAGATCAGCTCCGTGAACTGCGGGCCGAACGCCTGGATCAGCGGCGTCGCCACGCGGGACAGGCCCGACGCGACCGTCCAGGCGAGCATGTAGTAGCCGAGCGCTTCGAGCGTCGCGAAGCGGCTGAGAATCATCTTATCCAGCTGATTCAGAACGACGCCGAGCGCGGTAAGCAGCGTCATCCCGCCTGCGAATTCCTTCACCGATTGCAGCGCCGCGGCAGAGAATCGCGGCCGGTCGTCACCGGTCCGGATTCTGCGCCAGAGCACCGACCGCATCACCACCGTCTGCGCCGCGCTCGCGGCGATCTGCCAGAGAAAGAACACTCTGATGTCGGGCTGGATGGCCGACAGAACCGCGACGGCGCCGAGTCCCCGGACTGTGCCAAAGATCGCAACGAGCGCCGAACACTCGACCTGGCGCTGCAGTCCCATCAAGCCTGCGACGTAGAGTCCCGACGGCACCTGCACGATGAGCGACACCGTCATCAGCAGCAGGGCCTGTCTCACGACCTCTGGGGCGATCGCCGCGGACTTGAACCAGGAGGCGCCGAACCACCAGGCACCTAGCAGGAGGGCGATGCCGATCAGCGACATGATTCCCCAGTACGCCCCCTCGAGGCTGCGGAGAAGCGTGCCGGCGTGACGCCGTTCTTCCGGCCTCGCCCACAACCAGGCGATCTCCCGCAAGGCAGTCGCTGAAATTCCAGTATCGAGGATGCCGAGCATGGCCACCCATGACACGTAGAACCCGATCAGGCCGTAGCTTTCGACGCCCAGCAAACGGACGTACCACGGCGTCAGAAGGAGAGCGAGCGCCGTCGACCATGCATTCGCCAGCAGGTTCGCCGAGACATTTTTGGCCAGGCGACTCATCTTCGATCAGCCGAAAGAACGCTCATCGACGGACGTGGATTTCGATCCCGTTGTAGCCTGGCCGCACGACGAAACGGGAAACCGGCGAGCCAGCGAACCATTCGGTCACGTCCGCCACGCTCTGCGGGTTGTCGTAGGCGGGCGACAATTTGTCGAACGTGTCGAGCAAGCACCATTCCCTCATCGTCTCGGCGCGGATGGGGTACAAGCCGCGGTAATCAGCCGTCCCCAACATCAGACTGACGAGCTTCGAGAAATGGCTGTTGATCGGCAGAAGCAGTCCGGTCATCGCGTGCACGACCGAAAAGTATCTCTCGACTATCGGAAACAGCTTCTCTGGCGGAATCCGCTTCGTGATGACCCGGAGATAGTACTGTCCCCAGAACATCGTCTTCCACGATCGCCGGTAGATGTCGGAGACGAACTCACCGTTGATCTTCGTCAGAGCCAGCAGGCTGTCGAACGATCGGCGCGGATCGGGCGTGTGCTGCAGGACGCCGAAGCAGAACACTTTGTCGAACGTGTCCGGCGCGAACGGTGGCCGACAGATGTCCGCCTGCAGAAAATTGACGTTCGGCAGATGCTTGTTGTTCGAATAGTTGGCTTCGATTGCCTGTGAATAGTCGAAGGTAAAGACTTCGGCGCCGGTGGCGGCCGCGCACCTGGTGAACCGGCCCATTCCCGACCCTGCTTCGAGAATCCTTTCACCCGCGAGCGATGCCGACCACCCTGTTTCAGTGCGGAAACGTTCGGCCGACAGCGGTACGCCGAGGTTTTCATCGAGCTGCGTTCGCGAAAACTTCGTCCACTGGTATCCGAACGACTGTGAGTAATTCCCGGCATCGACGAATCGGGGGATAGACCGGATGATCGGATAGCGGGCGCCGCAGCCTTCGCATTGCAGCGTGCCGCTCTCGATGTCGATGTCTTCTCGAGACCCCCTCGCGCCGCGCGCGTCATCTGTCCGGTCTGCCAGCGCAAGATGATGACCGGACTCAGGACAGCGGAGGATCTCGAGCAGCGTCAGCTTCATCGCGGATCAACGAGCGGCCGGCGAGCGGTGAAGTAGAGGTTCGGCCCGACCAGCGGCTCGCCGAGACGGCCCAGAAGGTACCGGAACGCGGCCTTCAGGAACGGCGCCGCGCCGCGCCTCCTGAAATCTGGAAAGGCGCGAGAATACAGCCGCTCCACCCGCAACCCATGACGTTCAAGCGCGTCGCGGAGCGATGCCACGTCAAAGCGCTGCGCGTGCCCCCATCGATGGAACTGGAACTCGCAGTGCGGACAGATCACGTCGTTTGCCGCCAAGTCCTCACGGTACGGCACGGTACCGGTGAACTCGCCCCCGGGCCGGAGAACGCGGCGGACTTCATCGAGCGTCGCGTTCATGACGTCGGCCGGCAGGTGTTCGAGGACCTCCGTCATGATCACCTTGTCAAAGAATCTGTCGTCGAACGGAATGCTCTGGCTGTAACCGCGCTGCGCCCGCGGCCCCATGTTGAGCTCCTCGCGAAGACGGTCGACCGTTTCCTGCGACGGATCGAGCGAAAACGCATCCACGCCTCGATGGATCAGCAGCGTCTCGAGATAGCCGGTGCCGGCGCCGATGTTGAGCACGCGGGTGCCGGCCCGGCACTTCTCGCCCAGGAAGCGCAGCCTGGGATAACTCAGGTCGAATGCGCTTCGACCGTGGGCCTGGAGGTGGCCCCACAGCCTGTCTTGTTCCGCCTGGTTCAGCATCCGAATCGGGGAGAACTGACGATCAGACGATGCGCGGCGTGGGGAGCGGCACGATGAACTTCCCGCGGTAGCCCTTCTGTCGCAGCTTGGGAATCAACTCGTCGGCGATGTGCCACGAGAACAGCAGCGCATATTCTGGCTGGTCTTCGAACAACTTGGATTCCTCGAGGACGGGAATCAGCGTACCCGGCATCATCTTGCCGATCTTGTACGACCCTTGAATTTCCAGCACGCACTCGATGATCGAATCGTCAAGGCCTACGTAGTTCACGAGCGTGCTGGCGCGCGACGGAGCGCCGACCCCGTAGACCCTTCCGCCCTTGCCGCGGACGTCCTTCAACATCGCCATCAGGTCCAGCTTGCTCTGCGAGACGCGGCGACGGAAGCCCATGAAGCGATCCCAGGTCAGCTCGCGATCTTCCACCGCCAGCAACTCCGCCACTGACGGCTGCACCGCTCGTTGTCCACGCAGGGCCGCGTATGCGCGGATCGAGCCGCCGTGTGTCGGGATCCTCTTTGCGTGGATGATTTCCAGACCGTGCATCTCCAGCAAGTACTGGAGACTCTGCAGTGAGTAGTACCGCAAGTGCTCGTGGTAGATGGTGTCGTACTGCAGCGTCTCGATGAGCGGCAGCAGGTAATGCGACTCCGAAATGAAAATCCCATCGTCATCGAGCATCAACAGGATCGATTCCACGATCTCATGCACGTTCTCGATGTGCGCGAACACGTTCGTCGCGGTGACGATCTTCGCGCGCCCATGGGTCTTGACGACCTGCGAGGCTGCTTTCGGCCCAAAGAAGGCGTTGATGGTTGGGATGCCATGCTCAACGGCAATCTTGTACGTGTCCGTCGGCTCCACGCCGCAAACGCGGTGGCCGCCCTTGTGAAAGTTCGACAGCAGCGTGCCGTCGTTCGAGCCGACGTCGACCGCCAGCGCCTCTTTCCCGATGGGATAGAGGCGCGTCACCTCTTCGTAGAGCTCGGCGAAGTTCTCTCGAAGAATACGCGTGGTCCCGCTCGTGTACGCATAGTGAGGCGGGAACAACACTGCAGGATCGACGATGAGCCCGAGCTGGACGAGGCGGCTCTCCGGGCAGTACAGCATTTCTGCCGGATACGCCGGCTGCTCGTTTGGACGCGTGCCGATTGGCGCCATCGTGTTCACCGGCGGCAGAAAACCGACGAACAGGATCGATCGCAAATCAGAGGAGCCGCTCACCTGACAACGGTCGACGAGCACGCTGCCGCCGGATCCGGCAGCCACGGCATTCGCGTTGGCGTATTGGGGCATCAGCGATTTCGTCGGTTAAGAGTGTGACACATACCAGGCGGCCGTCCGGCGCACGCCCTCCTCGAGCGACACCGTCGGCGCGAAACCGAGCTTCTTCAATTTGCGAACGTCAGGACAGCGTCTTGGCGTGCTGCCCGGCAGCAGTTGGCCGGGAACGACGCGAATTTCACGTCCGTACGCCGCCGCCACGAGTTCAGCAACCTGGCGGATGGTCACCTCTCGATCGGTCCCGATGTGATAAATCGCGAGCGCTTCGCGCCGCGCCATCACGCAGAGAAGAGCTCGGACGAAGTCGTCGATATGGATGAACGATCGTGTTTCTTCCCCGGTGCCCTGGATCGGAAAGTCGACCACGCCGTACGGCTGTGCTGCAAAAGTGTCCTTCATCCGGAGCGCAAACTGCGGGATGACATGTTCGCGGCCCATATCGGGGCCGTAGACGTTGTGGGGACGGCAGATGAGAGTGCGGTCGAAGTACTTGCGCCCGTAGTTCACCGCGAGCAGCTCGCTGGCGATTTTGCCGCCGCCGTACGAAAAGCGCGGATTCATCACATCAGGAACCGTGAGTGGAGCCGTCTCGTCGGTGGGGACGACTGGAGGCGACTGGTATACCTCCGAGCTCGATGCGAGAACCAGGTCTCGGACACCCTCCGCGACGCAGGCGTCCAGGACGTTCATCATGCCCTTGATCGCCACTTCGAGGATCAGCTCCGGCATCGTGTAAAAGAACTCTGTCCCATTGATATACGCGAGATGACAGACGCAGTCGATTCCGCGCACCGCTTCCCGCACGACGCCGGGATCCCGAATGTCTCCCGTCACCCGCTCGACGTCGGATTCCACCTCGCGTAACCTGTCGCCCGAGCCGCGCGAGTCGTTGTCCAGTGAGCGGACGGTGGCGCCCCGCGCAACCAACCCCTTCACCAACGCGCTGCCGATGAAGCCCGTCCCCCCGGTGACCAGAATTCTTCTGCCGGTCACATCGTGACCTTGCCGCCGAGCGCGGTCGCACTCGGAACTCGCACCAGTACATCGGACACTCGCCGGTGATTCCTTCGCAGCTCTTTCACGCCCCACATGAACCAGCGGAAATACTCGACCGTCCATGGCCCCAGACGGAACGTCGACTTGCCCCCGTACAACCTGTCGATCGAAACAATCGGCACTTCGCCGAGACGCAGTCCCGCGACCTGGGCCTTGATAGCCATCTCGAAGGCGACGGCCCACCCCACCGGCCGGGCTTCGAGAGCCAACCGATTGAAGACTTCCTTGGTAAACATCTTGATGCCGGTGGTGGCATCGGTCAGCTGGCTGCCCGATAAACGGCTGAACAGCCGGTTCGCCAGACGCGAGAGGACGCCGCCGATGAACGACCCTCCCAGGCGCCGCCCGCCGTGCGCGTAGCGAGTGCAACTGACAAAGTCGCATCCCTCGTTCATCAGCGCGATCATGTCGTCGATCGCCAGCACGGGGCCGACCTCGTCGGCGGCGAAAATCAGCACGTACTTTCCCTGGGCGGCCGCGACGCCGGCGCGCAGGGCGTTGAGAATCCCGACCCCGTGGGTGTTGTGCACGAGTGCCAGCCGCGCGTATTGAGGCGAAATGGATTCCACCACCGGCACACTCACATCATCGCGTTGATCGACGACCACCAGCACCTCGTGGGGCACATCCACCACGGCGCTGAGAATCTTCAGCATGATGCGGAGGTTCAGGCCCTCGTTGCGGACCGGCATCACGATGCTGAGGACGGGATGGCTATCCACGATTACCGGCGTAATAGTGACGGATCTCGTCGCACACCAGGCGCACGTCGCATTCCCCGAGCTGAAACGCCGATGGCAGCCAGACAGCGTTCGGCATCAGCCGCGAGCTGTTCGGGAAGTCGCGGTCATCACGGCGGTACGGCAGCTGCGTATGGATGGGAAACCAGAAAGGCCGGCAGTGCATGTCGTGACGAAACAGGTGCGCGACGAGACCGTCGCGATCTTCGGCGAGCGCGTCCACCCATTGCGGCGACTCGCCGCTCTTGACGTCGAATTTCAGCAGCCGGATCTCGCGCACGCCCGAGAGGCCGGCCTCGTACCAGCGATAAATGTCCTGAAGGCGAGCCGTTCGCTCGTTGAGCTTTCCGAGTTGAGCGATGCCGACTGCCGCCTGAAGGTTCGTCAGCTTGAAGTTGAAGCCGAGCACGGCATGGATGTCGTTGCCGCCTGTCCCGCGGACGGGGCGACCCTGATCTTTCAGCTCGCGCAATCGGACGAGCAGTCCATCATCGGCGGTCACCACCAGTCCACCTTGTCCCGTCGTCACCGTCTTGTTCGGCGAGAACGAAAAGCAGCCAGCGATTCCGAACGTGCCCAGGGAGCGCCGGCCATGGCGCGAACACAGTGCCTCCGCGGCATCCTCCACGACGGCGAGCCCATGGCCGTTCGCGACATCAATAATCCGCTCGATTGCCGCCGAGCGGCCGCTGACGTGCACAGGCACGACCGCTTTGGTGCGCGAGGTCACCGCCCGCGCGAACGCCGCTGGGTCGAGCATCAGCGTCTCAGGATCGACGTCCACCAGGACCGGAGTCGCGCCCGTCAGCGTCACCGCGTTGGCCGTCGCGATAAATGTCACGTCGGGAACGATCACTTCGTCGCCGTGCCCTATCCCGAGAGCCTTGAGCGCCAGGAAAATCGCCGACGTACCGCTCGTCGTCGCCACAGCATGAGGGACTCCGAGCAGCACGGCGCACTGGCGCTCGAATTCCGCGACGACGTCTCCCTCGTTGAGGTAGTTGCTTTGGATCACTCCGACGACCGCGTCGCGCTCCTCGGCGCCCACTTCAGGGCGCCACCACGGAATCGTCGTTGTCGCCGGGGTCGTCGTCATGTCAGATCTTTCTCAAAGAGAGTCCTGCTTAGTCCCTGCGGAGCGAAGCCGCGCGCGGAGAAGGTCGGCCTGGTCCGTCACGGCCGCTCGATTTCGACGGCTCACCAGACGTACGGGCGTACCGGCGTATACGGACCACGGCTCAAATGGAAACCGCGGCGGCACGAAACTGAGCGCCCCGATCACGGTACCGTCGGGAATCTCGTTGCCGGGCATCACGACGGAGTTCGCGCCCACGGCCGTGTAATCGGCCATCGTCACGTCGCCTTCAATCGATCGGCCCTTGACGGTTTGGATACCCGCCGGAATGATGCAGACAAGGTCGTTCGCAAAGTCGTCGCTGACGCACCAGATCTTCACGCCCGACGAGAGGCTGCAGAAATCTCCGAGCGTGAACTGATGGGCCGGACCGCCCGCAATCGAACAGCCCGATGCCACATGCGAGCAGAATCCGATTTTCACGCGGGCCGAAATGTAACAGAAGTCGTCGACGATGGAATAGCTGCCGATCTCGAAGTGTTCGGGATGCCGAATCCGCGTGTTCGGCGAAACGAGGGCCTTCACACGCCGCTCGCGACGCCAGTGCCGACGGCCACTGGCTGGCTGAGCACTCCCCAGAGATCGACCACATCCACATGCGCGGGCACCGCCAGCCCTTTGTAGGCGGAATGAGGCACGCCGACAATCACGACTTGCGCCCGCGCGACGAGCTCCTCTTTCGGAATGAAGGTGGGATCCTTCGCGAACTCGTCGGAGTAGAGCACGTCCGCGCCATGGAACCTGAGTACCTTCCCGAGCTTGTACGACAGCGAGTCTCGGATGTCGTCGATGTCAGCCTTGAAGGTCATCCCGAGGATCCCCACACGGGTGTCGGCCAGGTTGTAGCGCCGGCTGAGAACATCGACCAGAAAGT
>Ga0310810_10011049_pt1 | contig 10546 bp, 9 predicted proteins | sample NCmetagenome_FD_207641 | JGI IMG/M metagenome (GOLD analysis project Ga0310810, IMG submission 207641) | Soil microbial communities from experimental microcosm in Duke University, North Carolina, United States - NC | ecosystem: Engineered > Artificial ecosystem > Soil microcosm > Unclassified ... | reverse complement strand
TTGGCGGGAGCGATCTGCGCGACGTGCTCCAGTACCGCCTTGAGGTCGCGGTACCGCGGATTCCCGACGACGCCGACCTTCATCGCGCCTCGAGGCTCTCCTCGTGCTGCAGCGCGGTGATCCGCCGCGCGATCCCGCCGGCGGTGAGCCCGAAGGTCTCCAGCTGGTCGGCGCGGGGCGCCTGCTCGACCAGCCGGTCGGGCACGCCGAGGGCGACGACGCGCGTCTCGGGGTGGGTGGTCTGCAGCGTCTCCGCCAGATAGGCGCCGAAGCCGTTCACGATCGTCCCCTCCTCCACCGTCACCAGGGTGTGGTGCCGGGCGGTGAGGGCGTCGAGCATCGCGGTGTCCAGCGGCTTCAGGAACCGGCAATTCACCACGCTGCACTCGATTCCCTCGGCGGCCAGCAGCTCGGCCGCCTGCACCGCGGGGAGGACCATGGTGCCGACCGCCAGGATCGCCACTTGCCGGCCGCTGCGGAGCTGCTCCCAGGTGCCGTAGGGCACCGCCGGGATTTCCTTGGCAGGGCGCGGGTCGGCCGGGGCCTTGTCCCGGGGATAGCGGGTGCAGAAGGGACCGGCCGTGTGGGCGAGGCCGGCGCGAAGCAGGCCGATCAGCTCGTCGCCGTCCTTGGGCGCCGTGACGGTCATGCCGGGCACCGCCAGCATGTAGGCGATGTCGTACAGCCCCATGTGGGTCTGCCCGTCTTCGCCCACCAGCCCGGCCCGGTCCATCGAAAAGATCACCGGCAGATGCTGCACGGCGATGTCGTGGATGACGTTGTCGTACGCGCGCTGGAGGAAGGTGCTGTAGATCGCCACCACCGGCCGGACGCCTTGGGTGGCGAGCCCGCCCGCGAAGGTGACCGCGTGCCCCTCGGCGATGCCCACGTCGAAGAAGCGCTCGGGGTACGTCTTCTCGAAGATGTTGGTCCCGGTCCCGGAGGGCATCGCCGCCGTGACCGCCACCAGCTCGGGATGCTCGGCGGCCAGCGCGGTGAGCCCTTCGCCGAAGACCTGGGTCCAGGTCGGCGGTCCGCTCGCCTTCTTCCGGGCCTCGCCGGTGACCGGATCGTAGGCCGCGAGCCCGTGCCACTTCTCCTGGTTGCTCTCGGCGAAGGAGAATCCCTTCCCCTTCTGGGTCATCACGTGGACCACCCGCGGGCCGGTCATGCCGCGCACGAACCGGAGCGTGTCGCAGAGCTTGGGGAGGTCGTGCCCGTCGATCGGGCCGAAGTAGCGGAAACCCAGCTCCTCGAACAGCATCCCCGGCGACCAGAGATTCTTGACGCTCTCCTCCACGTTCTTGGCGAAGTCCACCACGCCTTCGCCGAAGACGCCGCCGAGCGCGTGGGTCAGACCCTTGACCTTCTCCCGCAGCCGGTTGGTGCGTGGGTCGGCCACGATGCCGCCCAGCATCTTGCTGATGGCCCCGACGTTGGGCGAGATGCTCATCCCGTTGTCGTTCACGATCAGGATGAGGTCCCGGTCGGAGTGCCCGGCGTTGTTCATCCCCTCGTAGCTCAGCCCGCAGGTGAGCGCGCCGTCGCCGACCACGGCCACGACCTTGTACTCCTGCTTGAGCAGGTCCCGCGCGGTCGCCATGCCCAGGGCGGCCGACATCGCCGTGCCCGCGTGCCCGGCGCCGAACTGGTCGTGCTCGCTCTCGCTGCGCTTGAGGAAGCCGGAGACCCCGTCCTTTTGCCGGAGCGTGGGAAAGGCGTCGTTCCGGCCGGTGAGCAGCTTCCAGGCGTACGCCTGGTGCCCGACGTCCCAGACGATCTTGTCCCGGGGCGAGTCGAACTCGTAGAGCAGCGCGAGGCTCAGCTCCACCACACCCAGGCTGGCGCCGATATGGCCGCCGGTCTGGCTCACGCACGCGATCAGGCGCTCGCGGATCTCGTCGGCCAGCGCGGGGAGCTGGTCGCGGCGAAGACGCTTGAGGTCGGCGGGGGAGCGGATGGTGGAGAGGAGACTCATGACGCCTCGGGTCACGAAAGCCTGTATATGCGCTAGGAGCTTCTCGTTACAATATACTCCGCCAAGGTCCCCAGTGCCCCGCTCGGCACGCGGGCGTCGTCGAGGTGGTCGACGGCCCGCCGCGCCAGCCGCTCGGCCTCGGTCCGGGCCGCCTCCACCCCGAGCAGGCTCACGTAGGTGGACTTGGCCAGCTCGGCGTCGCGTCCGGCCGTCTTCCCCAACTCCTCGCTGGTCCCGGTGGCGTCCAACACGTCGTCCGCGATCTGGAAGGCGAGCCCGATGTCCTCCCCATAGGCGGTCAGCGCCGCCACTACGGCCCCGCTCCCCTCCGCTGCGATCGCCCCGAGCGCGCAGGCCGCCCGGATGAGCGCTCCGGTCTTGCCTCGGTGGACCGCGATCAGGTCCTCCAGAGCCAGCCGGCGCCGCTCGGCCTCCAGGTCGAGCCACTGGCCCCCCACCATCCCCTCGATGCCGCCGGCCTGGAACAGCTCCTCCGCCATGCGCCCCAGGGTTTCGTCCGACAGCCGCAGCTCGGCGGCCGCGCCGGCCAGGACCCGGGCCGCCACGGGCACCAGCAGGTAGCCGATCCTGGTGGCGGTGGGAACGTCGAAGCGGCGGTGCGTAGTCGGCCGACCGCGGCGGAGGTCGTCGTCGTCCATGCAGGGCAGGTCGTCGTGCACCAGGGAATAGGTGTGGACGGTCTCCACCGCCGCGGCGACGCCGGCGATGGCCTCGTCCCGGCCGCCGGCCGCGCGGTAGGCCGCGATGAGGAGCGCCGGACGGACCCGCTTGCCCGGGGTGCAGAGCGCGTAGGCGAACGCCTCGCCGTCGGGCCCGCCGACCTCACGTTGGAGGCGCTCGGCCCATTCGCCGAGCCGGCGGTCGGTGCGCTCCCGCGCCTCCGCGAGCAGCTCCGCGGCCGAGGGCTCGGCCACGGCCTCAGCCATCGAGATCGGTGACGCGAAGATCGCCGGCCTGCTCCAGCACCTGCTGCACCTTGAGCTCGGCCGAGCCGAGCTGGTCGCGGGCCGAGCGGAGCCGGGCGATTCCTTCCTCGAACAACCGGAGGGCGGCGTCGAGCTCGACGTCGTCGGCCTCGAGCTTGCGGACGATCTCCTCCAGCCGGGCCAGGTCGTCGGCGATGGTCATGGGGCGGGCTCCACCCGGGCGGCGACGGTGCCGTCGGCTACCCGGAGCGTGAAGGGCGCACCGGGCGCGAACTCGTCCCGCCGCTTGAGGACGTGGCCGTCCGGGTCCACCGGAACGGCGTACCCCCGGTCGAGGATGCGTAGCGGACTCAGCGCGTCGAGCTGCGCCGCGAGTCGCTCCAGGCGAGTGCGGTCGCGGCGCACCGTGTCGGTCACCGCCGCGTACAATCGGTCTGCGGTACGCCCCAGCCGCTCGTCGGCGAGGCGGGTGCGGCCGCTCAGGCCACTCGCCAACCGCGCGGCCAGGTCGTCCAGCTGCCGGCGCACCTCGAGCCGATCGGCCACCGCGGCCTCGGCCGCCGCGGAGGGCGTGGGTGCCCGGTAGTCGGCGACCAGATCGGTGAGGGAGACGTCGGTCTCGTGCCCCACCGCCGAGATGGTGGGGACGTGCACCGCGGCCAGGGCGCGGCAGACCGCCTCGGCGTTGAAGGCCGCCAGGTCCTCCCGGCCGCCGCCGCCCCGCCCGACGATGCAGAGGTCCACGCCGCTCAGACGGTTCACCAGTCGCAGCGCCGCGACCAGCGCCTCGACCGCCCCCTCGCCCTGGACCCGGGCGTCGATCACCAGCAGCCGGCAGCAGGGCCACCGCTTCCTCACCACGGTCACGATGTCGTGCAGCGCCGCGCCGGCGAGGCTGGTGACCACGGCGATGGTGCAGGCCAGCTCCGGCAGGCGGCGCTTGCGGGCGGGATCGAAGAGTCCGTCGCGCTGCAGCGCCTCCTTGACCCGTTCGAGCTCCCGCTGGGCCGCGCCGACGCCGGCGGTGGGCAGCATGCGGGTGATGCTGAGCTGGAAGTCGCCCTTGGCCTCGTAGAAGTCGGCCCGGGCGAGGACGAACACTTCGGTGCCGTCCTTCGGGGGCTTCCCCGCCCGCTGAGTGTAGGTCCGCCACATGGCGCAGCGCACCTGGGCCTCGCCCTCGCGCAGGCTGAAATACCAGTGTCCCTTGGGGTGCGGCTTGAGGCCCACCACCTCGCCCCGGAGCCACAGCGCCGGGATCTGCCCCTGGACCATGCGCTTGACCGCGGCAGTGAACTGGCTGACGGACATCGCTTCGTCCGTCGGACTGATCAAGGAGAGTTGAGTCGAGACGGCCATCGTTGGTTCGGCGGGCTCCTGCGCGCTGAGCGGAAATCGTGCGGCCGTCCACCACGATGCGGAGCGGCTTCGTGCCCTGCGTGCTTCTTCGTGTCCTTCGTGTTGAAGCCGTTGACGGAGCCCCGGAAATGCACCGGAGCTCCGGGGGAATCACCGAGACTCGATCTGCTGCCAGGCCTGCAGGGTATTCTGCAGCAGCATCGCGATCGTCATCGGACCCACGCCACCCGGCACCGGAGTGATCCACGACGCGACCTCGGAGACCGGGCCGAACGCCACGTCGCCGACCAGACGGTAGCCCTTCGGCTGCGAGGGGTCGTCCACCCGGTTGATGCCGACGTCGATCACCACCGCGCCCGGGCGCACCATGTCGGCGGTGACGAACTCGGGCTTGCCGATCGCCGCGATCAGGATGTCCGCGCTGCGGGTGACCGCCGGAAGATCGCGGGTGCGGGAGTGGCAGACCGTCACCGTCGCGTCGCCGCCGGGGCCCTGCTGGATCAGGAGGTTGGCCATCGGCTTGCCGACGATGTTGCTGCGCCCCACAATCACCGCGTGAGCCCCCTTGGTCTCGATGCCGGAGCGGATCAGCATCTGCTGCACGCCGTACGGCGTCGCCGGGCGGAAAGCGGTCCGGTCCCCGGTGACCAGCTTGCCGACGTTCACCGGATGGAAGCCATCCACGTCCTTCGCCGGATCCACCCGGCGGAGGACCTTCTCGCTGTCGATCTGCTTGGGCAGCGGGAGCTGCACCAGGATCCCGTGAATCCCGGGGTCGGCGTTGAGCCGGTCCACCACCGCGAGCAGCTCGGCCTCGCTGGTCTCCTTGGGGAGGCGGATGGTCTCGGAATGCATCCCCGCCTCCTCGCACGCCTTGCCCTTGCTCCGCACATAGACCGCGCTCGCCGGATCGTCGCCCACCAGCACCGCGGCCAGGCCGGGCGGGGTGGAACCGGCGGCCTTCGCCACCGCGGCCCCCACCTCCGCCCGGATCGTCCTGGCCAGCGCCGCCCCGTCGAGGATCTTCGCGCTCATCGTCTTTCCACTCATCGTGCAATGCCCACGGCTCTCGTCTCCCTGATGACTACGACCTTGATCTGTCCCGGATACTGCAGCTCGTCCTCGATCCGCCGGGCGATGGTTTCGCTGAGCTGCGCCGCCGCCCCGTCGTCGATCCGCTCCGGCACCACCACCACCCGGACCTCCCGGCCGGCCTGGATCACGTTGCACTTCTCCACGCCCGGATACCCGTTGGCGATCTCCTCCAGCCGGGTGAGGCGCTTCACGTAGGTCTCGAACGCCTCGCGCCGCGCGCCCGGGCGCGCTCCGCTGATCGCATCGGCCGCCTGGACCAGCACCGATTCGGCCGATTCGTGCGGCACGTCGTCGTGGTGCGCCTGGATGCAGTTGAGCACCGCGGCCGACTCGCCGTACCGGCGCGCCACGTCGACACCGAGCTCGACGTGCGTGCCCTCACCCTCGTGGGTGAGCACCTTGCCCACGTCGTGCAGCAGGCCGCCCCGGCGGGCGAGCTGGACGTCGAGGTGCAGCTCCGCGGCCAGCATCCCGGCCAGCCACGCCACTTCCTTCGAGTGATCGTAGATGTTCTGGCCGTACGAGGTCCGGTAGCGCATCCGGCCGATCAGCTTGATCAGCTCGGGGTGGAGCCCGTGGATCCCCGTGTCATAGGCGGCCTGCTCGCCCAGCTCCACCAGCTGCGTCTCCAGCTCCTTCTGCACTTTGGCCACGATCTCTTCGATCCGTCCGGGGTGGATCCGTCCGTCCTGGATCAGCGCTTCCAGCGAGCGCCGGGCCACCTCCCGCCGGATCGGATCGAAGCAGCTCACGATCACGGTGTCGGGCGTGTCGTCGATGATGACGTCCACCCCGGTGGCGGTCTCGAAGGCGCGGATGTTCCGGCCCTCGCGGCCGATGATGCGGCCCTTCATCTCGTCGTTGGGAAGCGGAACGGCCGCGACGGTGGTCTCCGCCGTGTGCTCGGCCGCGAGGCGCTGGATGGCGATCGAGATGATCCGCCGGGCCTCACGGTCGGCGTTGCGCTTGGCCTGGTCCTTGATGTCGCGCACCAGCGCCGCCGCCTGCCCCCGGGCCTCGTCCTCCACGTGCTGGAGGATTTCCCGCCTGGCCTCTTCGGACGTGAGCCCGGCGATCCGCTCCAGCTTGATCCGCTGCTCCTGCTCCATCCGCCCCGCTTCGTTCTCTCGGACGCGCAGGGCCAGCTCCCGCTGCGCCAACCCCTCTTCGCGCTTGGTCAGGGTGCGCTCCCGCGCCTCCACTTCTTCGACCTTCCGGTCGTGGGCCCGGGAGCGCTCTTCCGCCCGACGCTCGCCCCGCTCCCATTCCTCGCGCCGGCGCTGCACCTCGCGGTCGAGCTCCTCCCGCAGCTTGAGGGTCTCCATCCGCGCGCCGACCAGCATCTCGCTCTTGGCCGCCTCGGCGTCGCGGGCGGCCTCGGCCCGGAGCCGGGCGCCCTCGCTCCGGGCGGTCGCCAGGATCCCGTCGGCCGCGCGCCGCTGGCGGCGGATCCAGACGGCCACCGCGAGGAGCGCGACGACAAGTCCGGCCGCCACCCCCGCGAGCGTGGGGAGGAGCAGGTCCCGGGGCATCGGTAGCTCCGTCAGGAGGCGGCCGAGCGCTTGCCGCGCTTGGCCGGGGGCAGGAGTCGGGCGAGGTCGTCCGCGAGCGCGGTCATCCGGGTGGCGATCTCCCGATCGCCGCGCCGGGCCTGGAACAGCTCGTCGGTAATGGCGAGCGCCGCGAGGATCGCGGCCTTCTGCACGTCCACCGACGGGAGCGAATCGCGGACCCGCTTGAGCGCCGCGTCGAGGTAAGCGGCGACCTCACGGGTGTACTCCGGCGGCAGCTCGGAGCGCACCGTGAGCTCCTCACCCCCGATGGTGACCCGGACGGCGTTCTTGGCGCTGCTCACGCGGCGGTCCCTCCCCCGTGCTGCTCGAGAAACGCCAGCCGGGCCGCGAGCCCGCTGAGGCGCTCCCGTGCCGCCTCGATCCGTTGCCGCAACCCCTGGTTCTCGGCCTCCAGCTCGGCCACCCGCGCCCGCGCCTGCTTGAGCTCCGGGCCCGCCACCTTCCCGCCGCTCGCCGCCGCCTCCGCCAGCTCGGCCTCGGCCCGAAGGCTTCGCCGCCGCCAGCCGGCGAGCTCGTCGGTGAGATGCCGCAGGATCTGCTCGAGATCCGCCAGTGCCTTGAGGTCCGGCCGGTCGTAGGAATACGCCACGTCTACTCTCCCCCTCGAGCCGAGCCCGCATCGCGCCGGCGCACGCCCAGCTCCTGCGCCAGCGCCTCCAGGATCCGCCCTTCCATCTGGTCGACGTCGGCGTCGCGCAGCGTGCGGTCGGCGGCCCGGAACGTGAGCCGGAAGGCCACGCTTCGCGTTCCCGACGGAAGCTCCGGCCCCCGATAGTCGCTTTCCACCTGCACCCGCTCCAGCAGATCGCCCCCGGCGCGCCGAAGCACCCCGGTCACGGCGCCCTGACGGACCCCGTCCGGCAGGAGCAGCGCCAGCACCCGCTCGACGGCGGGAGTCGTGGGTAGCGAGGTGAACCGGGGTGGCCGGCGCGGTGCCGGGTCGAGCCGAAGCTCGAATCCGTACAGCGGGGCGGCCCAGGGCGGCGCGTCGGCTTCCAACGGCCCCGCCTCGCCGGCGGCTCGGCCTTCGGCGTCCACGGCAACCCAGCGGTTGCGCTCAACTTGCACCACCCCACCAGGAATCGCCAGAGCGACCGCGGCCTCGAACCGGCCCTTGAGATCCCAGAGATCGAGGGGCTCGGCGCCGGTGCCGGTCCAGTGCGCCGGCTCGCGGCGACCGGTGAGGACTCCGGCAACCCGGATCTCCTCGCGCGGCCGCTCGCCCGGAGCGCCGGCCGAGAAGGCGGTGCCGATCTCGAACAGCCGCACGTCGGCGACGTGGTTGGCCCAGTTGGCTTCCACCAGCCGGACCAGCCCGGGAAGGAGTCGCCGGCGGAGCCAGGCGTCCTCCGCCGAGAGCGGGTTCACCAGGCGCACGCTGCCGTCGCCCTCCGACTTGCCCAGCGGCAGCGAGCTGACCTCGTAGAGGCCCTCGGTTACCAGCCCCCGGCGCACGTGGCGCACGGCGTCATCGATCGGCGCATCGGGCAGGTCGCCCAGCCGGAAGGGGCGCAGGTCCGAGGGGAAGGCCTCGTAGCCGTGCAGGCGGGCGATTTCCTCGATCAGATCGATCTCGGCCACGAGGTCCGGGCGCCAGCCCGGCACGTCCACCGCGATGCGTCCATCGTCCGGCTTCGAGACCACCGTGGCGCCGATGGCGACCAGGTACTTCTCGAGCGAGGCCCAGGGAAGCTCCACGCCGAGGACCCGGGCCACCCGCGCCGGCCGGAGAAAGATCCGCGGCGGGTGTGACGGCTCGGGCCAGAGGTCGAGCGGCGCGTCGGCCAGGGTGCCGCCGGCGGTCGTCAGGAGAAGCTCGATGCAGCGCCGCATCGCCTCGGCGCCGTTCCACCGGTCGATGCCCCGCTCGAAGCGATAGCTCGCCTCGGTGCTCATGCCGAGCGCGCGGCGAGTCCGCCGGATCCGGCGGGGATCCCAGTAGGCGCCCTCCAGCAGGATGTCGCGGCTCGCGTCGCCCACTTCGGTCTCGGCGCCGCCCATGATCCCGGCCAGGCCGATGACGCCGGCCCCGTCGGCGATGGCGATCATCTCGCCGTCGAGCGTCCGTTCCTCGTGGTCCAGGGTCGTGAGGCGCTCGCCCGGCCGGGAGCGCCGCACGATCAGCGCCGAGCCCCGGAGGGTCGCCGCGTCGTAGGCGTGCATCGGCTGGTTCAGCTCGAGCATGACGTAATTGGTCGCATCCACCACGTTGTTGATCGAGCGGACGCCGGCGGCTTCCAGCCGCCGGCGAAGCCAATCGGGAGAGGGGCCGACCGTGGCGCCCCGGACCAGCGCGCCGTGAAACCGGGCGCAGCCCTCGGTGTCCTCGATCGTGATCGTGACCCCGCCGACGGTGCCCGACGTGGTCCCGCGCCGCGACGGCGGCACGTCCACTCCCTCGGCGCCCGGAATCACCGGCAGCCGGAACGGCGCGCCGTACGAGGCGGCCAGCTCGCGCGCGATCCCCTTGTGACCGAGCAGGTCCGGCCGGTTGGGGGTGACGTCCACTACCAGGCGGTGGTCGGCCAGCGGCATCGCGTCCAGGAGCGGGGTGCCGGGCGCGGCATCGGTGTCCAGCTCCCAGATGCCCTCGCTGTCGTCGCCCAGGGCCAGCTCGGCGGTCGAGCAGAGCATGCCGTGGCTGGTGACGCCGCCGATCGCGCGCGCGGCGATGTCGAGCGGCCCCTTCTTCCCGCCGGGGACCCGGGTGCCCACCCGGGCGAAGGGATAGAGCCGCCCGGGCGTGACGTTGGCCGCACCGCAGGCCACCGTCTTGGGCTCGCCGGTGCCGTCGTCCACCACGGTCATGCGCACCTTGGTGAACTTGGGATTGGGATGGGCGGAGACCTCGAGCACGCGGGCGACCACGAGCTGCTCCAGCCCCGGGTTCACCGCCTCGACCGCATCCACCGGCGCACCGAGCATGGTGAGGCGGTCGGCGACGTCGCGCGCGTCGAGCCGGCGCCGGAGAAAGGCTTCGAGCCAGCGAAGCGAAACGTTCACGTTCCCTCCCTGCGCCCCTGCGCCCCTGCGTCCACGCGCCCGATCTGCTCCAGGAACCGCATGTCCCCCTCGAGCAGGAGCCGGATGTCCGGCAGCCCGTAGCGCAGCATCGCGATCCGGTGCGGACCCATGCCGAAGGCCCAGCCGGTGTAGCGCTCCGGATCCACGTTCACGTTCTCCAGCACCTTCGGATGCACCATGCCGCAGCCCAGGATCTCCATCCACCCCGTGCCCTTGCACGCGGGGCAGCCGCTCCCGTGGCAGATCTGGCACTCGACGTCCATCTCCGCCGACGGCTCGGTGAAGGGAAAGAACGAGGGCCGGAACCGGGTGCGCGTGTCGGGAGAGAAGAACCGGTGGGCGAAGTGGATCAGCGTGGCCTTGAGGTCCACGAACGAGATCCCCTCGTCCACGGCGAGGCCCTCGATCTGGCTGAACGCCGGCGAATGGGACGCGTCGAACGCGTCGTTGCGGTAGACCATGCCCGGAATCACCACCCGGACCGGCGGCGGCGAGGCGAGCAGCGTGCGGATCTGCACCGGGGAGGTATGGGTGCGGAGCAGGAGCCGGCCCGACGGCTCCCCCTCGAC
>Ga0310810_10011047_pt1 | contig 10547 bp, 10 predicted proteins | sample NCmetagenome_FD_207641 | JGI IMG/M metagenome (GOLD analysis project Ga0310810, IMG submission 207641) | Soil microbial communities from experimental microcosm in Duke University, North Carolina, United States - NC | ecosystem: Engineered > Artificial ecosystem > Soil microcosm > Unclassified ... | reverse complement strand
GCGAACCGCGGACCGCGATGTTCACCCCTCAACGCACCCCAACGGCCATGCCGTCGGTCAATCGACCTTTGGGAGCCGCGGCGACGACGTCTCCGGGGGCGAGGCCGCTCGTGACTTCCAGCTGTGAACCGACAGTCTCGCCGGTCGTGACGATTCGTTCTTCCAGCTTTGCGCCTTTGACGACATAGACCCGGCTGGTTCCCGAGACCGTCTCAACTGCCGTCGCCGGAATCAGCAGTGCCGGTGCGGTTGGCGGCTGCTGGATAGCCGCGGTCGCGAACAACCCAGGCTTCAGCCGCCCATCGGGATTGGAAGCGATCGCCTCTACCGTGAGTGCGCGTTGATCGGCGCGCAAGGCGGGAGAGATGAAACGAACCTTTGCGGCGAACGTTTCGCCGGGATACGAGTCGACCGCCAACCGCACCAGCTGACCCGGCTTGATCAGCGAGATCGCGTGCTCCGGCACGGTGAGCTCGATGCGCATGGGATCGACACGCACGACGGTTGCGACGCGCGCACCGCGGGTCACGAAGTCGCCGACGCTGACGACCCGCTCCGCGACGAGGCCCGCGAACGGCGCGCGGATCACCGTGTCCGCCTGCGCTTTGCGCGCGAGCGCCACGCGCGCGTGCGCCGCCTCGAGGGAGCGATACGACTGCTGCGCCCCGTTCTGCGCCATCTGATACTGCTGCCTGGCGGCGTCGACCTGCGCGCGGCGCTGATCGTACTCGCTCTGCGAGACGACTTTCTGATCGAGGAGCGACTTGATGCGGCTGAATTCGGCTTCCGCCCAGTCGAGCGATGCCTTGGCGTTCATCACGTCCGGAACCTGCGTCGGATCGAACGTCTTGCCGACGGTCAGGCCAAGCCGTGCCTCGATCTGCGCGGCGTTGGCCTCCGCTTCCCTGAGCTGCGCCGTCGTCTCTTCGGCAGAGACCCGCGCGAGCACGGTGCCCTGCGCGACATGCGTGCCGCGCTCGACCGGAGTCGCGACGACGCGGCCGGCGTTCTCGGCGCTCACCTCCGCCTGTTCGTCAGCCACCAGCGAGCCGGTGACCCTCAGATACCGATCGATCGACCGCTGTTCGACGCGGGCCGCTTCGATCGATGGCGTCTCCGGTGCCTGTGCCTGGACGGTCGTGTCTTTGTCGCTGCACGCGGCGGTAGCGGCTGTGACGCCCGCGAGCAGCAGCGCTGCTACCCAGTCTGTCCGACGTTTCATGATGACGTGCTCCGGTATCAACTGCATGGCTTTGCCTGGAACGTGTAGGAAATCCCGGTCCTGAGCCCGGTCAGCGCCGCCTCGAGCGTGTCGCGCGCGAGCGCATCGGCGTTTTCGGCGGGCGCTAGCCGCTCGCACAGCGTCAGCGCCGCGACGCCGTGAACGGCGGCCATCAGAATCCGGAAGACCGCTTCCGGACTCGTGTCCGGGGGAAAGGCCCCGGCGTCGATCGCCGCCTGGATGCGCGCGTGGATACGCGTTTTCATCTCGCGGACGAAGCCGAACCGCTCCCAGTCCTGACTCAGGCGCGGGACCGATCGATCGAGGAACATCAACGCGAAGTACTCGGGATGCGCGCGGCTGAATTCGTAAAGACGGAGGAAGCCGGCCCGAACGTCGTCGATCGGGTCGGCCAGCGGCGGCTCTCCGGCGTGCGCGAACAGCATCCGGAACCCCTCTTCCGCGAGCGCCATGAAAATATCGTCCTTGCTCGGGAAGTAGCTGTAGATCGCGGCCGGGCTGTACTCGATCCTTTCCGCGATCTTGCGGATCGACACGTTCTTGTAGCCCTCCGCGACGAAGAGGTCCCGCGCGGCATCCAGAATCGCCCGCGCGACCGCTTCACGGTCCCGTTCCTGTCTTTCTTTGACTCCCAACGTTATCCTTTTGAATGGTGAAAACCTGAGGTCGACCCAAGCCGAGAACCTGGCAGAACTGACCGGCTAAACAGTGTTTACCATCTTAACAGTGTTAGACGTCTCGTCAAAGTGGCTGGTTCCCGGCGTATGCTCAACGCTATGGAGAAAGCGATTTCCCGGTCCGAGGCCGAGCAACGCGTCCGTGAGATGCAGGGGTGGGAACTTGCCGGAGACAGCATCACGCGGCAGTTCACGTTCACGGGATTCCCCGAAGCGATCGCGTTCGTCGTCCGTCTTGGATTTGCTGCGGAGGCGGCGGACCATCATCCCGACCTGCTCATCAACTACAAGAGGGTGCGGGTTACCTACAGCACCCACAGCGCAGGCGGGCTGACCGACAAGGATTTCATCGGCGCCGCGACCGCCGTGTCGGTTGCCGATCGGCTGGGCGGGGAATGACGAGACGCGGTATCGACGGAGCTGCCGGCCGATGCAGCTGAAGAACACCTACAGTGCCCGCGAAGTGGCGGCGTTGACCGGCCTGTCCGCGCGCCAGCTGCAGTGGTGGGACGCGCGGCGCCTGTTCATGCCCGCTGTGGCATCGAAGCGCACCGCAGCCGGAGGATTTACCGAGCGCCGCTACACGCCGGTCGATCTGCTCGAGCTCATGGTGCTTGCCGATCTCCGGCGACAGGGGCTGTCTGTCGCCCGCATCCGACTCCTCCTCGACACGCTGCGCGAGAAGTTCGGCATCAGGCTGTTCGACGCGATCGGCGGCGCCGGCGCCATCACGCTGCTCACCGACGGAGTGGAGATCTATGCGCGAATGGCGGGCGGTGAATTCGTGAACGTGCTGCGCGCGCCAGATCAGCCGCTGCTGGTGATTGGCGACGGCCTGCCGCTGCGGCAACTCACGGCGCGGACGAAGGGACAGAAAAGAAAGAAGGCGGTCCGCAAAAAACGCCCGGACTAGCTGATCGGAAATACCGTGTCGAGCCCGTCGGCGGGACGCGGGATCACATGCACGCCGACCAGCTCTCCGACTCGCCGCGCGGCGGCCGCGCCGGCATCCGTCGCCGCCTTCACCGACGCGACGTCGCCGCGCACGATTGCGGTCACCAGTCCGGCATCGACTTTCTGCCAGCCGACGAACACGACGTTCGCCGCCTTTACCATCGCGTCCGCGGCTTCGATCATGCCGACCAGGCCGCGCGTTTCCACCAGGCCGAGCGCTTCGCCAGGGAGTTCTTTCGCCATTACGTCCTTGGGATGGAGCTATCAGCTTCCAGCTGCCAGCTTTCAGCGAGCCGCGAGTGTACTACGTTATCCGCCCGCGCGCCGAGACGTCCATTCGCTCGATCACGTCTTCGCCGTCGAGAACCCACACCTGATCGACGAGATTCGACACCACGCAGGAATGATTCGGAACGATGCGGACGAGATCTCCTGGTTTGAGCTGCGCGGCCCGCGCGGCCCGAACCGTTGCGTGCTCTTCGGACAGCCGTTCGACCACGAGCGAGTCGTCCGGCTCGTCGGCATTGACCGCTGCGAGTACGGCGCCGTAGCCCACCGGGTTCGTAGCGCCGCGCGCGAGATCGTTCGTCAACGTTTTGCTCCCGGCGTCGAAGATGATCCGGTCCGGCGCGTGCGTGCTGACGACGCGCGACAGGACGGTGAGCGCGCAGTCGCCCCACGATGCCGCGCCGAGCGCAACCTGCGTGCGGTCGTAGTAGATGTAGTTCCCCGGACGCAGCTCCGTGATCCCCGCTTCGCGCACGCTGAAGCGAGCGGTCGGCGTGGCCCCGACGCTGATCTCGTCAACCGCTACGCCCGTTGCCCGCACGCGCGCGGCGAGCCCGTTCATCACATCCGCTTCCGCGCGCGCAATTCCCGCCGCCTCGTCGTCCGACATCGCGCCGTATGCCTGGCCGGCGTGGCTCAAGAGCCCGCGGAATCGCAGCCCGCGCATCCCGGCCACGGCCGTCACGAACTCCACGGCACCGGCCGCGCCCGGGTCGATCCCGCAGCGATGGAACCCGACGTCCACCTTGACCAGAACGTCGACCTCGCGGCCCGCGGCGGCCATCGCCTCCGACCAGCCGCGCGCGACGTCGATGTGGTCGACGATGAACGACAGGCGGGTGCGATCGAGGAGGGCGAGCACGCGCGGCGCGTTGATCGGGTTCAGGGGGTAGGGGAGGCGGATGTCGTCGATGCCGGCGTCGGCGAAGACGTCCGCCTCGCCGAGTTTGGCGCAGCAGATTCCCGTGGCGCCTCGCTCGATCTGCAGCCGCGCGAACGCCACGCTCTTGTGTGTTTTGGCGTGAGGCCGAAGGCGCAGGCCGCGGGTGTTGGTCGCGGCCTGCATTCGTTCGATGTTTCGCTCGACACGCGTCCGATCGACGACCACGCACGGTGTCGGCAGATCCCGAATGTGCACGCCGCGAGTCTACAGGAATCCCAGTGTTGCGTCAGTCGCGAATCCCGGAAAGACCGTGCGTGTGTCCTGTAACCCGAGGTGTCCGCGCACCACTTCAGAGAACACCGCGCGGAAGTCCGTCGTCACCGCCAGGTCACGTCCGTCGTGCCGCTGCTCGCGCGCCAGTCCCGGCCATCGTCCGTATACCTTGCCGCCGCGCACCGCGCCGCCGATGATCATCATCGCGTTGCCATGGCCGTGATCGGTGCCGCGGTTGCCGTTTTCGGCTACCGCGCGTCCGAACTCCGACATGGTCAGCACGACGACGTCCTCCATGCGAGGACCGAGGTCGCGGACGAGCGCCGCGATTCCCCGCGCGAGATCGTCGAGGCGGGTCCCGAGCTGGCCGGTCGCCGCGCCCTCGTTCACGTGGTGATCCCAATTGCCCGATTCCGCGAAGGCCACTTCGAGGCCGACATCCGCCTTGACCAGCTGGGCGATCTGCCGCAGCGCCTCGCCGAACGCCGAGCGCGGATACTCCGCGCCGTTGGCCGGGGTGTACTGCTCGGGACGCGCGTTCTTCAACATCCTGACGGCATCGAACGCTTCGCGCCCCGTCGAGTGCAGCACGCTTTCGGCGGCGGCCGCGTACTCGGACTCGAACGACGACTGCACCATGGCGCCGGACTGGCCGCCACGAATGCCGAACTGGCTGATCTGCCCGATCGCGAGCGCCGGCTCGAGTCCCTGCATCGAACGCGGCAGCTGGGGTGCGAGCGCCACGGCCCGGAACGGCGTTGCCGCCTGATGCTCGCGCGCATGAAGGTAACGATTCAGCCAGCCGTCCTGCGTGCTCTTGACTCCCGGCGTCGCCGTCTCCATGTAGTCCTGCGCATCGAAGTGGGAGCGCGTGTCGTCTGGGGAGCCGCACGCATGCACGATGGCCATTTGCCGCGCCTCGAAGAGCGGCTTCAATGGCGAGAGCCGCGGGTGGAGGCCGAAGAACCCGTCGAGATCGACGGCCGCGTCAGGGGAAGAGCCGGGTGCGGCGATCGCGAGCGTCGGCCGCGCGGAGTAGTAATCCCGTTCGCCGAACGGCACGATCATGTTCAGTCCGTCCACCGCGCCGCGCTGGAAGATGGTGATGAGCACACGGCGTCGCGATTCGGCCGCGGCCACGGTTCGCGCCAGGAACGTCGGCGCGAAGCCCAGACTGACGAGCGCGAGGCCGCCGTTCTTCATGAACACTCGTCGTGAAATCATGTCGGGCCTACCTTTTCTGGAACTCGGGCGAGCCGAGGAGAAGCGCCATCGCCTGCGGCGCGGTTGACGCCTTGGCCACGGTGGCGCGGGTGGCCTCGGAGACGTCCCCGGCCAGCACCTCTGCGATGAGCGTCGTTCGTGCCGCGTCGGCCGATGCGACCGGCGTGGCACCGGTGGTGCGCAACGCGCGCAGCTTCCCGTCGGTCAATGCCACCGCAAAGTTCATGCGATTCAACAAGGCGCCGGTGTTGACCCAGGCGTCAGCCCGATCGGCGTAGCCGGTGGGCGGCTGGCACTGGTAGGGAGGCATCCCCAGCTCGCGCATCGCCTGCACCAGGGGCATGGCGTTGGCCGCGTCGATTCCGGCGGCCCGCACCGCTGCCGCCACGAACTCGAACGGCGTTCTCACTTTGGCGCGGTACGCAGCCGGCGCGAAGAATTCCGGCGACGTGACGATGGTCCGGACGACCTCGCGGATGTCGCCGTTCGTTTCACGGAACCGCGCTGCGGCGCGTTCGACGAGCGACGCCGGCGGCTGATCCGACACGAACCTGCGGGTCAGCTTCGTGGCGATGAAACGGGCCGTCGAGGGGTGCGAGGCAAGAATGTCGAGCACCTCATCGGCGTCGTGCTGTCCGCCTCCTGCTTTGATGCGATGCCCGAGCACGATCTTCTCGCCGTCGTCGTGCATGCGCGGCTCGAAGCGGAAGCCGCCCCCCTGGCGCGGGTTCGCGATGGTCCAGCCGGTGAACGCGCGTGCGACTTCCTGCACATCCTGCTGCGTGTATCCGCCGTCGACGCCGAGTGTGTGCAGTTCCATCAGCTCGCGCGCGTAGTTCTCGTTGAGGCCTCTCGGCGCGCGTTTCTGCGCGGCTGGCGGCAGGTCCGCAATCGTACGGCCCTGCGGCGGTGCACCGAGCCCGCGCCCGCGCCCCGCGCCGCGGCCGAAGCGCGGCCGGTTGGCCGGCGCGGCCGTGGATGCTCCGCCGGGCGCCGCGCTCTGCCAGTTGTCGAGATAGAACAGCATCGCCGGGCTGTGCGCCGTCGCGCCGAGAAGATCGCGGAAGCGGCCGAACACATTCGGGCGGATCACGTCGCGGTCGTACTCGGTGAGGTAGGCGCGCACCTGTCCCTTGCCGGCGAACACGTTGAAGTGGTTGAACCAGAAGTCAACCATGACTTCGTTCAGTTGGCGTTCGCTGTATGCCGCGCGCAGAATCTTCTGCTGCGCGAGGTCGGTGAAGACGCTGCGTTGCGCCTGCATCAAATCCATTTGTTCGGGCGTGCGCATCTTCTCCCGTTGATCGGCCGGCGGTGCGCCACTCTGCGAGCCGGCCTGCCGTTGCGCACGACGCCGTTCCATTTGCGCAGGAACGAAATAGTCGTCGGCGAGCTCGCGGCTGCTCTTCGTCAACGTTTCGAGGGGCGCGAGACGGGCGGCCATGCCGTCATCCGCGATGTGTTCTGGATGAAGCTGGCGATCGATGAACTTCTCGAGCCCGATGCGGCGGACTTTCTCGACGTCGCCCGGGGCGGGCCCGAAGCCGATCCTGTTGAGGACGTGAACGACGGTCTTGTCGTCCGGATGGGCCGGAACCGCACTCTTCTGGCCGGGGCCCGCGCTGCGGACGGCAGGGGCCGCGAACAGGACTGCGAGAATTAAGGAGAAAACAGCGACACCGCGCGGTTTCATGGTGACCTCGCAACCTTAGACAGCTGACCGTGCGTCCGCGTTAAACCGGCTTGAGATCCTTGAGCACTTCGCGCGCAGCATTCCGCCCTGAGGCGCCCGCGAGCCCGCCGCCTGGATGGGTGCCGGCGCCGCAGAGGTAGAGCCCGGCGATCGGGCCTCGATACTGAGCATGACCGAGAAACGGGCGCGTCACAAACAGTTGATCGAGCGAGGGCTCGCCGTGCAGGATGTGGCCTCCGGTCAGCCCATAACGACGTTCCAAATCCACCGGCGTCAAGACATCTTGGTCTTCGATCAGCGAGGCGAATCCCGGCGCATAACGAGCGATGGTGTCGACGACTCGTTTCAGAAGCACACCGCGCTCGTCATCCCAGCTCCGCGTGCCAGCAAGCCTGTAGGGGGCGAATTGCACGTGCACCCACATCCGGTGCTTTCCGTCCGGAGCCAGAGACGGGTCGCCGAGCGAGGGGATCGCGAGATCGAGATACGGCTGCGCGGAGATTTCACCGTATTTCGCGGCATCGAACGCCCGTTCGAGATAGTCGATGCCCGGTCCGATGTGGATACGCCCGGAGAAATCTCCTGCCGCCGGCGCACCCACCCACGACGGGATGGCACCCAGCGTCAGCTTCACCTTCGCGACGCTGCCGATCGACCGGTAATTCCGCACCTTCGCGAGAAATGTCGGGTCCAGCTCGAGAGGATCGATGAGCGAGAGAAAGGTGCGGCGCGGGTCGGCGCCCGAAATCACCGTTGCCGCCGCGATCTCGGATCCGTCTTCGAGTGCGACGCCGGCGACATGATTGTCGCGCATGATGATTCGCACGACGGGTGCGCCGACGCGCACTTCCGCGCCTGCCTCGCACGCGGCGTCACGCATCGCGCGCGTCAGCGCCGTGAATCCGCCTTTCGTTCCTATCGTGCTTCCGCCCGGCGCCCGGTCGTGTGCCGTGTGCAGTAGCAGCGCCGCCGTAGTGCCCGCCGACCACGGACCCTGCGACATGCCGAAGATCCCTCGCGCCGCGATCGCCGCTTGCAGCACGTCGGTTTCGAACCATTCATCGACGAAGTCCGCCGCCGCCATCGGGCCCCAGCGAAGCAACCGGAACGCGTCTTTCTTTCCAAGCGCGCGGAAGTGGCGCCCCGCTTTCAGCAGATTCCACAGTTCCGCCGCCGACGGCGCATCGATCGATGGCGGCGTCATATCGGCGAGGCGCGCGACGAACGCGCCGACCCGCTCGAGCGTGGCGCAGAACTCGCCGTACTTCTCGGCATCTCGCGACGAGTGCTGCCGGATCGCTTCGCTGGTGCGCGCCGCATCCGTGTAGAACGTCAGCGCTGGTCCGTCCGGCTGCAGCGCAATCAGGCGCGCATCGCGGCGGATGAATTCAACGCGCGAGGCAAGCCGCATGTCGCGAACTACGGCCGGAGGCAGCGGGCCCATCGCGTGGGCGAGCTCGGCCGCGCCGCCGACGGTTTCGCGTGCTTCGACCACCAGCGGGCGCGTGCCCGCGCGCGCGAGGTAGAAGGCGGCGGTGAGGCCGTTGATTCCCGCGCCGATGATCACTGGGCGGCGCATGTGCTAGCCGCGAGAGAGAATGCAGCGAGCCGCATTCCTGCCCGGCGCTCCCATAATCCCCCCGCCGGGATGCGTCGCCGCACCGCACATATAAAGGTTGCGAATGGGCGTGCGGTATTGCGCCCATCCCGGCGCCGGCCGCAGGAAGAACAGCTGCTCCAGGGTCAGCTCTCCTTGGAAAATGTTGCCCTCGGTCAAGCCGAACTCACGTTCGAGATCCAGCGGTGTCAGGACCTGGCGGTGAAGAACGATGTTCTTCATGTTGGGCGCGTAGCCCGCGATCGTGTTGATGACCGTGTCGCCGAATGCTTCGCGGTGATCGTCCCAGCTTCCGTCCTTCAGGTGATACGGCGCGTACTGCACGAAGCACGACATCACGTGCTTGCCTGGTGGGGCAACCGACGGATCGGTCAATGACGGAATCACGATATCGATGTATGGCTGCTGCGAATACCTTCCGTATTTCGCGTCGTCGTAGGCGCGCTCCATGTAGTCGACGGCGGGTGAAATCGAGATCGCCCCGCGGAGATGCGGACCGGCACCGGGCAGGGACGTGAAGTCTGGCAGCGCGTCGAGCGCGAGGTTGACTTTGCCCGACGACCCGCGGAACTTGTAGCGGCGGACGTCCTCGACGAACTCTTCCGGAAGCTGGTCAGCGCCAATCATCCTGAGGAACGTGAGGTTCGGATCGACGCTCGACACAACGATACGCCCGCGAATCTCGTCGCCGTTGTCGAGCACGACGCCGGCTGCCGTGCCGCTCGTCACCAGGATCCGCGAAACGGCAGCTTCGGTGCGGATCTCCACTCCCGCTTCGCGCGCCGCAGCGGCGATCGCCAGCGAGATTGCCCCGGTGCCGCCGCGCGAAAGTCCCCACGAGCGGAACGCCCCATCGATCTCTCCCATGTAGTGATGCAGGAGCACATACGCGGTGCCCGGCGATCGTACGCCGAGGAACGTGCCGATGATGCCGGACGCCGCCATCGTCGCTTTGAGCACGTCGGTCTCGAACCACTGATCGAGAAAGTCGATCGCGCTCATCGTCATGAGCTGAATCTGGTTGTACTTGTCGGCGTCGCTGAGGGCGCGGAAGCGTTGCGCCATCGAGAGCAGGCTGGCGAGGCCGCGCGGATCGAGCGACGTCGGATCGGGCGGCGTCATCGTCAGGATCGGCTTGACGAAGCGGCCCATGTCGACCATCGCCTTGCCGTATTCCTCGTACGCTTCGGCGTCCAGCCGCGAATGCCGGGCGATCTCCCGGCGCGTGCGTGCGTGATCGTTGACGCGCCAGAGGAAATCGCCGTTCGGCATCGGCGTGAACGTGCCGTCCAGCGGCAGAATCTCCAGGCCGTGCTTCGGAAGCTCCAGCTCGCGGATGATTTCCGGACGGAGAAGCGAGACGACGTAGGAACAGACCGAGTACTTGAAGCCCGGGTAGATCTCCTCCGTCACGGCGGCCCCGCCGAGCACGTGCCGGCGCTCCAGCACTAGCACCTTGCGCCCGGCGCGTGCGAGATACGCGGCGCACACGAGCCCGTTGTGGCCGCCGCCGATGAGAATGACGTCGTAATGCATGGCACGAAGGATCGCGATTCGGGCGTGACCGTCAAACAGACGATTATAATTGCCGCACCGTGCCCGTCGGAACGCCGCTGCACGACCGGACGTTCGCCCTCTGCGAAAGCCTGAACTACCGCGAGTGGGCGGGTTACTACGCCGTCAGCGCGTACGAG
>Ga0310810_10011045_pt1 | contig 10547 bp, 10 predicted proteins | sample NCmetagenome_FD_207641 | JGI IMG/M metagenome (GOLD analysis project Ga0310810, IMG submission 207641) | Soil microbial communities from experimental microcosm in Duke University, North Carolina, United States - NC | ecosystem: Engineered > Artificial ecosystem > Soil microcosm > Unclassified ... | reverse complement strand
TGATCATGAGGTCGACGAAATTGACCGTCATGAACAACACGCTGTGCTTGAGTTGGGAGAGCACGACCAGCAGCGTGACCATGGCGAGCGACATGGCGCCCGCTGCCGCCGGCCGCCGCAGCACGGCGATCCAGATCGCGTTGAAGAGACCCCAGGCGAGCGCGAACGCCGCTTTCGAAACCAGGTCGCCTTCGGTCGCGATCATCATCGCGAGCGCCACAAGATGCAGCGCTGCGATCAGGCCGCCCCACAGCGCCGCCTGGCGGGTGAACCCGTCGGCGCCTGAAAAGCGGCTGGCGATCGCGGAAACGGCGGGCGGCATACGACCATCGGCCGCGCCCGGACTCCGACAACTCCCCGCCGGGCCGCGGTCGATGTCATCAAACTGTAATCAAACCGTCATGGCAAGTGGCGAGCGGATCTCCATTACCCCCCCGCGTGCTGCGCCTAACGCCCGTGGCGGAGAGCCTGAGGGACATGCCGGGATAGTCTAGTTCCTGGCCTTGTCCACCAGCGCGCGCTGCTTGATCCACGGCATCATGGCGCGCAGCTTCTCGCCGACCTGCTCGATCGGATGGGCGGCGCACTTCGCCCGCATCGCCTTGAACGAGGTCTGGTTGACGCGGTTCTCCAGCATCCAGTCGCGCGCGAACCTGCCCGACTGGATATCGCCAAGAATGCGCTTCATCTCGGCGCGCGTCTCCTCGGTCACGACGCGCGGGCCCGAGACATATTCGCCGTACTCGGCGGTGTTCGACACCGAATAGTTCATGGTGGCGATGCCGCCTTCGTAGATCAGGTCGACGATCAGCTTCACCTCGTGCACGCATTCGAAATAAGCCATCTCGGGCGCGTAGCCGGCCTCCACCAGCGTCTCGTAGCCGGCCTTCATCAATTCGACGAGCCCGCCGCACAGCACGGTCTGCTCGCCGAAAAGGTCGGTCTCGCATTCCTCGCGGAAATCCGTCTCGATGATGCCGGCGCGCCCGCCGCCGATCGCGGCCGCATAGGAGAGGCAGAGGTCGTGCGCGTTGCCCGAGATGTCCTTGTGGATCGCCATCAGGCACGGCACGCCAGCGCCACGCTGGTATTCGGAGCGCACCGTGTGGCCCGGGCCCTTCGGCGCGACCATCATCACGTCGAGATCGGCGCGCGGCTCGATCAGGTTGAAGTGCACGTTGAGCCCGTGCGCGAACATGATGGCGGCGCCCTGCTTCATGTTGGCGGCGAGCTGGCTGTTGTAGATGTCGGCCTGCAATTCGTCCGGCGTGAGCATCATCATCACGTCGGCCCACTTGGCGGCCTCGGCGACCTCCATCACCTGCAGCTTCTCGCCCTCGGCCTTCTTCACGCCCGCGGAGGTCTTGCGCAGCGCGACGCGCACATCCTTCACGCCGGAGTCGCGCAAATTCAGCGCATGTGCGTGCCCCTGGCTGCCGTAGCCGATGATGGCGACCTTCTTGCCCTTGATCAGATTCAGGTCGGCGTCGCGATCGTAGTAAACACGCATGTCGGTCTTACCCCTGCTCAGGCCCCGATGGCCGTTTCGTTTTGTGTGGTTCAGATGACGGCAGAAACGGCAATTGGCGCGGAAAATCAAGCACTGGCGATCTCTACTCCGAGCACCACAGCCAACAGTTTCCGTACCTCCGCCAGCACCTGTTCTGGCACATTGCCCATCCGGCGAAATCCGCGGACCGAACGATCTACCGACCGAATCTGATCGACGAGAATGGCTCCTTCGGCGGCAAGCCCCTCCGGAAGGATTACTTTTGTCGGCCAAGGCGAAGTGTTCGATGTGATGGGACAGATAATCGCTGTCTCGTTGCGACGATGATACTCGTTGTCTGTCAGCACGATCGCCGGCCTAACGCCGCTTTGCTCGCGCCCGCGGACCGGCATCAGATCGACCCATACGAGGTCCCCGGCCTGAAGGGAAGACGCGTCCTCTGCTGTAGTCGTCATCGATGATCTCGGACCCAACGTCCGGCCCCCAGTCTATCGCCTCTGGTCTGTTCTGCGGCCCAAGGCGATCCATCTCCGCCACCATTTCGGCGAGCAGATCCTTCGTTGTCTTCGCTGGACGACGCAGACGAAATCCGTCCTTCTCGACGGTCAGCTCAAGCTGGTCCCCCTCCTCAAAGCCTGGTGCCTCCGTCAGCGCCTTGGGGAGGCGCACGGCCTTACTGTTTCCCCACTTCGCGATGGTAACCTTCATGAGCGCTCCTCGGATATACAATGTATATCCCGAACTCCCTCCTGTCTACATCCCCTCCGCGCCCCGGGAAATCGCCACCACCCCGGTGCGCGACACCTCGACCAGCCCGAGCGGCAGCATCAGGCTGATGAAGCTCTCGATCTTCTCGGTCGCGCCGGTGATCTCGAAGATGAAGCTCTCGCTCCCGGCATCGATCACGCGCGCGCGGAACGCATCGGCGAGCCGCAGCGCCTCGATACGGTTCTCGCCACGCCCACGCACCTTGACCATCGCGAGCTCGCGCTCGATGCCGGGCGTTGCGGAGTCCGTCAGGTCCACGACGCGGCGGATCTGCACCAGCCGCTCCAGCTGATGGCGGATCTGCTCGATCACCATCGGCGTGCCTGAGGTCACGATAGTTATGCGCGAGAGGTGCTTCTCGTGCTCGGTCTCGGAGACGGTGAGACTGTCGATGTTGTAGCCGCGGCCCGAAAACAGCCCGATCACGCGCGCGAGCACGCCGGGCTCGTTGTCGACCAACACCGACAGCGTGTGGCGCTCGGCCTTCTCATGCACCGTCGCGGGCGGATAGATGCTCGCACTTGGGGGTGAAACGATGCTCATCACACCAGCACCTTGCCTCTCTCATCGATCGCTTTCTCGATGTCGCCCGGCACATCGCCGAGCAGCATCTCGTTATGCGCCTTGCCTGACGGGATCATCGGAAAGCAATTCTCCGCCTGATCCACCATGCAGTCGAAGATCACCGGCTTATCGACATCGATCATCTCCTTGATGGCGTGATCGAGATCGCCCGGCTTATCGCAGCGGATGCCGACGCCATGATAAGCCTCGGCGAGCTTCACGAAGTCGGGTAGCGCCGCCGTGTAGCTCTCCGAATAGCGCCCACCGTGCAGCAATTCCTGCCACTGGCGCACCATGCCCATGTACTGATTGTTCAGGATGAAGATCTTTATCGGCAGCCGATACTGCGCGGCCGTCGACATCTCCTGCATCGTCATCAGCACCGAGGCTTCGCCCGCGATATCGATGACCAGCGATTTGGGATGCGCGAGCTGTACGCCGATCGAGGCGGGCAGCCCGTAGCCCATGGTGCCGAGCCCTCCGCTCGTCATCCAGCGGTTCGGCTCCTGGAATTTGAAGAACTGCGCCGCCCACATCTGATGCTGGCCGACTTCGGTGGTGATGTAGACGTCGCGGTCCTTGGTCGCCGCATAAAGCCGCTCGATCGCATATTGCGGCTTGATCGTCTCGTTCGATGAGCGGTACGCGAGGGAGTTGCGGCCGCGCCACTTGTCGATCTGCTTCCACCAGCCTGCGAGCGCCTGCTTGTTTGGCTGGCGCGCTTCCGCGCGCCAGATGCGGATCATGTCTTCCAGCACATGCGCGCAATCGCCGACGATCGCGAGATCGACCTTCACGTTCTTGTTGATCGATGACGGATCGATATCGACGTGGATCTTGCGCGAGTGCGGCGCGAACGCATCGAGCCGCCCGGTGATGCGGTCATCGAAACGCGCGCCGATGCAGAACATGACGTCGCAGTCGTGCATCGTCCAGTTCGCCTCGAAGGTGCCGTGCATGCCGAGCATGCCAAGCCACTGCGGATCGGCGGCCGGATAGGCGCCGAGCCCCATCAGCGTCGAGGTCACCGGAAAGCCGGTCATCCGCGCGAACTCGCGCAGCAGGTGGCTCGCCTCCTTGCCGGAGTTGATGATGCCGCCACCCGAATAGATGATCGGCTTCTTCGCGTTCGCCAGCATGTCGACCGCGATCTTGATTTTGTCGATGTCGCCCTTGACCTTCGGCCGGTATGTCTTGATCGAAACGGCTTTCGGCCCCTGATAGGTGCCGCGTGCAAACTGCACATCCTTTGGGATATCGATCACGACCGGACCCGGCCGGCCGTTCGCCGCGATGTGGAATGCCTCGTGCAGCACGCGCGAGAGATCGTTGACGCTCTTCACCAGGTAATTGTGCTTGGTGCAGGGCCGCGTGATGCCGACCGTGTCGCACTCCTGAAACGCATCGTTGCCGATGAGATGGGTTGCGACCTGCCCGGTGAGGCAGACGAGCGGGATCGAATCCATCAGCGCGTCGGTGAGCGCTGTTACGGCGTTGGTCGCACCAGGGCCGGAGGTCACCAGCATCACGCCAACCTTGCCGGTGGTGCGCGCATAGCCTTCCGCCGCGTGTCCTGCGCCCTGCTCGTGGCGCACCAGGATGTGCTTGAGCTTTTGCTGCTGGAACATGGCGTCGTAAATCGGCAGGACAGCGCCGCCGGGGTAGCCGAACACGTATTCGACCCCCTGATCGACGAGGGCCTGGATCACCATTTCGGCGCCGGTCATTTGCTGGGTCATCGCTCGCTCCGTTCCAACTCCATGGCCAGGCAACAAAAAAGGCCCCTGAAGGGCCCTGCACGCACCGCCTCATCGCGAGTGGCTGTCAGCCACCCTCGGCGGTGCGCGCGACGACTACGATAAGAATATTGCGCAGCATTGTCCTAGCCAGTCATTTCCTTGCGCGAGGCTTATAAGCCCTTCGCACTGCAAACGTCAAGCAGAAATCGGCCATTTTCGGCAATACGCGGGCCGCGCGGCCTGGCTCCGAGAGCAAGCCTGAGCTAGACTAGTCGCCGACCAGTCTGGATTTTACGATGCTCGATCGCAAGCCAAATCCCGCCGGCCCGACCACGGTCGGAGCCTATGATGCCAAGACCAAGTTCTCCGAACTCATCGCGCGCGCCGAGAAGGGCGAGAGCTTCGTGGTGACGAAGAACGGCCGTCCCGTGGCGGAAATCAAGCCCGCAACACGTCCGCGGCAGAGCGAAGCACGCGCTGCCGGTGAACGTATCCTCGCGCGCCTGGATGCACGCGCACGCGGCGAATTCGACTTCGATGCCTTTTGGCGAGAATTGAAGCAGGAGCGCGACGGGCGGCTGGACGAATGGCTCTGATTGTGGACGCTTCCGTGGCCGTAGCATGGGCGATCGATAACGAAGGAGAAACGATCACGCGAGGAGCGCTCGCCTCGGCGCTGAACGAGGGATTCGCCGCTCCCCATCACTTCCCGATCGAGGTTGCTAACGGTCTTTTGCGCGCGGAGAGAAAAGACCGCGTAAGCAGAAATGACATTGATGTCTTCCTGCTTGACCTGAGCAAAATGACGATGCGACTCGACACACCAATCGATCTGGATCGGCTGCGCGACGTTCTCACCCTCGGACGGCGCTATATGATCACCGCTTATGACGCAGCTTACGTCGAACTCGCATTGCGCACATCATTGCCGCTCGCAACCCGCGACAGCGCAATGGCTCAAGCTGCCGCGAAGGCGGGCGTGAAGCTTTTCAGCGCAGGCTGATCCAGTCCCTCACTTCAGCTCCATCAAAAGCCCGGTAAACAACTTCGCGCGCTGCGCCAGGCTGTCCACGATGATGTGCTCCTGCAGGGTGTGCGCGCCGGAGCCGCACACACCGAGCCCATCGAGCGAAGCAATCCCGAGCGCGCCGGTGAAGTTCGCATCCGAGCCGCCGCCCGAGCTTTCGTGCTTGAGATCGATGCCGAGCTGCCTGGCGAGCGCCCGTGCCGTCTCGTACATCGCCATCGTCTTCTCGTTTGGCTCCCACACTGGGCGCGTCACGCCGTGCGTCACGATGAAACGCCCGGACTGATCGTCGCCTTTTGTCAGCGCCGCCATTTTCTCGACACCGCTATCCAGATCGGCCTGGCGCTTGGCCATGCTCAGGGCCTCTCCTTCGCACGCGCTCGACACGCAGTTCACCCACTGCCCGCCGTGGATCACGCCGACGCTGAAGGTGCAGGCGTCCGTGGTCATGCCTTCGATCTGCGGAATCATCTCGGCCATGATGCGGATCGCCGAGCGCCCCTCCTTCAGCCGCGAGCCCGCATGGCTCGGGCGTCCGATCGATTTGAGATTGAAACGCGCGATGGCATACCGGCCGGTCACCACGCCGCCATCCGCGCGGCCGGGCTCGGGCACCAGCACATATTTGTGCCGCGCCGCTTCCGCCTCGATCAGATCGCGCGTCGACGGGCTGCCGACCTCCTCGTCTGAGGTGAACAGGAACGTCATCGAGAATGCCGGCGCGAGGCCAAGCCGCTGCAGCATGCGCGCGGCTTCAAGCGCGAGGAAGTTGCCGCCCTTCATGTCGAAGATGCCGGGGCCGTAGCAGCGTTCGCCCTCACGCCGCCATGGCAGGCCATTCGCCAGCGTGCCGACCGGGTGCACGGTGTCGAGGTGCCCCATGATCAGGATGCCGGGCTTCGCCTCGTGCCCAAACGCGAAGGTCGCGCGCACGCAATCGCCGAAGCCCATCCGCCCCGCGATGCGCTCCACGGTCGCGCCCGAGACCGCGCATTCGCGCGCTGCATGTTCGAGCATCGCGTTGACGCGCGCGGCCTCGAAGGTCGGGCTCTCGATCTCGACCCACGGCTTGAGGCCCGCGAGCATGGTCTCGGCGTCGAACGGCAGTTGTGTGATGTCCATGGAGCACTCGTGTGGCGGGCTGGAAGTCAGCCGTTATGATAGAGCAAGGCCGTGCCGAAACACCATGAGGAAACGCACATGCTCGATCCATCATCCGTGAAAGCGCTGATCTTCGATGTGTTCGGCACGGTGGTCGACTGGCGCACCTCGATCGCGCGCGAGAGCGAGCTGGTGCTCAAACCGAAGGGCTATTCGCTCGACTGGCTCCCCTTCGCGGACGCCTGGCGCGGCGAGTATCAGCCCGCGATGGAAGAAGTGCGTTCCGGCAAGATTCCGTTCTCCAAGCTCGACGTGCTGCACCGGCGCAACCTCGAGCGCATCCTGCCGCGGTTCAAGGTCTCCGGGCTGGATGAGTCCACGCTGCAGCATCTCAACAAGGCGTGGCACCGGCTCGACGGCTGGCCCGACGCGACCGAAGGGCTGCAGCGCCTGCACAAGAAATACCTGATCGCCCCCTGCTCGAACGGGAACATCTCGCTGATGTGCGGCATCGCGCGGCGCAACGATTTTCCGTGGGACGCGATTCTCGGCTCCGAGATCGCGGGCGACTACAAGCCGAAGCCTGTCGTTTATCTGAAGTCGGCCGAAGCCTTCGACTGCAAGCCCCATGAATGCATGATGGTGGCGGCGCACTCGAACGACCTCGCTTCCGCAGCGGCGTGCGGGCTGAAGACCGCGCATGTGGCGCGCCCAAACGAGCACGGCCCCGGCAAGGGCGAGCCCAAGCCGACCGTACCGGTGGACATTGCGGTGGGGAGCTTCACCGAACTCGCCGACAAGCTCGGCGCTTAACGCATGCTCCGCTCATGCCCGTGAAAGCGGGGCATCCAGTACTTGGCCAAAAGACCAGGTCCCGCTTCCGCGGGGACGAGCGGAACTCAATGATCGAGGACGCGCAGAATGTTTTCCAACGCCTCTTCCGGCGTCACCCAGGTCAAGTCCGGCAGCTGGTGGCGCACCCAGGTGAACTGGCGCTTGGTGTAGCGCCGCGTATCATTTTTGCCGCCGTCTGCCGCCTCCTCACGCGATATTTCGCCGTTGAGATGCCGGATCAGCCACGGCACGCCGTGCGCCTTCATCGCGGGCAGCAGCGGATCGAGCTTGCGTGATGCGAGCGCACGCACTTCCTCGAGCGCGCCGCCGCGCAGCATCGCGTCGAAGCGCGCATCGATGCGGCCGCGCAGCTCCGCCCGCTCCGGCGCGAGAAAGACCTTAACGGTCTCCCCGGCATCGAGCAGCGGCGGCAGCCCTTGATCGTGCCACTGCCTGAGCGGCCGCCCGGTCGCGTCAAGCACTTCGAGCGCGCGGGCGATCCGCGTCCGGTCATTCGGCTTGAGCACGGCGGACAATGCATCACGGGCCACGAGCTCGCCATGAAGCGCTTCGGGTCCTTCGGCTTCCATACGCGCACGGATCGCAGCCCTGATTTCCGGCGGTACCGGCGGCACATTCGAAAGGCCCCGCGTCAGCGCCTTGAAATAAAGTCCGGTGCCGCCGACGAGAATCGGCACGCGCTTTTCCGCGCGCACCTCATCGAGCGCTGGCGCGACATCCGCAAGCCAGCGGCCAACCGAATAGTTCTCCGCCGCATCCACGTGGCCATAGAGCCAATGCGGCACGCTCGCCTCTTCCTCCGGCGTCGGCCGCGCCGTGATGATGCGCAGGTCACGATAGACCTGCATCGAGTCGGCGTTCACGATTCCGCCGCCGATTTCCTGCGCCAGTGCCAGCGCAAGCGCCGACTTGCCGCTCGCGGTCGGTCCTGCGATAAGCACCGCCTTTTCGAGCTTCAAATGATTCACATTGCCACTCTCATCTGCAATCCTGCACGCGCCGCCCTCGATGACGCCGCGGTCGCGCTCGCGGTTGGCGTGCTCGCGACCGCGCAGGACGTGCGCGTGCTCGATCCTGCCGTTGCGGTCGATATTCCCTTTACGCCGGGCGGCGCGAACGACCAAGCGGTCGCAGTGCGGCTGCGCAGCGCGCTAAAGGATTTGCCCGTCGATGTCGTGGTGCAGCCGCTGACCAACCGGCGCAAGCGGCTGTTCGTCGCCGACATGGATTCGACCATGATCGAACAGGAGTGCATCGACGAGCTTGCGGACTATGTTGGACTCAAGGCCCATGTGGCGGCGATCACCGAGCGTGCCATGCGCGGCGAGATCGCCTTCGAGCCGGCGCTGCGCGAGCGCGTGGCGCTGCTCAAGGGCCTGCCGGTTGCGGTCGTGGACGAAGTCATTGAGAAGCGCGTCACACTGACGCCGGGCGGCCGCGCGCTCATCGCCACCATGCGGACGAACGACGCGCACAGCTGCCTCGTCTCCGGCGGCTTCACGCTCTTCACCGGCCGTATCGCCGCAATGATCGGGTTCGACGAGAATCGCGGCAACGCGCTGATCATAGAGGACGGCAAGTTTACGGGCCGCGTGCAGGAGCCGGTGCTCGGACGCGATGCCAAGCTCGCAACGCTGATCGAATTGCGCGATCGCGTCGGCCTCTCAGCGGCCGACACGCTCGCGGTCGGCGACGGTGCCAATGACATTCCGATGCTCGAAGCCGCCGGTCTCGGCGTCGCCTATCATGCGAAGCCGAAGGTCGCCGAGGCCGCGCAGGCGCGCATCGATCACGGTGATCTCACCGCGCTGCTCTATCTCCAAGGCTACGCGCGCGCCGACTTCATCGAGCCGTAGCGGCCGATCAGCAGCGCGCCCATCGCCCCGAAATAGATCAGCGCCGCGACTGCGAACACCGCGCCCGCTCCCGAAAATTCGCGGATCAATCCAAACGCCGCCGGCGCAAACGCATACGTCGCCTGGCCGATCGCAACCACCAGCGCGATGACGCGCGGCACATCGTCCTTGACGAACTCGACTTGCGCGATGAGCGGCGGCATCGACGTGACATTGCCGATGCCGACGCCGAACAGCAACACGCCAAGAAGCAGCAGCGGAATGTTCTCGCCGCCCGCGGCGATCAGCATCAGCGTGCCGGCGATCTGCACCGCGTAGCTCATGCAGGCGACGAGCCGCCGGTCGGCGCCGGCCGGCATCAGCCACACGACCAGCATGCGTCCGCCCATGCCGGCTCCGGTGCCGATACCCATCACCAGTCCCGCCCATCCGGTGCCGAGCGCCGGCACCAGCAGCGAGTAGAGGTGCGTGATCAATCCGATCTGCGCAAACAGCGAGAGCGACGAACCCGTCGCAAGCGTGACAAAGGCGAAATCGCGCCACAGCGCAGGTCCGGGCAGCGGCCGCGCGTGCGGCGACGTGACCTTGACCGTCGCGCCGACCGCATCGCCATCGGGTTCGAGGCCCATCTCCCCCGGCGTGCGCGCGAAATAGCGGCTGGCCAGGATCGCCACCGTCACGATGGTCGTTGCGCCGATGATGGCCGCCGCCAGCGAAAAGCCCATGAGCGCAATCGCGGCCACCCAGAGCGGCGAGAAGATGAGCCCGGCAAAGCTCGCGCCGTTGTAGGCCGTGCCGAGCGCGGCGGGCCGCGCGCGCACGAACCAGGGCGCGACCACGGCGTTCACCGGGACGGCGCCCATCGCGGCCCAGCCGGCGCCACTCACCACGGTTGCGGCAAAGAGCTGCCAGGGCGCGGACGCGATCGCCCATCCGGCGACGCCGGCCGATAGCAACATCGCCGCCGCGGTGGTCACCACGGGCAATCCGAAGCGCCGGTAGAGCGCCGGCACATTGGCGACGACGATGGCGCCCGCAAGATAGTGGACCGTGACGGCAGTCGACACGACACCGAGCGAAAAGCCGCGCGCCTCGCGCACCGCATGCAGGTAGACCGGCGGGCCGTA
>Ga0310810_10011042_pt1 | contig 10549 bp, 9 predicted proteins | sample NCmetagenome_FD_207641 | JGI IMG/M metagenome (GOLD analysis project Ga0310810, IMG submission 207641) | Soil microbial communities from experimental microcosm in Duke University, North Carolina, United States - NC | ecosystem: Engineered > Artificial ecosystem > Soil microcosm > Unclassified ... | reverse complement strand
GGGCATCGTCGCGGTGTTCGTATTTTTGCTTCTCCATCTTTCGCCCGGCGATCCGGCCGCGATCATCGCGGGCGACAATGCGACCAGCGAGCAGATCGATGCGATCCGCAAGCAGCTCGGCCTCGACGATGCGCTCATCGTCCAGTTCTACCGCTGGCTCGTCGCGGTGCTGCAGGGCGATCTCGGCATCTCGATCTTCTCCAACGAGCCGGTCGCCAAGCTGATCGGCCAGCGCATCGAGCCGACGCTCTCGCTTGCGCTGACGACCACCACGGTCGCGGTGACGCTTGCCGTCTCGTTCGGCGTGCTCGCGGCCTGGAAAGTCGGCAGCTGGATCGACCGCTCGCTGATGGTCGTCTCGGTGCTCGGTTTTTCGGTGCCGGTGTTCGTCGTCGGCTACATGTTGATCTACGTGTTCTCGATCAGCCTGCATTGGCTGCCGGTACAGGGCTATTCGCCGATCGATCAGGGTTTCGGCCCTTGGATCGAGCGGCTGATCCTGCCCTCGATTGCGCTCGGACTCGCCTATGTGGCGCTGATTGCGCGCATCACCCGCACCTCGATGCTCGAGGTGCTGGCCGAGGACTATATCCGCACCGCGAACGCCAAGGGCGTCGCGACCCGCTCGGTCCTGCTCAAGCATGCGCTGAAGAATGCCGGCGTGCCGATCGTGACCGTGATCGGCATTGGCGTCGCCCTGCTGATCGGCGGCGTGGTCATCACCGAGACCGTGTTCAACATTCCGGGCGTCGGGCGGCTCGTCGTCGATGCCATCTCCAAACGCGACTATCCGATCATTCAGGGCGTGATTCTGATCTTCTCCGGCGTGTACGTGCTGGTGAACCTGCTGGTTGACCTCAGTTACACGCTGCTCGATCCGAGGATACGCTATTGAGCGTCATCGCCGCAGAGCCCGCACTGATCGCACGCAAGCCGCGCGGTGCTCAATTGCGCCGCTTTGCGCGCCGCAACCCGACCATCGTGGCCGGCGGCATCATCCTTGGCATCATCGCGCTGCTCGCGATTTTCGCGCCGCTGTTCGCCGGCGACGCGGTCACCATGCAGCCCGCGCTGCGGCTGCGACCGCCTTCGGAGACAAACTGGTTCGGGACGGATCACCTCGGCCGCGACGTGTTCGCTCGCACCGTCTATGGCGCGCGCATTTCGCTCTATGTCGGCATCGCGGTCGCCGCGATGTCGATCCTGGGCGGTCTCGTCATCGGCCTGTTGTCCGGCTATTTCCGCCGCGTCGACGCGGTGGTGATGCGGCTGATGGACGGGCTGATGGCGATCCCCGCCATCCTGCTCGCGATCGCGCTGGTTGCGCTCACGCGCGCGAGCGTCGGCACCGTCATCATTGCGATCACCATTCCGGAAATTCCGCGGGTGGTGCGCCTGGTGCGCGCGGTCGTGCTGAGCGTGCGCGAAGCGCCTTATGTCGAGGCCGCGATCGCGGGCGGCACGCCGACCTGGAAAATCCTGATCCGTCACATCCTGCCTAATACGATCGCGCCGCTGATCGTGCAGGCGACGTATATCTGCGCTTCCGCGATCCTGATCGAGGCGGCGCTGTCATTCCTCGGTGCGGGAACGCCGCCTGAAATCCCGACCTGGGGCAACATGATCGCGCAGAGCCGGCTGTTCCTGTCGCGCGCGCCGTGGACGATCTTCTGTCCGGGCATCGCGCTGGCGCTGGTCGTGCTCGCCGTGAACTTATTGGGCGATGGGCTGCGCGACCGGCTCGACCCGCGCCTTGCGAGGCGGATGTGAGCTCTCTTCTCTCGGTCCGCGATCTCAAAACGCATTTCTTCACCGTCGATGGCGTCACGCGCGCGGTGGACGGCGTGTCGTTCGATGTGTTTCCAGGCGAGACACTCGGCATCGTCGGCGAGTCCGGCTGCGGCAAGAGCGTGACCGCGCTGTCGATTATGCGGCTGTTGCCGCCGCGCCTCGCGCGCACGGTCAATGGTAGCGTCACTTTCGAGAATCGCGATCTCGTGCAGCTCGATGAATCCGAGATGCGCAAGCTGCGCGGCAATCGCCTCGCCATGATCTTTCAGGAGCCGATGACCAGCCTCAATCCGGTGCTCACCGTCGGCCATCAGATCGCCGAGTCGGTGCGCATCCATACCGGCGCGAGTGGTCCCCAAGCGAACGCGCGCGCTATCGAGATGCTGCGGCTCGTGAAAATCCCGGACGCGGAGCGGCGGCTCAACGATTACCCGCACCAGTTCTCCGGCGGCATGCGCCAGCGCGTGATGATCGCCACCGCGCTCGCGTGCAATCCGACGCTGCTGATCGCCGACGAGCCGACCACCGCACTCGACGTGACGATCCAGGCGCAGATCCTCGATCTAATGCTGGAGCTGAAAGCCCGCACCGGCGCCGCCGTGATCCTGATCACGCATAATCTCGGCATCGTGGCCGAGACCTGCGCGCGCGTGATCGTGATGTATGCGGGCCGCAAGATCGAGGAAGCCGCCACCACCGAGCTGTTCGATCGCCCGGCCCACCCCTACACGCGCGGCTTGATGGCGTCGATCCCGCGCCTGCGCGCAAAGAATCGCAAGCGCCGCCTCGCCGAAATTCCCGGTATCGTGCCGTCGTTGCGCGAGCCGATCGAAGGCTGCGCCTTCGCGCCCCGCTGCGCTTATGCCATCGCACGCTGCCGCATCGAGACGCCGGAGTTGCGGCCGATCGGCACCGGGCATGTCGTCGCCTGTCACGAGGCCGAGCGCGTGCTCGGCGAAACGCCGGTCGCCGCATGAGCCCGGTCATCGAAGTCGCGAACCTGAAGAAGCATTTTCCGCTGCAGCGCGGGTTGCTTGGCCGCTCGGCCGCATGGATCAAGGCGGTCGACGGCGTCAGCTTCGCGATCGAACCCGGCGAGACGTTGTGCTTGGTCGGCGAGTCCGGCTGCGGCAAGTCCACCGTCGGCAAGCTGCTGCTGCGGCTCCTGGAGCCGACGGAAGGCACAATCCGCCTCGATGGCGAGGAGATCACGCATCTCGGGGCCGGCGAGATGCGCCCGCATCGCAAGCGCATGCAGATGGTGTTCCAGGACCCGTACGCCTCGCTCAATCCGCGCCTCGCGGCCGGGCGCATCGTCAGCGAACCCTTGGAGAACTACTCGGACATTTCCGCCAAGGAGCGCGAAACGCGCGTCGCGGAGCTGTTCGAGAAGGTCGGCCTGCGCACCGACGCCATGAAGCGCTTTCCGTTCGAGTTTTCCGGCGGTCAGCGCCAGCGCCTCGGTATCGCGCGTGCGCTCGCGCTCAATCCGGCCGTGATCATCGCGGACGAGCCGGTGTCAGCGCTCGACGTCTCGGTGCAGGCGCAGGTGCTCAACCTGATGATGGACCTGCAGGAGGAGCTCGGCCTCGCCTACCTGTTCGTGTCGCATGACCTCGGCGTAGTCGAGCATATCGGGCATCGCGTCGCCGTGATGTATCTGGGCCGCATCGTCGAAATCGCCGACAAGGAAGCGCTGTTCGCGAACCCGCTCCATCCTTACACGCAGGCGCTGATGGCCGCCGCGCCGATGCCCGATCCTCACGCAAAACGCGAACGCATCGTGTTGCAGGGCGACGTGCCCTCGCCGATCAACCCGCCGCCGGGCTGCACGTTCCACACGCGCTGTCCGCTCGCCTTCGACCGCTGCAAGATCGAGACGCCTTTGCTCAAGCCGGCCGCGGATGGCCGGCGCGTGGCGTGTCATCTGGTGGATTAATCCACCACCCGCATCACGGCTTCGATCTCGACCGGAATGCCGACCGGCAGCGAGCCCATACCGACCGCCGAGCGCGCATGGCGCCCACGATCGCCGAGCACGTTGACGAACAGGTCGGAGCAGCCGTTGATCACCTTGGGCTGATCGCCGAAGCCTGGCACCGCATTGACCATCCCGAGCACCTTGAGCACCTCGACTTTCTCGAGGCTGCCGCCGGCAGCCGCTTTCGCGGCGGCGAGCAGATTGAGGCCAACGAGCTGCGCATACTGGTACGCCTGCTCGACCGTCACATCCTTGCCCACCGTGCCGGTGATGTGCTTGCCGTCCTTGTCGCGCGGTCCCTGTCCAGACAGATAGATCGTGTTGCCGTCGCGCTTCCAGGGCACGTAATTCGCGACCGGCGTCGGAATGTTCGGCAGCGTCAGTCCGAGTTTCTTCAGATTGTCTTCGGCGCTCATGCGGCCTTCTCCAGCTTCTTGAATTTGGTCGCATCGTTCGGGTGCCACCATTTGCCCTTGAGCACAACGCCCTCCGACAAGATACGCTTGTCGCCGGTCATGTGCTCGCCCACCACATCGACATAATCGAACTGCCCGTCCTTGATCGTGAGGATGGTGGCATCGCCGGCGCTGCCCGGCCTGAACGTGCCAAGCTCCGGTCGCTGCAGCGCCATCGCGGCGTTGACCGTACTCGCCGCGATCACCTCATTGAGCGGCATGCCCATGCAGAGGAACTTCGACAGCGTGGTCACCTGATCGAACGCCGGCCCTTCGATGCACAGCGTATGCACATCGGATGAGATGGTGTCGGGATAGAAGCCGTTCGCCAGCATGTTGCGCGCGGTCTTGAACGCGAACGAGCCCTTGCCGTGACCGATGTCGAACTTCACACCCCGCGCGCGCGCATCGCGCACCACGTCTTTCACCCGGCCCTGATGATCGTAGGGCGCATTCGGAAACGGGCGGAAGGCGTGGGTGAGAACATCGCCCGGCCGCAGCATCTGCACCACCTCTTCGTAAGATGGCGGCGGGAAGTCGATGTGACACATCAGCGGCATGCCGAGCTCGTTCGCAGCCTGCAACGCGATCGAGAGCGGCGCCGCACCGTGGATACCCGACGAGCCGCGGCCGACACGCACCTTAATGCCGACGATCACGTCACGGTTCTTGTCGGCAACCTCGACCGCCTCGATCGGCGCCATCAGCCGCATCTCCTCGCTCTCGCCGACCATCACGGTCTTTGAGAACGCGTAGATGCCGGCGAACGAGATATGCAGGTAGGCGAGGATGCGTACCGCCGACGGCTCGATCACGTGCTTGCGGAAGCCCGCGAAATTTCCAGGCCCGGCGCTGCCGGTGTCGATCGCGGTGGTGACGCCGGAGGTGCGGCAGAAATCCTCCGCGTCGATGCCGAGCGAGGTGCCGCCCCAGTACACATGCGTATGCAGATCGATCAGGCCGGGCGTGACGATGTAACCCTTCACGTCGCGCACTTCCGTGCCAGCGAGGTTGTCGCCGACCTTCGCGACCTTGCCGCCCGCGAAGGCAACGTCGGTCACGCGGTCGATGGTCTGCGACGGGTCGATGACGCGCCCGCCGCGCAACACAAGATCGAAAGCCATTCGGTGTCCTCGCTGATTGCTAGTCGGGAAGGATCGCGCCCTTGCGCTCGATCAGCATGCGGTACTGGTCGGGCTCGCGGTGCTGCGCGAAGTTGAAGATGTGCGATTTGTACGAGGCGCCGAGATCGAGGTCGCAGCGCGCGACGATCAGCTCGTCGTCTTGCGTCAAGGCTTGCGCCACGATTTCGCCGGTCGGCGCCACGATCGAGGAGCCGCCGATCATCTCGCAGCCCTCTTCTATGCCGCACTTGGCGACGCCGACCACCCAGGTGCCGTTCTGGTAGGCGCCGGCTTGCATGGAGAGTTGGTTGTGGAAGTTCGACAGGCGGTCGTGCTCGGGCGCGGGCGGATTGTGGCGCGGCGTGTTGTAGCCGAGCAGGACCATCTCGACCCCCTGCAGGCCCATGACCCGGTAGGTCTCGGGCCAGCGACGGTCGTTGCAAATGCACATTCCCATCAGGCCGCCGAATGCACGTTTCACCGGCCAGCTCAGATTGCCAACCTCGAAATAACGCTTCTCCAGGTGCTGGAACGCGCGCCATGGCTCGTGTTCGCGATGACCGGGCAGATGGATCTTGCGATACTTGAGAACGATCGCACCGGCTTTGTCGACCAGGATCGAGGTGTTAAAGCGGCGCGTTCGGCCGTCCTCCTCGGTCAGCTCCGCGAAGCCGAGGCAGACGCCAATTTCGAGGCGCCTTGCTTCTTCAAACAACGGTGCAGTCTCATTCGACGGCACGGCACGCTCGAAGAACGCGTCGATCTCGTCTTGGTCCGTCATCCACCAGCGCGGAAAGAACGTGGTGAGCGCAAGCTCCGGGAAGACCACGAGATCGCAGCCATGACTGGCGGCTTGGCGCAGCAGCGCGAGCATGCGGATCACCACGCTGGCGCGCGTATCGGCGCGCTGAATCGGCCCGAGTTGGGCCGCGCCCACGGTGAGGATGCGTCTCATGCCATCAGCGCGCGCAGTGGGCGATCAGGCGGTCGAGGAAGGCGCCGCATTTCGCAAGCTCGCTCACCGCGATGAACTCGTCGGCCTTGTGGGCCTGATCGATGTTGCCCGGCCCGCACACAATGGTCGGAATGCCGGCCTCTGAGAACAGCCCGCCTTCGGTGCCGTAGGCAACCTTGCTGTGGTTGTTGCGGCCGGAGAGCCGTTTCGCCAGCAGCGTCACGTCGGCATCGACGGCGGTATCGAGCCCGGCGAACTCGGACCGGTCCTCGAAATCGAAGCCAGCCTCCGGCGCAACCTTCTTCATCTCCGGCTCGAGCACGGTCTTGGCGTAATCGATCACTTCCTTGGCGAATACATCGGACTTGTCCGCCGCAATGACCCGAAACTCGAACTCGAACGTCGCGATGTCCGGCACGATGTTGAGCGCGGTACCTCCGTGCAGATAGCCGGTGTGCGCGGTCGAGTACGGCACATCATAAAGATCGTCGCGCGCGCCGCTTTTGGCCTGACGGTCCGCGATATCCCGGATTTTCGAAATGACCCGCGCCGCGTATTCCACCGCGTTGACGCCGAGCGGAGCGAGCGACGAATGACAGGTCCGCCCGTGCACGGTGACCTTGAAGGCGCGCTTCGCCTTGTGACCGATCACCACATCCATTTCGGTCGGCTCACCGACGAAGCAGGCGATCGGCATCGCCGGGCGCTGCGGCAGTTTGGCGATCATCCCGCGCACCCCGATGCAGCCGACCTCTTCGTCATACGAGAAGGCGAGATGCAGCGGCTTCTTCAGGTTTCCGCCCAACATGTCCGGCACCGCGGCGAGGCAACACGCCACATAACCCTTCATGTCGGTCGAGCCGCGGCCGTAAAGCTTGCCGCCGCGCTCGGTCAGCTTAAATGGAGAGTCAGTCCAGTTCTGGTCGTCGACCGGTACCACGTCGGTGTGGCCGGAGAGGATATAGCCGCGCTGGTCGGCCGGGCCGACTGTCGCCCACAGGTTCGATTTCTTGCCGGTGTCGTCGTAGACGCGCTCGTGCTTCACGCCGAGCTTGTCGAGGTACTGCTCGACCCACGCAATCAATTCGAGATTCGAGTTGCGGCTCACCGTGTCGAAGCCAACCAGCGCTTCGAGAATTTCCTTTGATTTTTCGACGTTCATGCAGGCCTCGTTTCAAGCCCATTGTGCATTGTGGGCGGCGAGGATCAAGGTGAACGCCTCATCACGGAGTAGGCTTCGTCGCTTCCGGGAGGGCAGGCGCTGGAATCGAAGGGCTCGGGATCGTGGGCGAAGCTGTGGTGGGCGTGGTTGGCATTGGTAGAATTGGAACAACCCTGGGCGGCCCTCGGAAAAAAACCGAATGCTGGGCGACGTAATTTTTTACGATTTCCTTGATCGGTCCAGCGGATAGCGCCTCAACGTAGTCGTCCACGCTCTTCACGCGTTCCTGAACCTGTTCGCGTGCACCGATTGCGTGCTCCGCCGTCGCCCAAGCCAGTTCGGTCTGAACATGTGTCATCGGATCGAAGTTTTTGTATTTCGTCTTCAGCTCGAGGGCCTGCCTGTAGAGAACGCGGCCCTCCTCTGATTTTCCCATGGTAAATAACAAGTTCGCATGAGTGCGCAATGCGTTCGCTTCTTCGATCCAGCTCGTCGCTATCTCCGCGCCTCTGCTCAACAGGACCTGCGCCGTTTCGTTGTCGATCGACGCCAGCGCCCGACCGACCGAAGTGTACTCCACCGTAGAGACCTGCTCTTTAGGCAACCGCCTGATGATTTCGGCCGCTTGTCGCGCCAGAAGCGAATTTTCCTGGGCAATAAGCCCCGACAGGAGAGCGACCGTGGCCGGCGTCGAAAAGTACTTGTGCTTGAACTCGACGTCGTCCTTCGGGATTGAGGACAGCCGCTGCAACAAATTTCGCAGCTCGGCACGCAGCGCGTGGATGTCCTGCTGTTTCGTCCGCTCGTATGAGACATAGGTCGTGCCGAACGAAAACAGCAGAGCCGTGATCGAAACGATCACCGGAATGTTCTTGTAAAGAGGGGCTGTGGGAGCCTTCGTCGTACCCTTCAGAGACTCGACTTCACGCTCGAGAAAACTGACTTGGTCTGCGAGATCCCCGACAGTGACGGTGCTTTTCTTCATCAGATTCCTCCGCGGGAAAATCAATCGTCGCGCACGGCCATTGCCTCGATCGCGCTATGATAGTACCTGGGCGGACAGTCGCAAACCGATGTGTCCCGTTTCTTTGGCAGACCAGCGGGCACGGGGCGGTCGCGCTTCCCGTGTTGACTCCGCCGCGGTTCACAGCCGACTCTGCCGAGCAACATGCCCGACATCAAATCCCTCACCGCCGCCGAACTCCTGCGCTGCTATCGCAAGCGCGAGCTCTCGCCGGTTGAGGTCGCGCGCGACCAGCTCGACCGTATCGATAGTGTCCAGCCCGCGCTGAATGCCTTCATCATCATCGACCGCGAGGGCGCGCTGAAAACCGCGAAAGAGTCCGAGGCGCGCTGGCAGAAGGGCGAGCCCATCGGGCTGATCGACGGTCTGGGCGCGACCGTGAAGGACAATGTGTGGCTCAACGGCTTTCCCTCGCGCCGCGGGTCGCTCACCGTCCCCGACACGCCAATGGAAGAGGATGCGCCCGCGGTCGCGCGGCTGCGCGAACAAGGCGCTGTCATCCTCGGCAAGACCACCCTCCCCGAATTCGGCTGGATCGGCGCGTGCCATTCGCCGCTCACCGGCATCACGCGCAATCCCTGGAAGCTCGACCGCACGCCCGGCGGCTCCTCCGGCGGCGCCGCCTGCGCGGCACTGCTCAATCTCGGCCACCTGCACATCGGCACCGACGGCGCCGGCTCGATCCGCATTCCCTCCGCCTTCACCGGCGTGTTCGGCATCAAACCAAGCTTCGGGCGCGTGCCGGCCTATCCCGCCTCGCCGTTCAGCATCCTGGCGCATATCGGGCCGCTGACGCGCAGCGTCGCCGACGCGGCGCTGATGCTCTCCGTCATCGGCGGCCCTGACGAGCGTGACATGACGGCGTGGAACACGCCCACGCCTGACTATCGCGTCGGTCTCGACGATGGCGTGCGCGGCTTGCGCATCGCGTGGAGCCCGCGGCTCGGTTACGTGAAGAAGCTGCATCCCGAGGTCGAGGCCGCCGCCGCAAAGGCCGCGCAGGTCTTTGGCGAGCTCGGCGCGATTGTCGAGGAGGCCGATCCGGGCTTCGCCGACCCATTCGAGATGATCATGACCTTGTGGGGCGCCGTGTCCGCGACTGTGGTGGCGGGCGCGCCGGAGAAGGATCGCGCCCGCATGGATCCGGGCTTTCTGGCGATCGCGGAACTCGGCAAGAAATACTCGCTCGCTGACTATCTGGCGGCCTACACGGCACGCGCGGACTATGCGAACGCCATGGTGCGCTTCCACGAGAAATACGATCTGCTGCTCACCCCGCAGATGCCGACGCCTGCGATCGAAGCCGGGCGCGTCACGCCCGCGGACGGCTCATACGGCGACAACTGGCTCAACTGGTCGCCCTATACCTATCCGTTCAACCTGACCCAGCAGCCGGCCGCTTCCGCGCCGTGCGGGTTTTCCTCCGAGGGCCTGCCGATCGGCCTGCAGATCGTCGGGCCGCCGCGTCGCGATCACCTGGTGCTGCGCGCCGCGCGCGCCTTCGAAAGCGCGCGGCCGTTTGCCTTCATCGACAGCCCGCGACAAAATTGACCCATGCCAAACTGGCATAGCTAACGGCTCGCGCGATGGGCTAGTCTTGCGCCCAAGCCGGGGGCGGCGAATACATTGCTGGCGACGTTCCTCCGGTTACCGAAACGGCGGCCCTTGATGAATGGCCGCTCTACACGCGTGAGGGACGCACATGGCCAAACTCAACATCAACGGCAAAGTGCGCGACGTGCAGGCCGAGCCTGACACGCCGCTGCTCTGGGTGATCCGCGAGATCGTCGGGCTGACCGGCACGAAGTACGGCTGTGGCGTCGCGCAGTGCGGCGCCTGCTCGGTGCACATCAACGGCGAAGTGCAGCGCTCCTGTTCGGTGCCGTTCTCGGCCGTGAAGGCGAGCGACAAGATCGTCACCATCGAGGGACTCTCGGCGAATTCCTCGCATCCGGTACAGAAGGCCTGGGCGTCCGTCGACGTGCCGCAATGCGGCTACTGCCAGTCCGGCCAGATCATGGCCGCCGCTGCGCTCCTGAAGAAGAAACCGAAGCCGA
>Ga0310810_10011041_pt1 | contig 10549 bp, 11 predicted proteins | sample NCmetagenome_FD_207641 | JGI IMG/M metagenome (GOLD analysis project Ga0310810, IMG submission 207641) | Soil microbial communities from experimental microcosm in Duke University, North Carolina, United States - NC | ecosystem: Engineered > Artificial ecosystem > Soil microcosm > Unclassified ... | reverse complement strand
TGCAGGTAGCGGACGTCGCTGGCGGCATATTCGCGCTGGGCGTCATTGATCTCCGCAGCGCCCCAGTCGCTGGTCTGCTGCTGCTTCGAAAGATCGGTCCCGATCAATTCCTTGACGAGTTCCTTGAGGCCGTGCCGGTCGGTGTAGGTCCGCACCAGCCGCGAGGCGGTCCTTGTGCAATAGAGCGGCGCGGCCATGATTCCGAGATAGGCGCGAATGATCGCCACGTCGAACCGAGCGAAGTGATAGAGTTTGAGCCGGTCGGGATCCGCCAGCAGCGCCTTCAGGTTTGGCGCGGCGAAATCGCTGTCGGGAGCGAACCGCACCAGATGCTCGTCGCCGGATCCGTCGGATAGCTGCACCAGGCATAGCCGGTCGCGGCCCGGCACGAGTCCCATCGCCTCGGTATCCACCGCAATTGCCGCCTCCGCATTGAACAGATTGGCCGACGGCAAGTCTTCTTCATGAAAATGGATCGCCATGACAGTCCCGGTCGCTGTTTACCGGCACCGCCTGAACCGGCAGTGACGGCATGTATTTCCTACCCCTCTAGTCGCATCGGGGTGGCGCTTGCCAGCCTTAACCATGGAGTCTCTAGGATATGCGCCATTTTTCCTGTAGGGACTGTGGCGTACGTGTAGATGATTCTGCGCGTTCTGCCGGTTGCGCCACAGGCCCAGCGCGTTGGTTATTGATTTTGAGGGGCACAAGAGAGTTTGAATTTTTATGGGTTTCGATCGAGGGCGTAAGGGTGACCGCGGTGGACGCGGCCGTGACAAGCGCGACAGTTTCGGTGGTGGCGAGGAATTCGGAGGATTCGACCGCGGTCCTAGCGACCGTGGCGGCTTCGGCGGTGGCTTTGGCGACCGCGGCGGCGGCGGCGGCGGGTATCGCGCCGGCGGCGGCGGAGGCTTCGGCGGCGGCGGCGGCGGTGGATATCGCGGCGGCGGCGGTGGCGGCTTCGGCGGCGGCGGCGGCGGCGGCGGCGGTTTCCGCGGCGGCGCGGGTGGCGGTATGCCTCCCCAGGTCGTTGGCGAAGGCAAGGGCGTCGTCAAATTCTTCAACCCGCAGAAGGGCTTTGGCTTTATTGTTCGCGACGATGGCGGCGAAGATGTGTTCGTTCACATTTCCGCGGTCGAGCAGGCCGGTCTGACCGACCTTGCCGACGGCCAGCCGCTGGACTTCACGCTGGTCGATCGCGGTGGCCGAATTTCGGCGACCAACCTCAAGATTGAGGGTGAGCCGATGGAAGTCGTTCGCTCGGCCGCTCCGCGCGAAGGCGGCGCCGGCGGCGGTTTCGGCGGCGGCCCTCAGCGGCAGCTAACCGGCGAAAAGGCCCAGGGCACCGTCAAGTTCTTCAACTCGATGAAGGGCTTCGGCTTTATCAGCCGTGATGACGGGCAGCCTGACGCATTCGTACACATTTCGGCGGTCGAGCGCGCCGGCCTGCCGACGATCAACGAAGGCGACCGGTTCGAGTTCGACATCGAAGTCGACCGGCGCGGCAAATATGCAGCGGTGAACCTGCAGCCGCTCGCCTAACCGCCTAACTGAGCGGGGACAGATGGGCCCGCCCGGAGCAATCCGGGCGGGCTTTTCAGTGGTTGGCCGTCACTGCATCGGGATCGGCTTGCCCATCACCATCACATAGCCGACGTGGGTTACGGCAGCGGGATCGGCCAGCGGATCGCCGTCGACCGCGATTAGGTCGGCGGACTTGCCGGGTTCGAGCGTGCCGGTTTCATTCTTCAGGTCGAGCAGGTCCGCGCCGCCCTTGGTCGCAGCAATGAGGGCGTCGCGCGGGGTCATGCCGCCCTTGCTAACCATCAGTCCGAGCTCGCGATTGGCAAGATTGTGCGGTGCGACCGCACTATCCGTCCCAAGCGCGATCTTGACCCCGGTGCGATAGGCGAGATTGAGGCCCTTGCCCCAGACATCGAACGTCATCTTCGCTTTCGCCTCGGATTCCGGCGCGAGTTTGCCGGTGCCGATCAGGCCCTGCACGCCGCTAAAGGCCATCAAGGTGGCGGAGTAATAGGTTCCCCGCGCCTTCATCGCATTGGCGCCGGCCTGGTCGATAAACGTACCATGTTCGATCGAATCGACGCCGGCCAACGTCGCGCCGAGAATGCCGCGCGCACCATGGGCGTGAGCGGCAACCTTCAGCCCCAATGAGTGGGCCATGTCGCAAATGGCCTTCATCTCGGCATCGGTGAAATGCTGCTCCAGTCCGCTTGCGCCGGGATCCAGGACGCCGCCCGTTGCCATGATCTTGATGACGTCGACACCCGCCGCGGCGAGCTGGCGAACCACCTTCTGGCATTCCTCCGCGCCGGTGCAGACCGATGGATTGAGGTGCGCCTCATTCACCGCCTCCGCCATTTCCGGCGGCAGGCCTGTCGCCTCGTCAGCGTGACCTCCGATGATCGAAAGCGGCGCGCCGGATACCTTGATGCGCGGGCCCGGAAACCGGCCTTCCCCAACCGCATCGCGCATCGCAATCACCGCGCTCGTTTCGCCACCCAGATCGCGCACCGTAGTGAATCCGGCGCGCGCCATATCGAGCGCATGCGTCAGGCCGAGCGTGGTCGAATAGGCATTCGAGTATTTCTTGGTGAAGCCGATGTACCAGGGCTCGCCGCTGTTTTGGGTAAGATGGACATGGACATCGATCAGGCCGGGCAGGACGGTACGGCCGCGCTGGTCGACGACGATGGCACCCGCGGGCGTGGTGAATCCGTCCTCGATCCGCGCGATGCGCCCGTTTGCGACGACGACAGTCGACGGCCCGCGTTCGGGGCTTGCGGCGTCGACAATCAGCCGGCCGGCCTGGACGGCATAAGTTTCGGCATTGGCTGATGCGCCAGCCAGCAAGGCGGCGATGAATGCGGCCGAACGAAACATGGATTTCCTCCCCGAAAGTTGCCGCAACCTAACTGGTCGGAGTCAGGTGGCAAGTGCCAGCAGCGTAGCAATATGGTCGGCCTCGTTTGCTGGTTTGTCGGTGCGGATCCGGCTTATCCGCGGGAAGCGCATGGCGAGACCCGATTTGTGCCGCGTCGAGCGGTGAATGGAATCGAACGCCACTTCCAAGACCAGGCTCCTGTCGACCTCGCGGACTGGTCCGAACCGGTTGACGGTGTGATTGCGGACGTGGCGATCGAGCCATTTCAACTCGTCGTCGGTAAAGCCGAAATAGGCCTTTCCGACCGGCAGCAGCTCGCCGCCATCGGTCCAGCAGCCGAAGGTGAAGTCGCTATAGTAGCTGGACCGCTTGCCCGAGCCTCGCTGGGCATACATCAACACGCAGTCGGCCGTGAGCGGGTCGCGCTTCCACTTGTACCACAGGCCGGTCTTGCGTCCCGCGACATAGGGCGAGTCGCGGCGTTTCAGCATCATGCCCTCGACACCTTCGCTCCGTACGCCGAGCCGCATTTCCTCCAGCGCCTCGAAGCTGCCGGCCTCTATCAGCATCGACAAGTCGAAGCGTAACTGGTCGAGCCTGCCGGCCAGGGATTCGAGCCGCGCGCGCCGGTCGGCCCATGGCAGCGGCCGCAGATCCTCATCGCCGTCGAACAATATGTCGTACAGCCGGACGAATGCAGGATATTGGCCCTGCATCTTGACGCTGACATTCTTTCTCCCCAGCCGCTGCTGAAGTGCGTTAAAGCTGGCTGCGGCGCCGCCATGGGCGTCCGCGCCTTGCGCTTCGCCCCGCACCAGCAGTTCACCGTCAAGCACCGCGGGCAACGCGAAAGCGGACGCGACGTCTGGGAAGCTCGCACTGATGTCGTCGCCCGTACGGCTGTAAAGCCGGGTCTGTCCGCCGGCATGAACCAGCTGGACGCGGATTCCGTCCCACTTCCACTCGGCGACAAAGTCATCGAGGCTGACCCGCGCCTCTTCCAGCGGATGAGCGAGCATGAACGGCCGAAACACAGGAATGTCGCGCGACGTCGGCTGCGGCGCCCTGCCCTCGCCCCAGTCGAAGAGTTCGCGATAGGGCGGCTTTAGTCCGTGCCACACCTCTTCGACCTGCTCGACCTCGAGCCCGAACGCGTCTGCCAGTGCCTGCTTTGCGAGGCGCGCGGAAATGCCGACGCGCAGCGCGCCGGTGGCGAGCTTTAGCAGCGCGAACCGGCCCGACACGTCGAGATGATCCAGCATGTTCGCCAGAATGGCAGGCGCGTCGGCACGGCTGGCCAGGCGCAGCCGGTCAACCGCGTCCGAAATACGGATCGTGCCGTCGTCGAGTGCACAATCCTCACCGTCCGGCGCCGGCCACAACAGTGAAACCGTTTCGGCCATGTCGCCGACATAGTCGCGGCTCATATAGAGCAGGACGTGATCGACCCGTGCTTCCGCCAGCTGCCGGACCTGCGATGGCTTGACCGCGGGTATGTCGAGGGTTCCGGTCAGTGCGGCCAGCGCTATGCCGCGATCGGGATCGGGCGTTTCCTTAAGATAGTCGCCGATCAGCTTGAGCTTGGAATTGCGCGACCTGGTATAGACGAGGTCATCGAGTAGCTGGGAAAAGGCGCGCATCGCGCCCTAGAATGCTCGAAACCGGGTGCTGGTGCCTAGTGCAACCGGATGGCAAGCGCAGCGAGGATCGATTCGCGGTCGTGAAGTCCGCCGTCGCTGAACATCGCTTCCCCCATATGTTCAAGGCAGGCGCGGGTCGCGGCGACATGGCCGGGCATCAGCGCATGATGCGCGCCATAGTCGGCCAGTCCCTCCATCGCCGCCATGCCATGCTCGGCGGCAAGGGTGCGAATTGCTTCCATCTTGGCGCAAATGTCGACTGGCTTGAGCCGCGCGACACGGTCCTCAATCTCGGCAATGCGCTCGCCGAGCCGCAAGCGGACGATGTTGAGCGAATCGAGGGCATCCATCAGTGATTCTCCGTTCACCGGGCAAGGCTCGCTGAAAATGGTTAACGGGGAGTCAAAGGGGACCAGGGCCTTTCACTTGACAGAATCGGCCCCAATCGCCATTGGGGCGCGGTTCGGGCGGTGCCTTACGGCCCGCCTTCATTTTTTCTAGCGCTACAGGATTTTCGCGATGGCCAAGCCGGCAACCATCAAGATCAAGCTGGTCAGCACGGCTGACACCGGCTTTTTCTATGTGACCAAGAAGAACCCGCGCAACCAGACCGAGAAGATGTCGTTCCGCAAGTACGACCCGGTCGCGCGCAAGCATGTCGAGTTCAAGGAAGCCAAGATCAAGTGACCCGTTAGGGTTCTCCCGGCGAAGGCCGGGATCCAGATCTGCGGCTCATGCGGGGCTGTTCCGGAGACGGGGCGGCCCCGATGCTTTTCTAGGGTTGGTTGCGCCCTTCGAGACATTTCGTCCCACTTTCTTCTTCTCTCCGCTACGCGCCGTTTGCATTGAACCGCGGGTCTGGGCATTTCCGGCGTCGATGACCTCGACGATTATCGACCGCGTACTGGCGTTCCGCAGGCAGTGGGCTGGCCGACGATTGGATCGCCGCCTCGGAATTGAGACGAACGAAAAGATCGGCCGTCAGGGTCTCACCGGAATGTCGACGGAGCTTCGCGAACACGCCGGCGAATACGCGCCGACCAATCCGGCCCTGTTTAGGCGAATGGTCAGGAAATCGGGCGTCGATCCCAACAGCTTTACGTTCATCGATCTGGGTTGTGGCAAGGGGCGGATCTTGATTGCTGCGGCGGACTATCCGTTCAAGGAAATTATCGGTGTCGAGGCCGACCTCGCATTGTGTCGCGTGGCGAAGCAGAATCTGAGGCGATGGGCGGAGGGTCGCTCGGACGGGCGACTGAAAGTTGTTCATGCCGATGCGCGTAAGTTTGGATGGCCGAAGGGCAACCTGTTCGTCTTCATGTACAGCCCATTCTCCGGCCCGGTCTTTCAACAAGTGGCTGAGCGCCTCGCCGCGGCGGCCGGCCAGCCCGATCGAGCAGTCGTGATCGCTTATTCGGCGGACTGGGAGGCCGGGGCACTCGAGCGAGCGGGCGGTTTCATTCGCGTACGTATGCGGCGGAGGAAATTCTGGGCGGCTTCGACGGTATCATTTTTCTACAATGATTTGGCCAACCGGTTTGTCGCCAACAGGCAGCGAGGGCTCAATTGGACTCGGCGGTGAGCAATCCCTTGCACCCTAGTCGATCGCTTCGGCTACTTGGGCCTGCGGATTAGGGGTGTTTCTACCTTCGACATATTGAATGAAGCGCGCGGTGAGCAGAGCTGCGGGAACAGCCAATGCCGGGCCATGCGTTTTCTGGTGATCGGTTTCACCCTCCGCGGGCCAGTTTTCAATTGCTGCGCGAAGGCGAGGGATATCCAGCATGGACCCGATTCTGTCGTCGTCTTCCAGACGTTTGAGTTCGTCGAGAAACTCTTTGCGCCTCGGGCCTAGCCGAATGCGCCAGTCGGTATCCCAATAGCCGTCGAGCTGGTTCACTCGCTGCTCCTCGGGCATGATTCCCTTGGCCATTTGCCTTGCGAGCCATCGCAGCTCGCCATCGCGCATGAACATTTTTGTCGGAAGACCGAGGCAATATTCAACGAACGGCCGATATGCGGTCGGGTCGCGCAAGGGAATCCCATACATTTGCTCGAACGCTTGATAGACATCCGCCAGCCAGTCTTCGTCATTAAACATGAATTTGCGCAAATGACGGCGGCTCCATGGCTGATGCCGCCCTGGAAATCGTCCCGACTTCTTCAAGCGCGTCCTTGCGCCCGATGAGGCGAGAAAGCTGGCCGAAAATGGCTGCATCAATTCGATCAAGTGCAAGCGCCTGGTCAGCATTGGCCGCAACGAGTGCCAGGCGGAGAGAGGCAGGAATGCCGACAGCGTGCGCACGACAAACCTTTGCGCAATCCCCCCCTGATGGATCGCCGGCCGAGTGAGCGCCAGCCAGAGCTGACGCCACCGTCCCTTGAGAAAATATTCGACGAAGCCGTTCAACCCCTTGTCGCTGAACGTTCGATTGCCGTTGTCCGCCAAAAGAAGCAGATCGCACGATTGTTTTGATGCTTCGGCCAAGATGCCATGAAAGACGTACATGGTACCTTGATAGGGCGCCGCGCAGCCCGCCAGGTGGAACATCTCGCTCTGGCGATAAAGGGGATCATACCCTTCGTTTGAGGTAAAATGGGGCTCCAGTCCCGGATGAAGGGCTGCGAATGCCTCGACCATCGGGCGCTCGTCTCCATTCTTCCAGCGCGGAGCACGATCAAAGCCTGTTTGCGGATGAAAGGTGAAGGTCGGCAACTTTTGGCCCGCAGGCAGACAGGCCAATGCGCGAACGGCCACCTGCGGTGAGTCTAGGCCACTCGAAAGCGTCGCACCGGGTTTGCTAAAACCGGCAAGGCACACCCGGACGCCCTGATCCAGCAGCTCGCCAACTTTGCTGATGACTTCTGCATCGCTTGGAACCGGCTGCTGGGGGATGTTCAAAACATCGTAAGTCTCGGTGATCTCGCGGGGCCTGCCGCGGTGGAGCTCGACGGTGCAGCCTAGCGGAACACGAAAGATGTCATTGAAGCAGCTCGCTTCCCGGTCCGAGAAGTTGAAGAAGCCCAGGTCCGCATAGTTTGAGTCATTCAGTTGTTTCGGAGCGCCTGCGGAAAATAACGCCCGCGGCACCGATGCCACGGCAGAAAGGTGATCATTGTGGTGATAATAAAGCGGCGGCGCTCTGATGGGGCTTCGCGATAGCCGAAGTGATGAGTTCATTGGGTTGACGATCGCCGCACAATAATTGCCGATGATCCGGTTTTCGGCCTCATCCGCCCAGCGCTCGACTGCCAACCCGTAGAGCAGGGACCAGTCTCTGCTCTCCACCTCCAGGGCGGAAGCAATCTCCACTGCATTGTCGAAATAGCCATGAAAAACGGCAATCTGGCCGCTGGGCAGCGTCGCAGGGCGCCATGCCCGGCTCAAAGCTTCAGTTGAACGAAGGGGCCGATAGGCGAAATGGAAGCCGCCAACTTCAGCGCTGCCGGCATGACCGCCGATTCCGGCGCAGAGTGACGATGCGAGGCGCGCCGCGAGGTTTTTCTGATCTTTGTGCTCGCCCGACTTCCACGGGCAGGCAAGCGCCAGCATCTAATGTCAGCTGGTCATGGTGACGGATTGCAACAGCTACGAACGTCCCCGAAGATTTACGACATCGACCCGTTGGCGGAAGCCGGGTTGGTGCCTGCGCGAACGTCCTTCAGCTCGCCAAGGCGCTTGAGCTCCGGTTTGGTCCATTTCTGCTTGGATATTTTCTTGGTCACGCCTTACTCCTCCAAGACTGGTTGGCGGCACGCTTGTTAACACGTCTAAACCGATGTTGTTGAATTTGGATGCATTTGCAACCCGAATTAGCTCATTTGCCGGAAGCAATTGCCTGGTCGTTGGCTTTAGGCGCCGAGGCGCAAGGTATCGATCCACGGACCCGGCAGGTCGCCGAGTATCTTTTGGCCGTCGATTTCCACCCAAGCATGCAGCGCCTCGGCCGATTCGCGAGAATCGGCGGGCCGGACCGCGAAAACGACCGAGTGTTCGATCTTTTTTCGCCGCAACGTCCAGCTAAGCGCCATGGCGCGCGGCAGGCACTTGGTTTTGAACGGTAGCCGCCTTGCGGCCCATTCGACATCGGCCGCTTGGCTCCTGGCCGCGACATGGTCCACCAACTGTTTCCCTTGCGCCGCCAAGCCAAGCCGGCTTCGCCAATGTCGGAAGGGAACCAGACTGACCAGCAGTTGCGCCCAGCACAGACGCATCATTGCCGTCGCGGTGCGAAGCTTCGGTTGCCAGAAACTACTCCTCGGCAAGAAGTCCCGCTTCCTTGAGCTGATACAGAAGGTCGCCGACGTCTTGTGCGATTTGCTCGTCGTCGGCCGCATATTCGGCCTTGAGCGCGGCGACCAGCGCCGCACGGTCCCGCCGGCCATCGATCAGCCGCCAGATCGCCGCAGCCGAATCGACCAGGGACAGCAGCTCGCCGTTGTCGAGCCGCATGATGATGATCTCCTCATCGATGTCGGCTTCGGTGAAATTGCCGGTCAGCTTATGAACAGCGTTCATTGCTGCTCCACTGCCGTGACATGCCGCCGAGCGAGTGCGACTCCGCCGTGGAAACGGGCCCTGTCCCAGGGGCGAACAAAGCGCGCCATGGCAATTTGCCTTGCCAGCCGCGCCCGGTGCGCGAACTGCTCAGCCCGATCGAACTGGCGCGCCACGGCGAACAAATGGGCGGTATAGTGATCGTCCTGGGTTCGAAGGAATCGCTCGCCCCCGGACAAGCGCTCGATCGCCGGCTGCGTGCCCTCCTCGAGGAAAATCAATTCCGCCAGCGGCAGTGGGGTCATGACGTCACCAGCCGGCGCCTCGGCATAAAATTTATCGATGCCGGTCCCGACCGGCTCTTCCGCTCGGGCTCCGGTAAGTTCCAATGCTTCCGGGGTGAGCTTGAGGCGCTTGTGGCCCGGCAGGCAGGTGACAACGTCTGGGTCGCCGAGGTCGAGAACCAGCGTATCGTCGCAGAACATCGGCAGGCCAAGCTGGCCAAGCGCGGCGATCAGGGTCGACTTGCCCGAGCCGCTCGGGCCGGTAAATGCGAACGCCTTGCCGTCGTGGGCAACCGCCGATGCGTGGATCGGAACCAGGCCGTTAATGCAGGCCACTGCCGAATAGACGCTGCCATTGAGCCAGAGCTGCTCTTCCGACGCGTCGGCCGCCGAATCCCGGCAAATGGTGATGCCCTCCCCCTTGCGATAGAAATAGCGGAGCCCGTCAGCCGTGTGGAGCAGATAGCTATCCGCCTCGAGATGGCTGTGGCCAGGTTCCAGACGGCCGCCCAGCCGGTCAAGGTCGACCGGTCCATGGCGGACGCGAGTCTCGCGCTCCATCAGCAACTGGGCAGCGCTCTTCATCGTCCATGGAGATGTCGCCGCAAGCCCGCCGCGTCAATCTGCGATACGAGAATCTGGAGCGGGCGAAGGGATTCGAACCCTCGACCCCAACCTTGGCAAGGTTGTGCTCTACCCCTGAGCTACGCCCGCTCTGGCGCTGAACCGGATGGCCGGCACGCTCCATGCGGGCTGGCCAACGGCTAGGGTGGAGCGGGCGCCTAGCATTGCGATGGAGGCCACGCAACCCCCAAGCGGTCGACTTGCCGCCCTCGCCGCCGAAGCCCATATGCGGGGCCATCGGCGAGGAGAGATATGTGGCAACACTGGGCGTGAACGAGGCCGAACGCGCGGCGATCGAGCGCTTCCAGCGCGAGGTGATCGAGCCGTCGATGACCAGCCTCGTGATTCTCGATTTCTGGGCGGAATGGTGCGGGCCGTGCAAGCAGCTGGGACCGGTGCTCGACAAGGTAGCCGCCGACTATGCCGACAAGGGCGTCATCCTGGTCAAGATCGATGTCGACCAGGACAAGCTGGTTGCCGCTCAGTTCCGCATCCAGTCGATTCCGACCGTCTATGCGCTGTTCCAGGGGCAGCCGGTCGCCGATCTCACCAACTACCGCACCGAGGCGCAGCTGAAGCGAGTCCTCGACCAATTGCT
>Ga0310810_10011040_pt1 | contig 10550 bp, 10 predicted proteins | sample NCmetagenome_FD_207641 | JGI IMG/M metagenome (GOLD analysis project Ga0310810, IMG submission 207641) | Soil microbial communities from experimental microcosm in Duke University, North Carolina, United States - NC | ecosystem: Engineered > Artificial ecosystem > Soil microcosm > Unclassified ... | reverse complement strand
GGCTGCAGAAGATGGATTGTTTTTCAAGACGCTCGGACGCGTGCACCCGCGGTATCGCACACCCCACATCTCGATCATGTTCAGCGCGCTGCTCGGAATCGTCTTCGTGCTCACCGGCACGTTTGAACAAATCGCCGACACGTTCGTACTCGCGATTTGGCCGTTCTACGGGCTTGCCGTCGCGGGCTTGTATCGGCTTCGTCGCCGATCTGATCTGACGCGCCCGTATCGCGTCCCCGGCTATCCCGTTGTCCCGGCAGTCTTCATCGCCGCGTGCATCTATCTCGTCGTCAGCGCGCTCATCGGCGATTTGCTGTGGACCGGCATCACGTTCGCGATCCTGCTTGCAGGCGTTCCGGTGTACTACATCGTCTTTGCCAGAGTCCGGAACAACCCGCGGTAGTCGGGGTCTCGCGCTCTTCGCACCGACCAGGTACTCGAATTAATATCTCCGGCATGATCAAGGTGATCGACATCGCGAACAAGCCGAAGAGACGTGTTCCGGAAGGGCGCCTGCAGAACGTGCTCGACCCGTCAGAGGACGGAACGCGAGTTCACGTCGCCATCAAGGACATCGAGCAGGGCAAGACCGATCGCGTTCCTCGCAGCGACAGAACTCAGGTCGTCTACATCCTTGAAGGAGAGGACGCCAGGATCACGCACCACACCAGCGCCGATGCCGCGGTCGAACACGTCGGCCAACGCCGGTCTGGAATCTATCTGGAACCGTCCGAGGAGGCGACCGTCACCGCCGCTGGCACCCCGCTGACGCTTCTGCTGGTAACTGTCCCGAAGCACACAGGCAAGACCGGTGGCAGTGCGTCGCCGGCGGGGTATTTCTTCGAGGAAGCACGACTCAGATCGTTGGTGGACGAGAAAGGCATCCGCGAGCGGACGTTCTGGGTGAATAAGGAGACGGGACTTTCAGGGTCGTGGGATCTGCAGCTTGGTCGCATGCTCTACGCACCGCACGGGCACTCTCCGCGCCACGTGCATCGCGCATCGACGACGAGCTCAGTCATACCGGAACATTTCTATTTCATCGAAAAGGGCGTCGGCGAAGTGAAACACGATGCCGGTGCGTTTCCCGTCGGTCCAGGCGCGTTGGTACTCATCCCGGCCGGCGAATGGCATCAGCTCGTTGCTTCTGACACAGGCTTCGATTACATCGAGTTCCAGGCGCCCTTCGACTTCGTCACGACCATGGATCACGATCCCCTCGGCAAGAACTGGTACATCAAGGGGACCGACGACGGAACGGGCAAACCGAAACTATGGGTGCAAAGCTGACGTCAGAATGCTCGGCTCTGACATCCGTCCACGACCACTGACGTTCCGCTGATCCAGCTCGCGCGGGGCGAGGCGAGGAAGGCGACGACGTCGCCGACTTCTTCGGGCGTGCCGAAGCGGCCGAACGGCAACTCGCGTTTGACGAACTCCGCAATCGCCGAGGGATTCTCCTGCTGGCGCTTCCACCAGGATCCACCTTCGAACAGGATCGAACCGGGCGACACGCTGTTGACGCGGATGTTGGAGGAGGCGAGCTGTTGCGCCAGCGACTTCGCGAGGCTGATCTCCGCCGCCTTCACCGCGTTGTAGGTCATCCGTCCGCCAGCCTCGCGTCCGAACACCGACGCAATGATGATGATCGAGCCGCCACCGCGCTGTTTCATGTGCGGCACCGCTAGGCGTGACGCGCGAACCGCCGGCAACAGCGTCTGATCGAACGCCTCCTGCCATTCCGCGTCGCTCGTGTCGGTGATCGTCGCGCCGCGCCCGAGGCCGACATTGTTGACGAGGATATCGATGCCCCCGAATGCCGCGACAGCGCCGTCGATGACGGACTTCACTCCATCGGCGGTGCTCACGTCGGCGGCGATGGCGATTACGCGTTCGTCACCCACGGCACGAATTGCGACATCGCGGCGCGCCTGTTCCAGCGTGGATTCCGTCCTGCCGCACAGGCACATGAGACACCCTTCGGATGCGAGTGCGCGTGCGATGGCGAGTCCCAGACCGCGGCTCGAGCCCGTCACGACCGCTACCTTGTCCCCTAAACCAAGATCCATGAGCTGTTCAATATAGCTGAGGCCCTTCGCCGGTATCGTGCATGCATTTGGTCCGGCGAAGGCGGACCGAGGCGAAGGCGGGACCTAAAGGTGTTCTCGTAGAGGCGGACTTTCAAGTCCGCCTTTTCATGGAGGAATGCGATGCGGTGGGAAGGACGACGGGAAAGCGGAAACATCGAGGACCGTCGTGGGATGGGGATGGGCAGTGTCGGGCTACCGCTTGGCGGCGGAGTGGGAGGACTCATTCTCCTTCTCCTCATTTCGTGGCTTACCGGTACCAACCCGCTCGATCTCATCAGCACGTCCAGTGTTCCTCAGGATCAGTCCGTTGGGACGACCGGCGTCCGCGACAACGACCCGCAGGCAAAGTTCATCTCGGTCGTGCTGGCCGACACGGAAGATACGTGGCGTGAGGTATTCCGGCAGCGCGGCCAGGCCTACGTGCCGCCGGTTCTCGTGCTGTTCAATGGCGCCACGCAATCGGCGTGCGGCGTCGGGCGGTCCGAGGTTGGCCCCTTCTATTGCCCCACCGATCGCAAGGTGTACCTCGACCTGTCGTTTTTCCGCGAGCTCGACGAGCGGTTCGGTGCTCCTGGCGACTTCGCGCAGGCGTATGTCGTCGCGCATGAAGTCGGCCATCACGTCCAGAACATGCTGGGTATCGCCGAGTCGGTTGCGGCCGCTCGTGAACGATCTGACGATCGTCAGTCAAACGCACTATCCGTTCGCCTGGAGCTGCAAGCGGATTGTTTCGCCGGCGTCTGGGGCCACTACGCGGCAACGCGAGGCGTACTCGAACCGGGCGACGCCGATGAGGGCCTCAACGCGGCCGCCGCGATCGGCGATGATCGATTGCAGCGCATGGGTCGCGGTCAGGTCATTCCAGAAACCTTCACCCACGGATCGTCAGCGGACCGCGTCCGCTGGCTGCGGCGTGGGCTTGACAGCGGCACGATCGACAGCTGCGATACGTTCTCGAACGGAACGCACTGAAGGGATGGCGTGTGTGACTTCGTGGTTGGCGGAAAAAACCGCACGATATACTGATTAACTGTCCGTACCACGACGGACACACACGAATGCGCATCGGGATTCCGAAAGAAATCCGCCCGGGCGAAACGCGCGTCGCGGCTACCCCCGAAACGATCAAGAAACTCACCGCGAGCCGGCTGCACGCCGTCATCGTGCAAGCGGGCGCGGGCACACCCGCCAGCATCGCCGATCACCAGTTCGAGGCGGCGGGCGCCACCATCTCGGAGACCGCTGCCGACCTCTACGCACAGGCGGACCTGCTTCTCAAAGTGCGGGGCCCCGATCCGTGCGAAATCGCCATGCTTCGACCGGGCACGATCGTCATCGGATTACTCGCGCCGCATGACCGCACCGGTATCGAGGCGCTCGCTGCGCGCGGCGTGACTGGTTTCGCGCTCGAACGGCTGCCGCGCATCACGCGCGCACAGACGATGGACGTGTTGTCATCGCAGGCGAACATCGCGGGATACAAAGCGGTCGTCATCGCCGCGAACGAATACCGGCGGTTCATGCCGATGCTGATGACTGCCGCGGGCACGGTCAAAGCCGCGCGCGTCCTCGTGCTCGGCGCGGGCGTAGCCGGGCTGCAGGCCATCGCCACCGCGAAGCGGCTGGGAGCGGTCATCGAGGCGTTCGACGTGCGGCCCGCGACGAAGGAACAGGTCGAGTCGCTGGGTGCGAAATTCATCGAAGTGCCCGTGTCCGAACACGATCCAACGCAGGCCGAAACCGCGAGCGGATACGCGCGCGAGATGAGCGAGGAATATCAACGCCGCCAGGCGGCGCTCATCGACGAACGGGCACGCGTCGCGGACATCATCATCACGACGGCTCTGATCCCGGGCAAGCCGGCGCCCGTGCTGCTCCGCGAGGAGACTATCCGCTCAATGAAGCCCGGTTCCGTCGTCGTCGATCTCGCCGCTGAGCAGGGCGGTAATTGTCCACTGACGGAAAAAGACCGAGTCGTCGTGAAACACGGAGTCACTCTCATCGGCTACTCAAACCTGCCGGCGATGGTGGCGGCCGATGCCAGTGCCCTCTATGCACGCAACGTGCTGGCCTTTGTGAATCTGCTGCTCGATCCGAAGTCCGGAATACCCAATGTCAACCGTGCGGACGAAATCATCGCGGGTGCCCTCGTCTGCGCCGATGGCCACGTCGTCATGCCTGAAACCTAGAACCTAATACCTGATACCTCGACCACGCCTGCTACCTGATACCTGATACCTGACACGTGATACCTGTTATGGACTCCACCATCACCAACCTCACCGTCTTCGTCCTGGCGATCTTCGTCGGCTACCACGTCGTCTGGAACGTCACGCCGGCGCTGCATACGCCACTCATGAGCGTCACCAACGCCATCAGCTCGGTGATTATCGTGGGAGCGATCCTCGCGTCTGGTTCGACAAAGAGCGGCATCGGCGTGCTGCTCGGGACGATTGCGGTCGCCCTCGCGTCCGTCAATACGTTCGGCGGTTTCCTGGTCAGCCTGCGCATGCTGGAGATGTTCAAGAGAAAAGAAGATAAATGACCGCAAACGAAGTCGCGCTGTCCTACCTGGCGGCGAGCGTCCTCTTCATCCTCGCGCTCCGGGGACTCTCGCATCCGCGGACCGCGCGGCGTGGCAACCTGCTCGGAATGGTGGGAATGGCGCTCGCCATCGTGACGACGTTTGCGATCACCAATCGGATCGATATGGCGCGCCTTGGCATCGGGATAGGCGCGGTGGTGGGGCTGATCGTATCCCGTCGGGTGCAGATGACGCAGATGCCGGAGCTGGTCGCCGCGATGCACTCACTCGTCGGGCTCGCGGCGGTACTCATCGCGTTTGCGGTCGTCAACGATCCTTCCGCATTCACCCTCGACGTTCCCATTCCGCGCGGCAACCGGCTGGAACTGTTTGTCGGCACATCCATTGGTGCCATCACCTTTTCGGGATCCGTCATCGCGTTCGGCAAGCTCGCGGGCCTTGGCAAATACAGCCGGCTTTTTTCGAGCGCCCCCGTCGTCTTCAAGGGACAGCACATCGTCAACCTGCTGATGGCGCTTGCGATGATTACGGCCGGACTGGGGTTTGTTGCCTCGCCGCCCGAGGGAGAGTGGACGCCGTTCGTGGTGATGACAGCGATCGCATTCCTGTTGGGCGTGCTGACAATCATCCCGATTGGCGGCGCGGACATGCCGGTCGTGATCTCGATGCTCAACAGCTATTCGGGATGGGCGGCCGCGGGGATTGGATTTTCGCTGAACAACTCGATGCTGATCATTGCCGGTTCGCTCGTCGGCTCGTCTGGCGCAATCCTCTCTTACATCATGTGTCGTGCGATGAATCGGTCGTTCTTCAGCGTAATCCTTGGCGGTTTCGGCGGCGCAGAAGGGGCGGTGGCAAGCGGCGTTCAGCAGAAGGCCGTCAAAGCGGGATCGGCAGAGGACGTGGCGTTCCTCCTCGGCAACGCCGACAACGTCATTATCGTTCCCGGCTATGGACTGGCGGTTGGCCGCGCGCAGCATGCGACCAAGGAGATGGCCGACAAGCTGACGAAGAAAGGAGTCAACGTCCGGTACGCCATCCATCCTGTGGCCGGCCGTATGCCCGGGCATATGAACGTGCTCCTCGCGGAGGCCGAAGTGCCCTACGACCAGGTCTTCGAAATGGAAGACATCAACGCCGATTTCGGCAGCGCCGATATCGCGTTCGTCCTCGGCGCCAACGACGTCGTCAACCCACTCGCCGAGCAGCCTGGCAGCCCCATCTACGGCATGCCGATTCTGGAAGCCCACAAGGCGCACACGGTAGTCGTCAACAAGCGCTCGATGGCCGCGGGCTATGCAGGCGTCGACAATCCGCTGTTTTACATGGACAAGACGATGATGGTGTTCGGCGACGCCAAAAAAGTCATTGAGGAGATCGTCAAAGCGTTGGAATAGCAGCCGATGGTACGAACGCATACGCTTGAGATCTCAACCAAGGGGCAAGGTGATACACACGACGTCACGGGTGCCGTGGCTCGCGCGGTCGCTGAATCCGACATCCGTGCCGGCATTGTGACCGTCTTTGTCGTCGGATCCACAGCCGGCGTGACCACGATCGAATTCGAATCAGGCGCGCTTCACGATTTGAATGCCGTGTTCGACGCGCTTGCACCGAGAAACGGCGAATATCGGCACCATCTGCGCTGGGGCGACGACAACGGTTCGAGCCATGTCCGTGCGGCGCTTCTCGGCCCGTCTGTAACGATTCCGTTCCGCGATGGCGAGCTGATGCTCGGTCAATGGCAACAGATTGCCGTGCTGGAGTTCGACACGCGACCGCGCCGCCGTCAAATCGTCGTGCAGATGATCGGCGAGTAGCGGTCGCGTGACCGCGTCATTTGCGATGCGCCTGCCGTGGAATTTCGTCCTCTACGCGGGGTTGCTTCGATACGGATGCCGGCGCTGGCATCAGCGACAGCTTCATCCGCTGAATCGCGTCATGACGAGTCCGAGCCCGCAGCGCACGGCTGCCGACCGCGATGTTCTCGAGGGCTGAACCAACCATGTCCTGCCAGCGCGTCACCGATGCGGCCCCGGCTGTCCCGGCAGCGTCCGCTTCTTCCCACCCCGTCCACGTTACGGTCCGTCCGAGATATTTGGCCAGGATCGGATGGAAATTGACGTAGTCGCCCACCTGATCCGGCGAAAGCGCCGAATCGGTGACGACGCCCGATGGTAACTGGAGGCGACTGCCGCGAACGAACGTAAAGTCGCAGTCCATGATGTCGTTGTCGGTATCGTGCAGTGCGATCATCACCTGATTGAAATAGGTCATCACCGAGCCGGTGTTGCGCACTTGCCCCTGGATGCGGATCTCACCGAGCGTCCCGGTGCCCGGCTGGGCGCTCTGCACGACCACGTTGCCTTTCAGGGGTTCGAGCGAGGCGGTGTCCCACGAAGTAGTTGTGAACACGCGGTCAACGCTGTTCCTAGGCACATCGCTGAAGATGATGTAACACCCCGTCTCGCCGGACCCGAGCGTCGAGTCGTCAATAACTCTGGTCGAAGCCACCCGTCGTGACCGACCATTGACATATCCAAATGCGGTTCCGATTTCCTTTCCTGATGAATCCTGAAAACTGGAATCGAGTCTGACAAACGGCGTTGGACGCGCCCCCCAGGCGCCGCGCACGACTCCCATCACCGCGACGTATCCTTCGCCGTCATTGAAGAAAAATCCGCTGACCCTTCTGACTCCCGCTTCGCCAAACGGAATGGATTCCGTCACCGTCACCACCGGCTCGGGCGACGGCGCACTCTTACCGCACGCGTTCACAGAGCGGACGCGGACGTAATAGGTCCCGACCGCTGCAGGCTGCACGGTGGAGAGCGCCGTCTCGCCGGTATCGAACTCCGAGAGGTTGGTGATGCCGGGGGCATCGCCGACTTCGACAACGTACGAAGTGGCGGCGTTTGGTCCTGGTGCGGCAGCGACCCATTGAACGGTGACAAGGGCTGGTGTCCGCCCGGTGCCGGCCGACGTAACGGATGCTGCCGCATTCGCCGGCGAAGTGGGCGGTGCTGTGCACGATGGACTCTGCGCGAACGAAGCTGTGGTTGACCCGACCAGGGTTAGACATATGAATGCCACGGTCGCGAGCGTTTTGTGGCTCATTCCTCTCATCCTTCCCTCGACAACCCGCGGAAGGTCGCAGGTGTTCATAGGTAGATAACGAGCCACGGCCGAGTTTCGAACAAGTGGCGTGTGCCGCATACGTTGCCTCCTGCCCGTAAATGCGCAAAGCACCGCCAAAACGGCTCGCGGCCGTGCCGTTGTGACATCACGATTCAAATCGGGGGATTAGGAGGACGTACGATCCGGCGGACCTATCCGATCGGCGGACGTAAAGGTCCGCCGTTACTGGAGAGCCGCTACTGACGCGTCGTCCGGCGCCACAGCCACCCGTCGGCAGGGCGGCGAATCTCCCTCAGCAGCGTGATCTTGCGCGACGACGGATCACGGGGTGGGGAGGCAACGACGATGACCCGGTCGCCTGCCTTGAGGGTGGTCGGTCCGACGTTGCCGTGGCGCAGCTGAATGAGGTTCTGCCATTCGGCTGTATAAACCTCGCCAGCGTCCGTCCGAAGGGTGAAGGTGACGTGTGGATTGGCGAAATGAATGGATTCGACCGTCCCCTCGATTGAGACTGTCTGGTCCTCAAAGTAGGCGCCGTAGGAGTGATGCGCCGAGGCGGCAGCGGCGAAAATCGCCGATCCCAGAATGACGACGAGAAGCGTTCGTCTCATATGAACCATCCGGCGCTGCATCCGTGTGACGGAGTAGTGGCCGGAAAGTTCCATTATGGGGCCAGTTCTTCGAGCCTGCGGTTCCGGGTCTCCAGCATCCCGAGGGCCGCCACGGCGCCAATCAGACCGGCTGCAGCGAACATCACAAATACCGCCGCGGTGCCGCGTGCGGCCACTAGATACCCGACAAACACGGGGCCGGCTGCCGACGCGAGCCGGAGCCAGCAGGTGGCGGCGCCGGTACCCAGCGCGCGCATCCGCGTGGGATAAATCTCTGGCGTGTAGAGGTAGAGCACGGCGTTGACAGATCCGACGATGCCGTAGCTGAGCGTCACGAGTGCGATCACGGCCGTGACTGAATGCGCGGCGAACGTGCCGAGCATCGCGAGCAATGCCGCGCCGGCGATGAAGCCCATCACCGTCCAGGGCCGGCGACCGACGGCGTCAATGGTAAACGCGCACACGATGAGGATCGCGACCTGCGCGATGTTGTTGAATGTGCCGGCGCGGAGCGCCGCCGCGAGGCTGAGGTGATACACGCTGCTATAGAGCGTCGGCATCCAGTTGTTCAAGCCGTTAGTGATGAAGTACGCGCTCGCCCAGAGCGCCCAGACGATCACCGTGCGCGTGCGGTACGGACCCGCGAATAGCTCCGAGGCGCGAGCTCGAATAGGCCCGGATTCGAATTGATCGCCGGGTCCGCCTGCGCGCGACTTCGGTCGCTCGGCGGAACCCGGCCCACGGATGGCGGATCCCGGATCTCGGATCCCGACTCCCGGTGCGACCGCCTCTATCTCGCGAATGACCGCATCCGCATCCGCGATGCGACCTTTGGAGATCAGCCACCGCGGCGATTCCGGGAGCCGCAACAAGAGCACCGTCACGAGCAGCCCGGGAATGCCGCCGATGAGGAACATCACCTGCCATCCGAGTGTCGGCACGAGCAGCGCGCCGATCTGGCCCGTAACCATCAGGCCGATTGGAAATATCAATTCGTAGAGGAGGAAGAACCGTCCGCGGCCGCGGGCTTTCGACAGCTCGTTGATGTAGGTCGCCGCGACGGGCATCTCGCCCCCTACGCCGATGCCTTGAATCAACCGAAGGGTCAGCAGCGTTCCGAAATTCCCGGCCAGCGCGCAGGCGATACTCATCACTGACATCACCGCGGTCGCGCCAGCAACGCTTCGGATCCGTCCGTGGCGCTCGGCGAACGCTCCGAACACCAGCGCGCCGGCAAACTGTCCGAGATAACCGATGGCAATCAGCCAGCCGATCTGCGCCGGCGTGATGGCCCACAGGCGGACGAGAACGGGGAGCACAAACGCGAGCGACAGCGCATCGAACGCATCGAAGAACGTTGCGCTCCCGACGATGATGCGGGCACGGAGGTGCCAGCGCGAAAACGGAATGCTCTCGAGCCGCGCGAGAAGCGTCAGCGGATCGAGCGTACGGGCCGCTGCATTTGCCGAAGCGTCGGCGGACAAGTCAGAGGCGCCCGAAGAGGCCACGCAGCTCCGTTGTGATGTGCTCGGGAAATTCAATTGGTGTCAGATGCCGCGCGGCGGGAATGATGGTCAGCGTCGAGTGCCGAATCGCGTCATGAAGCTGCCGTGCCATCGCCACTGGCGTCGCATAATCCTCCTCACCGACAACGATCGCGGCCGGCATGTTGAAGTTGGCGAGCTGGGCCCGCGTATCCGCAGCCCCGAGCAGCTCGCAGGACGCCGCGTAGCAATCAACGTCGTTCGCCACGAAGACATCCGTGGTTCGCGTGAGCACCTCGGGATGATTTGCGCGGAAGCCGTCGGAGAACCAGCGCGTGAGTTGAAAATCGATCAGGCCGCGAAGGCCCTTGGTCCGCGCTGCATCGGCTCTTTCCTTGAACTTTGCCGCCGCATCGGCGCCGTACCAGGCGGTCGTGTCGATGAGGCCGAGCGCCGCCGTGCGCTGAGGAAACTCCGCCGCAAACGCCTGCGCCACATTGCCACCCATCGAACAGCCGGCAACGACTACGGCCGGCCATTCGACGTGATCGAGCAGCTCCGAAAGGTCGCGCGCGAACATGTGCGCGGTGTACGGTCCGGGAGTTCGAGGCGATCGTCCGTGACCACGGCAGTCGAACGTCAGGATCTCGGCTTCGTCCTTCAATCGAGCGACAACGCCGTC
>Ga0310810_10011039_pt1 | contig 10550 bp, 5 predicted proteins | sample NCmetagenome_FD_207641 | JGI IMG/M metagenome (GOLD analysis project Ga0310810, IMG submission 207641) | Soil microbial communities from experimental microcosm in Duke University, North Carolina, United States - NC | ecosystem: Engineered > Artificial ecosystem > Soil microcosm > Unclassified ... | reverse complement strand
TTGCTGGAAAGCGCCGGACACTTCTCGCCGCTCATTGAAGAAACCTCATCGGATACCGTTGTATTCGACATTCGAGGGCTTCGATGGATCTACGGCACGCCGGAGCAGATTGCCTCTGAGATACAGCGCCGGGTGGGAGTTCCCGCCAATCTGGCGCTGGCTTCGAATCCTGACGCGGCTGTCCATGCGGCACGGGGAATTCGCGGCGTGACGATTCTTCCCCCACACCACGAAGCGGCCATCCTGGCACTTTTGCCCATATATCTCTTGGGTGGATCGCCAGAGTTCGCTCGGACCCTGGATCTCTGGGGCATTCGCACCTTCGGAGACTTCGCCGTTTTGCCGCCTCTAGGTGTCGCTGCGCGTCTGGGTGAAGAAGGCACGCACATGCAGCAATTGGCACGCGGAGAGGGACACCGTCAGTTGCGTCTGCGAGTGGACCTCCTGGGGTTTCGGGAACAGAAAGAACTGGAAGATTCCGTGGATCTTCTGGAGCCCCTGCTATTCCTGCTATCGCAGATGTTGGAGGAACTGTGCGAGCGCTTGCGTTTTCATGGACGAGCCACCAATGAAATTCGCTTGCGATTGAAATTAGAAAGGTCTTCCGACCATATCGTTACTCTACGCTTGCCCGTTCCCATGCTGAACTCTCGAGTATTAGCGAAATTACTGCAACTGGAGCTAAACGACAGACCACCGCAAGCTCCTATCGAGAAGATCCAACTCGAACTGATGCCGGTCGAGCCGCGCACTATCCAGCACGGCCTATTCCAGCCCGCATCGCCGGAGCCGGAAAAACTGGAGATTACTCTGGCACGGATTCGCGGAATGGTTGGCGCGGCAAACGTCGGTGCTCCAGAGTTGGTGAATACGCATCGTCCCGACAGCTTTCGGCTGAGGCCGCTCAGCACGGCCAAAGGAGCTATGTTCTCCTCTTCTCCAAAACTGGCGTTCCGCAGATTCCGTCCGCCGTGCCCTGCGCAAGTTTGGTGTTCCAATTTCGGAAAACCCGTCAGGATCTTCTCGGCTAAAGGAGGAGGCAGTATTGTCGCATGCGCTGGCCCCTGGCGGACATCGGGCGATTGGTGGACCAGTGATGTTTGGAGTCACCAGGAGTGGGATGTCGAGATTCAGAGCGTGGGTGTGTCTCGAATCTACCAGAGCTACATACAGGGGCAATGGTTTATTGAGGGTAATTACGACTAATGCGGCTCGGATGCCGCACCTTCGCGGATCCCCTTAGCTTTCATCAAGGATTCCAGCAGTGCCACGGTTTTCGGAAACGCGTCCGCACCGCCACGAACGCCGCCGGCGCCGCGGGCCGCATCGAGGGGCGTGCGGCCACTGGCATCTTTGGCGGTCAGGTCCGCGCCGTTGGCGGCCAGGAATTCGATGAACTTATCGAAGCCATGCTCGGCGGCGCCGTGCAGAGCGGTTTGGTTCGGGACGGCATTCGCGCTCGGCATTTGACTGCCGCGACGGAAAGCCAGAGCGATTTGTGCGGAGGCGCTGTAACCCGCGGTACCGGGGGCAGCAGGAGCCGCAGCAGCGGGAGGAGCGCCTCCACGGCCACCGCGACCCGCAGGATTGCGATCCAAGACAGAATGGGCGTTAATGTTTGCCCCGGCCTTAATGAGGAGATCCATGCTGGCGAGCACGCCTTCGTCCGTACGGTTACGTCCGCGCGTGACGCGTGTACTGTAGTCGACGCCGGCGGCGGCCATCAACGGCGTGATGCCCTCCTTGCTCGGCAAATCGACCAGCGCCTTGTACTCCAACAGTAGCGCGACGAACTTGTCATCGCCGCCACGGGCCGCGCGGAGGAGCGGCGTGGCGCCCTGGGCGAGCATGTTGTCGCCGCCACGATCCTGGGGGACGTCGCGATACGGCGGACGCCGCTTTAACTGAATGTTTGGATTCGCGCCGCGCTCCAGCATCATGCGCGCGACAGCGGCGGCGGTGAGCTTGTCCGGACTCGGGAGTACGGCCATTGCGCCGTTCCCTTTCATCGGTAGCGTGCTGACGTCGGCCGCCATGTAGACCGGCGAACGGCCGAAGAGGTCCCACTTGTCGAGATCGGCGCCGCCCTGAGGCCCCTCGAAAGTGACGAGCACGGCAGCCGTGTCGAAATGCAGATTCTCCAGCGCGAGAAGCAGGGGCGTCTCGCGGTCCGGATCTTCGGAATTGGGATCGGCGCCGGCGGCCAGCAGGTTTTGAACGCAGGCCGCGCAACCTTCCCTCGCGGCGTAGTGCAAGGCGGTAAAGCCGCCCTTGTTCATGTCCTTGGGGCGAGGCTCCTGGATGATCTTACGCTGCCACTGATTGATCTTCCCATGATCGTTCAGGTTCGCGTCCTTGGACGCGAGGAACTTTACCATGCCAGCCTGGCTTTGCGCGGAGGCCCACATGATCGCGGTCTGTCCACCCCAGTTTTCCTTGGCGTTGATGTCGGCGCCGGCATTCAGAAGCGCCCTGGCCGCGTCCACCTTGCCGCTGCGGGCGGCTGCCATCAGCGGAGTTTCGCCATTAGGATTCTTGAAATTGGGATCGGCGCCCGCCTTGAGCAGCGCCTCGATGACCGGCGCCGAACCGATGATCGCCGCTTCGGTGAGAGCCGACGTTCCCAACTGGTTCTTCAGCTGGACATTCGCGCCAGCCTTGATCAGCACACGGACAAGTTCGAGATCGTCGTTGGCCGCAGCGTACATGATCGCCGTGCTGCCATCGGCACCGGTGGCGTTCACGTTCGCACCCTTCGCGCCCGCCAGGCGCATGGCCGCGGCATGGTCCCCGGATTCGGCCGCGTCAAGCAGCGTCGTCGTCCTGTCGGCGGCCACCATCATTGACGTGCCGGCCAGCAGGATTAGAGTGGCAACCGCGAACCTGCGCATGCCTAGACCTCCGAGAGACCATCAGCGCTATCGCCGATGAATTTCACCGGGATCTCATTGCGCTGGAGCAGCGTAAGGAGAAGGTCCGCGTGACGCGAATCCTGGGGATACTTCAGGTGCTGGCCGCCCTTGATTTTTCCGTTGGCGTGTCCCAGGATCGCGGAGGGCAGCGGATCGTTATTGTGGCGATCGCTGTTGCTCATGTCACTGCCAAACAGAATCGTGGAATGATCGAGCACGGTGCCGCCGGCTTCTTTCGTAGCCTCGATCTTTTTGATGAATCCGGCGAGTACCTCCGTGTGGTATTTCTGGATCTGCACCAGCTTATCCATCTTCTGAGGATTGTTGCCGTGATGGGACAGTGGATGGAAGCCCTCGGCAATTCCCAGGTTTGTGTAGGTGCGCATACTGGCTTCGCGATCCATGGAGAGCGTGATCACGCGTGTGATGTCCGCCTGAAACGCCAGGGCCATCAGGTCGAACATCATCTTGAAATAATCGGTGATATCGTTCGGCGTCCCGACCGGTGCATCCGGAATCACTAATTCGGGGTCGTTCTGCTTGGTAGCCATCTGCACGCGGCGCTCAATCTCGCGAACGGAATCCAGATAATCGCTGACAACGACGCGATCCTTGACGCCGAGGCTGGCCTGCAGGCGCTGCGCCTGCTCCTTCACGCGATCGAGGATACTGCCGGTTTCCGCCAGGATCTGGGCGCGTTCCTGGTCGGTGTCGCCCTGGCCGAAGAGCTTCTGGAAGACCGCGCGCGGGTTGCCTTCCTGCGGCAACGACTGGGTCGGAGTGCGCCATGCCAGGCGGGCAGTTCCCTGAGAGGTAGTGAGTTCGAGCGAAGGGAGACGCGTCTCTTGTCCTATGTAGCGGACGGCGATCTGGTCGCAGCTCACGCCGGAGTCCGGGCCGGACTTGCCGAAGTCCCAGGGCTTCACGCAAGTCAGCCAGCCCTGCTCGATGTAGGCGTGGGGTTCAGGCGTTTCCGCGGGCTTGTTGCGCAGACCGGAGACGATGGTCAAATGCTTGCGGAACGGCTCAAGAGGCTGCAGGATCGGCGACATGCTGTAGTCCGTGCCGGTTTCCTTAGGCGACCAGTGATCCATGATCGCGCCGTGAGGGAAGCCCACGAAGGCGAAGCGCTTCGGAGTCTTGCCGGCGGGAGTTTGCCCCCAAGCAGTGGCGGCCGGAATCATAGCTTCCAGGAGCGGAAGCGTGATGGTGGCTCCGATTCCCTTCAGCGCTGCACGGCGTGGTATGTGTTTCTTGGATAGGAACATGAGGTCGTCTCCTTCTAATTCTTGCTTGCACTCAACACCGGTTGCGGTACGCGGCGCATTCTAAACTGCTCGCTCCTGACCACCGCCTGAACGATGGCCGAAAACTTGTGATCCTTCGCGGCCGTTTCCCGCACGATCCTGCGGACGGTCGGCATGTCGTAGTAGGCTTCCGTGCGGCCCATCGAATAGGTCAGAAGGCCTTCGACAAATGTCTGGACAAACTGATCGGGACGGCGAAGCAGCGCGTTGCGGAGATCATCCGGGCCATTCAGCTTCGTTCCGTCCGGCAGCTCGCCGGCGGAATCGATAACCGTGCCGGCAAAGCGGTCCTTGTCTCGCCACGCTCCGGTCGCATCGAAGTTTTCGAGCGCGAACCCGAGCGGGTCCATGACCGCGTGGCAGGACGAGCACGCCGGGCTCGCCCGGTGCTGCGCCATCAACTGGCGTACGGTAAGGGCCTTGGTCGTGCCGATGTCCTTGTCATTCAGGGTCGGGACGTTGGGCGGCGGGTTGGCCGGCGGCACGCCCTGGAGGTTGGCCAGGATGAACTTGCCGCGCAGCACGGGGGACGTGCGGTTGGGATAGGCGGCTGCCATGAGAATGGCGCCTTTGCCCAGCAGGCCCCACCGCACGGAGTCTTTCAGTTCCACCCGGCGGAACCGGTCGCCCTTCACGTCGGTGATGCCGTACTGCAGAGCGACGCGCTCATTCAAGTACGTATGATTGGCGCGCAGCAAATCCACGATGTTGCGGTCTTCCCGGAAGATACTGTCGGCAAACAGCGTGAGTTCGGTGCGGAAGTCCTGCCGCGGATCCATGCGGCCGGAGGCGTACGGGAAAACGTCGTTATCCGGAACGACGTCGTCAAGCCGCTTCATGTCGAGCCACTGAAACACGAAATTGCCGGCCAGCGTCTTGGAGCGCGGATCGGCCAGCATGCGCTGGACCTGTTTGTCGAGCGTCGCCGCCTCGCTGAGCTTGTTCTGAATGGCGAGATTAAGCAGTTCGTCATCTGGAATCGAGTTCCACAGGAAGAACGAAAGTTTCGACGCCAGTTCGAGATCTGTAATGGTGTACTTCTCGCCCGGCTTCAGCCCCGAGGGGACGCGCTCGCCGCGATACAGGAAGAAGGGGCTGGCCAGGATTCCCGTGACGCCGGAGCGGATTCCTGACTCGAAACCACCCTCTTTCACGCCATCGGAGTAGTACTGCATGAGTTCCGCGATATCGTCGCCGGTCGCGGGACGGCGATAAGCCCGCTTTGCCAGCGCGGAGAAAATTTCCTTGGCACATGCCTCGGGGGTCTTTGCTTTATTGTCGGGGGTCTTGTCCGATGCCGGGTTGCAGATGAGGATGCGGGCACGGCTGGGTGTCTCGCTGAGGCCTTTCACGTCAAAGGGGCCCAGAAGCTGGAACGAGCTCACGCGGTAGGAACGATCCTGCCCGCCGCCGGGCGCAAACATCTGCAACTGATCGTCGGATTCGGCGAAGCTCTGGCGCCGGAAGGTCACGCCGATCTTGTGCGGTCCGGCCGGCGCCTGGAACTTGATGTTCTTCAGGCGGGCATTCACGCGATCGAGCGCGCCGCTCTGCACCTGATCGTACAGCTTCATGTCTTCTTCGCCGCCGATCACCGTTTGATAGATGATCTTGTTGTCAAGCGTCACGACCAGTGGATTCTCGTACTCCATGCCATTGCCCCAGATATGCGTGGCCATGTCGGCAATGTTGATGCGGTATTCACCGTCGGCAGGGAGATCCACTTTCGCGAGAATGCCGCCCCGTGTTCCGAGAGGCAATCCCGGAATGTGCGTCAGCTGATTGCCGGAAGACGCGCGGAACGACCAGCCTTGCGCACGAGCATCGTTCCTGCCCAGCGCCTCCACCGCAACCTTATGGGCGGCAATGACGTATTGCTCAATGAAGGACGGCGAAACCTGCAAGGCGGAGGCGATGTTGTCGAAGCCCTGCGCGGTGTCATCCTGCGGCAGCAATTCGGCGCCGTTGACCTCGACCAGTAACAGATCGCGGACAGCGTTTGCGTACTCCTGACGATTCAGGCGATGCAGGACCACCTGGTCGGATATGTGCGCCTGGCTGGGGACCTTGTCGAGCGAATCTTCGAGCCAGGCGACCAGCGAGTCGACGGCCTTGCTGTCCGGCTGCTTGGCGCCCGGAGGCGGCATGACGCGGCCGCGCAGCTTGCGCACCGCCTTCTCGAATAGCTCGGGATCCTTGGAAATGCTGGCGGCCGTTACGCCTTCGAAACTGGCGCCGCCCGTCTTAAGTCTTTCGCTATGGCATCCGGCGCAGTACTGCTTGACGGTGTCGAGGTGGGCTTGAACCGGATCCTGCGCCTGGCTGGGGCGCGAGGCGACGAAGAGGCAGGCCAGAGCGATCACAGCGATCAGGGGAATCGAATTCTTAATATGTCGCATCGTTTTTGCCCTTACCCGCGGTGCCGGGAAGCTCCTAATTCTCGGTCGGCCGATCGATCTGATCGATCACAATCACTTCGGTCGGTTTCTTTGTGGCCACCAACCTTAGGCCAAGCTGTTCCTGCAGGGCAGTAAATAAAGAAGGTCCAACCAGGTCCGTTTGCTCATCCGGCCCCCATTCCAACATAAAATCATATTGCCCTGAGAGTCCGGTGTCGTCTGTGACCATGCGTCCGGTAACTCTGCTGAGGATTTCGACCAGCCGTGGAATATTACCTTTCGTGCTGCGTAGCACTTGTTTGCCGGGACCGCCGGTGACCTTCATGGCGTATTCGCCTGAACCGGTATTCGGGACGAGCTTGGAGCCGTTCTTCGTGACAACCAGCGAATACCCGCTAAGCTCTCGTGTCTCTTTGTGATATTTCAAACCGAACCGTTCCGCGAGCAATGCTTGAAGAAATGGTTGGCGGTTTTTGTCCGTCAATTGGTCGGCCCCGCCGGTTACCGCGATGATGTCAAAACGCTCCGTTGAGATCCACGCGGGCGAACCGATGATCTGCCACTCCTGGATGCCGAAGGCTCGCCGGATGAGGGATGCGGGTGTCGCATTGATGAGGCTCAACCGCCCGGGGGTAGTCGTGGTATCGGAAGCTTCGCCTCCCTCTCGATTTGGTCTGATCGAAACTACTTCAAACGCTCGACTGGACTGCGCATATGCTGGTGCCAGCGAAGTAACGGCGGCGACAGCCACGCAGAGCTGAATGACTTGGCACATTTCTTTAAGCGTCCGGCGCCTCAGGCATCTGGCGATAAATAAGCCCACAGGCTCTCGAAAGAGCGGCGGATGAATTCATCGGCGTTGCCGATCTTGGTTTCGTATTCCTTCGCTGGCTTGGCCTCGACGGCCTCCGACGGGCCGCGCCCCTTGTTGATCATCTGATTCAGACGATCGTAGATGGTGCCGTACATATCCACCTGCGCGGTGATATCGGCCAAGCTGAGCGCAGGACCCACCGCGGGAATGATTTTCGTATCGCGGTTCCCGTCTTTGGTCACCACGCTCTGGATGCGCTGCAATCCGCCGACAATGCCGCCAATCCATCCTCCGGTCCACCAATCGACCACCGGCCAGCCTTGTCCATAGGCGGCGTCGCCCACGGCAAGGACGTTCTGCTGCGGGAAGTAGACGTAGAGATCGCCGTCCGTGTGCGCCGCATCGGGGATATAACCGTAGCGGATCCCGGAGTCGAGAGTGCCTTTGTCGTAGAAGGTCTTATTAGGTTGGGCGATCTTGGGAAGCTTCTGGAATTTCTGTCCGTTCCAGGGCCAAGTGATGTTTTGCTGCAGCCAGAGCCTGGTGTTCTCCTGGGCGATAATCGTGGCGCCGGCCTTGCCGAGCTTCTCGTTGGAGCCGGTCTGCTCGGGATGCCAGTGCGTGTTGAACAAGGTCCGTACAGGGCCGCTACTCGGTAGCGCGGCCACAGCCTTTGCCAGCGCATCGGCATTTTGCGCGAGCCCGCCATCCACCATGACTACGCCCGCCGATCCTGTGAGTGCGATCACGTTCCCGCCCGCGCCGCTGATAAGGTACAGGTTATCGCCCAACTGCGCCGTCGTGATGTTGGGAGCTTGGCCGAAGGCGTAGCGAGTAGCCAGACCCGCTGAGGCAGCCTGCAAAAACGTCCTACGCGTTGAAACGAACATAGTTAGCGCGGTTCTAGTATACTCCTGCGACGCCCGGACCGCACCCCTTCCGGCAACCCACATAAATCCTTCGCCGGTAGTGTCCTAGTTTAGGACACTACCCCTTCGCCTGACGCGGCGATGCCTGCGGGAATATGAGGTAAGGTGAAAGGGATGAGTCAGATCCTGCTTGATGCCCTACTTCCAAATCGCGCATGGTGGCCAGGGTCCGTGACCTCAAGGATCAACGGACGAGAATCGCCTATTTCGCGTTGCGATTCGGCATTGCCATCTTGGTGATCGCCATGATCTGCACATTTGCGATCCGCCAGCATCCCCAGCTCAGATAGCCTTTGAGCAATTCCGGATCTACCGCTGCTGCAATTCCGGAGCCCCCCCCGGAGCTGGCGGCCCAGGCTTGGCCGGAGGAGCAGGTGACGGAGCAGGTTTCGGCAGCTCCGCGTTGCCGTCCAGCGCGAACACGAACATCATCGGCGGGTTGTCGATCTTCGCATCATTCGAACCTACTGTTGTTGCGGGCCGGCCGAGGCCACCCTGGAACGCCACATATTGTTTGCCATCCACTTCATACGTAATCGGGGGAGCCATACCCGTGCGTCCGGTCTGGACCTCATAGAGGATCTCGCCCTTGTCGGCCGTCACCGCCCGGAAGCGCCCGTCGTTAATCACCTGGAACACCAGATTCCCGGCCGTGGATACGGTGCCGCCGCCGATGCCGCCGCCACCTTCAATGCGCCACGCCAGCTTCTGGTTCACCGGATCCCAGGCTTCGAGGGCTCCGCGCATTCCCTCGGCCGTAGGCGGCCCGATCACTGGGCCCCCGATCGGCTTGGGCGTGCCGCCGCCGCGCCCGTAGCCAGTGGAGCCCGGCGCAAGCTCTTTTGTCGCCGCGTAGGTGAAGGGTTGCAGAGACACCGAGATGTACACGTAGCCGGTCGCGGGGTTGTAGGACATCGGCGACCAGTTGTGCGCTCCGCCGCCGGTCGGGAACAGCGAGATCGGTTCGGTGTCGTAGTAGGCCTCCGGATTCACGATCGGCCGACCCTTGGCGTCCAGCCCGCTAGCCCAATTCGTCTTCACGAAGGGAGCTCCCGAGATGAACTCACCCGTGATCCGATCCAGCACCCAGAAGAATCCGTTCTTTGATGCTTGGGTGATCACCTTGCGCTGTTTGCCCTTGATCGTCAGGTCCAGCAGCATCAATTGCTGCACGCTGTCGAAATCCCAGTTGTCGTTGGGCGTGGTTTGGAAATGCCACTTGAGCTGGCCGGTGGTAAGGTCTACCGCCAGGATCGAACAGGTGTATAAATTGTCCACACCCTGCGCGCCGCGAAACTTCTGCACCCACGGTTCGGCATTGCCCGTGCCGACGTAGACCAGATTCGCGTCAGGATCGTAGGCGAAGCCGTCCCAGACGGCTCCACCGCCGCCCTTGGTCCAAAAATCACCGCCCCAGGTCTTGAGGGCCGTCTTCATCGCGTCATTCTCGGGCGGTAACTCCGGATTACCGGGAACCGTGTAGAACTTCCATGCCTGATGGCCGGTTGCCGCGTCAAACGCCGCGAAAAATCCGCGCGTGGGCTTGTCGCCGCCCGACGCGCCGATAATCACCTTGCCGCCGGCGATACGCGGAGCCATGGTCAGTGTGTACAGATCCTGCGGATACGCCACGCGCGATTCCCACACCGGCTTGCCGGTGATCGCGTCCAGTGCCTGGAGCCGCCCGTCGTTGATCGGGGCGATGATCATGCCGTTGTAGATCGCGATGCCGCGGTTCACGATGCCGCAGCAGATCTTCGGCCGCACGGTGGTCTGGTTCACTTCCGGATCCCAGCGCCACAGCTCCTTGCCGGTGCGCGCATCGAGCGCATACACAACGCTCCAGGTGGTGATGCCATAGAGGGTGTTGTTCCACATCAAGGGCGTGCCTTCTTGATTGCCGCCCCCTGCGCCGACGACATAGGACCACGCCAGCCCCAGGCGTTTCCCATTCGTGTCGTTCATCTGCTTGAGCGGGCTATAACGCGTCTCACTCTGCGCGCGCCCGTAGCTGAGCCAGGAACCAGGCAATACGTCATTGGACGTGCCCGCGTTGCGGAGCACTTTGCCGTCTACGTTTACCGGCGTCGGGTTCGCCGGCTTGGCGACCTGTTGCGCTCCCAGCCACGTTCCGCCTGCAAGCGTCACGAGTCCGGCCGCCAGAGCGGCGTGCTTCCATGGAAATGTAC
>Ga0310810_10011038_pt1 | contig 10550 bp, 5 predicted proteins | sample NCmetagenome_FD_207641 | JGI IMG/M metagenome (GOLD analysis project Ga0310810, IMG submission 207641) | Soil microbial communities from experimental microcosm in Duke University, North Carolina, United States - NC | ecosystem: Engineered > Artificial ecosystem > Soil microcosm > Unclassified ... | reverse complement strand
GCGGTTCCTTGTTTTGTCCGGAACCGTACCTAAGTTCCAGAAAACCTTCCGAAAATCGACGTTTCCTCCCCGGAACCAAAATACCGTTCGCGCGTTACCGCCTCGGCGTGGTCTGAGCTGGGGGGAACTAGCCAGGCATCACGAACGGTCGCAGCCGGCGCCGGGGCTCAATCCCGAGGCCAGCGCTTGACCCGTACGTGGGCCTGACGGACCGACCGAGCGGTCGCGCCCAATGGAGGGGTCAATGCCGGCGCGCGAGTCCAAGCAGGGGAAGAGCAAAGAAGTTCCGGCCGCTATCGCCGCCGCATTGGCGAGCGAAGGCGCCGCCCTGAAGAACCGCAACGGCTCGTCCGGACATGCCAATGGTTCGTCCGAGCTGAGCGAACTGCTCCTGGCACTTCAGGCCATGCGCTCCGGCGATTTCTCCGTGCGCATGTCGGCCGACCACGAGGGCATCGCCGGCAAGATCGCCGACACCTTCAACGACATCGTCGCCGCGAACGAGCGCATGTCGCGCGAACTCGAGCGGGTCGGCGAGGTCGTCGGCCGCGAAGGCCAAACCCGCCATCGCGTCAAGTTCAGCCTGCCGAACGGCGCCTGGAGCGAGATGGAGTCCTCGGTCAACACGCTGATCGACGACCTGCTCTGGCCGACCAAGGAAGTGACGCGCGCCGTCGCCGCCGTGGCGCAGGGCGATCTCATCAAGACCGTCCGCACCGAGGTCGACGGCCGCCCGCTCAAGGGCGAGTTCCTGGAGTCGGCGAACATCGTCAACACGATGATCAAGCAGCTCTCCGTGTTCACCTCGGAAGTGACTCGCGTTGCGCGCGAAGTCGGCACCGAGGGCAAACTCGGCGGCCAGGCGCAGGTGAGCGAAGTCTCGGGCGTGTGGAAGGACCTGACCGAGTCGGTGAACTCGATGGCGTCCAACCTCACGGCGCAGGTGCGCAACATCGCCGAAGTGACCATCGCGGTGGCCAACGGCGACTTGTCGAAGAAGATCACCGTCGACGTGCGCGGCGAGATCCTTCAGCTGAAGGAAGCCATCAACACGATGGTGGACCAGCTGCGCTCCTTCGCCTCGGAAGTGACGCGCGTCGCGCGCGAGGTCGGCACCGACGGCAAGCTCGGCGGCCAGGCCATCGTGCCGGGCGTCGCCGGCACGTGGAAGGATTTGACCGACTCGGTCAACGCCATGTGCGGCAACTTGACCGACCAGGTGCGTAACATCGCGCAGGTGACCACCGCCGTGGCGCGCGGCGACCTCTCGCGCAAGATCACGGTCGACGTGCGCGGCGAAATTCTCGAATTGAAGGACACCATCAACACGATGGTGGACCAGCTGAACGGCTTCGCCTCGGAAGTGACGCGCGTCGCGCGCGAAGTCGGCACCGAGGGCAAGCTCGGCGGCCAGGCGCAGGTGCCCGGCGTCGCCGGCACGTGGAAGGACCTGACCGACAACGTCAACTTCATGGCGGGCAACCTGACCGCCCAGGTGCGCAACATCGCCGAGGTGGCCACGGCCATCGCCGGCGGCGACCTGTCGAAGAAGATCACCGTGAACGTGTCGGGCGAAATCCTTCAGCTGAAGGAAACCATCAACACGATGGTGGACCAGCTCAACGCCTTCGCCGGCGAAGTGACGCGCGTGGCGCGCGAGGTCGGCACCGAAGGGCGGCTCGGCGGCCAGGCCAACGTGCTCGGCGTCGCCGGCACCTGGAAGGACCTGACGGACTCGGTGAACTCGATGGCGTCGAACCTGACCGCGCAGGTTCGTAACATCGCCGAAGTGACCACCGCGGTGGCCGGCGGAGACCTGTCGAAGAAGATCACCGTCGACGTGAAGGGCGAGATTCTCGAGCTGAAGGACACCATCAACACGATGGTGGACCAGCTCAACGCCTTCGCCGGCGAAGTGACGCGCGTCGCGCGCGAAGTCGGCACCGAAGGCAAGCTCGGCGGTCAGGCCATGGTGCGCGGCGTCGCCGGCACGTGGAAGGATTTGACCGACTCGGTCAACTCGATGGCGTCGAACCTCACCGGCCAGGTGCGTAACATCGCCGAAGTGGCGACCGCGGTGGCGCAGGGCGACCTGTCGAAGAAGATCACGGTGAACGTGTCGGGCGAAATCCTTCGCCTTAAGGACACGCTCAACACGATGGTGGACCAGCTCAACGCCTTCGCCTCGGAAGTCACGCGCGTCGCGCGCGAAGTGGGCACCGAAGGCAAGCTCGGCGGCCAGGCCGAAGTGCCCGGCGTCGCCGGCACCTGGAAGGATCTGACCGACAACGTGAACTCGATGGCCGGCAACCTGACCGGCCAGGTGCGCAACATCGCCGAGGTGGCGACGGCCATCGCCGGCGGCGACCTTTCGCGCAAGATCACGGTCGACGTGCGCGGCGAAATCCTTCAGTTGAAGGAAACGCTGAACACGATGGTGGACCAGCTCAACCGCTTCGCCGGCGAAGTGACGCGCGTCGCGCGCGAAGTGGGCACCGAAGGACGCCTCGGCGGCCAGGCCAACGTGCCGGGCGTCGCCGGCACGTGGAAGGACCTGACCGACTCGGTCAACTCTATGGCCGGCAATCTGACGGCCCAGGTGCGAAACATCGCCGAAGTGACCACGGCCGTGGCGCGCGGCGACTTGAGCCGCAAGATCACCGTGGACGTGAAGGGCGAAATCCTCGAGCTGAAGAACACCATCAACACGATGGTGGACCAGTTGAACGGCTTCGCCGGCGAAGTGACGCGCGTGGCGCGCGAAGTGGGTACCGAAGGCAAGCTCGGCGGCCAGGCGGAAGTGCCCGGCGTCGCCGGCACCTGGAAGGACCTGACCGACAACGTCAACTTCATGGCGTCGAACCTCACGGCGCAGGTCCGCAACATCGCCGAGGTGGCCACCGCCATCGCCGGCGGCGACCTGTCGAAGAAGATCACCGTCGACGTGCGCGGCGAAATCCTGTTGCTGAAAGAAACGCTGAACACGATGGTGGAGCAGTTGCGCTCCTTCGCTGCCGAAGTGACGCGCGTCGCGCGCGAAGTCGGCACCGAAGGCCGCCTCGGCGGCCAGGCGGTGGTTCCGGGCGTCGGCGGTACGTGGAAGGACTTGACCGACAACGTCAACCTGCTCGCCGCGAACCTGACGACTCAAGTTCGTAACATCGCCGAAGTGACCACGGCCGTGGCGCGCGGCGACTTGAGCCGCAAGATCACCGTCGACGTGAAGGGCGAAATCCTCGAGCTGAAGAATACCATCAACACGATGGTGGACCAGTTGAACGCCTTCGCCTCGGAAGTGACGCGCGTGGCGCGCGAAGTCGGCACCGAAGGCCGCCTCGGCGGCCAGGCCGAAGTGCCGGGCGTCGCCGGCACCTGGAAGGACCTGACCGACACCGTGAACGTGATGGCGGCGAACCTGACCGAGCAGGTGCGCGGCATCGTCAAGGTGGTGACGGCGGTCGCCGACGGCGATCTGAAGCAGAACCTGACCGTGAAGTCGAAGGGCGAGGTGGCCGCGCTCGCCGAAACCATCAACAACATGACCGACACGCTGGCGACATTCGCCGACCAGGTCACGACCGTGGCGCGCGAAGTGGGCGTCGAAGGCCGCCTCGGCGGCCAGGCCAACGTGCCGGGCGCGGCCGGCACCTGGAAGGACCTGACCGGCAACGTCAACCTGCTCGCGGCCAACCTGACCACGCAGGTGCGCGCCATCGCCGAGGTGGCGACCGCCGTCACCAAGGGCGATTTGACGCGGTCGATTCAGGTCGACGCGCGCGGCGAAGTGGCCGAGCTCAAAGACAACATCAACACGATGATCGGCAACCTCCGTCTGACCACGGAGCGCAACACCGAGCAGGACTGGCTCAAGACGAACCTCGCCAAATTCACCAACATGCTCCAGGGCCAGCGCGATCTCGGCACCGTCGGCCGCCTGCTGCTGACCGAGCTGACGCCGCTCGTCAACGCGCAGCAGAGCGTCATCTACCAGATGGAGACCGACAACGACGCGCGGCTACAGCTCCTGTCGTCCTACGCGGGGATGGAGGAGGGGGGCCATCCGTCCGCCCTGCGTCTCGGCGAGGGCCTGATCGGCCAGTGCGCGATCGACAAGCGCCGCCTGCTGATCACCGACATTCCCGGCGAAGTCGTGCCGATCGCATCGGCGCTGTTCAAGGCGGCGCCGCGCAACATCGTCGTGCTGCCGGTGCTGTTCGAGAACCAGGTCAAGGCGGTGATCGAGCTTGCCTCGATCGACGCCTTCACACCGCTTCAGCTCACCTTCCTCGAGCAGCTCACCGCCTCCATCGGCATCGTGCTCAATTCGATCGAAGCGACGATGCAGACCGAGGGCTTCCTCAAGCAGTCGCAGCAACTCGCCGGCGAGCTGCAATCGCAGCAGAAGGAATTGCAGCAGACCAACGAGCAGCTCGAGCAGAAGGCGCAGCAGCTCGCCGAACGCAACGTCGAAGTCGAGCGCAAGAACCAGGAAATCGAGCAGGCTCGCCGCGAGCTCGAAGAAAAGGCGACGGAGCTCGCGCTCACGTCGAAGTACAAGTCGGAATTCCTCGCCAACATGTCGCACGAGCTGCGCACGCCGCTCAACTCGATCCTGATTCTCGGCCAGCAGCTCGGCGAGAACCCGGAGGGCAATCTGTCGGCGAAGCAGGTCGAGTTCGCGCGCACCATTCACGGCGCCGGCACCGACCTCCTGAACCTCATCAGCGACATTCTCGACCTGTCCAAGATCGAGTCGGGCACCGTCACCGTCGAAGCGGAAGACATCTTCTTCGGCGACCTGCTCGAGGCGGTCGGACGGCCGTTCCGCCACGAGGCAGACGCACGGGAGCTGTCGTTCGAGGTCGGCCTCGATCCGACGCTCGAGCGCAGCATCACGACGGATTCCAAGCGCCTCCAGCAGGTGCTCAAGAACCTCTTGTCGAACGCGTTCAAGTTCACATCGCGCGGCAGCGTGCAATTGCGCGTGTCGCGCGCGGCCAGCGGCTGGAACCCGAACCATCCCGTGCTGGGACAGGCGGCGAGCGTGGTCGCGTTCGAAGTCTCGGACAGCGGCATCGGTATTCCGCCCGAGAAGCAGAAGATCATCTTCGAGGCGTTCCAGCAGGCCGACGCCTCCACCAGCCGCAAATACGGCGGCACCGGTCTCGGCCTCGCCATCAGCCGCGAACTCGCGAGCCTGCTCGGCGGCGAAATCCAGTTGCGCTCCACGCCCGGCGTCGGCAGCGCGTTCACCCTCTATCTGCCGCTGCAATATGCCGGCTCGACGCTCGCCTTGCGGGCCGCCGGCGCGCCGACGCAGCCGGGCGCGCAGCCGATCCTGCTGCCGCCGGAGCGCATCGTCGAGCCGATCCCGGACGACCGGCGCGAACTCGAACCGGGCGACTCGATCCTGCTCATCGTCGAGGACGATCCGCACTATGGCCGCGTGCTCGCCGATCTCGCGCGGCGCAAGGGCTTCAAGGTGCTGGTCGCGTCGAACGGCGCGCAGGCGATCGAGCTGGCCAAGCAGTATCAGCCGACCGCGGTATCGCTCGACGTGTTCCTGCCCGACATGCTCGGCTGGAGCGTGCTCAGCCAGCTCAAGCAGAACCCGCTGACGCGGCACATTCCGGTGCAGATCGTCACCCAGGACGAGGACAAGCAGCACGGGCTCGCCCGCGGCGCCTTCTCCTTCGTCACCAAGCCGACGACGATGGAAGGGGTCGAGGAGGCGCTCGCCAGGATCAAGGAATACTCGACGCGCAAGCGCAAGCGCCTGCTCGTGGTCGAGGACAATCCGGCGGAGCAACTGAGCATCGCCGCGCTGCTCGGCCATACCGACATCGAAATCGAGGCGGCGCAGTCCGGCGAAGAGGCGCTGAGCCTGCTGCAACACGAGCCGTTCGACTGCGTCGTGCTCGATCTCAGACTGCCCGACATGACCGGCTTCGAGGTGCTCGAGAAGCTGCACAGGGAGAGCCCGCTCTCCGACGTTCCGGTGATCGTCTTTACCGGCCGCGAGCTCAGCGCCGAGGAAGACGCGCAGCTGCACACGATGGCGCGCAGCATCGTCGTCAAGGGCGTCGAGTCGCCCGAACGGCTGCTCGACGAGACGGCGCTGTTCCTGCACCGCGTGGTCACCGAGCTGCCGCCTGACAAGCAGCGCATGCTCGAGCGGCTCAACTCGTCCGACGAGGACCTCGTCGGCCGGCAGGTGCTGCTGGTCGACGACGACGCGCGAAACATTTTCGCGCTGTCGAGCGTTCTGGAGCGGCACGGCATGCGCGTGCTGACCGCGACGACGGGCCGCGAGGCGATCGAGCTGATCGAGAGCAGCCCGGACCTCTCGATCGTGCTCATGGACATCATGATGCCGGAAATGGACGGCTACGAGACGATCCAGCAGATCCGCGCCGGCGGAGCCTACCGCCGCCTGCCGATCGTCGCGCTGACAGCCAAGGCGATGAAGGGCGACCGCGAGAAGTGCCTCGAGGCCGGCGCGTCCGATTATCTCGCCAAGCCCGTCAATACCGAGCAGCTCCTGACCATGCTGCGCATGTGGCTGCACCGGTAATGGCCATGAACGGGGAAGAGCAGGTCAACATCCTGCTGGTCGATGACCAGCCGGCGAAACTCCTGAGCTATGAGGTCGTGCTGCGCGACCTCAACGAGAACCTGATCCAGGCGACCTCGGCCACCGAGGCGCTCCAGCTCCTGCTCAAGAACGAGGTCGCGGTCGTCCTGATCGACGTCTGCATGCCCGACCTCGACGGCTTCGAGCTGGCCGCCATGATCCGCGAGCACCCGCGGTTCCAGAAGACGGCGATCATCTTCATCTCGGCGGTGCTCTTGTCGGAAACCGACCTCTTGCGCGGCTACGAGATGGGCGCGGTCGATTATGTGCCGGTGCCGGTGGTGCCGGAGCTGCTGCGCGCCAAGGTCAAGGTGTTCGCCGAACTCTATCGCAAGACGCGCCAGCTCGAGGCGCTCAACGCGCAGCTCGAGACGCGCGTGCGCGAACGCACCGCCGATCTGGAAGCCTCGGCCGAGCGGCTGATGGAGAGCGAGAAGCGCCGCAACCTGGCGCTTGCCGCCGGCCAGATGGGCTCGTGGGACTGGGACATCCTCAAGGGCGACTGGATGTGGGACGAGGGCCAGTGCCGCATCTTCGGCGTCGACCCGGCGAGCTTCACCGTTTCGCTCGACACGGTCGCCCCGATGGTCGCGCCGGAGGACTTCGCGCGTCTCAAGGAGATGCTCGCCAACTTCTCCGGCGGAGCCGGCCAGTCGTTCCAGACCGAGTTCCGCGTTTTCCGCCCGGACGGTGAAGTCCGCTGGTGCTTCGGCACGGCGACGCCGACGATCGACGGCGACGGCCGCCTGACGCGCGTCAGCGGCGTCACCGTCGACATCACCGAACGCAAGCAGGCGGAGGAGAAGCAGCTTCTCCTCGCGCGCGAGGTGGACCATCGCGCCCGCAACGCGCTCGCCGTGGTGCAGGCGATCGTGCGGCTCACCCGTTCGCCCACCAAAGAGGGCTATATCAAATCGGTCGAAGGGCGCATCCACGCGCTGGCGCAGGCGCACACCCTGCTGTCCGAGAGCCGGTGGCAGGGCGCGGAAGTCCGCCGCCTGGCGATGGAGGAGATTGCTCCTTACTCCGGCGACTCCGCGCGCGTCGTCTTCGACGGACTCGAGATGGCGCTGTCGCCGGAACGCTCGCAGAACCTCGCGCTCGTGCTGCACGAGCTCGCCACCAACTCTGCGAAATACGGCGCGCTGTCGGTACCCGAAGGCCGCCTGGCGATCCGCTGGGCGATCGAGGATGGCGCTCTCAATTTGCGCTGGGAGGAAACCGGCGGTCCGCCCGTCGTCGCGCCGCACGCGCACGGTTTCGGCACCAAGATCATCAACGCCAGCATCCGCGGCCAGGTCGGCGGAAATGTCGCATGGGATTGGCGGCCGTCCGGCCTACACTGCACGTTGCAGATTCCGCTCGGCGGCGAAGCGCCCGGCTGGTCTCCGCATCAGCAGCACCAGAACCTCATTCATCTCCCCAGCGGCTCGATGAAGCGCGTTCTGCTCGTCGAAGACGAAGCGATGATCGGCATCATGATGCGCGATCTGCTGGTCGGATACGGCGTGTTCGTGGTCGGGCCCTGCTGCACGCTGCAAGAGGCGTTGTCCGAGGCCAAAGGCGAATTCGACTGTGCTTTTCTCGATCTCAATTTGTCCGGAGAATACGTCTATCCGCTGGCCAGCCAGCTGGCCGAGAGGGGGATCCCCTTCGCGTTCGTCACCGGTTATGGCGGCGAGAGCGTCGACCCGGATTTTGACGCTGCCTCCGTGTTGCAGAAGCCGATCACGCCGGAAAGCGTCGGCCTCGAACTCGAGCGCATGCTCGGGGTGCGGGTGCGGCCGCAGGCCGACGGCGCCGAGCCGGCTGACGAGGCCTCGCAAAATCTGCGGCTGGCCTGATCGCGATTTGCGATGGACGACACCCGCCCATGGCGACACTGAGCTTGGAAGCGGATTCGGCGTGGGGATTTTTCAATGAGCGCATTTGCGGCGTGATGGATTCGGAAGCCGACATCCTCGAATTTGCAGGCGCGTCGTTCAGGTCGGTCTGGGCGCTCGAGCTTCTGCTGATGCTGCGGCGCTCCCGCGACCGTAGCTGGGACGCGGTCGAGATCCTCAGGGAATTGCGCTCGAGCCAGGTCGCCGTGATCGAGGCGCTGGACAATCTCACCGTGGCCGGGCTGGTCGCCGCCGAGGGTGGAGATCGCTATCGCTACAGCGCCACCGGCCGCCTCGAGGACGCGGTCGGCGCGCTGGCGCAGCTCTACGCGCTCAAACCGGCGGTGGTCATGCGCCAGATCGTCAATTCTCCGAGCAACGCCAAGCTGCAAATCCTGTCCGACGCATTCAGGATCAAAGATGAGTAACCCGGTCGCAACGGTCGTTTACTGCCTGTGCTTCGCCACCAGCGCAGGCTGCGGCGCGCTGCTCGTGCGCAGCTATCTCCGCACCAGAGCCAAGCTTTTGCTCTGGACCGCGAGCTGCTTCGTGTTGCTGGCGCTCAACAACTTCCTTGTCGTGCTCGACATGGTGCTCTTGCCGAACATCGACTTCCAGATCGCGCGGCTGACGACGAACCTGGCCGCGCTTGCGGTCCTGATCTATGGCTTCATCTGGGAGATCGACTGATGACGACCTTCCTCTCCGGCATGAACACCGCGGGCTTCCTGGTGGCGGCGCTGTTCTTCTTCCGCTTCTGGCGTCGCACCGGCGACTCGCTGTTCGCGATCTTCGGCATCTCGTTCCTGCTGTTTGCCGCCGGCCAGAGCATCTCGGTCTCGTTCGATTTCCTCCAGGACGACAAGAGCTGGGTCTACATCCTGCGCCTCGTCGGCTTCGGCCTGATGCTCGCGGCGATCGCGCGCAAGAACATGGGCAAAGGCCGTATCTGACGACGCCGGTGGGACCGTTGGGCAGCGCCGCCGGCGCAGGCCCGTCCCTTGTCACGTCCATGCTTGCTTGCCATGCTCCGACCCGCTTGCGGCACTGCCCGTTCACGAAGGCAGAGCGCGCCCACACAGGGGGAGGTAAGTTGTGACCAGCATCACGCAGCTTTTCAGCGGCGCGCGCAACGGGCTCGCGGCGCTCGCGTTTTCGGCGGCGTTCGCCGTGACCGCCGCCGCGCCGGCTTCGGCGCAGCAGACGGTGCGCATTGCGCTGCCGACCAAGACCTATTTCCCGACCATCATCGCCGAGACGGCGGTGCGGCAGAAGCTGTTCGAGAAGGAGGGGCTCAAGGCCGAGCTCACCGTGTATCGCGGCGGCGCCGAAGCCTTCGAGGCCGTCGCCGCGGGCGCTGCCGACATCACGCTCGGCTCCTGCGCCATCGTCGCCGCCGGCATCAACAAGGGCGTCAAGACGAAAGCGATCTCCGGCTCCGGCCTCGGCTATAATGGCTGGTACTTAATGGTGAAGGCCGACTCCAAGATCCAGAACGTCTCGGAGCTGGCCGGCAAGAAGGTCGGCATCACCTCGGCCGGCTCCGCGTCCGACCTGCTGGCGAAGTGGACCGCGTCCGACAAGAAGGTGACCTTCACCAGCGTGCCGCTCGGCGGCGGTGGCCTGGTGCCGAACCTGCTCTCGGGCAATGTCGAGGCGATCGTTCTCTACTCGCCGCTGTCGTTCAAGGTGCTCAAGGACAAGAGCGTGCGCGTGCTCGTCGACTTCGGCAAGGAAGTGCCGCAGCACCTGAGCGGCGTCTGGCTCGCCTCCGACAAGCTGATCGCCGAAAAGCCGGAAGTGATCCAGAAGATCAACAACGCGCTGTTCGGCGCTATGACGTCGCTCAAGGCAAACCGCGCCGACGCGATCAAGCTCATCGCGGAAGTCGACGAGATCCCGCCGGACATCGCCGAAGCGGAGCTCGACGGCAACATCCTCAAGCTGTCGAGCACCGGCGAGATGAAGAAGGAGTGGATCGACCGCGCCCTCGATCTCGCCAAGCTCATCGGCATGAAGGACCTGGCGCCGGC
>Ga0310810_10011037_pt1 | contig 10551 bp, 13 predicted proteins | sample NCmetagenome_FD_207641 | JGI IMG/M metagenome (GOLD analysis project Ga0310810, IMG submission 207641) | Soil microbial communities from experimental microcosm in Duke University, North Carolina, United States - NC | ecosystem: Engineered > Artificial ecosystem > Soil microcosm > Unclassified ... | reverse complement strand
CGACGCCGGGCATGTACATGCTGCCGTGGTGCAAGATGGAGGAGATGAAACAGCCAGCGGCGCAGGCCAGGTTCACGGAGGGTCCGGTCGCCTTCATCATCCTGCGCGCCAGCGGCATGCCGAACATGGGCAAGTCGCTCGGATCATGGTTCGTGTTCTGCCTGATCGTCGCACTGTTCGCCGGCTACATCGCGATCCACGCGCTGCCGATCGCCGCGCCTTACCTGCATGTGTTCCAGATCGTCGGCACGGCTGCCTTCATGGGCTTCGCGTTCGGCTCATTGCCGATGGCCATCTGGTGGGGCCAACCCTGGGGCGCGGTGGCCAAGGATATGATCGACGGCCTGATCTACGCATCCATCACGGCCGGCACGTTCGGCTGTTTCTGGCCCACATCGTGAAGTCGGCATTGGGTTTGTACGGGGGCGGCGCCGGCATCCTGCTGGCGCTCGCCGGCAGCGCGTGCCAGGCGCAGGCGCTTTCCGCCGAAGTGCGGAAATACGTCGTCCACGACGATCCGCTGATCGCGCTTACCCATGTGCGTGTGATCGACGGCACCGGCGCCCCCGCGCAGGACGACCGCACCGTGGTGCTGCGCAACGGCAAGATCGCCGCGATCGCCGACGCCACGGCGCCGCTGCCCACGGGCGCGCGCGTCGTCGATCTTTCCGGCGACAGCGTGATCCCCGGCCTTGTCGGCATGCACGATCACCTGATGTACACCGCTTCGATCAATATCGACGAAGATGGCAAGATCCCGCCGCCGGGGTTTCTCGTCACCGAACTCGCGTTCTCGGCGCCGCGGTTGTACCTTGCTTCCGGCGTGACAACGATGCGCAGCACCGGCAGCATCGAGCCGTACACCGACCTGAACATCCGCAATCTCATCGACAGCGGCGCCATGCCAGGCCCGCACATCGACGTGACCGGTCCCTACCTGGATGGTCCCGGCAGCTTCTTCCCGCAGATGGCCGAACTGACGAGCGCCGTGCAGGCGCGCCAGACCGTGGATTTCTGGGTCGACCAGGGCGTGACTTCGTTCAAGGCCTACATGGACATTTCCGAGTCTGCCCTGGGCGCAGCCATCGCCGAGGCCCATCACCGGCACACCAAGGTCACCGGACACCTGTGCTCGGTCGACTATCCGGAAGCGATCAAACTCGGCATCGACGACCTGGAACACGGCCCGGTCTTCACCGATTCGGAATTCGTGCCCGGCCGCAAGCCCGGCGTGTGTCCGCAGATTCCCGCGATCGCAGCCTCGTGGGTCGATCGCGACATCGACAGCGCACCGGTACGCGAGCTGATCCGCAACCTCGTTTCCCATCGCGTGGCGGTGACCTCCACGCTACCCGTGTTCGAAGCCTCGATCCCCACCCGGCCGCTGCTGTCACGGCGCCAGATGCAGATGATGTCGGCCGAATCGCTGCGCAGCTATCTCGCCGCGCGCGCCGGCGCCGCGACCACCGCGGGACGCGCCGCGAAATCCGAAGCGGCGATGAAAAAGGAAATGGCGTTCGAGCGCGCCTTCGTCACCGCGGGCGGCCTGCTGCTGGCCGGGCCCGACCCGACCGGCAACGGCGGCGTGCTGCCCGGTTTCGGCGATCAGCGCGAAATCGAGTTGCTGGTCGAGGCCGGCTTCACCCCGCTCGAAGCGATCCGCATCGCCACGGAAAACGGCGCACGCTATCAGGGCAGGCTCGACCGCATCGGCACGATCGGCATCGGCAAGCAAGCCGACCTCGTCGTGATCCGCGGCGATCCCGCGGCGAAAATCGACGACATCGAAAACATCGCGCTCGTGTTCAAGGACGGCGTCGCCTACGATCCGGCGAAGCTGATCGATTCGGTGCGCGGGATGGTCGGGATCCGCTGAGCGGCTTGCAGCCGCCAGTACGCCGATCCGTCGTCTTTCCTCGCCTGGCGCGCGCCGGTTCTAACGGTGGCCGCGCTTGCGCACGATCAGCATCGCCAATTCGAGAGACTGTTCGTAATTCAGGCGCGGATCGACATTGGATTTATAGGCCCGCGCGAGGTCGGCTTCGGCCAGGTCGCGCGCACCACCCAGGCACTCGGTGACGTTTTCGCCGGTCAGTTCCAGATGCACGCCGCCCAGGCGCGTGCCGTGCGCGGCATGGATGTCGAAGGCCGCGTCGAGCTCGGCGCGGATCTTGGCGAAACGCCGTGTCTTGACGCCGTTCGCCAGCGCCTCAGTGTTGCCGTGCATGGGATCGCAGCACCACAGCACGCGCCGGCCTTCCGTCTTTACCGCCTGCAGCAGCGACGGTAGTTCGCTGGCGATCTTCGCAGCTCCCATACGGTGAATCAATGTAATACGGCCTGGCTCGTTGTCCGGATTCAGCACGTCGAGCGTGCGCAGCAGCGTATCCGGCGACACGCCGGATCCGATCTTGAGTCCGATCGGGTTGCGGATGCCGCGGCAGTATTCGACGTGCGCGCCGTCGAGCTGCGCCGTGCGCATGCCGATCCACGGGAAATGCGTGGCCAGATTGAACCAGCCCCACTGGCGCGGCACCTGGCGCGTCTGCCCCTGTTCGTAATGCAGCAGCAGCGCCTCGTGAGAAGTATAGAAATCCACCTTGCCGAAACTGCCGATCTGGCCGGCCAGGGTTTCCATGAAACGCACCGAATCGCCGATCGCCTCGACCATGCGCCGGTATTCGTCCTGCAACGGCGAATGCTCGACCCAGGCCAGGTCCCAGTATTCCGGGTGATGCAGGTCGGCAAAGCCGCCGTCGATCAGGGCACGGGTGAAGTTCATGGTCAGCGCCGATTTCGAATGGGCTTCGATAAGGCGCTGCGGATCCGCACGCCGCGCGGCGGCGGTGAATTCCGGCGCATTGACGATGTCGCCGCGATAGCTGGGCAGCGTCTCGCCATCGTGCGTTTCGGTATCGGCCGAGCGCGGCTTGGCGTACTGGCCAGCAAAACGCCCAACGCGAACCACCGGCAACTTGAGCCCGTGCACGAGCACCAGGCTCATCTGCAGGAGCACCTTCAGCCGATTGGAGATGATGGGCGACGTGCAATCGGCAAAACTTTCCGCGCAATCGCCGCCCTGCAACAGGAAACAGCGGCCTTCGGCGGCATCGGCCAGCTTGTGCTTGAGCGCGAGGACTTCCCACGACGTCACCAGCGGCGGCAACGCGTGCAGTTGCGCCAGCGCGGCGGCGAGCGCATCGGCGTCCTGATACGATGGCTGCTGCACCGCCGGCTTGCGCTGCCACGAATCCGGCGCCCAGTCACGGGGCTCGCGGACGGCGCTCAGGTTGCGCGGATCGGCTTGCATCGGCATCGCTCATGTTGCGCTGCGGCATTCCATCATGCCACAGCGGCAGCGCCATGCAAGCACCCGATTCAATGGAAGCGGCTCAATCGCGGCGGCGGAATCCCGCCCACAACGCTCCCGCGCCGATCAGCGCGTAGCAGACGAAGGTCCACACCGGCATCGACATGCCAAGCAAGGTCCAGTTGACTTGCGCGCAGTCGGCGTGCCCGGTAAAGGCCTGCTGGACAGTTTTGCTCCACGCGTACTTGATGGAATAGTTCTCGACCCAGTAATTCCACCCCGGCGCGCAACCAGCCATCGGATCGGGTGGTTGCTGCTGCACCCAGACGTGGTAGGCGGCGATGCCAGCGCCCACCGTCGCCGCAAGCAAGACGAGCAAGCCGTAGACGCGCCGACCGGTTGCGCGTGGCCCATGGATCGCGCCCGCAAGAAAGACGATGCCCATGCCAATGAACGCCAACCGCTGGAAGATGCACAGCGGACACGGCTCTATGCCGAGCTGGAATTGCACGAAGTACGCATAAGCGAGCAAGGCAAGGCAGACGGCGAACCCGGCGATGCACTGCGTGCGGAACGGCCAGCGGAAAGGATTGAGCATTCGGGATCCCGATTTGGACGATGCGACTCAGACCATGCGCACACGCCGATGTTCCGGCGCAAGAAATGCAAAGGCCCCGGCAGTTTCCCGCCGAGGCCTTGAGAACACGATACGAAGCGGCTTACTCCGCGGCTTCGGTTTCGACGCGCGGCCGGTCGACCAACTCGACGTAGGCCATCGGCGCATTGTCGCCGGCGCGCATGCCGCACTTGAGGATACGCAGGTAACCGCCCTTGCGCTCACGGTAGCGCGGGCCAAGCTCGACGAACAGCTTGCCTACCGCAACCTTGTCGCGCAGGCGCGCGAACGCGAGGCGGCGATTGGCAACGCTGTCGGCCTTGGCCAGCGTGATGAGCGGCTCGGCGACGCGGCGCAATTCCTTGGCCTTGGGCAGCGTGGTCTTGATCAATTCGTGCTTGAACAGCGACGACGCCATGTTCTTGAACATGGCCTCGCGGTGGCTCGAGGTTCGGCTCAAGGCGCGACCGGATTTCATGTGACGCATAAGTAATTCCTTTGTGTAACTTTATAATTGTATCGTTTTCCAGACGATTCCGGAAAACGTGAACTCTTGGTTCGCGGGGACAGCGCCCCCGTTGGACTTTGGTGAATCAATTCATTTGCATGCCGGAAGACAGGCCCGAGGGCGGCCAGTTTTCCAGCTTGGTGCCGAGCGAAAGGCCGCGTGCGCCGAGCACATCCTTGATTTCGGTGAGCGACTTCTTGCCCAGGTTCGGCGTCTTCAGCAATTCGACCTCGGTGCGCTGCACCAGGTCGCCGATGTAATAGATGCTTTCGGCCTTCAGGCAATTCGCCGAACGCACGGTCAGTTCCAGGTCGTCGATCGGGCGCAGCAGCACCGGATCCACGCCGGATTTCTCGGCCTTGGCGTCGCTGCTCTCGCGGCGACTGAAATCACCGAACACGGTGAGCTGGTCCATCAGGATCTCGGCCGACTTGCGCACCGCTTCCTCGGCGTCGATCGTGCCGTTGGTTTCGATGTCCAGCACCAGCTTGTCCAGGTCGGTGCGCTGCTCGACGCGGGCGCTGTCGACTTCATAGGCAACGCGGCGTACCGGGCAGAACGAGGCATCGAGCTGCAGGCGACCGATCGGACGCGATTCCTCGTCCGGACGGCGGCGCGACGTGGCCGGCACGTAGCCGACGCCACGCGCGATCTTGATGCGCATGTTCAGCCCGATATCCTTGGTCAGGTGGCAAAGCACGTGCTCGGGATTGAGGATCTCGACGTTGTGGTCGACCTTGATGTCGCCGGCCGTGACCACGCCCTTGCCCTTCTTGGACAAGGTGACGGTGGTTTCATCGAGGTTATGCAGACGAATCGCGATGTCCTTGAAGTTGAGCAGGACTTCGATCACGTCTTCCTGCAAGCCTTCGAGCGTCGTGTATTCGTGCAGCACGCCGTCGATTTCAACTTCGATGACCGCCGCGCCGGGAATGGACGACAGCAGCACGCGCCGCAGCGCATTGCCGAGGGTATGGCCAAAACCGCGTTCCAGCGGCTCGACGACGACGCGTGCGCGGTTGATACCGGTACGTTCGACATGCAGGCCGCGCGGGCGCAGGATGGTAGTAGGCGAATTTGCCATGGACTACGCTCTCCAAGAGTTATTGATAGGGCGCAAAACCGGGTGTCCTGCCGCGGTTTGCTCGCAAACGGTCGCGGCACAGCCGCGCCACGTTTGTCGCGGCGGGCACTTGCGTATCCGCCGCGTCGGCACATCCTGTGCCGAAGCGGATATTCAACAAATTACTTCGAGTACAGTTCGACGATCAGCGATTCGTTGATGTCGCTGGGCAGGTCCGAACGTTCCGGCAATGCCTTCAGCGCACCGGCGAACTTCTTCGCATCCACTTCGATCCAGCTCGGCGCCAGATCCATTTGCTGCGACAGGTTCAGCGCCTCGGTGATGCGCAGCTGGCCGCGCGATTTCTCGACGACGGCGATCTGGTCGCCGGCCTTGACCTGGTACGACGGCAGGTTCACCTTCTTGCCGTTGACCTCGATCGCCTTGTGCGACACCAGCTGGCGCGCCTGCGCGCGCGTGACCGCGAAGCCCATGCGGTAGACGATGTTGTCCAGGCGCGCTTCGAGCATTCGCAACAGGTTCTCACCAGTGTTGCCCTTCAGCTGCGAGGCCTTGCCGTAGTAATTGCTGAACTGGCGCTCAAGCAGGCCGTAGATGCGCTTGACCTTCTGCTTTTCGCGCAGCTGGATCGCGTAATCGGACAGACGGCCCTTCTTGCCGGCGGCGGCGCCGTGCTGGCCAGGCTTCTGCAGCTTCTCGAACTTCTTGCACTTGGATTCGATCGCGCGCGCCGGGCTCTTGAGGCTGAGGTCGGCGCCTTCGCGGCAGGACAACTTGAGTTTGGGACCGATATAACGTGCCATGATTAGACCCTACGACGCTTCGGCGGACGGCAGCCGTTGTGCGGAATCGGCGTGACGTCGATGATGTTGGTGACCTTGATGCCGAGCGCGTTCAGCGAACGCACGGCCGATTCTCGGCCAGGGCCCGGGCCCTTGATGCGCACTTCCACGGTCTTGACGCCGTACTCGGCCGCCGCGCGTCCGGCCTTTTCCGCCGCAACCTGGGCCGCGAACGGGGTGGACTTGCGCGAGCCGCGGAAGCCCGCGCCGCCAGCAGTAGCCCACGACAGCGCGTTGCCCTGGCGATCGGTGATCGTCACCACGGTATTGTTGAACGAAGCCTGCACGTGCACGACGCCGTCGGTGACGACGCGCTTGGCCTTCTTCTTGGTCTTTACAGCAGCGACCGGTTTGTTCATTTGTCAGGATATCCGCAGAAAATTCGATGGAATCGGTCTGGAGCTAAATCAGTTCTTCTTGATCGCGCGACGCGGGCCCTTGCGGGTGCGCGCGTTCGTGCGCGTGCGCTGACCGCGCACCGGCAGGCCGCGGCGATGACGCAGGCCGCGATAGGTGCCGAGGTCGATCAGGCGCTTGATCGCCATGCCATTTTCGCGGCGCAGGTCGCCTTCGACCGTGTACTTGCCGACTTCGGCGCGCAGCTTCTCGATCTGGCCTTCGGTCAGTTCCTTGATCTTGGTCGAAGGATCCACGCCGGCGGCCACGCACACCAGCTTGGAGCGTGCCCGGCCGATGCCGAAAATGCTCTGCAAGCCGATCACGACATGCTTCTGCACCGCCAAATTGACACCCGCAATACGCGCCATCTCGTTGTCTCCGAAAGCGGCTTCCGCGCAAAAATGCGCAGTGAACCGTGAATTATAACCTGAAACCTACCGTTATCAAAGCGCTAAACCCGCGCCAGTTCTTCAATCCATGCCTCAACGCGGACTTCCACCGCGGCCATAGCCTTTCAGGTTGGCCTTCTTGAGCAGGCTTTCGTACTGGTGCGACACCAGATGCGCCTGCACCTGCGCGGTGAAATCCATGACCACGACGACCACGATCAGCAGCGACGTGCCGCCGAAATAGAACGGCACATGCCAGTTCTGCTGCAGCAGGGTCGGGATCAGGCACACCGCGACGAGGTAGATCGCGCCCGCACCGGTCAGCCGGGTCAGCACGCCGTCGATGTACTCGGCGGTCGCACGGCCCGGGCGGATGCCCGGCACCAAGGCGCCGGACTTCTTCAGGTTGTCCGCGGTCTCGTTCGAGTTGAACACCAGCGCGGTGTAGAAGAACGCGAAGATGATGATCATCGCGCCGTACAGGATTTCATACAGCGGCTCGCCCGGATTCAGCGCCGCCGTGATCTGCTGCAGCCAGCGGATGTCCGCGCCGTTGGAGAACCACGACGAGGCAGTGGCCGGGAACAGGATCAGCGACGAGGCGAAGATCGGCGGGATCACGCCCGACATGTTGATCTTCAGCGGCAGGTGCGAGGTCTGGTTCATGTAGGCACGCGAACCGCCCTGGCGGCGCGCGTAGTTCACGGTGATGCGGCGTTGGCCACGCTCCATGAACACGACGAACGCGGTAACCAGCAGGACCAGCGCCAGGATGACCAGCACCTTCATCGGCGTGATTTCGCCCTGCTGCGACATTTCCAGCGTGCGCGTGACCGCGCTCGGCAGGCCGGCGACGATGCCGGCGAAGATCAGCAACGAAATGCCGTTGCCGATGCCGCGCTCGGTGATCTGCTCACCCACCCACATCAGGAACATGGTGCCGGCGGTGAGTCCAACCATCGCGGTGAAGATGAAACTCGGACCCGGCGCGTAAACCACGCCAGCCTGATGCTGCAACATGGTCGCGATGCCGAAAGCCTGGAATGCAGCCAGTCCGATCGTGCCGAAGCGCGTGTACTGGGTGAGCTTGCGCCGGCCGGATTCGCCTTCCTTGCGCATCGCCGCCCAGCTCGGAATCACCGAACCGAACATCTGCACGATGATCGACGCGGAAATGTACGGCACCACGCCGAGCGCGAACAGCGAGAAGCGCGCCAGCGCACCGCCGGAGAACATGTTGAACATGTCGACCAAGCCGCCGCCCTGACCCTGGATCAGCTTGGTCATGGCATCGGAATTCACGCCCGGCACGGGAATGAACGAACCCAGGCGAAACACGACCAGAGCTCCGATCACGAACAGGATGCGCTGCTTGAGCTCGGTCAGTTTGCCGAGATTGCCGAGCAAGCCATTGTTTTGGGGTGCGGCCACCTTTTACTCCACGCTGCCGCCGGCAGCGAGAATCGCCGCCTTGGCGCCGGCGGTCGCGGCCACGCCCTTGAGCTTGACCGCACGCTTGATCTCGCCTTTCTTGACGACCTTGGCGCGGATCGCGCGCGTGTCGACCAGGCCAGCCGCCTTGAGCGCGGCAAAATCGATGGCGTCGCCTTTGATCGAATCGAGCTTGTACAGGAGCACCTCGGAGGTGTCGCGCGCGAGCTTCGAGCGGAAACCGACCTTCGGCAGGCGACGCTGCATCGGCATCTGGCCGCCTTCGAAACCCGGCTTGACCTTGCCCTTGCCGGTACGCGCGAACTGACCCTTGTGGCCGCGACCCGCGGTCTTGCCGAGTCCCGAACCGATACCGCGGCCGACGCGCACGCGCGTCTTGCGCGATCCCTTGGCCGGCTTGAGTGTATTCAGACGCATGATGCGAACTCCAGAAATATGCTGTATTGCTTACGCGCTTTCTTCGATGCGCACGAGGTAATTGATCTTCTCGACCAGGCCGCGCACCTGCGCCGAATCCTTCAACTCGCGCACGTCGTTGAGCTTGTTCAGGCCCAGCGCCTTCACGCTCAGGCGATGCTTCCACTGGCAGGAATTCATGCTCTTGTACAGGCGCACGCGGACCGTGCCCGCTGCTTTCGTTGTCTTAGCCTTGGCCATAACCACCCACCTCGCTTACCTTCTTGCCGCGCTTGGCCGCGATACGCTCCGGCGTGGCCATCAATTGCAGACCCTTGATCGTGGCGCGCACCAGGTTGATCGGATTGCGCGAACCGACGGCCTTGGCCAGCACGTTCTTGACGCCGACCACTTCGAGTACGGCGCGCATCGCGCCGCCGGCGATGACGCCGGTGCCTTCGGAAGCCGGCTGCATGTACACGCGCGCGGCGCCATGGTTTGCCTTGACCGCATGCCACAGCGTGCCATTGTTGAGCTTGACGCTGACCATGCCGCGGCGCGCACGCTCCATCGCCTTGGAGATCGCGACCGGCACTTCACGCGCCTTGCCGTAGCCGAGGCCGACCCGGCCATCGCCGTCGCCGACCACGGTCAGCGCGGTGAAACTCATCTGCCGGCCGCCCTTGACCGTCTTGGCCACGCGGTTGACGGCAATGAGCTTTTCCAGCATGCCGTCGCTGTTTTCACGTTCGTTGTTGTTTGCCATCTGTTCTCACCTGTTTGCCGTCGGTTGCCCGGCGGACTTCGATTACGACCGAGGTCGCTTGTAGTTGTGGTTGGATCGTTGGATCAGAATTTCAGGCCCGCTTCGCGCGCGGCATCCGCGAGCGCGGCAATGCGGCCGTGGTAGCGGAAACCGGAGCGGTCGAACGCCACCGATTCCACGCCGGCGGCCTTCGCCTTCTGCGCGATCGCCTTGCCCACTGCAGCGGCAGCGTTCTTGTTCTTGGTGCCTTTCAGGCCCTTTGCAAGGTCCTTCTGCACGGTCGAGGCCGCGGCCAGCACCTTGTCGCCTTCGGCCGAAATGACCTGGGCGTAGATGTGCTGGTCGGTGCGGTGCACGGTCAAGCGCGGCACGCCGAGCTTGCGGATGTGCGAACGCGTGGTCTTGGCGCGGCGCAGTCGGGCAATGTTTTTTTCGCTCATCATTATTCTCCGGAAGCGGATAGGCCTTAGGCCTTCTTGGCTTCTTTGAGGGTGATACGTTCGCCGGCGTAGCGCACGCCCTTGCCCTTGTAGGGCTCAGGTGGACGGAACGCGCGGATCTTCGCCGCGACTTCGCCGACGCGCTGCTTGTCGGCACCGGCGATCAGGATTTCCGTTTGGCTCGGCACGCTCAAGGTGATGCCTTCGGGCGCATTGAACACGACCGGATGCGAAAAGCCGAGGGTCAGGTTCAGGTCCTTGCCTTGCAGTGCGGCACGGTAACCGACGCCGACCAGTTCGAGCTTCTTCTGGTAACCCTCGCTCACGCCCTTGACCATGTTGGCCAACA
>Ga0310810_10011036_pt1 | contig 10551 bp, 10 predicted proteins | sample NCmetagenome_FD_207641 | JGI IMG/M metagenome (GOLD analysis project Ga0310810, IMG submission 207641) | Soil microbial communities from experimental microcosm in Duke University, North Carolina, United States - NC | ecosystem: Engineered > Artificial ecosystem > Soil microcosm > Unclassified ... | reverse complement strand
CGCGGAAATTCCTGCGGCCCCTGCGCGACGCCGGGGTCCAGGTCGCGTTCTTCAACCCCGTGCGGCTCTTCCAGCTCCGCCGGCGCCGCATCGACTTCCGCTGCCACCGGAAGATCGTCGTGTGCGACGGCCGCGTCGGCTTCACCGGCGGCATGAACATCACCGACCTGCACAGCGCCGACCTGGCCCCGAAGCGCTACTGGCGCGATACCCATCTCCGCCTCGCCGGCCCCGCCGTCTGGCCGATCCAGCGCATCTTCTTCGAGGACTGGTGCTTCGCGACCGAGGAGATCATCGAGGTCGACGCGCGGACCGTGCCGGATCCGGTGCGCGACGGCGAGCACCTCATCCAGATCGTGGAGTCCGGGCCCGACGCGACCTCCTTCGCCATCCACAAGACCCTGTTCACCGCGATCAACCGGGCCAACCGGCGGGTCTGGCTGACCACGCCCTACTTCGTCCCGGACGAGGCGCTCATCACGGCGCTGGTGACGGCCGCGCTGCGCGGGGTCGACGTCCGCATCCTGATGCCCAGGCGCGGTGACAGCCGCATCGTCGACCTCGCCGCGCGCAGCTACTGCCCGGAGCTGCTCGACGCCCGCGCGCGCGTCTTCGAGTACACGCCGCGCTTCATCCACGCCAAGACGCTGGTCTGCGACGACGACGTCGCCATGGTCGGCACCGCCAACTTCGACAACCGCAGCTTCCGGCTCGACTTCGAGCTCGTCGCGGTGCTCTACGGCGCGTCGGCCAACCAGCAGCTGGCCGCCGCTTTCGAGCGCGACGCCGCCGACAGCCGCGAGATCACCACCGCCGATCTCGAGTCCCTCTCCTTCCCCCGCCGCCTCGGCGAGGCCTCGGCCCGCCTCCTCTCACCGCTGCTCTGAGCTCACTCGCCGCCGCCGGCCGGGACGATCGCGAGGTCGTCGATGTACCAGCCGGCGTTGAAGAAGTTGTTGGCGTTCTGCGTCGTGCTCTCGAGGATGACGCCGGACGAGTAGGAGAAGCGCACCTGGAAGCCGGCGGCGACCATCTCGTCGGGGATGGCGACCTCCACCTGTTCCCAGTCGCCGCTCGCGCCGACATAGCCGGGCCGCCCGTCGACGTAGAAGTTGGTCGACTCGATGCACTCGTAGCTGACGCCCTTGTCGGGGTTGATGGCGATGGTGCCGGGGTAGACGATGTCGTCCGGCATGCTCCAGCCCGGGCCATCGCCGCCGAGCTCGACGATGCCGCCGTCGAACCAGGTCGCGCCGTCCCAGTCGTCGGTCCAGAAGTCGTACCAGTGCCAGAAGGTGAGCGACAGGCTGGCGCCGGCGCAGGCCGAGAGATCGATCGCCGGCGAGCGCACGTACGCGCGCTGGCAAGAGATGTAATTGTTGTCGAGGCGCGTCCCCCAGCAGCCGTTGCCGTCGTGGCACGCGGCCGGCCCGACGTTCGACGCCGCGCCGACCTCCCAGTCGTCGAAGCGCCAGTTGACCGACGTGCCCTCGATCTCCGGCATGATGTCGTGGTGCCAGCCGGCCGCGCCGGACTCGAAGTCGAAGGCGGCGGCGGCGAGCGCGTCGGCGCAGCCGGGCGGCAGATCCGGCATCGCGTCGGGCCGCGGTGTCGCGTCGGCCCGCGGCGGCGAGCCGTCCGGCTGACCGCCCTCGTCGTCGTCGTCGCCACTGCGGGGCATTTGCCCGGTCGCGCATCCCCACACTGCGAGCACGCAGAGCCACCCGAAACGACGACAGCGAGACATCCGCACACCTCCAGGAGCGGGCACTTTCAAACGGCGGCATCGCCGGATCAAGCGGGATTCGGCCGCGCGCAGCCGGGATGTCGGGCGCAACCGCCGAGAAGATCAGGCGTACTCGACGCGAATCGTCTCGATCACCGTCTTCATCGCCGCCTTCACGACCTCGGTATCCGGGTCGCGGACGATGACGTAACCGTCCCCTTCGTAGCTGTCGGAGCGCGGCGTCCCCGGCGCCGGCAGCCGCGCCTCGGCGACCAGGCGGCCGACCAGCTCCTGCGCGCGCTCGACGCCACTCACCCGCGCGACCCGGCCGCGACCGACGCCGCGAAGGTAGGCGATGCCGACCGCGTGCTTGCGCTCGAACGGGCCGTCGAACGCGCCGTCCACCACCGCGCGCGCCCATGCCCGGTACATGTCGGCGTCGTGCACGTAGCCGTTGCCGAGCACGATGTGGGCGCCGGGCGGGCGCGCGGCGATCTCGCCGACGGCGAGCGAGCCGTCGTCGCGGCGGAACCACTCCATGTGGGTGAAGCCGGTCTCGAGGCCGAGCGCGCGCACCGCGCGCAGGCCGAGCTCGCGCGCGTCGTCGAACTCCGGCCCCTCGACGACGCGCGGGAAGACGACCACCCACTGGATCCACGGCGACTCCATCACCTCGAGCGGCGTCGGGTAGTAGCGGGTGAACGACGTGAAGCGCACCTCGCCGCCGATCGTGATCGTCTCGAAGCTGTACTCGCGTCCGCGCAGGAACTCCTCCGCCAGCGCCGGGCTGTCGGGCGACGCGTGCAGCGCGGCGAGCGCGCCGCGGAGCTCGTCGGCGCTGTTGATCCTCCAGGTCGCCTTGCAGCCCATCCCGGCCGGCGGCTTGAGGACGAGCGGAAGGCCGACCTCTCGGACGAGCTCCTCGGCGTCCTGCCAGCTCCTGATCAGGCGGTGGCGCGCGCAGGGCAGGCCGTGCCGGCGCAGCTCCTCCTTCATGCGCGCCTTGTCGCGAAAGAGGTCCGCGGTATCCGGATCGGTGCCCGGCACGCCGAGCGCGCGGCGCACCTCGGCCAGCTGCACCTGCAGCGGCTCGAGGATGCCGAGCAACCGGTGGATGCCGCCGTGCCGCGACTGCAGCTGCCGTGCGGCATCGCACAGCTGCTGGGCGTCGAGCCCGTCCGCCACTCGCACCACGTCGGCGAACAGGCGCGCGTCGTCGCCGCCCGGCGCCTCCTGCACGACGCCGAGCAGCCGCACGCCGTCGAGACGCGCGGCGGCGCGCGCGAAGCGCATCGTTGTCTCGAGGGGGAACGGGGCCGCAAACACCACGTTTCGCATGCGGCCCGTTGTAGCATGGCGGCCGTGAAGGTCGTCTTCCTCGCGCCCAGCTACCCGCCGGAGATGCAGCAGTACACCCGCGGCCTCGCCGAGGTCGGCGCCACCGTGTATGGGGTGGGCGACACGCCGCGAGGCGAGCTGCCCGCTTCGCTCAAGCCGCACCTGGCGGATTACCTGCAGGTCCCGCGCATCCTCGACGAGGCGGACGTGGTCGCGCGCGTCCACGCCTGGCTGCGCGGCCGCGAGGTGGACCGCGTGCTGGCCAACTGGGAGGTGCTGGTCGAGACGGCTGCCCGCCTGCGCGAGCGCTTCGGCATGCCGGGCATGTCGGTCGACACCGTGCGCGGCTTCCGCGACAAGCAGCTCATGAAGGAGCGGGTCGCCGCCGCCGGCCTGCGGGTTCCACGCGCCGAGCGGGTCCGCACCGTCGCCGAGGCGCGCGCCGCCGCCGAGCGCATGCGGTATCCGCTGGTGCTGAAGCCGATCGCCGGCGCCGGCAGCGCCGACACCTACCGGATCGAGAGCGACGGCGAGCTCGAGACCGTGCTGCGCCAGATGCTCCACGTCAGCGAGGCCAGCTGCGAGGAATACATCGACGGCGAGGAGTTCACCTTCGACACCGTCTGCGTCAGCGGCGTGCCCCTGTTCACGAACGTGGCGCAGTACCTGCCCAAGCCGATCGTCGCGCGCTCGGAGGAGTGGATCAGCCCGGTCATCGTCACCGTGCGTGATCTCGCGCAGGCGAAGCTGGCGAAGGGGATCGAGCTCGGCAAGAACGTGCTCGGCGCGCTCGGCATGGGCGACGGCTTCACCCACATGGAGTGGTTCCGCAAGCCGGACGGCGAGGTCGTGTTCGGCGAGATCGGCTGCCGGCCCGGCGGCGCTCACCTGGTCGACCAGATGAACTACACGTGCGACGTCGATCTCTTCCGCGAGTGGGCGCGCGCGGTCTGCTGGGGCCGCTTCGAGGGTCCGACCACGCGCAAGTACAACGCGGCCATCATCTTCAAGCGGGCCAGGGGCCGCGGTCGCATCACCCGCATCGAGGGCCTCGTCGAGTTCATGCGCCGCCACGGCGAGCACGTCGTCGAGGAGCGCCTGCTGCGACCCGGCACCCCGCGCCGCAACTGGAAGCAGACCCTCACCTCCGACGGCCACATCCTCCTGCGCCATCCCGACTGGGACACCGCCTGCAAGCTCGCCGCCCTCGCCGCCGCCGAGATCAACATGTACGCCGAGTGACGCCGCTCAGGCCAACCACCGCGGGCCTGACCTCGACGTCACTGGTGTGACGAGTTCACCTCTTCGAACGCGGCCTTGAACTCCGGGTCGCTTTCGCATGCCATCGCCCTCTTCATCACCCTTTCGTTGAGGGTCGAAAAGCGAGGCCGATACGTGGTGTCGAACCACCGCCTGGCGTCCGCATCTGCCGCCGACCACTGCTGCTCCGCCGTGGCGGCGTCAGCCTTGATGGCCTGCATGGATTTCTCGCGGTTGCGCAGGGCCGCGGTGGCCGCCTTGCAGTCTGCCGCTGCGTCGAGGTCATCGGCCAGCGTGGTCAGCCCGACGATGATGCGATCGGTGGATGCGACCATCTCGTCGGTCACTGACGCGGGCCGCGATGCCGCCTGGGATCCCCGCTCCGACCTCGCGGGCGACGTCGCGTTCGGCTTGTCGCTACCGCCAGACGGCGCTGCGCTGGATGCCGGTGTCTCCTTGCCGGAACAGCCCACGACGGCGAGCAGGGCGATGATCGTCCGCATGGCGCGACTATATGCGGCATTCCAGCCCGTGGCAGAATGCCAGTGTGCGCGAGACCGGAACGGTGTCACGGCAGCGCGAGGGCCTGCGGCAGATCCTGCTGGACGTCCTGCAGGAGGAGCGGCAGCGCGAGTATCGCACGCTGGCATTCATGCGGATCGGTATCGCAGCGCTGGCGGTGGTGTGCTCGTTTCTCTTCGGCCACGTGGGCGGAAATGCCGCGTGGTCCAGCGCCATTCCGTACGCTCTCGGATACCTGGGCGCGTCGATCCTGGTCGTCATCGCGGCGTCGCGGCAGACGTACCTGCGGCTCCGGCTGTGGATTCTGATCCCGACGTTCGACGTTCCCGTGCTGTTTCTGGCGATCCGCGCCTCGAGCGCTGGCATGCCGATCATGGTGGCGCTCGCCGTCGGCGTGTTCGCCGCCGCAATCGTGTTCGGCTCCATCGTGCTACCGCGTCCATGGCTGGCGCTGGTGAGCGCGGAGGCGCTGGTGGGTCAGCTCCTGGTCATGCACCACGTCGGCATCGACCTCGGCACCAACGGTGGACTGGCGGTGTTTGCGCTGGTCCTCACATCGCTGGCGGCCTTCGTCATCGGCGCCCGAACCGAGCGGCTCAGCCGGGCGGTGGCGTCCGAGCAGCTGTCGCGCGTGCTGCTCGGGCGGCACTTCTCGCCGGAGGTGGCGCGGCGCATCACGCGCATGAGCACCCGCGCGACCGAGCACCGGGTGGTGACCGTGCTGTTTTCCGACATCCGCGGATTCACGCGGATGTGCGAGGAGATGCCGAGCACGGAGATCGTCGCTCTGCTCGACGATTACTTCGCGCGCATGGTGTCGGTGATCTTCCACCACGGCGGGACGCTCGACAAGTTCATCGGCGACGGCATCCTGGCCTACTTCGGCGCTCCGCTCGAGCAGCCGGACCACGCCGCACGCGCGGTCCAGTGCTCGCTGGCGATGATGGATGCGCTGGCCGACCTGAACGCCGCACGCGAGGAGCGGGGCGCCCGGATGCTCGACGTCGGCATCGGAATCAACACCGGGCGCGTGGTGGTCGGCGAGATCGGCCCGACCGAGCGCCGCGAGTACACGGTCATCGGCGACGCGGTCAACGTCGCCTCTCGCATCGAGGGCCTCACCAAGGAGCACGGCGCGCCCATCCTGGTGTCGCAGGAGACCCGCGCCGCGGCGGGCGAGTTCTTCCAGTGGCGTCCGGCCGGCAGCTCGACGGTACGCGGCCGCGCCGGAGCAGTCGCGCTCTTCGTCCCCTGCACCGCCACCCAGCCCGGCTACTGACTCTCCGCGCGGCGCTCGCCGCCTTTCGCTGCGGAAATCGCGCCTCGGTCGGCAGGCAGGTGCAAGCGGCTGGTCGACGCGCCGCCCGCCTGTTTTCGGTCCGGTGCGCCTGGCCCCGCCATTGCTGTACCGGAAACCATGGCCCGCCGCCTTCTCGCCGCGTCGCTGCTCGGCTGCGCGCTCCTCCTCGCCTCCTCTGCCACTGACGCCGCCACCGCGCGCAAGAAGGCGACACCTCGGAGCGCCACGCGCGGAAAGAAGCGATCGACCGCGCCCCGCCCGAAGGCCTCGCGGGGGACGAAGGCGTCGCTAACAAGCACACGTTCGAGTCGACGTCTTCGTGCCTCTGCGAACGGCCTCGAGGTCGCGGCGAGCGAAAATGCCCTCGTCGACCTCGCCGCGAGCTGGAAGCCGAGCGCGTCCGGTGACCCGCGGCCGTTCGGCCGCATGGAGGTCGTCATCGCCGACACCTCCGCGAAGGCGCGCGGCAATCGCAACACGGGCGCCGAACCGGCCGAGATCTCGGTCGCGCTGCGCGGCCTCACCACCCGCCACAACCAGTTCACCGGCGGCACCGGGCTGTCGGCCAACAGGATCGTCTACGGCTTCGGCGCCCGCCGCATCTCGAGCAAGGTCGACCGCGACGACACCGCGCTCGAGATCGCCGGCAAGCTGGCGGATCGCGTGAATCGCCTCCGCCGCGAGGACGGCGTCCCCTACTACTCCGCCAGCGCCAGGACGACCGGCGGCAAGGTCGTCCTCACCATCTGGCCAGGCGGCGCCTTCGAGTCGCAATGACGACTCACGCAAGCCAGCGCGGCACGAGCTCGTCGGCCGACCCGTCGACCGCGCGGCCGAAGAAGAAGCCGTCGCTGCCCTGCGCCTGGTAGAGCGGCATCAGCACCAGGCCGTCGAACGGGGCGCGGATCTCGCCGCCGTCGTCGCGCGCGAGCAGCGTCCCGGTCGACACCCGCGCGATGTTGGCGAAGCCGGGCTCCATGCGGAACCCGGGGCCGACCGGATGCCTGGTCGCCACCTCGATGAATGCCGGCAGAGTTCCTCGCGCTCGCGCCAGCAGCGCGCGCGCCGCCCCCAGCTCGGCGACCTGGACCACACCGGCGGCCGCCAGCCCCACGGCCACGACAGCCTCCAGGTTGGCCACCGCGGCCGCGCTCTCGTTCTGCCCGCCCTCGACCGCGAGCGCCACGCAGCCGCGCGCCGCCAGGTGCTGGGTCAGCGTGCCGCCCAGGCTCTCCTGCAATCCGATGATGACCGGCAGCGGGACCTCGCGCGCGAACGCGCGATCGGCGGCCGCGCCGCCCGCGATGGCGAACGGGATGCCCTCCGCCGAGGTCGTGTGCAGATCCAGCGCGAACACCGGGCCGCGCGCCCGCGCCAGCACCTCATCGAGTGCCTCGGCCAGCGCGAGCAGCGCAGCCGCCTCGTCGTCCTCGATGGCGCGCGCCGCCGCCAGCCGGTCCGGCGTCCACTGGCGGTTCATGTCGCGCGCCAGATACCGCCGCCCGGCCGCCAGCGCCGCCGGATTGCCACAGAACGCCACCACCTCGCCGGCGATGTCCCGCTGGTCGACTCGCTCGAGCAGGCGCCGGCACGCCGCGACCCCCGCCGGCTCGTTGCCGTGGATCGCCCCGATCAAGATCAGCGTCGGGCCGGGGCGCTCCCCGCGCAGCCGTCCGAGCTCGGCGCTCACTCGCTCTCGAGCTGCTCCTCGAGCAGCCGCGACGCGATGTCCATGAAGTCCTCCTCGGTGACGATACCGACCAGCTTCTGGTTGTCGAGCACCGGCAGGGCCCCGACGCGCAGCCGCCGCATCAGCCTGATCGCGTCCAGCGTCGGCGTCTCCGGCGACACCGTCGTCAACTCGGTCTTCATGATCTTCGACACCGGCGTCTTGTGGGTGGAGGCCCGGCCGGCCGCGAAGAACCGGAGCACCGAGCGATGGCTGACCAGCCCGATCAGGTGATGGTCCTTGTCCTCGACCGGGATGTGCTTGATGCGCTCCCAGATCATGAGGTTCGCCACGATCTCGATCGGGTCGTCCGCCTGCACCGTGTAGAGATCGGTCGTCATGTACTGCTCGACCCGGAGGTAGTTGTGCCTGGTCGTCACCGCCTCGTCGAGCCGCGCCCGCTCCCACTCCGCCACCGGCCGCCCGGTCTGCTGCCGCGCCAGGGTCGCCGCCACGATCGCGTTCGACCGCTCGGCCGGGGTCGCCCGGTCGCGCAGCGAGTTCCACGACGACCACTGCCAGCGCGCGCCGGTCCTGACGCTCCGCACGCGGGCGTCCACCACCGACAGGTACTTCTTGATGTCCTCGTCCGCCACGTTCTGCCGCCTGAGCCCCGCCTCGGCCACCGGCAAGAGCCGGTCGAGCACCAGGTCGCGCGCGCTGATGTCCTGGCCGTCGAGCCACACGAAGTGCGCGGTCAGCCCCTCGCGCGCCGCGGTGTAGAAGTTGGCGCCCGCCTGATCGAAGTCCATCCGCTTCGTGATGTCCTCCTCGCGCGCGCCGAGCTCGGTCATCATGCCGACCCAGAAGGCCGCGTTGGCGATCTCGTCGAGCGTGCTCGGCCCGGCCGGCAGCACGCGGTTCTCGATCCGCAGGTGCGGCTTGTCGCCGGTCGCCCCCAGGCAGGCCCTGTTCCAGCGGTAGATGGTCCCGTTGTGCAGCCGCAGGGCCTTGAACGACGGCAGCTCGCCGCGGTCGAGCTTGGCCATCGCGTCCTCCTCGAGGTCGCTGCCCACCAGGGCGCGGAAGCGGGCGATGTCCTCGCGGAAGATCTCGAGCACCGAGCTCTTCACCCAGCGGGTGCCGAAGCTGACGCGCGCCTCGGTCTCGCGGATGTGGTGCGTGTGGCTGCGCGTGTCCACTGCCTGGCGGAAGAGAGCGATCCTGGTCTCCGCCCACAGCCGCCGTCCGAACAGGATGGGCGAGTTGGCCGAGATCGACATGATCGGCCCGGCCAGCAGCTGCGCGATGTTGTAGAGCCGCGCGAACTCGCTCGGCGCGACCTGCAGGTGGACCTGGAAGCTGGAGTTGCAGCTCTCCAGCATCACCGAGTCGTGCTCGATGATGAGCTCGTCGAGCCCCTTGATCGAGAACTCGAAGGTCCCGCCGCGCAGCGCGGTCACCGCCTGGTTGAGCGCCATGTAGCGCGGGCTCGGCACCATGTTGTGGAGGCCGAGGTCGGCCTTGCGCATGGTGGGCAGGATGCCCATCAGCACGACGTCGAGGCCGAGCTCGTGCGCGGCGTTGCGCGCTCGATCGACGAGGTCGTCCAGCTGCGCGTGCATCTGCGACAGCCCGTGACCGGTCAGCTCCTGCGGGTCGCAGTTGGCCTCGATCTGGAACTGCCCGAGCTCGGTCGTGTAGTGCGGGTCCGCCAGCTTCTCGATCATCGGCAGAACGCCCGGCGCCGGCCCCCAGGTCTTGTCGACGATGAACATCTCCTGCTCGGCGCCGATCCGCCGCACCCCCTCCTCGAAGAAGCCCTCGGCGAGCATCCGCTCGAGCGCAGCCAGGTCGGCCAGCACGGCGTGCATGAACTCGCGGTGCCGCTCCGCCGTGTGCTCCGCCCCGATCTCCTTGTGCGTCCGCGTCGTCGTCATCGCTTCACCCCGGCTACCCCCGCGTCCACTCGTCGAGATAACGCGGCATCATGGCCCGCCAGGTCGGCCAGTCGTGGTGCCACTCCGGGCCCCACGAGTCGACCCGGTTCGGGATGCCCTTGCCCCCCAGCACGTTGGCCAGCCGCCACGACTCGCCGATGTCCTCGGCGCGCCCTTCTCCGCTCGGAATCAAGATGAACCGCGTGCGCAGCACCTCGAGGTGGCGCCCTTCGAGGGTCGGAACGGCGACGAGACCCAGAACTCGTCGGAGAAGCCCTCCCCGCCCGCATCGAAGAACCGCCGCAGGTCGTAGGTCCCGCTCATCGCCAGGGCGCGGCCGAACACGTCAGGCCACCGGCAGACCATCGCCACCGAGTGGAACGCTCCGATCGAGGCGCCCCCCGCCCAGATGTCGATCGAGTCGCTCTTGCAGTCGGCGCGGATGGCCGGCACCACCTCGTGCCGCACGTAGCGGTGGAACTGGTCCTGCAGCCACATCTGGTGGCGCGCCGAGCCCTCGCGCGCCAGCAGCGCCTGGCCTGCCGCGCTGTCGCACGAGTACACCTTGATCTTTCCGGCGTCGAGCAGCCCGGCGAGCGCGTCGATCATGAGGAAGCGCTCGATCTCCTCGGCGTCGCCTCCGGCGGTGGGAAAGACGATCACCGGCTGCCCGAACGAGCCCCAGCGACAGAGCGTCACATCGCGCTCGAGCCGCTCGCTCCGCCACCGCGTCACCGCCTTGTCGCCGCGCCCCATCTCACCGCCTCGCTTCCTCGTCGCGCCGCCAGGCCTGGAT
>Ga0310810_10011035_pt1 | contig 10552 bp, 10 predicted proteins | sample NCmetagenome_FD_207641 | JGI IMG/M metagenome (GOLD analysis project Ga0310810, IMG submission 207641) | Soil microbial communities from experimental microcosm in Duke University, North Carolina, United States - NC | ecosystem: Engineered > Artificial ecosystem > Soil microcosm > Unclassified ... | reverse complement strand
GTCGGACAACCTCGCCGCCATCCTCGCCGTCGCCGATTATGTTTCGCGTCGCAACATTCGCGAAGGCAAGGCGCCGCTGACGATCCGCGACGTGCTCACCGCGGCGATCAAGGCGCACGAAATCCAGGGTTGCTACGCGCTGAAGAATTCATTCAATCGCGTCGGCATGGACCACGTCATCCTTGTGCGCCTGGCATCGACGGCGGTCGCCACGCAGATGCTCGGCGGCGGCAAGGACGAGATCGTCAACGCGGTTTCGCACAGCTGGATCGACAACGGCGCGTTGCGCACCTACCGCCACGCACCGAACACCGGCCCGCGCAAGAGCTGGGCAGCGGGCGACGCCTGCCGGCGCGCGGTGACGCATGCGCTGAATGCGGTCAAAGGCTGCGTCGGCTATCCGTCCGCGCTGACCGCGAAGACCTGGGGATTCTACGACGTGGCGTTCAAGGGCAAGGCGTTCGAATTCGAACGCGGCTTCGGCAGCTACGTGATGGAGAACGTCCTGTTCAAGATTTCGTTCCCGGCCGAGTTCCACGCGCAGACCGCGGTCGAATGCGCGATGAAGCTGCATGCGCAGGTGGCCGGCAAGCTCGACAGGATCGAGCGCATCGAGATCGAGACCCAGGAAGCGGGCGTGCGCATCATCGACAAGACCGGGCCGCTGGCGAACTACGCCGACCGCGACCATTGCATCCAGTACATGGTTGCCGTGCCGTTGATCTTCGGCCGCCTGACCGCGGACGACTACAACGACGCCGTCGCTGCCGATCCACGAATCGACGCGCTGCGCGGCAAGATGACGGTCAAGGAGAATCCCCAGTTCACCAAGGATTATTTCGACGCGGGAAAACGCTATATCGGCAATTCGTTGCAAGTCTTCTTCGCCGACGGCAGCAAGACCGACAAAGTGTCCATCGATTATCCGATCGGCCACCGCAAGCGCCGCGCCGAGGGGATTCCGGTACTGTTGAAGAAATTCGAAGCAGCCCTGGCCGGACATTTGCCCGCACGCCAGGTTCAGCGCATTCTCACGGCCAGCAAGGACCCTGCGGCGTTCGAGGCGATGGCGCTGCCGCAACTGATGGATTTGTTCGTGGTTTGAGCGCCAAAAATTCAAGTTTGGACAAGGGCTTGCAAAAAGTGTCACCAGCTCCAGTCTGACTGTATCCTGAACGGTGCAGGCTGGAGGATGTCCGCCGATTTTGCTAGACTGTCACGGCTCGCGTTGCGATGTGCTAACGTATAATTAACGCGACGCAAACGCCGTAGGGTTCGCGGCGTAATTGTGTACCGCGCGAGCGGAGCGGACGCCAAAAAAACTAGCTAGAGGAGAGTCTCCGATGAAACGTAATACCTTGTTTGTCCTGATCGCCCTGGGATTGGGCGGCGTGGGCGTCGCCAACGCCCAGGATGCCAGCAGTTGGTACTTGGCTCCGCGTTTGGGTATCGTCGCGCCGGATAGCGCGCGCACGACCAAGACTTCGGTGTTTGCCGGAATCGGCCTCGGCACTTGGGTCAACCCGAACCTGGCCGTCGATTTCGAATACGGCATCAATAACGCTGATTTCAAGAACACTTCGCCGCGCGACGGCCACCAGTGGGAAAGCGTGCAGCTCGATGTCGCCGCGCGCTGGTTCTTCGGCGAGATCGGCTCCGGCTGGCGTCCGTACCTGATGGGCGGCATCGGCGCGCAGCGTCACAAGGCTTACTCGGGCTTCCTGCTGCACGGCGGCTACGCCTCCGGCGGCGGCTGGGATCCGATGGTCACGGGCGGTGTCGGCATGCAGTACAACATGTCCGATCGTCTGGCGTTCCGCGGCGAAATCGCGGCACGTTACGACCGCGACAACAACTCGCTGAATACGGATCTGGCCAGTTCCTACGGCTTCAACCGTCACAGCGGATTTACCGATGGGATCGTCACGGTCGGCCTGACCTACAGCTTCGGCGGTGGCTCGGCCCCGGCCGCGGCGCCGAAGCATGAAGAGGCGGCTCCGCCGCCGGCCGCTCCGCCGGCCCGCGAAGAAGCGACTCCGCCGGCCGCGGTTTCCATCGACCTGCGTGGCGTCGAATTCAAGTTCGACCACCCGCGCGTCGGCGAAAAGCTGGTGCCGTCGCTCAAGGCCCCGACCTCCGAGTCCGTGCAGATTCTCGACGAGGCCGTCGATACGCTCAAGCGCTATCCGAACGTGCACGTCTCCGTCGACGGCTACACCGATTCCGTCGGCAGCGATGCGTACAACCAGAAGCTGTCCGAGCGTCGCGCCAAGGGCGTGTACGGCTACCTGACCGAGCATGGCGTCGATGCCAGCCGTCTGGATGGTCCGAAGGGCTTCGGCGAATCGAACCCGATCGACACCAACAAGACCAAGGAAGGCCGTCAGCGCAACCGCCGCGTTGAGCTGAAGGTGGAAAGCCAGTAAGGGTTCCGCTCACTGCAATACGAAAGAGCCCGGCAATGCCGGGCTCTTTCTTTTCAGCGCTTCACGAAACGATAGTGGGCGACCAGCCACTCGTTGCCGTCGCGATAACCGAACAGCTCGGCACAAGCCATCCAGAACATGCGCCAGCGCTGGTGCCAGATGCGCGCCTGTTCGCCGTAGGCCTGCCCCAGCACCTGCAACACCTCTACGCGGCTCGCATCCTGATTGGCGAGCCACAAGTTGGCGGTCCTGGCGTAGTGCGTTCCCGGCAATCGCCACTGTTGCTCGATGGCGAGATCGTGCTGGAACCAGAGCAGGGTATCGGCCGACGGCATGAGGCCGCCAGTGAAAAAATAGCGGCCCATCCAGTTGTCGTCGCCTTGCGTCTCGAACGGATACATCAATTCGCGGTGACAGAAGATATGGACGAAGAGCTTGCCGTCCGCGCGCAGCCACGAAGCGATGCGTTCGAGCAGGGTCGCGTAGTTGCGCATGTGCTCGAACATCTCGATCGATACGCAGCGGTCGAAGCTCGACGCCGGCAGTTCCAGCCGATTGACGTCCTGGGTGATGACCTCGACGTTGTCGAGTCTGAGCGCGCGGCTGCGCGCGAGGATGAATTCGCGTTGCGGCTTCGAGTTGGACACGGCGGTGATGCGGCTGCGCGGATAATTCTGCGCCATCCACAGCGTCAGCGAACCCCAGCCGCAACCGAGTTCGAGAATGTCCTGTCCGTCGGCAAGCTGTGCGCGTTCGCCGTAAAGCGCGAGCATGGCGTCCTCGGCCTGGTCCAGGGTTTCCAGCCCGGTCGGAAAGTAGCAGCTCGAATATTTCAAGCGATTACCGAGGCACAACTCGAAGAATTTTGCCGGCAGTTCGTAATGCTGCGCGTTCGCTGCGTCGGTGTGGATCGCGACCGGACTGGTTCGCAGTTCTTCGAGGCAACGCTGGAACCGTGCCCACGCCGCGGCCGCATCGTCCGAGCTTTCTCCGGCGAGACGCTGCGCGCACAAGCGGCGAATGCCCGCGCGGATGAGCCAGTCCGGCAAAAGGCCGCGTTCGCACAGGCCGGTCAGGCCGCCTTCGGCCGGCGCGGCCATGGGCAGTGTTTCGCTGGCGCCACTCGTCATGAATGCGATCCTTTCGGAAACCACGGGATGAACATGGACGTCGTGCGCTGATAATCGCGGTAATCGTCGCCGCGCGAGCGCAGCGCCTGTGCCTCGGTGAACGGGATGCCGGTGATCCAGACCAGGGATGCGACCATCAGGACCGGTCCGAGCAGGCTGAGCAGCCACGCCGGGAACGGTGCGCCGACGGCGAGGAACACATAGGTGAACCAGTGCAGCCATTCGAAGAAATAATTCGGATGCCGCGAATACCGCCACAGTCCGACACGGCAGGTCTTGCCGCGGTTCTGCGGATTTGCGCGGAAAGCGGCCAACTGCGCATCGGCGATGGATTCGCCAGCCAGGCTCACGATCCAGATTGCCAGGCCGAGTCCGCACCAGACCGAGAACGTCTCGCGCGGATTCTCGGCCACGGCCGCGAAAGGCAGCGAGAACAGTGCGATCAACAAGGCCTGGCCCATGAAGAACGCGAAGAACTTGCGCTGGTCGCCATGCCAGTATTCGCGCAGGTAGCGATAGCGCCCGTCTTCGCTTTCGTTCAACACGCGCGCGAGGATATGCAGGCACAACCGGAAACCCCACAAGCTGCCGAGCAGGGCGACGGCGAGCCGCGACGCGAGCCCGCCGCTGCCAACCGCGGCGTAGAACAAGGCGCTTGCACCCATGCCCGCCGCCCAGATCGCATCCACGATTCCGGCGTTGCGGGTGCGGCGCTGGATCAGCCAGCCGATGACCATGGCGACGCAGGCCACGATCCAGACATACAGGATATTCAACGGATTCATCGCCAGGCCTCGCGCAATGATGACGTCGCCGGCACCGACGTCAGGTGCCGGGCCAGCCAGAAAAGGGCCGGTGTCAGGATCGCCCATGCCAATGCCAGCGCGCCGAATGCGAGCGCGGGATCGGCGGCGATTGCCAGCGCGTTCCAGCCGCGCGCGGCGGCGAGGTAGGCGAGCGGCGCACCGATGGCACCGAGCACGGACGCCAACGCCAGATGCGATTTCAGCCAGGCCAACGAATGGTTCAGGGTGAGGGCGAAGCTCATCCACAGCGCGACGATCCAGATCGGCGCATAGTCGGGCCACGGCACGGGCGCCGCGTAAACGAACAAGCCGCCGCGAATGCAGAACGAATCGACGATGAAGCCGACCACTGCCGCGCACAGCATCAGTTCGAGATCGGCCACGCGCAGGCGCGAAACGGCAAGTTGCCATGCCGCGAACACGGCGAACATGGCCGGTCCCGCCCACCACCAGCCGCGTGCGGCGCCGGCGATGGCCGCCAGCCACGTGGCTTGATAAAAAACGACGTTGATCCAGAGATTCACGGCGACGTGTCCAGATTGGGGAGGTACGCGGCGCGCCGGCAACCCGGCTTGACCAGCAGCATCTGCACGTCGCCGGTCGAGCGTTCGTGGAATCCGGCTTCGCAATAGGCGAGATAGAAATCCCACATGCGCACGAAACGCTCGTCGTAACCGAGCGCGCGCACGTCGGCGATGCGTCGATGGAAACGCTCGCGCCATGCGGCGAGGGTCAGCGCATAGCTCGGACCGATGTCTTCGAGGTGGAACAATTTCAGATCGCTCGCGCGCGCCGTGGCTTCGAGCATCACGCCCACTGCCGGAATGAAGCTGCCCGGAAAGATGTAGCGCTTGATGAAATCCACGGCGCGCAGGGCCTGTGCGTAGCGGTGATCCTCGATGGTGATGGCCTGGATCAAGGCCATGCCGTCGGGCTTGAGCAGGCGTCCGACCTTGCCGAAATAGGAATCCAGGTACTGGTGGCCGATCGCCTCGATCATCTCGATGGAAACGAGTTTGTCGTAGCGTCCGTCGAGATCACGATAGTCGCGCAACAGCACGTCGATGCGATCTTCCAGCCCGGCTTCGCGTACGCGCGCGCGAGCGAGTTCATATTGCTCGCGCGAGATCGTGGTCGTCGTCACATGACAGCCGTGATGGCGCGCTGCATGCAGGGCGAATCCGCCCCAGCCGGTGCCGATCTCGACGACGCGGTCGTTCGCCGTCAACGCCAGTTTGCGGCAGATGCGATCGAGCTTGCGCGTGGATGCGGTCTCCAGCGATTCGTCCGCGCGCGCGAAGATGGCCGACGAGTACATCAGGTTTTCGTCGAGGAACAGGCGGAAGAAATCGTTGCCGAGGTCATAGTGCGCGGCGATATTGCGGCGGCTGCCATCGCGCGTATTGCGATTGAGCGCATGCCAGGCACGCATCGCCCAGCCGCCCCAGCGTGCCAGACCGGTTTCCATCGCGTCGAGCAGATCGCGGTTGCGCACCAGCATGCGCATCAACGCGACCAGATCGTCGCAGGTCCACGCCGAATCCATGTACGCTTCACCGGCGCCAACGCTGCCGTTGCCGGCGACCTGCCGATAGAAGCTCGTATCGTGCACGTGCATCGTCGCATGCAATGTTTGTGCGGGATCGTCCGCCGGCGTGCCCAGCGTAATGTCGCCAAGCGCATCGACGATGCGCAGCCGGCAATCGCGCAGCGCCGACATTTGCCGCAGCAGGCGCGCACGCAACGTGCGATCCAGCCATCCGTAAATGGCGGGAACGGAAGCAGCGTCGAGGGCGGTCGATTCGGTATTCATGGCTGGCTTGTTTTACCCGGATGATCGTATACGGGATTACGTCGAAGAAAGATCAAGAGCGCCTGCCAGTGGATGGCGGCCACGATTTTCAGGGTCATCGCCGGGAAGCGCAGCAGCACGCGTGCCAGGTTCGACCCAGTCAGCGGCTTGCGCTCAAGAACGAGGGTGGCGTCGAATTCGTTTTGCCCGGCGGCGAGCACGTCCATGTGCACGCGCAGCGCATCGTCCGGCGCGGTGAAGCGCCAGGCGTAATCGCGCTGCATGGGCACGAACGGCGAGACGTGGAAATTCTTGGCGAAATCCCATCGCAGCGCGGCACCGTGACGCTGCGCGCCGGCGACCGGCAGCACGTAGCTGTGGCGTTCCTTCCACGGCGTGTTCGTGATCTCGGCGACGACGGTATCCAGTGTCGTGCCGTCGTCGGCGTAGCAATAGTAGAAGCTGACCGGGTTGAAGCAATGCCCGAAGTAACGCAGGTGGGTGAGCAGTCGTACCGGGCCGGACGGCGCAGAACCGGTCGCTTCGCGCACGCGCGCACGAACCGCTTCGGCGAGCGGAATAGCCGGATCGCCCAGATAATCGCTGCGTCGGAACTGGGCGAGGTTGCGCCGGTTCACCGACCACAGCCAGCGCCCGGCGAAGACGTGGTCGAGTTCGTCCAGATCCAGATACAGCATGTACATCCGGTAGCGGAACGCGTGCGCATGCGGCGCATGACGGCGGTGCCGCACCCAGCCTTCGTAGAGGCAACTGGCGAGCGGCGCGCTCACGGCCAGCGCACTCCCAGGCCGGTTGCGACGTCGACCGCGCTGCGCATGCCGTCTTCGTGAAAGCCCCAGCCCCAGTAGGCGCCGGCAAACCAGGTGCGATTCATGCCCTGGATTTCCGCCTTGCGTTGTTGCGCGGCGACGCTGGCTTGGGTGTAGACCGGATGGCGATAGCGCAGGCGCTTGAGGATCTTCTGCGGCGCGATCTGTGCCGTGCGATTGAGCGTGACGACGATGGGCTGCGCGCAGTCGAGCGATTGCAACAGGTTCATGCAGTAGCTGACGGTGCAATGCTCGTTCGCATCGGTCGGAACGATCGCATTCCACGCCGCCCAGGCGCGGCGTCTGCGCGGCAGCAGGCTCGCATCGGTGTGCAGCACGGTGTCGTTGTCCTGGTACGGCATCGCGCCGAGGATTTCGCGTTCGCATTCGTTCGCGTCGCCGAGCATGCCAAGGGCCTGATCGCTGTGGCAGGCGAGCACGGCATGGTCGTAAGCCGCGCTGCCCGAAGCGCTGTCGATGCGCACCTGCTGCGGCTCGCGGGCGATTCGATTCACCGCATCGCCGATGCGCTCGCGCACCGGCCAGGATTTGCGCAAGGCGTGCACGTAGGCTTGCGAGCCGCCCTTGACCACGCGCCACTGCGGCCGTCCGCGCACCTGCAGCATCTGGTGGTTGGCCATGAACCGGGCGAGGTATTTGGCCGGAAATTTCAGGATCTGCGCGGATGGCGATGACCACAGCGCCGATGCCATCGGCACCAGGTGATCGTCGCGGAAGACATCCGAATAGCGGTTGGCGGCCAGGTATTCGCCAAGATCGGGCCCGGCGTCTTCGCGTTCGAGCAGAGCGGGGGCTTCGCGGTAAAAACGCCGGATGTCGCCGAGCATGCGCCAGAAGCGCGGCGAAACGAGATTGCGGCGCTGGCAGAACAGGCCAGACAGATCCGTGGCGTTGTACTCCAGCCCGCTGCGTTCGTCCTTGACCGCAAAACTCATCGCGGTCGGTTGCGAAGCGACGCCGAGTGCGTCGAACAATTTGTGCAAAAGTGGGTAATGCGGCGGATTGAACACGATAAAGCCGGTATCGACAGCGTACTCGCGTCCGCCGATTTCAACGTCATGGGTGTGCGTATGGCCGCCCAGATAGTCGTTGGCCTCGTACAGCGTCACCTCATGCTCCCGCGACAGCAGCCAGGCGCTGGCAAGTCCCGCGATACCGGAGCCGATCACGGCGACCCTCATGCGCTGCCGGCCCGGCGCAGGCCGGTGGGTACCGGTTTCAGGTCCCAGACCAGGCCGCAGGCGGCAAGCGCGCGCAACAGGTAGTACGTCACGTCCAGTTCCCACCAGCGGAAGCCTTGGCGCGCGGCGCCGGGAAAATGGTGATGGTTGTTGTGCCAGCCCTCGCCGAACGTGATCAACGCGAGCAGCCAGTTGTTGCGCGAGTTGTCGCGGGTGGGGAAGCGGCGCGAACCGAAGCGGTGGGCAAGCGAATTGATCGTCACCGTGGCGTGGAACAGCACGATGGTGGAGACGAAGAATCCCCAGATCAGCATCTGCGCGCCGCTGGTGCCCAGCGCCGGATGCGCGTGTTGCAGCCAGCGCCCGAAAAAGAACAGACCGACGGCGAGCAGGATCGGCACGGCGATGTCGAAGCGGTCCAGCCAGCGCAATTCGGGATAGCGGCGCAGATCCGGGATCGCTTCCCAATCCGTGCGAAAGCCGCGCGAGGTCAGGAACCAGCCCATGTGGCTCCACAGGAATCCGCGATGCAGCGGCGAGTGGATGTCCTGCGCGGTGTCGGCGTGCCGGTGATGATTGCGATGGTGCGCTGCCCACCACAAGGGGCCGCGTTGTACGCACATGGCGCCGACCAGGGCGAACGCGAACTGCACAAGCCGCGAAGTCTTGAACGCCTTGTGCGAAAAATAACGATGGTAGAAACCGGTCAGCGCGAACATGCGCAGCGCGTACAGCGCGGCGGCGACGGCGAATGCGGTCCACGAGAATCCGACCCAGAACACACCGAGGCAAGCCAGGTGCATGGCAATGAAAGGTATGACACGCAGCCAGTCGATGCGCTCGGCGCCCGGGCCGTCTCCTTGCGAAGCGGCGTTGGTGTCGAACCACTGCGCGACGGCGTGCAGCGGACGATGCTGGTGATGGTTGGTAACGGCATTCATGCGCATGGCGCTCCTGCGATGCGGGCAAGTTTCGGGCGGATGCGGTGACGATGGAGTGAAGACGCTGTCATGGCATCTTCATACCCGGCCACGTCGACGCGTTACAGCTTGAGTTCGACCTGGGTCTTGACCGAATTGGCGATGAAGCAGGCCGCATGCGCACGGGCTTGCAGCGCCGCGTATTCATCGGCATTGGGCCGCTTGTCGCCGGAGAAGGTCACTTTCGGCGCGAGCGTCGCCTTGACCACGGCCATCTTGCCGTCGGCATTCTTGCCGAGCTCGGCGCTGGCGTCGTCGTGATAACTGTCGATCACGTAACCGCGGTTTGCCGCGACCGCGAGGAAGGTGAGCATGTGGCAGGACGACAGCGCCGACAGCAGCAGTTCCTCGGGATTGCTGGCCGAAGCATCGCCGCCGTAGTCGCCGGGCGCCGAGGAATTGCGCAGGGTCTGGCCGCCGTCGAAACGGATGACATGGTTTTTCGCGTAGTTGCCGCGTTCGAACGGTCCGCCGTCGCGCGACCAATCCAGTGCGATGCGATGCTCGGCCATGACACCCTCCCCGATGTATGGATGTTCGCAGCCTAACCGATTCGCCGCGTGACGTCACCGGCGCGGCGCGGATATCATGCGCCAGGTTGCCGGGAGTCGATCATGTCGAACGCGATCTTTCCGATGCAAGGCGGCTGCACCTGCCGCCATGTGCGCTACCGCCTGACCACGGCGCCAATGTTCGTGCATTGCTGCCATTGCACCTGGTGCCAGCGCGAAACGGGATCGGCCTTCGTCCTCAACGCGCTGATCGAAGCCGACCGCGTCGAATTGCTGCACGGCGATGTCGAGGTCATCGACACACCGTCGAACAGCGGCAAGGGCCAGAAAATTTCACGCTGCCCAATGTGCAAGATCGCGCTGTGGAGCACCTACGCCGGCGCCGGTCCGGCATTTCGTTTCGTGCGCGTCGGCACGCTCGATGATGCGCGTTCCGTGAAACCCGACATCCACATCTTCACGTCCACCAGGCAGGCGTGGCTGATCCTGCCGCCGGATATTCCGGCCATGCCGGAATACTACGACCGCGAGCGCTACTGGCCGGCTGCAAGCCTTGCGCGGAGAGCAGCGGTACTGGCGAACACAACGCGATAACTCTTTTACCCACGACGAGAATTACCATGCGTAAACTTGCATCCGGCATCTATTTACTCACCGCCATCCTGATCGGTCTAGGCGCATTCGGTCACGGCTCCCGAGCGAGCCACCTCGCCGATTTGTTGGCCAAGTCGCCGGCGATCGAGCCGCCGCTGGCAGCAGTGTTGATTGCGGTTTGGTACTTCGTCAGCGGTTGCATGCTCGTCTTCGCTGCGATCGCCATCCATATCTGGTTGCGCGCGCGGCGCGGCGAATGCGGCATCTACTTTGCGAGCGA
>Ga0310810_10011034_pt1 | contig 10552 bp, 9 predicted proteins | sample NCmetagenome_FD_207641 | JGI IMG/M metagenome (GOLD analysis project Ga0310810, IMG submission 207641) | Soil microbial communities from experimental microcosm in Duke University, North Carolina, United States - NC | ecosystem: Engineered > Artificial ecosystem > Soil microcosm > Unclassified ... | reverse complement strand
ACACTTGAGCGTCTACACTGAGGCATGAGCCGCGAGCTATTGCCGTCCATCGCGTGGACGGCGCGCTACGTTCTCATCGTGCTCGGGGTCGGCTTCCTCGCCGCCAACGTCAAGGTGCTCGCTGAGGTGTTTCGCTACCGCCAGCGCAGAAAAGCGGCGCTGCTGACGTGGCCGCTGCCGCGGCCGCGGTACTTCGAGATGAACATCATGCTGGCGATCGCGCTGGCCATGCTCATCGCCGCCAAGCTGCTGCTGAAGCGGCCGTACGACATCTTCGGCGAGGCGATGATGTTCGTGTACTACGGCGTCGCGTTTCCCTTGAACACCCGCATCGCCCGCGGCTTCTACGAAGACGGGATCTGGTCGGAGACCGGCTTCATGCGCTGGAATCAGATCTCCGCGATCTCCTGGAAGGAGGAGGGCGGCGTCACCCTCCTGGTTGTCATTTCCCATCTGAAGAGCATCGCGCGCCACCTCCACGTGCCCGGTCATCTGTACGGTCAGGCGCGGCGCCTCCTTCGCGACAAGGTCCAGGCGCACGACATCCACATCGGCGGGGCAGGCCTCGATCTCGGCTCGCGCGACGAAACCGATAGCATTTGAAGCCAAAGAGATCTGGTTCACGGGCGCCCGGGTGCTCGCATGCCCGGTGCCGGCTCGCCGAGCCAGGTTCAACGTTCACAACGGTTTAGCGCAACCGCGGGAACGCGCACGCTGCGCCTGGGAACCCTGCACGGGCGAACCGGAACCTGTGCCCCCGCGAACCAAAGCACCAAAAACCGGTTCGGTTTGTCCGATAATCCCCCGTATATGGCCCCGAGACCGACGTGGAAGGGTTATCTGAAGGTGTCGCTCGTGAACATCCCGGTCAAGGTGTTCCCGGCGACCGAATCGGCTGCCGCGATCTCGTTCAATCAACTGCACGCCGAGTGTCAGACGCGCATCCAGCAGAAGAAGTGGTGCCCGCACTGCGATCGCGAAGTGACGAACGCCGAGATCGTCAAAGGCTACGAGTTCGAGAAGGGCCGATGGGTGGTCGTCGAAGACGATGACATCCAGAAGGTTCGGGTCGAGTCGACGCGCGTCATCGATCTCGTGCAGTTCACCGACGACACGGCCATCGATCCGATCTACGTCGATCGTGCCTACTACCTGGCGCCGGACGGCGGCGTCGCTGCCGACGCGTTCGCGGTCATGCGTGAGGGGATGGCGGGGAAGGCCGGCATCGGCAAGCTCGCGCTGTATGGCCGCGAATATCTCGTGGCGATCCGTCCGCAGAAGAAGGGCCTCGTGATGTACACGCTGCACCACGATGCCGAGATTCGCAGCATCGAGACGATCGAAGAGCTCAACTCGGTCCCGACGAAAGTGCGGCCGGAAGAGATGAAGCTCGCCAGGCAGGTGATCGCGACGTTCGAGAGCGAGCTGAACCTGAAGGACTACAAGGACGATTACAAGGAAGGCCTGCGCAAGATCATCGACGCGAAGATCGCCGGCGAGGAGATCGTCGCAGCCGAGGTGCCGGAGCCGCCGCGCGTCGTCGATCTCATGGAAGCGCTGCGCCGCAGCCTCGATTCGGTGAGCACGGAAAAGAAAACGCCCGCCAAGGCGAAGATTGCGCCGGCGGCGAAGGCCAAGGCGGCCGCGAACGGCAAGAAGCGGAAGACTGCGTAGTTACGACAGCCAGGCCCACAGGCCCAGGCCGGGCGCCGTCGGATCGTTCAGCCAGGCCGGCGGCGTCAGCCAGATGAAGGCGAGAATCGCCACCACCCAGACATCGTAGGGCAGCGTCGCCCGTTCGTCGCGCCAGAAGAACGCACGCGAGAAGCCGCGCGTCAGCAGGTTCGACCCGGCCGGAATCGGCTTCGCGTTCAACACCAGGTAGGTGTAGTGGATGCGGTTGTAGACGGTGATGATCGAGAGGATCAGGATCACCCACATCACCGCCGCCATGCGGTTGGTGAACGCGCCGATCCAGAACAGGACGATCCGTTCCGGCCGCTCCATGAACCCGACCTTGCACTTGTCGATCAGCGACTCGGCGCGGGCGCGCGCGTAGCTGATCATGATCGAGAAGATCATCGCCAGCGCCGTGATCATCACGTAGTCGGTGCGGCGCAGGTTCGAGTAGAGGTGGATCAAACCGAAGAACAGGATCTGGTCGGAGAATCGATCGAGCGTCGAGTCCCAGAAGGCGCCGAACCGCGACTGCTTGCCGCTGATGTGCGCCACCTTGCCGTCGATGAAGTCGAAGATGGCGGCGCCGATCATGATCACGCCGGCGAGCACGAAGTGCTGCTTTCCGAGCGCGACCGCGGCACCGACGTTGATGACGACGCCAATGAACGTGAGGACGTTGGGATGGATGCCGAGTGCCACGCTCGCGTTGATAATCGCGCGCAGCGGGAACATGCAGACGGTTCCGATGAACCCGGTAAAGGTCATTCGCTTGGTATAATGAGCGGTTTCACTTGCGGGGGAGAATCCCGTCATAGTAGCCCATGCCCATCCAGGACCTCAAGGAACAGATCGCGCGGTTGCCCGAGCAGCCCGGCGTGTATCTGTGGGGCAATGCGAGCGGCGACGCGATTTACGTCGGCAAGGCGCGTTCGCTTCGCGACCGTGTGCGCAGCTACCTCGGCGCCTACGGCCTGAGTCCACGGCATGACGCGCTGCTCGACGAAATCGCGCGCCTCGAGGTCATCGTCACCGACTCGGTGATGGAAGCGCTGGCGCTCGAGAACAATCTCATCAAACAGCGATCGCCGAAATACAACATCCTGCTGCGCGACGACAAGAACTATCCGTACCTGCAGTTGACGACCAGCGAACCGTTTCCGCGGGTGCTGGTGGCGCGCAGCGTCGAAAAGACCGGCGACTACTACGCCGGCCCGTTCCTGCCGGCGAAGCTGGCGCGGCGGACGATGGCGCTGACGCATCGGCTGTTCGGCATCAGGTCGTGCAACGAGACGATCACCGGTCTGCGTGCGCGTCCGTGCCTGGAGTACGACATCAAGCGATGCATCGCGCCGTGCGTGCGCGAGGTCTGTTCCGAGGATCGATACGGGGTGGCGGTGGAGAACACGCGACTGCTGTTGGAAGGTCGCACCGATGAGCTCGCCGAGACGCTGCGCACACGGATGGTGGACGCGGCCGAAGGCGAGCGCTTCGAAGAGGCGGCGCAACTGCGCGACGCGATCCGCACGGTGCAGACGCTGCGCGACCGGCAGCAGAAGGTGGCGACGGCGCAGCTCGGCGATCGCGACGTCTTCGGTCTGAAGGTCGGTCCCAGCGGCAGCGCGCTGCAGGTCTTCGCCATGCGCGGCGGCCGCGTCGTCGAACGCGTGGAGCTGGTCACCGATTCTGCGGCGGTCACTGGTGGCGAGACCGAAGTGCTGCAGGCCGCCATCGCGCAGTTCTACGACTCGCGCGTGCCACCGTCGGAGATCGATCTGCCAGCGGAGATCGAAGAGTCCGCCGCGATGGAAGAACTGCTGTCGGCACGCGCGGGCCGGCGGGTCCGGCTGCTGGTGCCGCAGCGCGGCGACAAGAAGGCGCTGGTCGAACTCGCCACGCGGAACGCCGAGCTGTCGTATCGAACCCGATTCAACGAGATCACCGCGGCGCACTTCGATGCGCTCGAGACGCTGCGCAGCGTCATCGGCTTGCCGTCGTTGCCGCGGCGGATCGAGTGCTTCGACATCTCCACCATTCAAGGCAGCGAGACGGTGGCGTCGATGGTGGTGTGCGAAGACGGACGGATGAAGAAGGCGGACTACCGGAAGTTTCGCGTGAAGGGCTCCGGGCTTCGGCCTACCGGCTCCGGGCCTGACGACTTCGCCGCCATGCACGAAGTTGTCGGGCGCCGATACCGCAAAGTGCTCGAGGACGGTGGGCCGTTCCCGGATCTGATGCTGATCGACGGAGGTCGCGGGCAACTGTCGGCGGCGTACGAAGCTTTGGAGCAGATCGGGCTCGGCAACCTGGTCGCGGTCGGCATTGCGAAGAAGGAAGAAGTGCTGTTCACGCGCGAGCGGCCGGAGCCGATCGTGCTCGCGGAGTCGGATCCCGCGCTGCTGTTGATTCAGCGAATCCGTGACGAGGCGCACCGCTTCGCGGTGACCTTCCACCGGCGAGCCCGCTCGATGCGCGACCTCCGATCAGCGCTGGACGATGTGCCGGGGATTGGACCGCGGCGGCGCAGGGCGCTGTTGACCGCGTTCGGCAGCCTTGCCGGCGTGCGCCGCGCGACGCGCGAGGAACTCTACGCCGTCGTAGGTGCCAAAGCGGCGGCCGCGGTGATCGAATACTTCGCGCATCGCGCGTAGCGCAGGTCTGGACCGGGTTACGCTCTTCGCGTGCTGATGCTTCGCCGCTACGCCTCCTACCTCCCGCTCCTGTTCACGCCGGCGGCTCTTGCGCTCGACCTGCTGGCACCGGATCAGCACAACCTCGTCTTCATTCTCTCGGTCGTTGCAATCATGCCGCTGGCCGGTTACATCGGCCGCGCGACCGAGCAGCTTGCCGCGCACCTGGGTGGAGGTATCGGCGGACTGCTGAACGCCACCTTCGGCAACGCCGCCGAATTGATCATCGGCGCGCTGGCGTTGCGGAAGGGGCTGCCGGATCTGGTCAAGGCCTCGATCACGGGATCGATCATCGGCAACGTCCTCCTGGTGTTCGGCGCCGCGGCGCTGGTCGGCGGGATGCGGTTCAAGGTCCAGCGCTTCAATCGCACTGCCGCGGGCCTGGGTACGACGATGCTGCTGCTGAGCGCGATCGGGCTGGTCGTGCCGGCGGTGTTTCATCGGCTGGCCGAGGCGCGTGGGCCCGCGCCGGAATTGACGCTGGACACCGAGATCGCCGTGGTGCTGTTCCTGACCTACTGCGCGAGCCTCGTGTTCACGTTGCACACGCATCGCCAGTTCTATGGCGTGGCGGACCACGAAGAAAGGCCCGAAGGGTCGGTGCGAGCGGCGGTGATCACGCTCGTGGCAGCGACGGCGGGCGTCGCCGTGGTCAGCGAAGTTCTGGTCGGTGCCGTCGCCGAAGCGGCCACGGCGATGGGCATGACGCAGTTGTTCGTCGGCGTCGTCATCGTCGCGCTGGTCGGCAACGCCGCAGAACACTACTCGGCGGTCGTGCTCGCGTCGCGAGACCAGATGGACGCGGCGATCGGCATCGCCGTCGGATCATCCACGCAGATCGCGCTGTTCGTGGCGCCGGTCCTCGTATTTCTGAGCTACGTCCTCGGTCCGGCGCCGATGGACCTGCTGTTCACGACGTTCGAGCTGGTGGCGATCGGGCTCTCGGTGCTGTCGATCGCGTTCATCGCGCACGATGGGGAGACGCACTGGATGGAAGGCGTCCAGCTGCTGGCCGTCTACGCGATTCTGGCGCTCGGGTTCTACTTCCTGCCGGCGTCATAGTCGTGCGAGGGCGCGGAGCTGGCGGGGGAAACCGGCTCACAGGAGAAACGGTTGCCTCCGTAACCTCCGGTTTCACTCCAGTCCGTAAGACATGTTCATCGCCTCACGCACTTCACGCAGGGTTGCGTCCGCGATCGCCTTCGCGTGCGCGATGCCACGGCGCAACGCGTCGGTGACGACGGCCGCATCGGCGGCCAGCCGGGTGCGGCGCTCGCGCAAGGGCGCGAGTTCACCGTTCAGCGCGTCAACAACCAGTTTCTTCAGTGTGCCACTGCCGCCATCGCCAATCTTTTCGGCGATCGCTGCGGGTGCGTCGCCGCTGCAGAGCGACGCGATCAAGAGCAGATTGGCCACCTCCGGCCGGCGATCCGGGTCGTAGGTGATCACGCGATCCGAATCGGTCTTCGCCCGCTTGATCAGTGCCGCGGTCTCGTCCGCCGTCGCGCGCAGCATCACCGCGTTGTTCCGGCTCTTGCTCATTTTCTGCGCGCCGTCGAGGCCGAGGATCTTCGGCGCGTCGGAGAGCAGCGCCTCCGGTTCAGGAAACACCGGGCGCTCCGGGGAGAAATGCTGGTTGAAGCGGCGGGCGATCTTCCGCGTCAGCTCGAGGTGCGGCAACTGGTCCCTGCCGACCGGCACGACGTTCCCCTTGCAGAACAGGATGTCGGCCGCCTGGTGCACCGGATACGTGTACATCGCGGCGTTGACGTTGGTCAGGCCGGCCGCTTCGATTTCCTCCTTCACCGTCGGATTCCGATCGAGCTCGCCCATGCCCACCAGCGTCAGGAAGGGCAAGAGCAACTGATTCAGTGCCGGCACGTGGCTGTGACAGAAGATGTGCGTGCGGTCGCTGTTCGGATCGAGCCCGGCCGCCAGGTAATCGAGGACGAGATCGCGGACATTCTCTGGAACGGCGTTGACCGTGTCGCGATCGGTGAGCACCTGGTAGTCGGCGATGACGACGAACGTGTCGATGCCCAGCTGCTGCAACTCGACGCGATTGCGCAGCGAGCCGAAGTAATGACCAATGTGCAGTGCGCCTGTCGGGCGATCGCCCGTGAGCACGCGATAACGGTTCGGGTGCTTGACGAAATCAGCGCGCAACGCGGTCGAGCGCCGGACGGCTTCTGCGAACGTATCGCCGAGGGATTCGCCGGCATCCCGGCCTGCCGCCTGAGCGTCGGTCATCGGCTACTATCATAGTCACCCCGTGACGGAACCCACCGAGTTCGAGTCCTCGCCGGACGCCTACAAGGTCAAGCTCGAGACGTTCGAAGGACCGCTCGACCTCCTGCTGTACCTCATTCGCAAGAATGAGGTGAACATCTACGACATTCCGATCGCAGCGATCACGGAGCAGTACCTCGAATACGTCAGCGTGCTGGGGGAGCTGGATCTCGACGGTGCCGGCGAGTTCCTGGTGATGGCGGCGACGCTGATTCACATCAAGTCGAAGATGCTGCTGCCGCGTCCGGAGACGGCGCAGGAAAGCTTTCTCGAGGAAGAGGACCCGCGCGACGAGCTGGTGCGCCGCCTGCTCGAGCACCAGAAATACAAGCAGGCGGCCGACGCGCTGCACGATCGCGAGACCGCCCGCAGCGCGCAGTTCACCCGCCCTGACTCGCGCGTGGCCGACGCGGTGAACGACGAGTTCGAGCCGGAACTCGAAGTCGATCTCTTCAGCCTGCTGGCCGCATTCAAGGGCGTCCTGAGCCGCGCCAGCCGCCGCGAGCGGATGATTCTGCCGCCGGAGAAGATTTCGATCGAGGAGCGCATCCAGCAGCTGCTGGGCCGACTGTCCGAAACCGACGCGTGCGGCTTCGAGGAACTGTTCGAGGACGGAGACGGATCGCGCGGGTTCATGATCGTCACCTTCCTGGCGATGCTCGAGATGATCCGGCTGAAGCTGATTCGCGTGTTCCAGTCGGGAAGCCTGAGCGCGATTCGCGTGTACAAGCGCGCCCGTCCCGCGGACGCGCCCCACCCGATCGGCGACCCGCAGGAACATCGGGAGTGATGACTGGCATTGGTGAGTGGGACGTGAATGGCTGACGAAGATGTGATGCACGAGGGCGACACCATGGTGGAACCGGTGGCCGCCGAGGAGTTGGCGCAGCAGCCGGCGGAGTCGGCCGCCGATGCCCCGCCGCAGGCGATGGCGTCCGCGGAGCTGAAGTCGGTGGTCGAGGCACTCATCTTTGCGTCGCCGGAACCGATCACGCCGAAGATGCTTTACAAGCTGCTGGCGAACGAGTCGAAAGACGACGTGTCGTCCGCCATCAACGAGCTCAAGGCGGAGTACCTGAATCGCCCCGGCCTGCAGATCGTCGAAGTCGCGGGCGGCTACCAGATCACCACGCGGCCGGAGCTGCACGAGTGGGTGCGGCGGTTGTTCCACGAGCGATCGACGCAGAAGCTCTCGGTGGCTGCCCTCGAGTCGCTGGCCGTCATTTCCTACAAGCAGCCGGTGACCGCGCTCGAAGTGACCGACATCCGCGGCGTCAACGCGTCCGGCGTGCTGTCGACGCTGCTCGAGCGCAATCTGATCAAGATCGTCGGCCGCAAGAACGTCGTCGGCCGGCCGTTCATGTACGGCACGACGAAGGAGTTCCTGATCCGCTTCGGCTTGAAGGATCTTGGCGACCTGCCCCGGATCGAGGACATGGCCGACGCACTCGGGTTCGATCCGCCAGCCGGCCTGATCGAACGCACCCCAAGAGAAGAGATGCTGCCGCTGGATGAAACGGACCCTTCGACAGGCTCAGGGTTGCCCGAAGGAGAGTCGAAGGCAGAGGAGGGGAGTCCGCCAGCCGCCGACGCCCCGATCACCGCCGGGGACGACGTGCCCGACCCTGAGGCGTCCTAGGAGTTCGTGTCGGGCGCTCGCCGCGCGGACCTGACAGGGTCCACGCCACAGGGGACGAACTCGCCGCCGCCGCCCTTAGCGCCGTCACCTCCTGCGGCGTCAACTCGCGCCATTCGCCCGGCCGCAGACGCCGATCGCTCAACGGTCCGATCTTGCGGCGCGCCAGCTGGCGCACCGGATGGCCGACCGCCTCGCACATGCGCCGCACCTGACGGTTGCGTCCCTCGCGGATCGTGATCGAAAGCAGGCCTTCGCCTTCGTCGCGTCTCCCGCGGCCGCCGCCGGCACGATTCAGCAGTGTGACCATTGCGGGCTGCGTCCGCCGTCCATCAAGAGGAATACCGTTGCGCAGGCGCTCGATCGCCTCGCGATCCGGAATTCCGGCGACGCGAGCTTCATACGTGCGTTCAACGCCGTGCCGCGGGTGAGTCAGGCGTGCGGCAAGGTCGCCATCATTCGTCAGCAGCAACAAGCCTTCGGTGTCGTAATCGAGCCGGCCGACGGGATAGACGTACTCCCGCACGCCGGCCAGCAGATCGAGCACGGTCCTCCGTCGCTGCGGATCGGAGCGCGTCGTCACGTAGCCCGCCGGCTTGTTCAGCAGGATGTAGCGCAGCCGCTCGCGTGCCTTGAGACGACGCCCGTCGACGCGGATATCGTCCATTGCCGGATCCGCCTTGACGCCCATCTCGCGGACCGTCTCGCCGTTGACCGTCACCCGTCCTTCCGCGATCAGCTTCTCGCTCGCCCGCCGCGAGGCGACGCCTGCCTGAGCGAGGAGCTTCTGCAAACGCTCGTTCACACGTCGTTCGTTCACGCTTCTATATTCTCTCTTCCGGGTTCGTGTTCAGGTTCGGTTCGAGGTTCGAGGTTCGAGGTTCCGGTTCCGGTTCCGGCTTCTCACGCCGAGAGTCGCCGCAGCGCGAACCAAGAACCGCGAACCAAGAACCAAGAACCGAACCTGAACACGAACCCGGAAGACAGCACGTAGAAGCGCGAACAGGCACTCTGTATCGGCCTACTGTCGCAGCACCGACGCCCAGAAGGAGACCAGCTTCCATGTTTCGCCGGCCGGGACGTTCTTGCTGACGTCGGCATGAGTGATGAGACCGCTCAAGAGCAGGTGAACGTCGGCACCCTTGTCGCGCAGGTACTTCGCGAGCAGCGCGGATTCGACGGCTGGTATGACGGTGTCGTCCATCCCGTGCAGCAGGAAGACCGGCGCCGTCGGAACGGCAGGTGCGCGGTCGGCCGACAGCGCGGGGTCGTCGGCGCTCAGTTGATTGAGATACGGCACCAGCATCGGGCCGAGCTTCTTGATGTCGCGATCGTTGACGTAGTGCAGATACGTTCGCGATGGCTCGGGCAATGTCTGCTCGAAGGCGCGTGCCCGCGCGAATGTCTCGCGCGCCTGGTCTGGCGTGAGAACCGTCTGCTGCGATGCCAGCAGAAAAATCGAGATGCCTTCACGCAGGGCCGCGACCTGGCCCGGGGGAACGACGCCGCGATCCACGAGGCCATACAGAATCACCGCCACGCCGTAGTCGTGCGGCGGATGAATCTTCACGCCAGGGACGGGCGTCTCTTCGCCGGTCGCCAGGAAGTGCATCACTCGCGGCAGGTCGGCATGGCCGCCGAACGAGAGGACGTAAGCAAGCCGGTCCTTGATGCTGTCCCGTCCCGCCGCGCAGATCGCCAGCCCGCCGGCGAAGCTGATGCCGACAACGCCGATCTTGCCATCGGGCGCGAGGTCGCGACGATCGGCGAACCAGCGCACGGCGTCCTCGATCGTGTCGGTTGCCTTCGGCGTGATCCGATACGCCTGCAGGTCGGGCAACGCCATCGTCATCACCGGTAAGCCGGTGGCGGCAAGCTGTGCGGAGAGAGCCGTGAGCCGGCCTTCCTCGATACCGGCCGAGTGGATGCCCGGGATCACGAGGACGGGATAGCCGACCGCCTTGTCGGGGAGGTAAAACTGCGCGCGGACGTCACCGTAGCGCGTCGGCACGAGGTGCACCGGCCGGACGGTCACGTGATACGCGTGATCGGTGGCGAACGTTTCGATCGAGCCGCCGAGATGAGCGCCGCGCACGATCAGCGACGCGGCGCGTGCGTACGGCGTGGCGGTGACGATGCCGATGACGATGAGGCCTATGACGATGGAGATGAGGAGGAGCCGGCGGCGCACGAACCGCGATGTTACAACCCTTCCACTTTGCTCCGGGCGCGCCTCACGTCGCTCAGGGCGGGCGTCGCG
>Ga0310810_10011033_pt1 | contig 10552 bp, 9 predicted proteins | sample NCmetagenome_FD_207641 | JGI IMG/M metagenome (GOLD analysis project Ga0310810, IMG submission 207641) | Soil microbial communities from experimental microcosm in Duke University, North Carolina, United States - NC | ecosystem: Engineered > Artificial ecosystem > Soil microcosm > Unclassified ... | reverse complement strand
CCACCGTGCACTGGTCGGTCGGATCCGGCCCATCGGGGTAGGTGGCGGTCCCGCTGGTGTCGTTCGAGGTGCACTGCCAGGTGCAAGACCAGCTCTTGCTGCCGCATGAGCCGAGCCCGAGGGCGAGCACGGCCACCACGATGCTCAGAGCTGTCCGTCGAGCCATGCCTGGATCGCCTCCACGATTCCCTCGGCCCTCGAGCGAGGGCGAGGGTCGGGGCGAAGCGCAGGATGGATCTTCGGGGCGGGACGGGGCAACACCTGGGTTTCCAGCCGGTCGGCCGCGGATCTCATGGCTCCACGCCGTACTTCTTGAGCAGGTCCTCCACGGCCTCCCGCAGGTAGTCGCTCTGGGCGACCCGGGTGCGGGCGGAGAGGGCCCGGAGCCGCCGGACATCCTCCTCGGGAACGAGCACGTGCGTGCTCACCGTGAAGCTGGCGTCCGGATCCCCGGTCTGCTCGGCCGGGGCGGTGGCCTCGGGGGCGGTGGGGCTGGGTTCCATGCGGGCGAGCTCCTCTTCGGTTGCGACAGGTCTGTCGCGCCGGTGGCCCGAGGTTCCCGCGTCCTGGAAGGTTGTCAATTAAGCGGCAGCACAGCTGCCGACGGAACCACGGGCTCGACCCACAGCACGCGGTGCGCCGCCTCGGGGCTCCCTCGAGTCCTCGCGACGGATCGAGTGCGCGTGCTGGGCGAATGGCTAGGCCCGGAATCGAACCGGGAACCTACGGATTATGAGACCGTCGCTCTAACCAGTTGAGCTACCTAGCCGATTCCGGCTCTGCCGGGGCGCGGGGGTTACCACGACCGACCGCGCTGCGAAAGCCCCCGCGGACCTCTCACCTCTCGCTCCTCGGCTGTAATCTCGAACGAACGTGTTCTCCATCCTGGTCAGCCTCCTGCTCTCGGCGCCCGCGAGCGACGGAACCGCGCTCGACATCCGCAGCTTCGGCGTCGTGAAGCAGAGCTCCGGGAAGGACGACTACTACGTCTTCGAGTCCGGGCCAGAGGGCCCCTACCTCGCCGCCCGGTACCGGCCACCCTTCGACACGATGGTCCGGGGCATCGAGGCACCGCAGCGGTACCGCCGCTCGCTCGCCGGCATCCGCTGGCGCTGGCGCGTCCGTGCCTTCCCGAAGGGCGGTGACGACTGCAACCCCGACGTCGGCGACGCGGCGGCCGGCGTCTTCGCCACCTTCAAGGCCGGCCTCAAGGTGATGGTCATCAAGTACGTCTGGAACTCGGTCGGTCCGTCCGGCCGGAGCTGCGAGCTGGCCAACAACATGTTCTTCGCGAAGCGCGAGGTGGTGCTCCGGAGCGGGGGAGAGCCGGGGACGTGGCATACCGAGACCGTCGACCCCCGGCGTGACTTCGTCCGCTACTACGGCGGAAAGCTGGAGGACGTCCCGGACTTCGTCGCACTCGGCGTGCTCACCGACGGGGATGCGACCAACTCCCGGAGCGAGGCGGACTACGCGGGCTTCGTCCTGCTCGACCGCTGGCCGGAGCCAGACATGGTGAAGGCGCAGGTGAAGGCGCTCGGGCAGCTCGATGCGGGAGAGGCAGAGGCGCAGCCGTCCCGGTGAGACGGACCGGAGCCCGCGCTCAGGGCATCTGGCAGTTCAGCTCCGGCGTGGGCGGCATCTTGCCGGTGACCTGCTCCAGGCGCGCCTGGGCGGCCAGCAGGTCGAAGGTCGCCTGCGCGTCGCCGTACTGGGCCTCCGCGTAACCCCGGTAGGCGTCGATGAGGTCGCGTCCGTCGGCCACGCCCACCCCGAAGTTCAGGGTGGCGCTGCGGAACCAGCTCCGGCCAGCGGCGACCGCCTTCGCCGAGGCCTCCCGCTTGGTGATGGCCGCGTTCAGATCCGCCACCGCGGTCTCGACCTCGACGCGGATGGCCCGAACCGCTCCGGCGCGCTGCTTGCGGAGCGTGTCCAGCTCCGCTTCCTTCTTGTTGGTCCGGGTGATGACGGTCCAGAAGGAAAGGTTCTGCTTGATGCCGAGCGCTGCCCCGATGGTGAGCGCGTTGAAGTAGTCGCCGATGTACGGGTTGGTGATGGTGTCCCGGCCAGGCGCCCGTGAGTAGGCGAACTGGCCCACGATGCCGATCTGGGGGAACAGCTCGCCCCGGCTCGCCCTCACGTCCGCCTCCTTGGCCAGGATGCCGTTGTCCAGCGCCTTGAGGTCCGGCCGCTCCTTCTCTGAATCGGCGAGCGCCGCGACGAGGTCTGGAGGGCGGATCTGCGCGGTGTCCGGGAGCGGATCGTCCCGCAGCTGGAGCTGATCCGGCTCCATCGCCAGCGTCGCCGCGAGGCCGACGCGCGCGACGCGCAGCGCCCGCTCGCCGTCGGCGAGGCGCTGGGCGAGCTGGCTCCGGAAGATCTCGATCCGGTAACGATCCTCGGGAGTGATCTCCCCGTCGTTCGCCTTCAGTGACTTCTGCACTCGCTCATCGGCCTGCTTCAGGGCGCCCTGGACGTCGGCCCCGATGGAGAGGAGCCTCGTGGTGAGACGGATGCCCATCACAAGCTGGACCACCCGTGTGCGGATGGCGTTTGCCGTGTCGTCGACCAGGAACTTCCGGGCGCGGGCACCGGAGTCCGCCGCGTCGTTGGCGGCGTCGATCCGGCCCCAGGTGAAGATGGGCTGCAGCGCGTTGACCTCGACCCGGATGAACGGCCCCAGGTCGCCCAGGGCGCGGTTCGTGCCACTGGCGTCGGAGACGTCCTTGTCGGACTTCCGGTACCCGGTGACCCAGACCGGCTTCCCGTCCACAATCTGCTGCTTTCCCGTCGACGGATCGATCACCGGGTCGGCGTGAGTCGTGTCGACCAGGCGCGCCCCGGGGACGACGCCGCCGCCGATGTTGGCGCTGAACTCGGGCAGCCAGCGAATCGAGGTGGCGACTGCCCTGTCCGCCTCCGCGGCCGCCAGCTCACTGCGCTTGATGCCGACCTCGTCGCTCCGCGCGAGCGCGAGCGCCTGGGCGGTCTGAAGGTCCAGCGGGCCGCAGGTGGGCGCCGCGACGGTGAGGGCCAACAGCGCTACGAGCAACGCGAAAACCCCGGAGATGAAAGGCGGTTCGGAACCCCCCGGGCTCTACACACAAGGATCCGCGAACTCAAGGAAACAGGGTGGGGTTGTCGCCCGGTCAGTGGTTCCGGCCGTTCGGCGGCGTGCCGTCCTCGCCCTCGAAATAGATGTTCGCGGCTTCGTTCTGCCCGTACACGACCAGCACGGGCGAGCTACAGGCTTCCCTCCGGACTCGTGCGATGCGCTTCAACGACTCGAGCAGCTCGGCGGCTTGCGCCGCACGGGCCTTGATGGTCTTGAGTGCCATGTCCTGGTGAGACTCCTCGCGCCGGCTCCCTGTCTCCCCTGAAAGGGGTGGGTCGCACCGGCATCGTGGGGTATGTGCCGACCACGAAGGCGGGTCTCTAATCGACGCCCCTGACCGTTGACAATGTCCTTGGAAAACTGCCAAGCCGACAGCCTACTTATGCGCCGAGCCCCCCCTGTCGTCCTCCTGGCAGCCGTCCTCCTCGGAGCCCCGGCCCTTGCCCAGCGCGTCGCCGAGAAGCCCCCTGCGCTGGTACCCGCCTACCTCCCCCGGGAGGTCGCGTTCCTCACCTTCTTCCAGAACGGGAACATCACCCCCGAGCTCCGGATCGCCTGGCACATTCCGGTGGTCCAGCAGCGGATCGACAGTCTCAACCTCATCATCGAGGGCGGCGGCGGGTGGGCGGTGGGCAAGCGGAGCGTCACCAACGAGAACGCCGACCCGCCCGTGACCGAGCTCCACCAGTGGCACATCCTCGGGGGCATCGCCTACGAGGGCGACTGGGCCCAGGGCTGGCACGTGGGAGGGCGGATCACCGCCGGGGTGACCATCTTCGGCGGCAACTACGTGAATCCCATCTTCGGAGGTCCGCCCATCCACGAGGACACCAGCACCGCCGGGACCGTGGAGGGGCGCCTGGAGGGCGGCTATCGCGTCGGCCGCGTCGTCATCGGCCTCACCGTCGGCGTCGCACAGCCATGGAGCAAGGACCCGCGCCTCTACTCGCCGAACGACATCGGCGGCTTCTCCGGCGGCCTCTTCTTCAACTGGCGCTAGGGGGCCGAACGAACGCCGAGACTGCCTGGGTCGACCGGATGATCGCGGCGAGCGAGGGACGGATCGGTCCTGGTGATCTCGGCGTTGAGGTATTCTCCGCCGCACGGTTCGAGGGATGAGCGGAGCGCGCCAGTGGCCCTGACCGCCGAGGCCTACGGCCTGACCGACGTCGGCCGGAAGCGCCAGCACAACGAGGACGCCTTCGCCGTCGATCCGGACCTGGGCCTCTTCGTCGTCGCCGACGGCATGGGAGGTCATGCCGCGGGGGAGGTGGCCAGCCAGCGCGCGGTGGAGGTGGTCCGGCAGCAGCTCAGCACCGGACGCCAGGCCCTGGAGGAGCTCACCCAGGCCAGCACCTCGGAGGCCCGTGCCGCGGCGGCGGCCCTGGTGGAGACGGCCATCCAGCGCGCCTGCGCCGAGGTGTACCGGCTGGCGACGGCCGACGCGACCAAGCGGGGGATGGGCACCACCTTCGTGTGTCTGGTGCTCGCCGGGACCAAGGCCATCGTCGGCCACGTGGGCGACAGCCGGGTGTACCTGCTCCGCGGAGGCCAGGCTCACCGGCTCACCGAGGACCACACGCTCATCGCCGCGCAGCTCAAGGCCGGCACGCTCACCCGGGAGCAGGCCCAGGCCTCGCAGCTGCGGAACGTCATCACCCGCGCCGTCGGCATCCAGGAGTCGGTCCAGGTCGACACCCTGATGGTGGACCTGCTCCCGCGGGACCTGTTCCTCCTCTGCTCGGACGGGCTCCACGGGTACCTCCCGGACGAGGAGCTGCCGAAGGTCATCGAGGACGTGCCTCTCGCCGAGCTCCCGGCGAAGCTGATCGCCCTGGCCAACGAGCGGGGCGGCAAGGACAACGTCACCGCGGTGGTGGTGGGCATCTCCGACGGCGGTGCGCCGCTCGAGGAGCTGGAAGAGACCACCAGCAGGATGGAGGTGCTGAAGAGCATCCCCATCTTCCGTCACCTCACCTACAAGGAGCAGACGGCGATCCTCTCCATCGCCTCGACCCGGAGCTTCCCCGTCGACGAGGAGATCATCGTCGAGGGCCACTCCGGCGACGAGCTGTTCATCGTGGTGCGCGGCCGGGTGCGGGTCGAGACCGGCGGGGTGGGGGTGGCCGAGCTGCGCGCCGGAGGGCACTTCGGCGAGATGGGGCTGGTGGACCACGCGCCACGGAGCGCCACGGTGCGCGCGCTCGAGGTCACCCGGGCGATGGTCATCGCCCGTGCCGACCTGATGCAGCTGATGAAGCGCGAGCCGATCCTCGCGGTGAAGCTCCTCTGGAGCTTCGTCCAGGTGCTGTCCGACCGCCTCCGGGCCACCAACAACGAGCTCTCCGAGGTCCGGCAAGAGCTCGCCGCGGCGCAGGCGGTGCAGCCGTTCGCCGAGGAGTGACGAGGAGGTGAGCCCGCGATCGCTCGAGGTGCGGCCCACCTACCCGCGGCGGCGGCTCTGGCCGGGTCTCGCGGCCGTTGCGGTGCTGCTCGTGCTCGGGGTGTGGGAGCTCCGGTTCCACCGGCCCGCTCCGGTCGTCGCGCCGGAGCGCGGAACGGCGTCCGCCGGCGCCCCTGGGGCGGTGGGGGCTCCACCGGTGCGCCAGGCGGCGGCGGAGGGGCAGGTGCTCGGGGCCGACGGGAAGCCTGCCCCGGAGGTGACGGTGGTCGCCGCCCCCGGCGGGGTGGAGGCGCGGACGGGGAGCGATGGGCGATTCCGGCTCGAGCTCGAGGACGGGGCGACGGTGCGTCTGGAGGCGCACCACTCGGACCTGGGGTTCGCCGCCGCCGAGGTGCGGGTGCCGGCGATGGACGTGCGACTGCGGCTCGAGCCGCGGGCCGCGCTCGAGGTGCGGGTTCTCTCCGAGGGCCGCCCGGTGGCCGGCGCGGTGGTGACGGTGCGGCAGCGCGAAGGGGAGGGCCTGGTGTTCCATGCCGATCGCGCCACCGACGCGAACGGCACGATGCGCTTCCTCGGCCTGCCGGGGGGCCAGCTCGAGGTCGAGGCGCTCTCCGTGGACTCCGGAGCCCGCGGCGACGTTCAGCTCGAGACGCACGTGGGCACTGTCTCCCGGGTCCAGCTCTTCCTTCCGGTGGTGGGCGCGGTGCGCGGGACGGTGGTGAACCGCGGCGGCGAGCCCGTCGGCGGAGTTCTCGTGGGCGTGGAGGACGCGGAGGGCCTTCCGGCGACGAGCGGACGGGATGGGAGCTTCACGCTGAAGGGCTTGCGGCCCGGCCGCGACTACCGCCTGACGGCCCGGACACCGGACCTCATCCTGGACACGCCGGTGACGGCGCGCGCGGGGCAGGCCGGGCTCCGGGTGGTGGTGCGCGATCGCCTCGTCTTCCGGGGGCGGGTGGTGGGTCCGGGAGGCGCTCCGGTCCCGTCGTTTTCCGTCGACGGGCGGTCCTTCCAGGCGGACGACGGTCGCTTCGCCCTGCCGCTCGAGCCGCGGGAGGGGCAGATCGAGATCCGCGTCGAGGCTCCGGGGATGCAGACCCGCTCGGTCCAGTCCGGCTCGACCGTCTCGGAGCTCGGAGACGTCGTGCTCCAGGCCGCGCCGGAGCTGAGGGGTCGGGTGACGCTCGGTGGACAGCCGGTGGCGGATGCCGCGGTGAGCGCCGGGGCCGACACGGTGCGGACCGATGGGGCCGGTGCCTTCGTGCTCTCCATCCGCGAGCCGCAGGCCGGCACGTCGCTGCGCGTCCTCGCGTCGAAGGGAGACCTGGCCGGAAGCGCGGACGCGACCCTCGCCGGTCCGGTGGAGATCGCGCTCGTCGGCGAGCAGGCGGTGCGGATCAGGGTCCTCGGTCCATCCGGGGCTCCCGCCGCGGGCCGCGCGGTGCAGCTCGCCGGAGCGCGGAGCTACGCCTGGACCACCGGCGCCGACGGCACGGCGAGCGGGAACGCGCTGGCCGGCGACTACCGGATCTCGACCGATGCGCAGCCCGGGCGGATGTGGTTCGTCCGCCTCCCCGGACGGGAGGTGGTGCTCGGCCCGACCACCGGCTCGGCGTCACTGGAGATCGACGTGTCGTCCCCGCTGGAGGCGCTCTGGATCGAGCGGGGCATCCCGGCGGCGCCCGGCTCGGGCGGCAGGCCGGGGCCGAGAGGCGAGGGGCAGCTGGTGTTCGGCGTGGACCGCTCGGCGCGCTTCGACGGGCTCACTCCGGGGACGTGGACCGTGGTCGGTCTGCGTCAGGGTGCGCCCCTGAGCAGGACGGTCCAGGTGTCGGGGTCGACTCGGCTCTCGCTGTGAAGTTGCCGGGCCCGGGGCCCGGGGCTACACCTTTCCGCGAGATGGACCGGAGCGTGCTCCAGGGCCGACGCATCGGGGTCGGCGTCGGTGGCGGGATCGCGGCCTACAAGGCCGCCGAGCTCGTGCGCGCGCTCCAGCGATCGGGCGCGACGGTGCGGGTGGCGATGACGCCGGCCGCGACGACCTTCGTGGGTCCGCTGACCTTCCAGGCGCTGACCGGACACCCGGTGCTCACCGACATCCTCGATCCGACCCAGGAGGCGGCGTTCGGGCACATCGAGTTCGCCCGGTGGAGCGAGCTGTTCGTGGTGGCTCCGGCGACGGCGGACCTGCTCGCCCGCATCGTGGCGGGGATGGGGAACGACTCGCTCGCGGCGACGCTGCTGGCCTACCGGGACACGGTGCTCCTCGCGCCGGCGATGAACACGGCGATGTGGGAGAACCCGGCGACGCAGCGGAACCTCGCCGTGCTGGCGAAGGACGCGCGCTACCGGTTCGTGGGTCCGGGCGCGGGGCTGCTGGCGTGCGGCGAGGTCGGCTCGGGACGGCTCAGCGAGCCGGAGCAGATCGCGGACGCGGCGGCCGAGCTCCTCGGGGAAGGTCCGCTCGCCGGCGCGCGGGTCCTGGTGACCGCCGGGCCGACGCGGGAGTTCCTGGACCCGGTGCGCTTCATCAGCAACCCGAGCACCGGGAAGATGGGACTGGCCATCGCGCGAGCGGCGCGGGCACGCGGGGCGCAGGTGACGGTCGTCCTCGGACCGGTGGGGACGGTGGATCGCTCCGGTCTCGACATCGTCGACGTGGTGAGCGCCGAGGACATGCGGGACGCGGTCCTGCCCCGGCTCGAGCACACCGACGTGCTGGTGGCGACGGCGGCGGTGAGTGACTGGCGGCCGGCGCACCGGGCCGACCAGAAGGTGAAGAAGGAGGACCCGGCGGCGGAGGCTCCGCTGGCGCTGCTCCGGACCCCGGACGTGCTGGCGCTGGCCGCGGAGCGGGGGCGCGGGCTGGCTCGCCGGCCGCTGATCGTCGGCTTCGCGGCGGAGACGGAGAACGTCGTGGAGAACGCCACGGCGAAGCTGCTCCGGAAGGGCCTCGATCTCATCGTGGCGAACGACGTCAGCCGCTCCGACGCGGGCTTCGGCGTGGACACGAACTCGGTGGTCATCGTGGACCGCGCCGGCGGCCGGCTCGAGCTGTCCGGGACGAAGGACGCGGTCGCGGCCGGGCTGTGGGACCGGATCGCAGCGCTGCGCTCGACGGCGGCGGTCGCGACGCCCTGAGCAGCGTCGCCTCGGAGCTCAGACCACCAGCTCCGGATGGGGGTTGACCCCGAACGGATGGTCCTTGAGCTGGAGCACCGTGGCCAGATACGCCCAGAGTCCCGCAGGCGGGGGACTGGTCGGTGGTGGGAGTCCTCCGGCGGTCTGCGGCCCCCCGGTGCCGGTCCGGACGTGCTTCCCGATGACGGTCGTCGTGCCACCGGGGGCGTGGTCCGACTCCCCGACCGTGCGGCTGAACTCGCCCATCAACGCGATCACCACGTTGCGCCCGGGGATCTCCATCGCACGGGCGACGAACGTCCGCACCTCCCCGATGATCGACGACATGATCTCTCGCGCCTTCACGCCCTCGGCGTCGCTGTGGGTGTCGAACTGGCGATCGGCCCGGCCCACGAACACCGGCTGCGCGAACACGACGCTCGTTCCGCCGCGAACGAGCAGCTCGACCGCCGTCAGGGTCGTCCTCACGTCCGAGATGGCGGTCGCCGCCGGGCTGGCCCCGTAGGCGGCGGCGATCTGGGCGAGGTCGGGAGAGGGGAGCGCCGGGTCGGCGAGGACCGGAATCGCGCGCAGGTCCAGCACGTGCTCGAGCGTCACGCCGTTCTCCGCGGGAGGAGACCGGTCCACGCCGACGGGGAGCCCGAGGTTGTTGACCACGGCGCAGTGGATCGGCGCCGGGCTGGTCACGCTTCCAGCGACGAGGAGCAGGTTGCTCCGGCTGCCGGTCTGCAGAAGCGCCGCCCGGGACAGGTCGTGGGTGTACAGCCCGTGCCGGAAGTTGATCGACGCCATGTGACCGAGCGCCGCGGCCGGCAAGGTGCCGAGGGTCGGGGCGTCGACCACCAGCCCGTTCCCCACCGGCCGGACGTTGTCCCGTGTCACGCCGAAGCCGCGCTTCTCGACGAACGACCCGGCGCTGTTGAACAGCCCGGCCGGTCCGCCGTTCAGGAAGAGCACGACCAGCGCCGGAGTCTCGGAAGGACGGCCCGGTCCCCCCGCCGCACGGGTCATCGCCGGCATCGCCAGCGTCGCCGCGGCTCCCTGCAACACGATTCTCCGGCTCAGCCCGACGCGCTCGCTGTCCATGGCGACCTCCAGGTGTGAATCGATACGCTCGGCCGCGGTAAGCGGCCAATATCGATAGCCGATGATGTGATAGGTCGTCCTTATCGTGGAGCTACGGCACCTCCGCTCGCTGCTGACCCTCGCCAGGGAGGGCAACTTCACCCGTGCGGCACGGCGGCTTCGCATCGCGCAGCCGGCGCTCTCGCAGCAGATTCGCTCGCTGGAAAGAGAGCTGGGTGTCCTCCTGGTCGCGCGCACCAATCGCACCTCGGGATTGACCGAGGCCGGCGCGCGACTGGTGGCCCGTGCAGAGGGGATCCTCCTCTCGGTCCAGGACGCGACGCAGGAGATGCGGACCCATGCCGGCGTCGAGGGCGGGTCCGTCAGGATCGGCTGTGCGCTGCAGACCCTCGTCGAGGGACGGCTCCCGAGCCTCCTGGCCTCGTTCCGACAGCATCACCCTCGAACCCGCATCGTCCTCCGTGAGGTACACACCCGACAGGTGCTGGAGCTGCTCCGGCGAGGCGAGGTGGACCTGGGCCTCCTCCATCTCGGGCGGGTCGGGACGACGGTCGTGGGGATGCGCGCGGCAGGTGCGACGATCTCGCTGGCGAGGCTTCAGACCGAGCCGATGGTCCTGGTCGTGGGACCGGCGCACCGGCTGGCGGGCCGGGTGAGCGTCGAGCTGGAGGAGCTCCGCGAGGAGACCTTCGTCAGCTTCCGGGCCGGTGCCACGGTCAGGAAGATGCTCCTGCTCGCGACGCGTCGGGCCGGCTTCGCCCCGCGCATCGGCTTCTCCACGCCGAACATGGGGACGGTCCGCGCCT
>Ga0310810_10011032_pt1 | contig 10553 bp, 5 predicted proteins | sample NCmetagenome_FD_207641 | JGI IMG/M metagenome (GOLD analysis project Ga0310810, IMG submission 207641) | Soil microbial communities from experimental microcosm in Duke University, North Carolina, United States - NC | ecosystem: Engineered > Artificial ecosystem > Soil microcosm > Unclassified ... | reverse complement strand
CAATCGACGGCCAGAGTCGTCGGTGGTGGCGGTGTGAGCCGGACCTCCGCCGCCGCGGGCTCGTGGACGACCCGCTACGCACCGGCGCCGACCGGCTTCCTCCATCTCGGCCACGTCGCCAACGCGCTCTGGGTCTGGGGGATGGCGCGCGCCTTCGGCGGCCGCGTGCTGCTGCGCATCGAGGATCACGACCACATTCGCTGCCGGCCCGAATTCGAGCGGGCTCTGCTCGAGGACCTCGACTGGCTGGGCTTCGCCGCCGACGCACCGCCGGTGCGCCAGAGCGCGCACGGCGCGACGTACGAGCGTGCGCTGGCGAGCCTCGCCGAGCGCGGGCTGGTCTACGTCTGCGACTGCACGCGTCGGGCGATCGTCGAGCAGGGGGGCGGCGAGGGGACCGAGCTGCGCTATCCGGGGACCTGTCGCGAGCGAGCGCTGCCGGAGTCGCGATCGCCGGCGCGCCGGGTGCGGCTCGAGCGCGCGACGATCGACTTCGACGACCTTCGCCACGGCGCGCAGCGCCAGGTGCCGAGCGAGCAGAGCGGCGACCTGCTGGCGCGCGATCGCGACGGCAACTGGACCTACCAGTTCGCGGTCGCCGTCGACGATCTCGAACAGGGCATCGACCTGGTGATCCGCGGCGAGGACCTGCTCGCCTCGACGGGGAGGCAGATTCAGCTCGCGCGCCTTCTCGGGCGAGAGCGGCCACCGCGCTTCCTGCACCACGGCCTCATCCGCCGCGACGACGGCGCCAAGCTCTCGAAATCGAATCGCGACACCGGGGTGCGCGACCTGCGCGCCGCCGGCTGGAGCGCCGGACGGGTGCGCGCCGAGGCGGCACGCTCAGCGGGGCTCGCGATCGCTGCGGGCGAGCTCGGTCCGGCTGAGCTCGCGGCCGCGGCCCGGGCCGCGGCCCACGCCCTCGGTATCCCCGCCGGCTGGCGCCCCGGGGCATAATCCGCCACCTCGAATCCTGAATCGGAGGCGTCGATGCGATCAGACTTCAGTTGGGGCGGGATCTTCCTGCGAATGCTCGTCGGCATCGTGCTGGTGCTCGTCACCTTCAATCCGAGCGGGCAGTCGTACCATCACTGGGCGACGCAGGACCTGCACGCGTTCACTCCCGCTAAAGCCGTCGTCGGAGCGATCCTGCTCTGCTTCTGGGTCCTCTTCGTGCGCGCCGCCATGGGGTCGCTCGGCAAGCTGGGTGTCGCACTCTCGGTGCTGGTCGTCGCAGCCGCGATCTGGCTCTTCTCGAGCTGGGGGCTGTTCGACCCGTCGCGCCCGAAAGTGATGGCGTGGGTGGTGCTGGTGGCGCTCGGTGGCGTGCTCGGCTTCGGGCTCTCCTGGTCGCTCCTGCGCCGGAAGATCACCGGCCAGGTCGACGTCGACGAGATGCCGCAGCCCTGAGCCTCGAGCTCAGTTCGCAGGCGCCGCGGCTTCGAGCCTGGCGCGCATGCCATCGATCGCCTCGCGCGCGCCGTCGAGGACGCCCGCTACGACGCGCACTTGCGCGTTGGCTTCGTCCCATCGCCGCTGCTCGATCGCTTCGCGGATCGCCGGCAGCGTCTTGACGCCGTAGCCGGTGTACTGCCCCGGCGCGTAGAGCTGGTGGCGGTACCAGGGGCGCCCCGGCAGGCCGGCTCCGGCCGTCCAACGCTGTTCGAAGCCGCGCAGGAAGGCGTTGAGCTCGTCGCGCAGCGCGGGCGCGAGTCCGCGCGCGACGGCGGCGTCGCGGCTCTTCTCGAAGCGATCGGCGGTGTCGCGCAGCAGGATCGCGGCGTTCGAGAGCGGCGCGAGCTCGAGGACGGGAACGCGGTCGAGCGCCGGCGGCGCGACGAAGACCTCTTTCGGATCGGCCGCGAGCTCGAGCGTGCGATCGGCGAGCAGGCGCTCGCGCTCCTCGCTCTCGGAGCGCAGTCCGTCGACCAGCTTCTGGAGCTCGATGCCGTAGTCGACGATCGCCGCGGCCGCGCGGTCGAGCGTGAACGGCAACACCTCGGATTCCGAGAGGCGCAGCACCAGGCGGGTACCGAGCCGGGCGGTGGTCGCCACGTAAGCGAAGTCGGGGTCGCCGAAGCGCTTGTAGTGGTCGAAGGAGTCGTAGATCGAGTGGTACTGGCCATACTGCTCCTCGCCGCCGAAATCGACGTTGAGCGATGCCACGCCCAGATGCTGGAGGAAGGGGGTGAAGTCCGAGCCCGATCCGAGCGCGTCGAGGCGAAGGTCGTCGCGCGCCCGCAGCCGGGCGCGATCGCCGTTGTCGACGTCGGCGCCGGCGATCTGAGCGGCGCGCGCGCGCGTCAGCAGCGAGACGCCGCGCTCGGGGTCGGTCACCTCCGCGGCGGTCTGGTTGAGAAAGCGCTCGAGGGTGTGCGACCCGGCGAAGCCCATGAAGCCGCGCGACACCGAATCGGTGTTGATGTAGACGACGCCCTTGGCGCGCAACTCGTCGCCGTGCGTCTCCGCCCACTCGGTCGAGCCCAGCAGGCCGGGCTCCTCGCCGTCCCAGGCGGCGTAGACGAGCGTCCGCCGGGGGCGAAACCCCTGCTGCGCGAGCTGGCCGACCGCGCGCGCTTCACCGAGCAACGCCGCCATGCCGGAGACCGGATCGGTGGCGCCGTTGACCCAGGCGTCGTGGTGGTTGCCGCGCACGATCCACTCGTCCGGGAGCTCGGAGCCGCGCAGCACCGCGATGACGTCGTTGACCGGCTTCAGACTCCAGTCGAACTTGAGCCTGAGGTGGACGCGCGCCGGTCCCGGACCGAGGTGGTAAGGGAGGGGGAGGGCGCCGCGCCACCCCTCGGGGGCCATCGGACCCGCGAGCGCGCGCAGCAGCGGCTCGGCATCGCCATAGGAGATGGGCAGAACGGGAATCCGGGTCAGCGTCTTCGCCTCGGCGAGCGGCAGGCGCTTGGCGTCGGGAGTCGCGCCGACGCCGGGCGTCAGCGCGTCGCCGGAGTAGAGCGGCATGTCGGCGACGGAGCCGCGCTGCACCGAGTCGCGTGAGCGCCAGCCCCCTTTCGGCCAGGGATCGCCCTCGCTGTAACCGTCGCCCGAAGGATCGGAGTAGATCAGGCAGCCGACCGCGCCGTGCTCGGCGGCGACTTTCGGTTTGATGCCGCGCCAGGAGCCGCCGTAGCGCGCGAGCGCGATCTTGCCGCGCACGTCGATGCCGTGGCGAGCGAGCTCCTCGTAGTCCTTGGGCAGACCGAAGTTGACGTAGACCAGCTCGCCCTCGACGTCGCCGTCGATCGAGTAGGCGTTGTAGGTCGGCAGCTGCTCCTTCTTCTGTCCCGAAGTCGAATCTTCGGCGAGGCTCGGCTCCTCGAGGCGGGCGCGGAAGTAGGTCGGGGCGGTCATCTCGAGCGAGCTCGAAAGTCTCGATGCGTGCGTCGTAACCCCAGCTCGCGAAGAGCCCTTTCATCCACTCGGCGTTGTCGCGATCCCAGGCCGATCCGACGTGGTGCGGGCGCGCCGACAGCCGGCGCATCCACTCCTGGAGATCCGCGGGAACGATCACGGCGTCGAGCTTTGCTTCGCGCTCGCGCTCGGACCGGCTGCCGGCGGCGTCGAAGCCGAGCAGCGTCGGCGGAGCATCGGCGGCCAGGAGGGCGGCCGGGAGGGCGGCCGGCAAGAGCGCGAGCGCCAGCGTGAGCGGAAGAAGGGACGGCTGCGACCGGCGGGGTGAAGAGAGCTGCATCGTGGGCTCCTCGGAAGGCGACGGAATCCTCGCACGATCCGGCGGCGTCGACGGAGCCTTCACCGCTTCCGGCGGATCGCTCTCGTAGACTGAGCCGATGCGGGGACGGACGGGCGCGCCGTGGTGAAGAAGAAGACGGGGCTGGTCGGCACGCTGACGCGAGCGCTGCGGCTGCGCGACGGCCGTTTGGTCAAGCTCTTCGTGGCGGTCGGCCTGCTGCTGCTCGCCGCCGCGGCGTGGAGCATCTGGCCCTATTGGGAGCTCGCGGGGCGCTTCGAGTCGGTGCCGACGGCCGAGCCGTCGCGCCTCTACGGGCAGGCGTTCCGGCTGGCGCCGGGAGTCCCGCTCGCGGCGGCCGAGCTGACGGGGCGGCTGACCGAGCTGGCGTATCGCCCGGCCGGAGAGGGCGGTCTGCTGCCCGGAACCTTCCGCGTCAGCGGCGACCGGATCACCGTGTCGCGGCGGCACTTTCGCACCGGTCACGGCGAGGAAGGGGGCGGATTGCTGGTGGTCGAGCTCGACGGCGGGCGGGTCGCCCGCCTGCTGCTCGGCGAGCGCCCCGTCGCCGAGGCGCTGCTCGATCCGCCGCTCCTCGCCACCTTCTACGGGCCGGAGCTGCTCGAGCGGCGGCCGGTGCGGCTCGCCGACATTCCCCCCGACGCGGTGCGGGCGGTGCTCGCCGCCGAGGACGCCGCGTTCTTCGAGCACCCCGGCATCTCGCTCGGCGGCATGCTGCGCGCCTTCTGGACCAACCTGCGCGCCGGTGCGGTGCGCCAGGGAGGCTCGACGATTACCCAGCAGCTGGCGAAGAACCTCTACCTCTCGAACGAGCGCCGGGTCAGCCGCAAGGTGCGCGAGGCGCTGCTCGCGGTGATGCTCGAGATTCGCTACAGCAAGGAGCAGATCCTCGAGGCGTATCTCAACCAGATCTACTGGGGACGAAGCGGCTCCGCGAGCCTGATCGGCATCGGCGCGGCGGCGTGGGCGTGGCTCGGCAAGCCGGCGAGCGAGCTCGACGTCGCCGACGGCGCGCTGCTGGCCGGGATGATTCCCGCCCCGTCGGATCTCGGCCCGACGAAGCATCCGGCGGCCGCGCGCGAACGTCGCGACCGCGTGCTCGAACGTCTCGTCGAGCTGCGCTGGATGACGCGAGCCGCCATCGACGCGGCGAAAGCGCGACCGATCGTGGCGCGCGACGTCGCGCTGTCGCGCAAGCTGGCGCCCTATTACGCCGACGCGGCGGTCGCCGAGGTCAAACGGCGCTGGGGCGTCTCGGAGATCGCCGACGCCGGGTTGACGATCTTCGGCACGCTCGATTCGCTCGACCAGCACGCGGCGGAGGCGGCGGTCGCAGCGGGTGTCGGCGAGCTGGTCGAGCGCAGCGCGAAGGTAAAGAAGAAGGATGCGAACTTTCAGGCGGCGCTGGTGGCGATCGAGCCGGCGAGCGGCGCGGTGCGCGCCTACGTCGGCGGGCGCGACTATCGCGAGAGCCAGTTCGATCGCGCCGGCCAGGCGAAACGGCAGGCCGGCAGCGCCTTCAAGCCGATCGTCTACGCGACGGCCTTCGAGAAAGGAACGGCGACTCCGGCGACGCTGCTCGAGGACGCGCCTTTCACCATCATGTCGGGCGGCGAAGAGTGGTCGCCGTCGAACGACGACGACGAGTATCGCGGCTGGGTGACGGTGCGCACGGCGCTCGAGAAGAGCCTCAACGTGCCGACCGCGCGGCTGGCGTTGCAGACCGGCCTCGACGACGTCGTCAACGAAGCGCGAGCGTTCGGCATCTCGGCTCGCCTGCAACCCTTCCCGTCGGTGGCGCTCGGCGCTTTCGAGGTGACGCCGCTCGAGCTCGCCGGCGCCTACGCGACGCTGGCCAACCGGGGCGTGCGGCCGCCGGTGCATCTGGTGGAGGCGGTGCGGGGCTCCGACGGCAAATCGCTCGCGGGCCAGCCGCTGCCGGAGGCACGCGCGGTGCTCTCGCCGCAATCGGCCTATCTCGTCACGGCGCTTCTGCAGGGAGTCGTCGACTACGGCACCGGAGCCTCGGTGCGGAAGCTCGGCTTGCGGGACCCCGTCGCGGGCAAGACCGGCACGACCAACCGGCGGCGCGACAACTGGTTCGCCGGCTTCGCTCCCGAGCGACTCGCTCTCGTCTGGGTCGGCTTCGACGACGACACGCCGACGCCCTTCTCGGGCTCGAAAGCGGCGCTGCCGATCTGGACCAAGTACATGCTCGCCACCCGACCGCCCGGCGGCTACTCGCGCTACCAGCCGCCTGCGGGGGTGCAGGTCGTGCTGATCGATCCGCTGACCGGCGAGCTCGCCACCGACCGCTGCCCGGACGTTCTCGCCGAAGCGTTCCGTTCGGACCACATCCCCGGCTCCGTCTGCCATCTCCATGGCGGCTGGCGCGCTCAGGCGATCGATCCCGGCATCCGCGCCGAGCGCGACAGCAAGAAAGGCTCGTTGCGTGACTGGCTGCGCAAGATCTTCGGTCGCGATCGCGACAAGCCGGGCAAGGGCCCGACCGAATCCCCCACCGGCCCGCCGCCTTAGACGGCGCGCGTTTCCGCGCTCTCCCGCCAGGTCAGAAAGGCGCTGATCCAGAGCAGGTCCGCGAGCAGCAGGTGGACGAGCTGAAGGGGGAGCGGAGCGAGCAGGGCGAGATTGAGCGAGCCGACGACGAGCTGCGAGAGGGCGAAGATCGACGCCGCGGTCGGCCAGCGCGAGGAGCTTCCGGAGGAGCGTGCGCGCTGCGCCAGCAACATCACGGCGACCGCGGCGGTCGTGGCGACGAGCGGATGCGCGACGCGGAGGCGGAGGAGGAAGTGCGAGGTCGCGTCGAGGTCCTGGCGCATCGCTTCGCCGAGCGTCGTCGACGGAAAGAGGGTGTCCCCCAGTGCCGCGACGGCACCGCTCGCTGCGGCTACGACGAGGAGCAGCAGCACGACGAGCCCGCCCCGCGAGCGCGCTCGCTCGTCCGCTCTCGCAGCGAGCGGCAACGCGGCGGATCGCGCGGAGGCGGCGAGCGCCGCGAGCAGCAGCAGGGTGTTGGTGAGGTGGATCGGCACCATCACGGCGCGGGCGACCGAGGCGTTCCTGTCGACCAGCTCGAAGAGAACCAGCGCGGCGCCGAGGGCGGCTTCGAGAAGCATCAGCCCGAGCGCCCAGACGGCGGCGCGGCGAATCGGGTGCCCGGCCGGACGGGAGCGGAACGCGGCAATCGCGAGGACGACGACGGCGACGAGCGCCAGGCCGCTCGACGCGCGGTGGGTGAACTCGATGCTCTTCTCGACACTCGGTGCTCGCGGCACCACTTCGCCGTCGCAGAGCGGCCAGTGCCGTCCGCACCCGGCGCCCGAGCCGGTGGCGCGGACGTAGGCCCCCCAGAGGATCACCAGGAGGTTGAACGCCAGAACGAGCCAGGCGTAGCGAGCGAGGCGGGAGCCGGACACCAGGAACCATCCTACCGGGCGCCCGGCGCTGAGCTAGGATGGCCGGTCACCGTGACGAGCCGGAAACCCGGACCTTCACCCCTGCAACCTGCGCCGCCGATCGGAGTCGCGATCGAGGTGGTCGAGGCGCGGACCCACAACCTCAAGGGCATCAGCTGCCGGATCCCGCACGGCAAGGTCACGGTCGTCACCGGGCCCTCCGGGGCCGGCAAGAGCTCTCTCGCGTTCGACACCGTCTTCGCCGAGGCGCAGCGACGCTTCGTCGAGTCGATGTCGACCTACGCGCGGCAGTTCCTCGAGCAGCTCGAGCGCCCGCCGGTCGCCGACCTGCGCAACGTCCTGCCCGCGGTGGCCCTCGAAGCCAAGAACTCGATCCGCAACGCGCGCTCGACCGTCGGCACGATCACCGAGATCCACGACGTCCTCCGCCTCGCCTTCGCCCACCTGGGCGAGGTGCATTGTCCGCAGGGGCACGGCGCGGCGCGGCGCTGGAACGCCGGCGAAGCCGCTGCGGCGCTCGCCGCGGGCGATGCCGGCGAGAGCTTCACGCTCGTCGCCCGTCTCGCGCGACCGCGCCGCGGCGCCGACGCCCGGCTCGCCGAGCTCGTGCGGCTCGGCTTCGCGCGCCGCTTCGACGACGGGGCGGTCGTCCGCCTCGAGCCCGGCGAGAGCTGGCCGGCGGCGCTCGACCCGCTGCCGCTCGCGCTCGGCCGCTTCCGCGCCGAGCCCGCCGCGACGGCGCGCCTCGCGACCTCGATCGAAGACGGCTGGAAGCTCGGCGCACCCCAGGTCGAAGCGATCGGCGACTCCGGCCCGCGCTTCTACGGCCGCGACCTCGCCTGCCGGGGCTGCGGCACCACCTTCCGGCCGCCGACGCCGGCACTCTTCTCGTTCAACTCGCCGCTCGGCGCCTGTCCGACCTGCGAAGGGTTCGGCCGGGTCATCGGCATCGACGCCGAGCGCGTGATCCCCGACCCCGAGCGCTCGCTGGCCGAGCGGCCGATCGCGCCCTGGAACACGCCGGCCTACGAGGAGCTCTACGACGAGCTGCTCGCCGCGGCGAAGCGCCGCCGCGTTCCGCTCGATCGCCCCTGGCGCGCGCTCGCGGCCGAGGACCGCGCCTGGGTGTGGAGCGGCTCGGGGAGCTTCGTCAACCTCGAGAGCTTCTTCCGCTGGCTCGAAGCACGCACCTACAAGGTGCACGTGCGCGTGCTGCTGGCGCGCTACCGCGCCTACAACCCCTGTCCCGACTGCGGCGGCGGCCGGCTGAATCGCGACGCGCTGGCGGTGCGGTTCGCCGGCAAGACGCTGCCCGAGATCTCGGGCGACAGCGTCGAGAAGCTGCGGCGATTCTTCGCCGGTCCCGGACTCGAACGCGACGCCGCCGGCGAGCACCTGATGGCGGCGCTGCGCGAGAGGCTCGACGTGCTCCATCGAGTCGGACTCGACTACCTGACGCTCGACCGGCAGGCGCGCACGCTCTCGGGGGGCGAGGCACAGCGTATCCATCTCGCGGCGGCGCTCGGCTCGGGGCTGACCAGCACGCTCTACGTGCTCGACGAGCCGACGATCGGCCTCCACCCGCGCGACGGCGAGAAGCTGCTCGCCCTCCTGCGCGACCTCGCCGCGCGCGGCAACACCGTGCTCGTCGTCGAGCACGATCGCACCATCATCCGCGGCGCCGACCACGTGCTCGACCTCGGTCCGGCAGCGGGCGAGCGCGGCGGCTACCTGGTCGCCGAAGGGACGGTCGAAGAGCTGCTGGCGCACCCGGAGTCGCTCACCGGCCGCTTCCTGCGCGATCGCGGAGCGACGCCGGCGCGCGCGCATCTGGCGCGCTTCCGCCGCGAGAAAGGGCGGCGATCGGTCGAGGAAGAGCTCGCGGAGCGCCCGCAGGTCGGCATACGCGGCGCGCGCGCCCACAACCTGCGCGGCATCGACGTCGCTTTTCCGCTCGACGCCCTGGTCGGCGTCACCGGCGTCTCGGGCTCGGGCAAGTCGACCCTGGTCGAGAACGTCCTCTACGGCACCTACCAGCGCTCGCGCGGCGTGGTCGACGTCGAGCCGGGGGAGTGCGACGCTCTCGACGGGCTCGAGCAGGTCAGCGACGTGACGCTGGTCGACCAGAGCCCGATCGGCCGTTCGACGCGCTCGAACCCGGTGACCTACGTCAAGGCCTACGACGACCTGCGGCGGATCTTCGCCGGCACCGAGGAAGCGCGGCGCCGCGGCATCACGCCGGCGCACTTCTCGTTCAATCTCGAAGACGGACGCTGCCCCGACTGCGAGGGCACTGGCTGCGTCGAGGTCGACATGCACTTCATGGCGCCGGTAGTGGTCGCCTGCGACCGCTGCCAGGGGCGGCGCTTTCGCCCCGATGTGCTCGCGGTGCGCCACCAGGGGCGCGACATCGCGCAGACTCTCGAGCTGACGGTCGAGGAGGCGCTGACCGCGTTCGCCCGCGAGCGCCCGCTGGTGCGCAAGCTGACGCCGCTGCTCGAGGTCGGCCTCGGCTACCTGCGGCTCGGCCAGCCGACCTCGACGCTTTCGGGCGGCGAGGCCCAACGGCTCAAGCTGGCGAGCTTCCTCGGCCGCGCGGCGGGGGAGGGGCGCCGGCTCTTCGTCTTCGACGAGCCGACCACCGGGCTCCATCTCTCCGACATCGACCTGTTGAGCCGCACGCTGCGCCAGCTCGTCCACAACGGGCACGGCGTCGTGCTGGTCGAGCACAATTACGACCTGCTCGCCCACGTCGACTGGATCGTCGATCTCGGCCCCGGCGGCGGCGAGCACGGCGGCCGGCTGCTCTACTGCGGTCCTCTCGCCGGTTTTCTCGACGAGGCCGAGAGCCCGACCGCCGACGGGCTGCGGCGGCACCTGCGGTGGCGGCGCCGTGCCGGCTCGTCTACAATCGGCGCCAACGCGTCCCGCAAGCCCCAGCAGCAGCGGAGGGTGTCGCAACGATGAACGGTTGGCAGGTGTTCGTCGAAATCGCCGGGCGGCCGCCCGTCGAGCTCAGGCCGGGCGAGTCGATCGTCGGCCGCAGCCGGACGGCGCAGGTGCAGGTGCCGGACTCGACGGTGAGCCGCCAGCACGCGCGACTGCTGTTCGGCGCCCTCGGCGAGGTGATGGTCGAGGATCTCGGCTCGTCCAACGGGACGATCGTCAACGGCGCCCGGGTCGAGGGGCGCCACAAGCTCGTCGACGGCGACCGCATCCTGGTCGGCGATGTCGAGCTCCGGTTGCGCGTCGTCGCGCCGGTCGCCCCCTCGGAAGCCACGGTCCGAATGGTGCTGCCGCCGATGGGAGCGCTCCCGGCGGCGCCGCTGCCGCCGCCGGCGCCTGCGATGTCCCCCTCGCCCACCTATGTCCCTCCGGCGCCGCTGCCGCTGACC
>Ga0310810_10011030_pt1 | contig 10554 bp, 9 predicted proteins | sample NCmetagenome_FD_207641 | JGI IMG/M metagenome (GOLD analysis project Ga0310810, IMG submission 207641) | Soil microbial communities from experimental microcosm in Duke University, North Carolina, United States - NC | ecosystem: Engineered > Artificial ecosystem > Soil microcosm > Unclassified ... | reverse complement strand
CTACGAGGGGTTCGACAACAAGGAAATTGCCGTCATTCTCAAAACTTCCCCGCTGGTAGTCGGCGTGGTTCTTCATCGAGCACGCACAAAACTGAGAAATGAGATTGGGCACTATCTGGAGAAACATCATGAAAAGGAATAGCGAAGAGGTTCTCGACAAAGTTACCGCCGAGATCCGCAATGAACGGATTGACGCGGAATTGGAGTCAGCAGCGGCAGATCGTGTTTGGGCGCGTATCTCCGCTACGGCCGGTGACGCGAAGCTTCAGGGTTCTGCAGTTCAGGCGGTTGATCGAATCGAAGGTTGTTCAGACTTCCAATCGTTGATACCTGCCTACATCGCCGGCGAACTTTCTGAAGCTCGCTCACTGTTGTTAGTTGACCATACCCACGAGTGCATCCCTTGCCGGAAAGCAATGAATGCTGCGCGCTCGGGTCGAACGGCTGTTCACAAGTCGGCCGTTAAGTCTCGACGGTATTCAGTGCAGCCAGTTGTCATGCGCTGGGGTATTGCGGCAGCTGTAGTGATTGGCTTTGGTTTGTTGGCGCTGCCAATGATTCAAAGATACTGGCCATTCGGTAATTTCGAAGCAACGGTGCAGGCGGCGGAAGGTCAGGTCTATCAGGTTTCTGATAGCAAAACTGCGTCGATCGCCGCAGGAGCAAAGTTGGCAAAAGGCGAAATTATTCGTACTGCCAAAGACGCGCACGCTGTTGTTCGGTTGGGCGACGGCTCGTCGATCGAGATGAAGGATCGAGCTGAGTTTTATCTAACCAAAAACGGGAGCGGGACCACGATTCACTTGAACCGTGGCAGCATCGTTGTCGAAGCGGCGAAGCAAAAGGGTGAACATCTTTTTGTTGATACAGGTGATTCACTCGTGTCCGTGACCGGCACAGTCTTTTCGGTTAACAACGGAACAAAAGGCTCGCGAGTCTCGGTAATCGCTGGTGAAGTGAATATGAATCACTCCGGGAGTGATCAGGTTCTTCGCGCCGGTGACCAGGCGACGACGAGTGCTGCTATTTCAAGAATTCCGGTGAAGGACGAAGTAGCCTGGAGTCGAAAAGCTGCACAGTATTCGCAGATGTTGATGGCGCTTGAGTCGGTGAAGAAGGAACTCGCTGCGGTTCCCAGGCCCGGTGCACGTACTTCGACGCATCTACTCGATCTGATGCCGGCCAACGCAGTTGTTTACGCAGGCGTGCCAAATCTCGCGAACACGATCGTTGAGTCTAATCGCATCGTTCAGGAGCGCATGAGTCAGAATCCGGCGTTGCGCGAATGGTGGGATAAAGAACAGGCTGGCAAACGTCAAAACATGGATGAAGTCATGGGAACCATTCGTGAGTTTGGCGAGTACCTGGGCGATGAGATTGCGGTTTCGGTCGCGTTGAATAATCAGACTGAACCCGATGCTCCGTTGGTGTTGGCCGAACTGAAAAATTCAAACGGTCTTCGTGAGTTCATCGAACAACAAATCGCCAAGTATTCAAACGGTCAGACAGACAGATCAAACATTGAGTTCGTCGATGATCCAGCGTCAGCCGCCGTTTCAACCACTGAAGGTGAGAAGAAAGAACACTTGTACGTATGGATTAATAACAACCTGTTAGCTGCCAGTCCCAGGCTGCAACAACTGCAGGACGTGCAGAAGCTGGCGAACGGCGGCGCGACAAGTGCTTTTGTTAACACACCGTTTCACGATCGCATCGCGCAAGTCTATGCAGAAGGTGTTGGACTCGTAGTAGCTGCCAATCTCGAAAAGATTGTCGAACAAACTAAACCAGAGCGCACCAAGGGTGCTGATGCAGAAAAACGTGAAGACGCTCTGAGTAAACTAGGCATACTGAGTGTCAAGTACTTCGTGTTGGATCAAAAAGACTTTAGCGGAAAGACACACACGCAGGCTTCGTTGTCATTTAACGATACAACTCGTGGCATTCCCTCATGGCTGGCAGCACCTGGTCCGATGGGAGCATTGGAATACATCTCTCCGGATGCCAATGTCGTTGCGGGTTTTGTGGTGAAGGATCCGAAGTCGCTAGTGGGCGATCTGCTCGGAGTGCTGGAGACTGTCTCTCCTGAGTTGCGCAAGAATCTGGATCGACAGCAGTCCTTGCATGGACTTGATATCCGTAACGATATCGCTGCGCCTCTGGGTGGTGAGTTTGCTTTCGCAATAGACGGACCGATTCTCCCAACACCATCGTGGAAGTTGGTGTTTGAAGTAAACGATCCAGAGCATCTTCAGCAGACACTTGAACGTGTAGTGACTGAGATCAATAAAGAGGCTGCTGTGTTTGGCAAGGGCAACTTGAATTGGGAGCAAGCCGCCTCAGGTGATCGAACGTTCTACACATTGAAGTCCGGTGATTTCGGATTGCAAGTGAATTACGTTTACTCCCGCGGTTACATGATCGTTGCTCCGAGTCGTGCCCTGCTCGAGCGAGCGCTTGGTGCACGTGACAACGGTGCGTCGCTACTGCACTCGTCACAGTTCACGGCGGGGCTACCTGCCGATGGTAATGCAAACTTCTCGGCAGTCTTCTATCACAACCTCGCGCCGTTGGTTCAGCCGTTTGCGCAACAGATTGCAAATACGGCGCAGAGTTTGCCAAAGGGACCGCAGGAAGCAATGAAAGCGATGGCTTCAGACATGAAGCCGACTCTCGCTTACGCGTACGCACAGGGCGACAGCATAACGTTCGCTGCAAATACCGAAGGCGGCCCGTTTGGCTTGAGCCCGGCAACGCTTCTGGGAATGCCCAACGCGTTGGAGATGCAGAACATCATCCAACATGGATTAGAAGGTAAGGGCAAATAATTTGCTCTGGTGATCTTTGGTTGGTCTTTGGCCTTAGGTTTTTGATCTTTGTTTCAGATCAAGATTAAAGCTGCGGGCCAAAGACCAAAAGCCAAAGACCAAAGTCCAAAGGCCGAAGCCCAAACGAGGCCAGTTATGAAGTTACTCTCGATTTCTCTGTGTTCGTGGTTATTCGCATTGTTGTTGATCGTAACAACGTTCTCATTCGTGAACGGTAGTGGTCTCGATCTCAGCAGTGCTACTGTCACTTCACTAGTTCTCACCGCACTTTTGTTCTCACTCGCGTATGCGCCCTCTCTGTCGTGGCTGCGCAATCGTCTTGGCGGTTGCAGGCCCTTCGTGCTTTTCCCACTTGCCTCGGCCGTCGTTCTTAACATACCTGTGTTTCTGATCGAGGTTCTTGCAATAGGTAGAACTTTGGCGCCCTCAGAAGCGTTTGCTTGCATTGGCGCGTTTCTACTGATGGGCACGATATTCGGTCTCGGTTTTGTTTGGAATTATCAGGACACAGCGATATAAGAACAGCATGGCACTTCCCGCGTCTGCTCAACACGAACTGATTAACGATCTGCCGTTAACTGATCCAGCGGTCATTGATCTTCTCGGACTGAGTGTCTCTTTCGGGGGACGTCCAATCCTCAAAGGTCTTAGAGGCGACCTCCGTGGAAAGGCCATCGGCTTACTCGGACCAAATGGCGCAGGGAAGACGACACTCATTCATACACTCCTGGGTTTCTATGAGCCTAGTGCCGGAACTGCACAAATCTTCGGTCACGATATTCTCGATCATGCAAAGCAGATAAAAGGACTCGTTGGCTACATGCCGGAACGAGATGCCTTCATTGCCAAGATGAGTGCGGTTCACTTTGTTCGGCTGATGGGTGAATTGTCAGGCTTACCTCCCGAGGCCGCACTCGAGCGCGCACACGAAGCTCTCTTCTACGTGGGACTGGGCGAAGCAAGATATCGCAAGCTCGAAACATACTCGCTCGGTATGAAGCAGTTGGCGAAGCTCGCTCAGGCAATTGTGCATGGGCCAAAGCTTCTGTTCCTGGATGAACCAACCAACGGCTTGGATCCGCCGGCTCGCCTCCGCATGATCAAATTAATCCGCGAGATTCGCGATAGCGGCCAGGCTCATATAGTGCTGTCTTCACACCTGCTTCTGGATGTTGAGGAATGCTGTGACGAAATATTGATTCTGCGTGAAGGTCAGATTGCTGTTTACTGCAATCTGGAAGAGGAACGAAAGTCGAACCGCAAGTTTTTGATGTTGGAAACCAGAGGCGATCAGACCAAGTTTGTGCAGGCAATCAAAGAACTTGGATGCGAGTATGCAATCACGGGAGATCATCGGCTGAAGATTGTTCTGCAAGGCGGAGTTGAAGTGCGCGATTTGTATCAACTCGCAGCTCGTGAACGAGTACAACTGCGTCGCCTTAGCTATAAGCGAGACTCATTGGAAGACATCTTCCTCAAAGCGATGGAGAATGGCTATGGCGGTCTATGAGCAGACCTACAAGAGATATGCGGGGCCGCTAACACCAGAGTGGAGCCGTTTCCTGATTATTCCGCGACACGCCTATCGCGGTGTATTCAAGTCAAAGCTCTTTACCGCTTTCTTTGTCCTGTGCTTCGTGCCGCTTCTTATTGAAGCGATACTGATCTATCTCCACCATAACGTAAATGCCCTCGGGACAATGAGACTGCAGATACAAGAGTTAATTCCCATTGACGCAACCTTCTTTCAGTTTTTTGTAAATTTGCAGGGCGCGTTTGCTTTTTTCGTTGCTTTGCTCGTTGGCCCGCCAATTGTTTCGCAGGACCTCCGCAACAACGCGTTACCCTTATACCTATGTCGTCCGTTTTCCAGGACCGAGTACGTCATTGGCAAGATGTCAGTGTTGCTCATTCTCCTTTCGTCGATCACCTGGATCCCTCAGCTCCTGCTGTTTTTCTTCCAAAGTTATCTGGAAGGCTTCACATGGTTCCGAACCAATCTTTGGCTAGCGAGCGCTATTGTTATCGGCTGTGTGGTTTGGATACTGCTATTGGCGCTGATCTCGCAGACTGTCTCTGCGCTCGTGAAGTGGCGGGTCGTTGCAAGTGGGGCGATTCTCGGCCTGTTCTTGATTCCATCGGTGTTCGGCGAGTTCATTAATGTTGTCTTCTTAACGCGCGTGGGAAATCTGGTGAGTATAGGCGCATTAATGAAAAACATTTCGTCCGGGCTCTTCGGTACGTTTGTTCAAACAACCGGCAGCTTCAGGGTTGAAACATTTGACGGTTCATTCAGGGAGATCATCCTTAGCGAGCCACCCCTGTGGAGTTCCTGGGCCGTGCTATTTGGTATTTGCGTGGTCTGCCTCGCGATTTTGTCGCGGAAGGTGAAAGCTTACGAGGTCGTAAAGTGAGTACAGCGCCCAACGACCAACTCATCATCTTCGACGATGTCTCCAAGTTTTACGGAGAGATACTCGGCGTCAATCGTGTGAACTTACAGATTGCACCCGGCATCACGAGTTTGGTCGGACCCAACGGAGCAGGGAAGTCAACGTTAATGAATCTCATGACGGGGCTATTGCGACCGACGAAGGGAAGCATCTCTCTACTGGGAATTCCGACGGACAATCCCGAAGTACTATTTCGTAGAGTTGGATACTGCACGCAATTCGACTCTTTCCCTCGTGGCGTGACTGGACGCGAGTTCATCAATTCATTTCTGTACGTACATGGATACGATCGAAAGACCACGAACGAGTTGACCGATATTGCTTTGGAACGAGTGAGCCTGCTTGACGCTGCGGATCGTAAAGTCGCTGCGTATAGCAAGGGAATGCGGCAACGCATTCGACTGGGTCAGTCGATTGCGCATCAGCCGGTTGTGTTGATTCTTGATGAACCGCTCAATGGATTGGATCCGATGGTGCGTGCCGAGACGATTGCCCTCTTTCGAAAGCTGGCGTCAGAGGGACTGCATCTGATCATCTCGTCCCATATTTTGCACGAAGTGGATGTGATGTCGGACCGCGTTGTGTTGATCAACAACGGATATATTCTGGCAGAGGGCAACATCCACGGAGTGCGCGACGAGATGGAAGAACACCCGATGCAGATTCTGATTCGTTGCGACGATCCTTCCAGGCTGGCCGCTCATGTCTTCGCACAGGATCACGTCGTCGAAGCTCGACTACATGACGATCGCGGCGGGCTGTTTGTAAAAACGAAGGATGCTGATCGGTTTTATTTACTGCTAAATGAAGTGGCGTCGAGTGGAGAAGTGAACATCGAGTCAGTGGCTCCAGTTGATGATGATTTGAGTGCCGTTTACCAATACCTGATCGGAACGCAAGGAGCGAGTTCATGAATTTCCGATTGCCGATTGCCAATTGCCAATTTACGCAGGGCTTGAAACTCTCGTGGCCAAAAAGGAATTGGAAATTGGCAATCGGCAATCGGAAATGAAGTGAATCTGCGTAATCTGTGGATTTAGGGTTTTATGAGCGCAAAGGTTGAAACACCAACTATTACAACGAACCTCGCTTCGTCCTGGTCTCTTTGGCTACGACAAATCGGAGCGATTCTGCGTCTGGAAGTGCAAAAGAACTTTCTCTCCCGGCGCTCGCTTCTGATTTACCTGATCACGGTTCTCCCGCTGTTTCCACTACTGATCGTCGCCCTCGTGAGACCTCCGGGAAATGAGTGGCGCGACTTCAACAATTACAGCGCAGGCTACGCGATTTTATACAACGTCCTGATCATGCGGACCGTAGTATTTTTTGGGTGCGCATGGATTTTCATGAACCTTTTTCGAGCTGAAATTGTCGATCGTAGTTTGCATTACTATTTTCTCAGTGCGGTCCGACGAGAAGTGTTAGTAGTCGGAAAGTATATTTCCGGATTGATTACGTCAGTCATCCTGTTTGTTGGACTGACAATTGTCGCGATGCTTTTGCTTTACTTCCCGCGCTTCCCCTCTCAGAGCGCTCGCTACTTTCTCGAAGGCCAGGGCACGATTCAGCTCCTCACCTACTCAGGGATAACGATCCTGGCCTGCATCGGTTACGGGGCATTCTTTCTGGTTGTAGGTTTGTTTGTCCGCAATCCCATCATTCCTGCCTTGCTCCTTTACGGTTGGGAGTGGCTCAACTTTTTGCTCCCACCCTTACTGAAGAAGATCAGCGTCATTCACTATCTCAACTCACTCGTGCCTCTTCCGATGCAAGAGGGATCGTTTGCAGTAGTTGCTGATCCGACGCCCGCATGGATCGCGATACCAAGTTTGGTAATTGTGACGGCGATTGTTTTGGTGATCTCGGCGTCTCGAATAAGACGGATGGAGATACGTTACGGAAGCGATTGAAGTCATTGCCCGATTTGAGACGAAGATCATTGTCCACAGATTACGCAGATTACGCAGATTCTTTAATGATAAGTTGGCTTAGTTTGTGCGGAGCTCTAAAAACAATCTGTGTAATCTGCGTAATCTGTGGATAATGATCTTCGTCACGATCTTCGACTCACAAATTCATTCCCCTTAATCCAAAATCTCCACGGCTTCTCAATCCATTCTTCCGCGTAATCAATTCCGATTCGTGGCCCACGGGCAATCTTCGATACGGGCACTTTATCGAACTCCTCGATCCAAACCCGATCTCCTAAAAGATCTGCTCCATCAAGTTGTCGATCGATGCCCATCGCGAGACAAAGTTTTCCCGGACCGCTGGTCAGATTTCGGTCAGCATGCGAGTGACGTCGAATACGCATAGTTTCGATTCCTTCGACAGGTTCTAAGGCGCGAACCAGGATTGCGTGAGGAGTGTCTTTTACATTTGTCACCACATTGAATTGGTTATACATGCCGTAGACGAAGTAAACATACGCGATACCACCTTCGCCGTACATTGTCTCGGTCCTTTTTGTGCGTCGTCCGCCATACGCGTGCGATGCACGGTCTTCAGGCCCTCGATAAGCTTCGACCTCGACAATCTTTCCGGAGATTCGCCTGCCTGTTTCATCGGGTACAACCAATAATTTCCCTAAGAGATCTCTCGAGATCTTGAGGACATTAGCCCTGGTGTAGAACCCGCGCGATAGTTTTGTTTTGATTACATTTCTTTGGCCCATCGTGCTTGCGCCGTGTTTCAGGAGAGAGCAACCGAATCAGAACGGGAGCGAAGCGACCGATTGACCTCCACATTCAAGCTGCTGGGTGAAATTCGTAAGGGGAGTCAATCGGTCGCTTCGCTGCCGTTCTGATTCGGCTAATGTCGTAATTTCCACACCATCAGAACAAAAATTCCGAACCCAATCACAACGATTCCTCTTCTTACCCAAACCTGACCGATCCTTACGGCCATGCTCGCTCCTACGTAACCACCGGCAAGAGCCCCGATCGACATCACAAGTGCGTCTCGCCAAATAACCAGATGCGTAAGTGAGAAGCTGAGAACGGCAATACTGTTAATGCAGATTCCTAAAAAGTTCTTAATACCATTCGCTCGGTGCAGTTCATTCAATCCGAGCAGTCCCAGCGCGGCGAGCATTAAGATCCCATTGCCCGCCCCAAAGTATCCACCGTACATCGCAGAACAAAACTGAAACGCGATCGCACCAGTCCACCACCATGGGCCCGGATTTTCTTCCAGCTTTCCAAATCGCAGACGACGATTAATCGCTCCCTGACTCATGAAGAGAATGGTGGCGAACAGGATTAGCCAGGGAACCATTCGCGCGAAGATTGGTGACGGCGTGAAGATCAGCAACCACGCGCCGACTGCCCCACCGATAACACTAGTCGTTCCCAGTCGAAACAGAATGGTGGAACTGTTCTCGAGTTCTCTTCGGTAACCGAATAGACCTCCAAATAGACCAGGCCAAAGAGCAACGGTGCTCGTTCCATTTGCAACTTTTGGATCGAGACCAAGCCAGATTAGAACAGGGAAGGTGAGTAAAGTGCCGCCGCCTGCAATCGAGTTAATCGCACCGGCGGCAAACGCGGCGCAAAGCATGGCAAGAAGGGGAAGAGGAGACATCGAGAGGAGCGTTATTAAAAACCTCTGGAGTTAGTTATTGGGATCAAGATTTCGTTCGTCAGGCGCGTCCGATTCGTTCCATGGTTTCGGAACAATGAATGGACCGTGCATTCCGTGCATGGGCCTGCAACCGCAGACCTTGCAACCGGACCACCTGACTTCCTCGCTGACCAACTGTTGCTTTCTTTTAGACAGGACAAAAACCCTGTCGTGTGGACCAAGGTCAAAATCGACTGCTTTACCCTTCTCAATGGCTTTCAAATCTGGGGTGATCGCATTCAGCATTCCGCTCTGGACGCGCCTAAGTATTACGACCCTGTTTTTGATGCTTTCCCGTTCGACGCCCGCCTGTTTGATTGCCTGCGTCAACGCGATTGATCCGCGAAACCGCACAGCGACTGGGAATGCGGTGACGTCCAACAGACAGAGAGTGCTCTCTGTTTGGAATTGCGAAATCTCTTCGCACGTTTCATTGTTCTGAAACCAAGAGGTAGAACCCGTCGATAAGATTAGAATCAGGGCTAAGAAATAGCTCAATGGTTCTCCCCAACAATGAATATGAATCAAACCAATCTCGTGGCTAAGCCATGTTAAGATGAGCCGCACTCTTACGCCAGCACAAAGTTTTTTGCGGATTTGACTTCTCTCTCTGCGCCTGCTCTGCATAGCAAACGAGTAACTTCTTGTTTTGATGATGATTTTTTTGAGTCGAACTTGGATGAAGTCAGTACCACCTCGCGGTAGCGGGTGGGTGCGCAGCTCAAAATGAGTCGTCAAAGACAGGCTGCGCCCCCACCCGCTACCGCGAGGTGGTACTGACTTCATCCAAGTTTGGTTGTGGTTCAGCCAGAGGAAACGCAGAGATTTCGAAGTAGAACACAACTCGCTTAAAGCATGACTGATTATCCCAGACTAGGCTTCAAGCTAAGCATAATCGGCTTGCTTGTGTTATCCGCATGGCCGGTTCGATCCCTCTCATCGGACACCCGGGCGTCCTCGAAAACGCTCCGCGTCATGACGTATAACATCCATGTCGGTGTCGGCATGGACAAGAAGCTCGACCTTCAACGGATCGCAGACGTAATTATCAAAGAGAAGCCAGACTTGGTAGGCTTGCAAGAGGTTGATCGAGGAGTCAATCGAACTGAAGGTAAAGATGAGATTGCGGAACTCGCGAAAATGACGCGCATGGATTATGCCTTTGCGCACAATCTTGATTTTCAGGGTGGTCAATATGGCGTCGCGATACTCTCGCGATTTTTGCTCAACAACGTCGAGCATCGGATGTTTGAAAACAAACGCGAGGCTGAACGACGAGGGATGTTGCGCGCCGAGGTTGACGTCGGCGGCAAGCTGGTAAACTTCGTTACCACTCATCTCGATTATCAGTATGCGGATGGTCGCGTCTTTGAGACGGAGCAGTTACTCAAGTTTTTAGAGAATGTGAATGGTCCCTTGCTGCTCGTGGCTGATATGAATGATGAACCAAGCGGTGAGGCATACAAGCTGGTTTTGAGCAGGTTCTCAGATGCATGGGTAGCAAGCGGTCAGAAGAGTGATGGGTTTAGTTATCCAGCTGACAAGCCGATAAAACGGATTGATTACGTCTTCTTCAGAGGTGGTGAGTTGAAGGCGAAGAAAGCACGCACAGTTGAAACTGTCGCGTCAGATCACGTGCCAGTCGTTGTTGA
>Ga0310810_10011029_pt1 | contig 10554 bp, 9 predicted proteins | sample NCmetagenome_FD_207641 | JGI IMG/M metagenome (GOLD analysis project Ga0310810, IMG submission 207641) | Soil microbial communities from experimental microcosm in Duke University, North Carolina, United States - NC | ecosystem: Engineered > Artificial ecosystem > Soil microcosm > Unclassified ... | reverse complement strand
CTCGAATGTTGGCGTGGTGCTCGTGGTTCCGCAGATCACGTCGACGTCGCCGGCGTCGGGAACCGCAAGCGGGCTGCTCACCGTGAACGGCTCGCGCCTCTATCGGTCGGATCTGGTCAGCTCCGTGATGCTCGGCGACGCCGCCATCGAAGTGCGTCCTCCGGGTCCCCTCGATGCGTGGGCGGCGCCCACGGCGACATCGGTTCAAGTCCCTGTGGCGTCGCTGCCCGAGCAACTTCCACCGCCGCCGCCGGGCGGCCGCGATCTGCTGGTGCGTGTGCAGGTCAACGACGCGCAGAACCGCGAGGATGCCTTCTCGTTCCGGTGGATGCCATGAGCACGCTCGACGTCCGTGACGGAGCCCCCGCGCCAGGCGTGGATTGGGCGTCGAGCAACCGACGGTACTTCGACCTGCACGTCGCGCGGCTCCGGTTGCGGCTCGAACGCCGCATCGCCTGGTTACGGCGGCAGTGGAAGCACGATCCGCTGCAACCCGACGCCGTCGACGCGATCATCGACTCGCGTGTCGACAGCCATCTGGCGCACCAGGACGCCGATGCGGAAGCGCGCTTCTATCGTGAGGATCCATCGCTCGAGGCAGTCCGCGAGCATCTCGCATCGATTGACGATGACCTTGCCGCGCAGGCCGCGGGCGATGCACCGGCACTGGTCGTGCTGCAGCGGCTGTTCCGGCTCAACGACTTCGAGCGCGACGTCCTCGTGCTGTGCCTGGCGCCGGAAATCGACGCCGGCATCGACCTGCTCTACGCCTATGTGCACGACGACGCCACGAGGCGGCATGCAACGCCGGCACTGGCGCTTGCGCTCGTCGGCGAGGGCGCGGACGCGCGTGCGCGTGCCCGCGGCGCGTTCGCTCCTCATGCCTCGCTGCGAGGATTCCGGCTGATTCAGTTGGGTTCCGCTGGCTCGGGAACCTTCTTCTCGCAGCCGATCCGGCTCGACGAGCGCATCGTGCAGTACCTCACGGGCGTTGGCAACGAACCGGACGTCATGTTTGCGCGTGCGCTGAAGCCGCTCTCGGAATCGCCCCTCACACGTGCGCAGCAAGACCTGGTGATGCGCTTGTCCGGTCTCGCCCTCGACGACGATGTCACCGCATTCAACCTGATTGGCCCGCCAGGCTGCGCCCGACACGCGATTGCCATCGGCCTGTGCCGCCGCCTCGGCCTCGCCCTCGTCGAGATCGACGTGAATGCGGTTCCGTCGATCGATCACGAGCGCCGCGATTGGATCAGCGGAATCGAACGCGAAGCGATCCTCTTGAATCTCGGGTTCTACCTGCAGACCGATGTGCTCGACGCTCAGGATCGAGCGCGCGTGTCGGCGGTACGCGATCTCATTGAATCGCTGCGCGCGTTCCTCGTGGTCGGCAGCCGCGAGCGTGTACGGGCCGATCGGACGATCACGACCGTCACCCTCGACAAACTCGACGCGGTCGCGCGGCGCGCCTTGTGGGGAGGCGTGACCGACGCACGTCACGCGGTGCTCGACGCGCTCGCGCAACAGTTCGAGATCGGTCCGCATGCGATGGTCGAAATCGCGGCGACGGCGCGCGACCGTGCCCGTCTCGAGCCCCAGAACGGCGCGGATGAGAGCGGTGCGGAGTTGTGGCGGGCGTGCCGCGAGCGCGCCGCGCAGCCCTTGCAGGACCTGGGTCGCCGCATCACGACGGCGGCGGAGTGGGATGACCTGGTGCTGCCGCCCGACAGCGCTGCCCAACTGCGCGAGATCGCCTCGCAGGTGGCGTATCGCGCGCGCGTGTACGACGACTGGGGATTCGCGGATCGGCTGTCTCGCGGCCGTGGCATCAGCGCGCTGTTCTCCGGCCCGAGCGGCACCGGCAAGACCATGGCCGCCGAAGTGCTCGCCCGACACCTGGATCTGGATCTCTTCCGCATCGACCTCTCGGGTGTCGTGAGCAAGTACATCGGTGAGACGGAGAAGAACCTCAGGCGTGTGTTCGACGCCGCGGAGCAGAGCGGCGCGATCTTGTTCTTCGACGAGGCGGATGCACTGTTCGGCAAGCGCTCGGAAGTCAAGGACAGCCACGACCGGTACGCGAACATCGAGATCAACTACCTGCTTCAGCGGATGGAGGACTACCGTGGCCTGGCGATTTTGGCCACGAACATGAAGTCGCACCTCGACGCCGCGTTCCTGCGCCGGCTGCGATTCATCGTGGACATTCCATTCCCCGACGCCGACATTCGTCGGCGCATCTGGCAGAGGGTGTTTCCGCCCGGCGTACCCACCGAGAGCCTCGACCTCGTCGCGCTCTCGCGGCTGGAAGTGGCCGGCGGCAGCATCAAGAACATCGCGCTGAACGCGGCATTTGCCGCCGCCGCGACCGGTGTGCCCGTCCGCATGGAGCACGTGCTGCATGCAGCGCGCCGCGAGTATCAGAAGCTGGAGAAGATGCTGCCCGCCGCTGACATGGGCGTCAGCACGAGGGGGCGCTCGTGAGGCGCACCCGCGTCCACATCGATGCAGTGGCCATCGACGCCTCTTCGGCGAGAGGGTTGGACCCGGTGCGTCTCCGCGCGGAGATCGAATCGGAGATCCGGCGTGCGATGTCACAGGAGTCGCCCACGCGAATCACTTCGCGCCTACCGGTTGTTCGAGTCGATGCGTCGGCGAACGCCGGGAACACTGGCATCGCCCGGGCGGTCGCATCCGCAATCTCGCGACCAGCGGCGACGCGGGGACGGACGCGATGACGCGGGCGCGATTGTCAAGGATTGGCGTCAGCGCATCCACGCCCGTCGCGCGCGCGCCGGAGAGCGGACGCGCCGTCGGCGCTATGAGCAATCAGTTGCGCCTGCGTTCGCTGGGTGTGCAACCGAAGCTCGAAGTGAGCTCGCCGGATGACCAGTACGAGCGCGAGGCGGACGACGTCGCCGATCGCGTGATGCGGATGCCGGCAGAAGCTCAGAGGCCGCCAAGCCTCTCTCGCGTCACGTGTCATACGCAACGGATGTGTGCCGAGTGCGAGGAGGAGCACGAGAAAGGAGCGGTGCAGCGAAAAGCCGCGATGCCGTCATCCCCGGCTTCGGTGTCGATGGATCCCATTCCCGGAGGGGGCGCTCCCCTCGCGGCCTCCGCACGTGCGTTCTTCGAGCCGCGCTTCGGACGGGATCTGGGTGAGGTACGGGTGCACACCGGCCAGGAGGCGGCTTCGATCGCGGATTCGCTCCAGGCTCGCGCGTTCACCTACCAGCATCACATTGTGTTTGGCGCTGGTGAGTACGAGCCGGGCACCAGCGCAGGCCAGCACCTCCTGGCCCATGAGCTCGCGCACACCATTCAACAGGGTCATTGCGGCGCTCGAGTCCGACGCCGTGTCAACGCCAACTTCGTGAGCTGCCGCACACCCACTGCCCCTCAGCAGGCCATCGTTGGCGCCGATCCCGCTGGAACGCTCGACACGGTCAATACACGAGCGGTCACGATGATGGATGCCGCCATCGACGAATTGACGTTCACACGGAGCGCGATCGTCGGCGGGGCCGAACCCGCATCGCCGACGATTGGCGACGCAACTGCTGCCTCGCTGCAATCCCGGATGCGCATCGACGCGTCCAACCGTGCGGTCTGGACTGGGACTGGAATCGGCAGCGTGCAACTGCTGATTCGTCGGCTGCGGATGGTGCGCAACCTGCTGGATGGTGGCGGGCTCCACTACACATGTCTCGGCGGCGCAGCTGTGACAGTTGGCGCCTGTTCCGGATCCGGATGCGTGGGAGCGGTACGCGCCGTGTCGTGTGACGGAACAGCACGGCTCGTCCTGTGCGCGCCGTTCTGGAGCGACAGCCTCGACGATCAGGCCGGCACGTTGATGCACGAAAGCTTTCACATCTTTTTCGGCTTCATCCTCGACGCCGGCCACGAGGGCAACGCGCACTGCTACGAGCAGCTTGTGTTCGACCTCAGCAACGTCGCCGTGAACCCGTTGTTTGTGGGCGCCTGCCCGGAGTAGGTGCATGCGATTCACACGAGCGCTTCTTGCCCGATCGCCTATGCCCACGACGTCTACCAGACGTCAGTCGCCGGCAGCAGTGGCGTCGCGCACCGCAATCAGCAATCAGGCGCGGCTGCATGCGCTCGGCGCGCAAGCAAAACTGCGCGTGAGCGCACCCGACGACGCCTACGAGCAAGAGGCCAATCGCGTTGCGAGCCAGGTGATGAGCATGCCTGCGGCTCCGCGCCAACCCGTGCGGCTCTCGCCGGTCGGCGCGACTGCGCAGCGCATGTGTGCGGAGTGCGAGGAAGAGGAGCGAACGGTGCAGCGCAAGCCCACGGGCTCCGCGTCGCCGGGTCATGTACCCGCCAATCCGATTCCAGGTACGGGCACTGCTCTGACACCAGCGCTCCGCGGATTCTTCGAGCCGCGCTTCGGGCGCGATCTGGGTGACGTGCGCATTCACACGGGCGGCCGCGCCGCCGATGTCGCGAGTGCATTGCAGGCTCGAGCGTTCACATACGGCCGCGACATCGTGTTTGGCGCCGGCGAGTACGCACCCGGCACACTCGAGGGCAGGCGGGTGTTGGCGCACGAGCTGGCGCACGTCGCGCAACAAGGGCACGGGCCGGCCAGCGTCCAACGGCTGGGGGCCAACGCCGGCTGCACCGACGATCAGGCTGCAGCCATCCATCAGGCGATCTACGACGCCAGAGGGTGGTTGAACAAAGCCATCAAGAAGATGGAGACGACACCGACACCGGGCGCGGTGCTCAGTAGCCTCCGCCGGAATTTTGGCCCGACCTACGGAGTCGCCGCCAACATTTCCCTCATCGTTGGCCGCCTGCGGAGGGCCTACCGGGAAATGAGCACCATCCCGTTTGCATGCGCGGGAGCGGCCGATGCCACGTGCGCAACGAATCCCTGCGGCTACGCAAACGCTGGTGCCGGCGGCCATGCCGCGACCATTTGCACAAACGTGACTCTGCCGCCGGCAAGCACCGACACCGTGTACCAGGCAGGGTGCGTCCTGCACGAATCACTGCATGCCGCATTTACGAATTTCACGATAGACGAGTACTCCGGCTGGCACGGTCACTCCGGTTCGACAACAACGTATCCCGGCGCCGGCACCGATCCGTTGCTGAACGCGGATTCCTATACGACGCTCACCATGGATCTGTCCTGAGGCGATCGATATGCCATCTGAATTCCCACGCAGCCCTCGCATCCTCAAAGGCGCGCTGATCGCGTACCAGATCCCCGATCTCGTGCCGACGGTGATCGTGTTCCAGTACAACCCCGATCAGCTCACGCGCTCGATCACCGGGCGCACGGCGAGCGGTGGTGGTCGCGGGGATGCGCAGCGGACCGACGGTCCACCGGAGGAAACGATCTCGTTGTCGGTGGAGATCGATGCCGCCGATCAACTCGAGCAGCCAGGCACCAATGGCATCACCGTCTCGAACGGGCTGCACCCGGCGATTGCGTCGCTCGAGGGGCTGCTCTATCCCGCTTTTCCCGTGGTGGTCGCCAACCAGCTGGCGTCGGCCTTTGGCAGCGCATTCATCCTCGGCGAGCCGGCGCCACTCGCGCTCTTCGTCTGGGGACCCAAGCGGGTGCTGCCGGTGCGTGTGACCAGCCTGTCGATCATCGAGCAGGCTTTCGATACCAACCTGAATCCGATTCTGGCGAAGGCCGATCTCAGTCTGAAGGTGCTGACCTACCGCGAGCTCGATGTCAGCAATCCCGGCTACTGGGTCTACATGGCCTCCTTCACGCAGAAGGAAGTGATGGCCGCGCTCAACTTGACGCAGAGCGTGGGCCAGCTCGGCGCCACGCTGCCGTTCTGATCGAGGGAGTGCCGCGATGTTTTTCCGAGGCAGCCGCTATGAAGCCGTGCCGACAGCCACACTCGAGACCGCCGATGGCCGCGTGATTCAGTACAAACGCGTCCGCTTCATCCCGCCGACCGCGGGCACGCTGCCGCTCATCGTGCAGCAGGGTGACCGGCTCGATCTCATCGCGTGGCAGGTCTATCGCGATCCCGAGCAGTTCTGGCGTTTGTGTGACGCCGCCGAGGCGATGCGTCCGGACGATCTGACTGCAGTTCCTGGAACGCGTCTCAAGGCGCCGATCCCCGTGAGGTGATGCCGTGGGTCTCATCCCGTCGCTCTTCACGGTGAAAGTGGCCATGGCGCCGCTGCCGCTGCCATTCCTGATCGCCCTCAAGCAGATCGAGGTCGAGACCTCGCTCGAGGAGGCAAGTGTGTTCCGCCTTCACTTCGAGCTGAGTCAGACGGCGCTTGGCGACTGGGACGTCCTGCAGTTCGACATCTTCCGCCCGCTCGTGCCGGTCAGCATCAGCGTGATGCTCGGGAAGTTTTTGCCCGAGGTGCTGATCAACGGCTACGTGCACGACGCATCGCTCGACAATCGATCGCAGCCCGGCGCGTCGACACTGGATGTCGTCGGCATGGACGCCTCCGCCACGTTGATGAACCTGATGGAGACGCCGATGCCGCATCCCAACATGCCGGACTCGGTGATTGCCACCACCATCTTCGCCCGCTACGCCATGGTGCCGATGGCGTTCCCGCCCACACCCTCGGGCCGGACGGTGATGGACACCACGACGACACAGCGGGTGACCGACATTCAGCTGCTGCGCGAGATGGCCGAGCGGAACGCCTACGAATGCTACGTGCAGCCCGATCCGATCCTTGGCACCGACGTCGGCCACTTCCATCCGCCGCAGACCATGCTGCCGACGCAGGGCGTGCTGTCGACCAACTTTGGCATGGCCACCAACATGGACTCGTTCCACGTCAGCAACGCGATGCTGCAGCCGACGGGCGCGCTCGCATCGTGGCTCGACCCGTCGATGAAGTCGACGCTGCCGGCGCCGGGGCTCGCTTCGACCGAGCCGCCACTCGGCCTCGAGCCATCGCTGACGCGCATCGTGCCGCCGCCGCTCGTACGGCCGGCCGCCACGTTCTCAGCGAACTACGCGGAGGTGCTGGCGAACAGCATGTCGATCGCGAACCGGTCGAGCCGCAACGTCCGCGGCACGGGCACGGTGGACGGTTTGAAGTACGGCAAGGTGCTGCGCGCCGGGCAACCGGTGGCGGTGCGCGGCGCCGGCCGCGAGCACAGCGGCAACTACTACGTCACCCGCGTGACGCACACGATCTCCATCGAGGAATACACGCAGAACTTCGAGGCCTCGCGTAACGCCGTCGGCCTGACAGGTGCCGAGATCTTCATCGACCCGATGGCGGCGCTCACGTAGCGTCCGCCTTCAGGCGGACTGTTGAAGGCGAGTGAGACATGAACGGAATCGAACCGGCAACCGAGCAGACCCGCGGCACTCAGCGCCGCTTCTACGGGAAGTATCGCGGTGTCGTGACCAATAACCTCGACCCGCAGAACCTGGGACGGATCCAGGCGATGGTCCCGGAAGTCTGGGGCGATGCACCCGGGCTGAGTTGGGCGGTGCCGTGCTCGCCGTACGCGGGCACGATGGCGGGATTCTTCGCAGTGCCGCCGATGGGCGCTGGCGTCTGGATCGAGTTCGAGGCCGGCGACGTGTCGCGCCCCATCTGGGTCGGCGGATGGTGGGGCACGGGCGATGTGCCACCGACGCCCGGTGGCGGCACCACGCAACAGCCATTCACCAAGATCCTGCGCACGGATCTCGGTCTCACCATCGTGCTCGACGACACCGCTCAGACGATCACCGTGGCCGATTCGGCCGGCGTCAACAAAGTCGAGATCAGCGTGTTGAGCGGCACGGTGACGGTCAAGGGCGCGGCGCGCGTGGTGCTCGATGCGCCACTGGTGCAGGAGGGCAGCGCATCTGCCGCCCACCCGGCGGTCTTCGGCGATCAGTTGATGACCTATCTCGCCCAGATCGTCACGCTCTTCAACACGCACATGCATCCGGGAGAGCTGGCGGGAGGGTTTCTGCCGGTGACACCGGCGCCTCCTCTTCCGCCGATGACGCCACCGACGCCGTCGCTCATTTCCACCAAGGTCTTCCTGGAGTAGCCGATGCCGACGCAACTCAAGCCGGGGGGCATGGGGTCGCCGAGCGGCGGCGGTACACCATCCGAGTTCGCCAACAGCATGGCGGCGACGATTGAGAACGAGCTGAACAAGTTGCTGCAGGCCGAGGGGTTGCCGATGCTCGCGCTCGACAACTCCACCGAAACGCGCGATCGCCGTCGTCTCTTCGTCGCCATTGCACGCGGAGTGCTGCGCCATCTCGACGAGCGCCACACCGCCATCACCGTCGTGGATAGCGACGGCGTCGCCTCGTCGCCCTCGTTCGACATCGATCGACCGGGGGGGAACTGGAGCTAGAGAGGGTTCGCTTGTGTCGTACGTAGTGATTGGGGAACCGAGGAATTAGCGAGATGGCCGACACGTACTTCGACTTTCCCATGCACATCGACGGCCGCGGCCGCACCGCCGTGACCGGCGTGGACGATCACGTGCGCGATCTGATCCATCAGGTGCTGTTCACGGCGCCCGGTGAGCGGGTCAATCGTCCCGATTTCGGGTGCGGCCTGAAGCAGCTGGTGTTTCTCCCGAACAGCGACGCGCTCGCCGCGTCGACGCAGCAACTGGTTCAGGGCGCGCTCCTGCGCTGGCTCGAAGACGTCATCGTCGTCGAAGCGGTCACCGTCGTGACCAACGATTCGTCACTGGAGGTCACTGTGATCTACACGCGGCGTGATACCGGCACCAGGCACGAGGACGTGTTCGTGCGCGAGGGCGCGCGGTAACAGGGATCAGCAGCCGGAAACCTCATCGCCATGTCAGCCACTGATTCGAAAAAGCCTGTTTGTCTCGACCCTGGGCGTCAGGCCGACGTACGCGAGCACCCCACGCTCGATGGGATGGACTACGTCGAGTACTTCGAGGACCGCGCCGCGCTGCCGCCGCGCTACTGGCTCGAGGTGAATTTCCTGCGTGGCGTGCCGCCGGGTCTCGTCGGAGTGGCGTCGGCGTTCTCGGTCCGCGGCGGCGTACGGATTACCGGCATCCGAGTGATCGAGGTCACCGCGGGCGCGACGTCCAGCCAGCTCCTCGTGTTCTTCGATCAGCCCGGCGACTTTTCGACCTACACGCTGACGATCACGAGCGCCGGCCTCGACCCCGGGCTGAGGGCCGCGCCGTTCACGTTCAAGGCGCACTGCCCGTCGCCGTTCGATTGCCGTCAGGAACCTGACTGTCCGCCAGAGATTCGAGAGGAACCGGTTCTCGATTATCTGGCCAAGGACTTCGCGAGCTTCCGGCGGCTGCTGCTGGATTTCATCCCGACGCGGAATCCGGATTGGACCGAGCAGAACCCTGCCGACATCGGCATCGCGCTCGCCGAGCTCTTCGCGTACGTCGGCGACAACCTGAGTTACTTCCAGGACGCCGTCGCGACCGAGTCTTATCTGGACACGTGCCGTCACCGCGTGTCCGCGAAACGGCACGCGCGGCTCGTCGACTACGCGATGCACGACGGGCGCAATGCGTGGACGTTCGTGCACTTCGAGGTGGACACCGCCGGCGTGGTGCCGCAGGGCGCACGGCTCCTCACGCGCATCGTCGATCGAACGATCAATCAGCCCGCGCCGCCGGGCCCACTTATTCCGGTCACCGTCGATCTTCAATACGAGAGCGACCCTGCGCTGCGACGTGTGGCGGTATTCGAGACCACCGCGCGCATTGGCGCAGATCCGCTCAACAACCTCATTTACATCCACACGTTCGGCGACAGCGCGTGCTGCCTGCCGTCCGGTGTGCGCACGCTTTTTCTGTACAGCCTGACGCCTGGCCCGGGCTCGCTCTGGACGGCGAGCCGTCCACCGCTGGCGGCAGGTGACTACCTGCTGATCGAAGAAGTGAAGGGCAGTGGCACTGGCGTCGCGGCCGATGCCGATCCGGCCCACCGGCAGGTCGTGCGGCTCACGGCCGTCGAGCCCACCGAGGACCCGATCTATTTCGCAACGCTGGACGGTCCGGGAAAACTGCGTCCGATCGCCGCGCCGCCGCCGCCAGGCACGAGTGTGCTGCCGCTGCTGCGTGTGGAGTGGGATGAGACGGACACGCTTTCGTTCCCCGTATGCCTGTCATCGCACGACAGCGACACTGGGGAACCGATCGCGAATGTCAGCGTCGGCCGCGGCAACATCGCGCCTTGCGATCACGGCCGAACGCTGATCGAGAACTACCAGGCGCTCGACACGGGATCGAAGCTGTATTTCCTGCCGGACGGTGTCGATCCGCAAACGGCAAGCGAGCCCGCCGCGGGACGCACCGGTATCGCCACTCTCGAGCTCACACGGCCGGGCCTCACGTTCCAGGTCATGCCCGCCGTTCCGACCTACGACGAAGAGGGACGCCTGATTGAAGCGCGTCACGACCTGGCGGCCGACGTGCGGACGTGTGCGGCGGCCGTCGTGCTGGTGCTTCGCTTCTCGTCGACGGAGACCGAGATCTGGGAGCCGGTGCCGGACCTGCTCGAAAGCCGCGCGTTCGACCGTCACTTCGTCGTGGATGTCGACAACGGCGGCAGG
>Ga0310810_10011027_pt1 | contig 10554 bp, 11 predicted proteins | sample NCmetagenome_FD_207641 | JGI IMG/M metagenome (GOLD analysis project Ga0310810, IMG submission 207641) | Soil microbial communities from experimental microcosm in Duke University, North Carolina, United States - NC | ecosystem: Engineered > Artificial ecosystem > Soil microcosm > Unclassified ... | reverse complement strand
GCGCACGTGGAGCGAGTGACCCATCGCCAGCGCGCTCACGTCGACGTCGATGTGGTTCGGGATGTTCGCCGGATCGACGAGCACCTCGATGCTGTGGAGGATCTGCTCGAGCAGCGCGCCGCTGAGCCGCACGCCCTCGGGGACGCCGACGTAGACGAGCGGGATCTCGACGGTGACCTTCTCGCCGGCGACGAGCTCCTGGAAGTCGACGTGGAGGATCGACTTCCTGAACGGATGCCGCTGCACCTCGCGGATCAGCGTCTTGGTGACGGCGCCGCCGAGCGCGAGCTCGACGACCGTGGAGCCGGTGGAGATCTGCGAGAGGAGCTTCTCGAGCTCGCGGGACTGAAGCGAGAGCGACTGCGGCTCGCGCGCGTGGCCGTAGACGACGGCGGGCACTCGGCCGGCCGCGCGCAGCTTGCGCGCGACGCCCTTGCCCGTCTCGGTGCGCGCTTCGGCGCTGAGGGATGCGGTTGCCATGGATTGCGTCCTGAACGATGCGTCTTCGATGTGCAGCGAACCACGATCCCGGTGCTACTCTCAGGCGGCTGCGTCCGCCCTACCATGCCGTTGTCCGCGAGGACGGATCGGGGGAATTGCCAACTGCCGTTGACGGTTTTTCGGTTGACGGTTTCCGTCAGCGAGCAGGAACCGCGACCGCGTGATCAGATGCGTGTGCCGGCCGTGAACCGATGAACCGTCAACCGACGAACCGGCCGTTCCTCCGACTTCAATCGAACAAACTACTCACACTCTGCTCCGCGTGCGTGTAGCGAATCGCCTTGCTGAGCAGCTCGCCGACCGAGAGGATCGTGAGCCGCTCGAATCGGCGTTCGGGAGCGAGGTCGATCGTGTCGGTGACGATGACCTCCTGGATCGGCGCCGCGCGCAACCGCTCGACGGCCGGCCCACTGAAGATCGCGTGCGTGGCGCAGACGTAGATGTCGTTGGCGCCGAGCGCCTTGAGCGCCCGCGCCGCCTCCGTCACCGTCCCCGCCGTGTCGATCATGTCGTCGGCGAGGATGCAATCGCGTCCCTCCACCTCGCCGACCACGTTCACCACCTCGCTCACGTTCGCGCGCGGACGCCGCTTGTCGATGATCGCCAGCGAGGCGTCGAGCCGCTTCGCGAAGCCGCGCGCCATCTTGGCCGACCCCACGTCGGGCGCCACGATGACCGTGTCCTTCAACTGCTTCTTCCTGAAGTGCGCCGTCAGCACCGGCATCGCGTAGAGGTGGTCGACGGGAATGTCGAAGAACCCCTGCAGCTGATGCTGGTGGAAGTCGATCCCGAGCAGGCGATCGGCTCCCGCGCTCATGATCATGTTCGCCACGAGCTTCGCCCCGATGGCGACGCGCGGTTGGTCCTTGCGGTCCTGCCGCGAGTAGCCGTAGTACGGCATCACGACCGTGATGCGGGCGGCGCTCGCGCGCCGTGCGGCGTCGATGAGGAGCAGGAGCTCCATCATGTTCTCCGCCGGCGCGTTGGTGCTCTGTACGATGAAGACGTCGTTGCCGCGGACGTTCTCGTCGATCCGGACGAAGATCTCGCCGTCGGCGAACCTGTTGCAGGTCACCTTCGTGAGCGGGATCCCGAGTTGCCGCGAGATCTCCTCCGCCAACGGGCGATTCGCCGTGCCCGACAACAGCTTGAACCCGTGAGCGGGAACCGCGAGCCCGTCCATGCAGAGCCTTGTAAACTAAAGTGATGGAATGGCTTGGTCAATTCCGACCACGCCGAGAGACCTGCGTGTCGTTCCGAGCGGAGCGCCGAAGGCCCGACGTCGAGGAATCGCGACGTTCCCGAGAGCGAGGCTGTGCCGCCGGGACGATTGCGATTCCTCGACTGCGCGAGCACTCCGTGCTCGCTCCGCTCGGAACGACAGGGGAAGTTGCGCTCGCTCGGATGGCACGGTCGTCAGCCTCGCCTCACGCATTCCCCCGCGTGGATTCGAACCACGATTCCAACATCCAAAGTGTCGTGTCCTGCCATTGGACGACGGGGGAGGTGCTGGCAATCTAGCGGAATACGGCAGGGCTGGAAGTTGGCGAGCGCGGGCGCGCGGAGCCGCTCCGCGCACGCGGATCAATCGGCGCCGATCACCGGCGCGACGGCGCTGGCGGTGCGCGTCAGCAGCACGCGGGAGCCGCCCATCGCGGCGTCGCGCGCGAGTGCACCGGCGTCGGCCCGCCGGCCGCGCGGCAGCACGCCGAACACGGTCGACCCCGACCCACTGAGCGACACGGGATCACAGCCCAGCGCACGGAGGTGCGCCTCCACGTCGTCGAGCATCGGGTAACGCCCGTGGACCACGGTCCGGAAGTCGTTCGTCGCCAGCGAGGCGAGCGTCGGCCATTCGTGCAGGGTCTCGGGACGCAATACGCCCGCCGGCTGCTCGTGGCGCGCCCAATCCGTGGACTCGCTGAACCACCGATACGCGTCCGCGGTGTTCACGGCGAACGGCGGCACGACGAGCAGCACCTCGCGCTCCTCGGGCGGCTCGAGCGCCAGCAGCCGTTGGCCTCGTCCCCACGCGAGCGCGAGCCCGCTGGACGACGTGAGGAAGGGGACGTCGGCGCCGAGGCCCTGGGCGATCTCGAGCAACGCGGGCTCGCCCAGCGGCTCCGGCGCGAGCGCGTCGAGTGCGCGAAGCACCGCGGCGGCATCGGCGCTTCCGCCCCCGAGGCCCGCGCCGATCGGAACGTGCTTCCGAAGCGCGATGGCGAATCCGGCGGGCCACGCCGCGCGCTCGGCGTACCCGGTCGCCGCGCGCCACGCGAGGTTGTGCTCGGCCGGCCCGAGCGCGCCACGGTCGACGTCCCCCTCGACGTCCAGCGTACGCGTGCCGGGCGTGACCCGCACCACGACGTCGTCCGCGAGCGCGAGCTTGAGGAAGATCGTCTCGAGCTCGTGGTAGCCCGTGGTGCCGCGGGCGAGCATGCACAGCCGGAGATTGATCTTGGCCTGCGCGGCGACGCGCGCCGATCGCGAGCGCGACTCCGCGCGCGCGCTCACGGCTCCGACGCGACCGGTTCGGAGGCGCGACTCTCGCGGCTCTCCGCGTCGGTGGCGACACGCTCCGCGCCGCCGAGCTCTCCGATGGAGAGGCCGGCGCGCAGAAAGCACCAGGCGCCGATGAGCGTGATCGGGACGAAGCTCAACGCGTGGTACGTGATCGCCCACGCGACCGCGGTGTCGCTGCGCACGCCGTAGAGACCGAGTCCCACCTGGCCGAACAGCTCGAACACGCCGAAGAATCCGGGCATCTGCGGTGCGGCGACCCCGATGGCGACGAGCCCCTGGAGGAACAGCGCCGCGCTGAAGGGGACGGCGATGTCGAACGCGCGGAACCCGATCCAGAAGGCGAGCGCGTTGCACAGCCAGTGCGCCAGGGTCCATCCGAACACCGCGGCGAACCGGCTCGGCTGCCGCAGCACGCTGAGCCCGTGGATGATCGCCGACACGGCGACCCGGCCCTTCTCCTCGAGCTTCGGCGCGATGCGCCGCGCGAGCATCTCGTACAGCGACAGCACGTGCGACGGGAAGAAGACGACGGCGTACATCGCCGCGGTGAGGCCCGCCATGAGCGCGAGCCCGCCCACGGCGTACGAGGAGACGGGCCGCTGCATGATCTGCGCGCCGCGCGGGAAGGCGGGGTCGAGCATCGCCAGGAACATCAGGCCGAACATGACGATCATGTCCAGCAGCCGGTCGACCGCGAGCGACGCGAACGCGGCGGGGAAGGAGACCGCAGGGGTCGACCGCGAGAGCGCGTACGCGCGCGCCGGCTCACCCGCGCGGGCCGGCAGCACGTTGTTGAGCATCATCCCGATCGCCGTCGCGCTGAACAGCGGCCCGAAGGGAAGATTCGGCGCGACCGGATCGAGGATCGGGCGCCAGCGCCGCGCGCGAAGGGGAAAGGTGCAGGTCGCCGCGATCACGGAGAGCGCGAGCAGGCCGACGTCGGCATGCCGCACGAGCGTGATCACCTCGCCGAAGCGGATACCGCGAAACGCGAGGATCAGGAACCCGACGCTCAACAGAACGCCGAGCGCGCCGCGCCAACCGAATTTCATCCGTGCGAGAGGTCAGTCCGTGAGCGCGAGGTCGAGCAGATCGAACAGCTCGGCGAGCGCATCGGCGTCGACGGGGGCGCCGGAGCCGCGGATCTGCTCGCGGATCTCGAGGCATCGCTCGATCGCGGCGCGCCCACGATAGAGCAGCACGTCGATCGGCACGGGCGGCTGCTCGGGGAGCGGCAGCGGCTCGGCGAGGGGCGCCGCCTGGAGCGCGCCGAGCTTCCTGATGCCGGCATCGAGGAGCGCACCGAGCTCCTGCTTCGGCGCGGCGGCGCCCGCGGCGGCCGTGGCCATCGCGGCGGCGGCCGGACGGTCTCGCTCCTGGGGCTCAGGCGTCGGCGGTGCGACGGTCGATCCGCCGACGGGGGTCATCGGCGGTCGCGGCGCCGCCGCGAGCTCGGGCGCGGGCGGCGGTGCCGGCGGCGCTGGAGCCTCCGCGGCACCGGGAGGTGCCGACGCCGTCACCGGCGCGGCCTGCGCGCCGCTGAGCGCCCGGAGGCGAGCGCCGAGCGAGTCGGTCGCGCTGCCGGGCTGGGCGAGCATCGCGGCGATCTCGTCGAGCGAGTCGAGCGCGCGGGCGTCGAGCCGGACGACGTCGTCGTTGTGCGACGCCACGAAGTCGGCGACGTCGCGCTCGCCGTAGCTCTCGGCGGCGAGGCGGAGGCCGCGCAGCGCCTGGCGCAGCGCACGGCGCACGCGATCGCGGGAGAGGTCGTCGCGCGCCGTGCGAGCGTCGGCGACGAGCCGGCGCAGGTGCTCCCCCTGGCTCACCACCTCGAGGCGGAAGCGCTCGGCGGGCGAGGTGGGCGGATTGGCGGCACGCTGCACGACGCTCGGGCCGCCGTCGTCGTAGAAGAACTCGCCGACGGGGACGACGCGTTCTTCCTCCGTCTCCTTCTCCTGCATCGCGTCGAGCGATCCGGCGAAGGCCGCGAGCTCGGGACTGGCCGGCTCGAGCGACCTTCCGGCGCGCATCGCGGCGGCGAGGCCGCGCAGGACGGTCGCGGCGGCGCCGAGCACGGCGAGCCGCTCGGCGCTGATGCGGGGCTCTCCCCGTTCCAGGGGGTGCGCGGCGTGCTCGGTGGCTTCGAGCACTTCCGCGAGCGCCGGGTGGTCCTTCACTTCGGCGACGCCGCGGAGTGCGCGCACGCGGCGCAGCACGTTCGCCGCGGCATCGCGGTCGGAGGGCCGCGTGGCGAGGAGCTCGGCGCCCGCGCCGATGTTCGCCACCTCGGTGACGAGGTAGCCGCCGTCCGGCGCCTGCGGATGGCTCGCCGCGGGGGTCGCGGCGCGGGCGGGAGCGTAGCGGGCGAGCTCCTCGATGCGCGCGCGCGAGCGGGCGTCGTCGGAGGGGCTCCAGGCGCGGACGTTCCGGATCAGGATCTTGCAGTCGTCGACCGCGGCGACGAGGGCGCCACGGAGCGCGGGACTCCATTCGGTCGTTCCGCCGCGCAGCCCGTGCCCCACCCGCTCGATCCCCGACGCCATCTCCGCGAAGGCGGAGAGCCGCGCCATCGTCGCGCTGCCCCGGAGCGCGCGCGCGGCGCGCTGCAGCGCATCGAGGTCGGGACCACCGGCGCTGGCGCCGAGCATGAGCGCATCGAGCTGCTCGACGTACTCGCTCGCCTCGAGGACGAAGAAGTCGAGAAAACCTGCAGGGGCCGTCATGCCGGCTTCGATCTGGTGTGCACGGGAGGGCGCCGCACGAAGTTAGGAGGGGCGCCGAGCGGCGTCCATCGCCGCGCGCAGCTCGCGCACGGCACGGTCCAGCCCGACGAAGATCGCGCGCGAGATCACGTGATGTCCGATGTTCAGCTCCTCGATCTCCGGGATGGCGGCGACCGGTCCCACGTTGCCGGTGGTGAGGCCGTGTCCGGCATGAATCGCCAATCCAAGCGACGCTCCGAGGGCCGCCGCGTCACGAAGAGCGCCCAGGGCGGGCCCCTCACCGGGCGCGTGGGCGTAGCGCCCCGTGTGAAGCTCGACGGCGTCGGCACCCAGGTCGTGCGAGCGGGTAACACTGTCCCGGTCGGGGTCGATGAACAGGCTCGTGCGGATGCCGGCGCGACGGAGGCGGCCGAGCGCGGCGCGGAGCTGCGGCTCGGCGCCCGCGAGCGCGAGCCCGCCCTCGGTCGTCACTTCCTGGCGGCGCTCGGGAACGAGCGTGACCTGGTGCGGACGGAGGCGTTCGGCGAGGTCGAGCATCTCGGACGTGCAGGCCATCTCGAGGTTGAAGACGGTGGTGATCGCCGCGACGATCGCGTCGACGTCGTCGTCCTGGATGTGACGGCGATCCTCGCGCAGGTGCGCAGTGATGCCATCGGCGCCCGCGCGCTCGCAGATCGCCACGGCCTCGGCGGGCACGGGCTCGGCGCCGCGGCGCGCCTGCCTGACCGTGGCGACGTGATCGATGTTGACGTAGAGACGGAGCGCGGTCATGGGCGTGGTTGCCGGGTGAAGGCGAGGCGCGTTACGTTCGCACCACTGTTCCAGGAGAGGACGAATTGAAGAAACTGCTCATCGGCCTGATGCTTCTCGCGGCGTGCCGCACGCAGACGGTGGAGACGAGTCCCCGACCGTCGCCCACCGCCGCGTCGGGAGCGCGTCCGGCGCTCGATGCGTTTCTGGCCGCGATCCGCGCGAAGGATCTGCAGGCGCTCGGCGCGGCATGGGGCGACAAGAGCGGCGCCATCCGCGACAACAGCCGCATCTCGCGCGACGAGCTGGAGAAACGCGAGCTCGTGTTGATGTGCTACTTCTCGCACGATGGCTACCAGGTGCTCTCCGACGAGCCGGTGGCGGGAGGCGAGCGCCGCATGACGGTGAAGCTCACGAAGGGAACTCTCTCCCGGACGACGGACTTCTTCCTCACGAGCGGACCGGATCGGTGGTACGTGCGGACCGCGGACGTGGAGCCCGTTCGCGATCTCTGCACCAAGAAGTAGCGGCACCGGCGCTCGTCAGAGCTCGGTCAGCTCGACGAGCACGCCGGCCGTGGCGCTCGGGTGGAGGAACGCGATACGTTTCCCTTCGGCTCCCATGCGCGGCGTCTCGTCGATCAGTCTGATGCCGGCGGCGCGACAGCGGTCGAGGGTACCGTCCAGGTCGTCGACGGCGATGCAGAGGTGATGGATGCCGGGGCCGCGTTTGGCGACGAACTTGCCGATGGGCGAGTCGGGATGCTCGGGCTCGAGCAACTCGACGAGCGAATCACCGGCGGCGAGCGCGGCGATCCGTGCGCCGTCGGAATCGGCGATCGGCACTTCGGGGAAGCCGAGCAGGTCGCGATAGAAGGGAAGGATCTCGTCGAGGGCGCGCACGGCGATGCCGACGTGGGCGATGCGCGGAGCTCGGCGGTGAACGTCGGACATGGCAGTGCGCTGGTGAGGAGAGACGCCGGCGCTGAATTCTAATTCTGGGGGCGGCACCGGGCAGGTCCGCCAGGAGAGCGCAATCGATGTCGAATGCAGTGGCGGTCACGGACGCGGACTTCGAGCAGCAGGTCGAGCAGGCCGAGAAGCTGACCGTCGTCGATTTCTGGGCGACGTGGTGCGGTCCGTGCCGCATGATCGCGCCGATCCTCGATCAGCTCGCGGCGGACTACAAGGATCAGGTCAAGGTGACGAAGCTCGACGTGGACGCGAACATCAAGACGGCCACGCGCTTCAACGTCCGCTCGATCCCGATGCTGCTGTTCTTCAAGGGCGGCAAGGTGGTGGACCAGATCGTGGGCGCGGTGCCGCGGCAGACGATCGAGGCGAAGCTGAAGCAGCACGTCGCCTGACGCTCGTGCGACGGCGGCCCGTCCGCCGTTGCACCCTCGGAGAGCGGAGCACACATTGGGCTGGCGCGACGATCGCGCCAGCCCTCTCCTTTTCTCCGCGATGCCAGCCGCCTCCATCACCGGTCTCCACTATCCGAGCCTGCGTGAGCTGCTGCCCCGGACGAAGCTGGCGTACGTCCATCTCAAGAACCTGCTGACCGATGCCAAGCGCGACCGGTCGGCGCGCGTGTCCGGTTACGTCGCCATCTGGCTGCCGGAGGAGCTGCTCGTGCTCTACCTGCAGCGCGGCGAGCTGGTGAACGCGACGCACCACGACGGCACCGGCTTCCAGCCGATCGCCATCGGATCCGCGGTGGACATGATCCCCGCCGAACCCGAGTACGGCGAGATCACCTTCTGCGCGGCGGAGGACGAGCAACTCGCGTGCATGTTCGCGAGCCAGACGCAGCCTCCGGAGCCCTTCCCGCCGGAGCTCCGCTCGAGCGATCCGTCGGCGCTGTTTCCCTATCTCATCTCGTGCAGCTTCGATGGAATGGTCGAGATCGTCGTCGAGGGCGGGGTGAACTACCTCGTCTTCCAGGACGGGCAGGTGGTGCGCGCCTATCTCGCCGACTCGGGACGGGGGACGCTCGTGGAGCGCGTCGCACGGCTGTTCGACCGCGAGCGGCTGGCGCTGCACGTCGCGGTGAAGCGCTGGGGCATCCCTGCGCCGCTGCCGGTACAGGCGGCGACGGGGCTCGTGCGCGCGTACCGCGATCTGACCACGTCGCTCGTGCTGCGGCTCGTCGCCGACGGTCGTGAAGGCGCGCCGGCGATCGCCGAGCACGCGCGGCAGATGCTCGTGTCGACGCATCCCGCGCTCGACGGATTCTCCTTCAACGGCCGCGCGCCGCGCGCCGTCGTCGCGGATGCGGACTCGCTCACCGCCGCCGTGGCGGCGTTGATCAACGAGCTGCTCTGGACGGCGGGGGACCAGAGCGCGACGAGTGGTCCCGGGGAGATCCTGCGCGAGCTCACACACGAGCGGCGGCATCTCTTCCAGTCGGCGGGGCTGTTCGACCGGATGGCGTGGAAGGTGACGTGACGGAGGACGCCGGCGCGGCGGGCGGAATCCTGTACGTCGTGAGCACCCCCATCGGCAACATGGGGGATTTTTCGTTCCGGGCGGTCGAGACGTTGAAGTCGGTGGCGGCCGTGCTCGCCGAAGACACGCGCCACACCCGGCATCTGCTCGATCGGTACGGGATCGAGACGCCGCTGCTGGCATACCACGAGCACAACGAGGCGAAGACGACGCCGGCGCTGGTCGAGCGGCTCGGTCGCGGGGAGAGTCTCGCGCTCGTCTCCGATGCCGGAACGCCGCTCCTCTCCGACCCGGGCGCGCGGCTCGTGCGCGCGGCGACGGAATCGGGGGTCCGCGTGTCCCCGGTGCCGGGTGCGTCCGCCCTGCTCGCGGCGCTCGTCGCCTCCGGGCTCGACGCCGACCGCTTCACCTTCCTCGGCTTCCTCGCGCGCAAGGGGCCGGAGCGACGCGAGGCGATCGCGCTCGCGATCGCCTCGCCCGTCTCGGTCGTCCTGTACGAGGCGGCCAATCGCGTGGCGGACACGCTGGCCGAGCTCGCCGAGTCCGGAGCGGGGGAGCGGGAAACGGTGGTGGCGCGCGAGTTGACGAAGCAATACGAGGAGCTGCGGCGCGGAACGCCGGCGCAACTCGCGGCGTATTACGCCCAGTCGCCGCCACGTGGAGAAGTCGTGATCGTGATCGCCGGACGCACCCCGACCGCCGCCAGCGAGGAGCTGTTGCGCGCGCGCGCGAACGCGCTGCGCGCCGAGGGGCACAGCGCGCGCGAGATCGCCGCCGCGCTCTCGGCCGAGCTCGGCGCGCCGCGCAACGTGGCCTACCGGCTGGCGCACGAGTGAAGGCCGTCGCCCGCGTCCTTCGCGCCGCGACGCTCGCCGCAGCGCTCGCGATCCCGCTCTCGGCCGCCGGCAACGCGCCGCGGCTGACGATCGCGCGTCTGCAGTACGACGGCGGCGGCGACTGGTACGCCAATCCGTCGAGCCTCCCCAACCTGCTCGCGGCCATCCGGGAGCGCACGTCGCTCCCCGTGGAGCAGGCCGAGGCGCGCGTCACGCTGATGGACGACAAGCTGTGGGACTACCCGTTCCTCCACATGACGGGCCACGGGAACGTCCACTTCAGCGACGCCGAGGTCGTTCGGCTCCGCCAGTACCTCGAGCGCGGCGGGTTCCTCCACGCGGACGACAACTACGGGCTCGACGAGAGCTTCCGGCGCGAGATCAAGCGCGTGTTCCCCGATCGGGAGCTCGTCGACGTACCGCTCTCGCACCCGATCTATCACGCCGTCTACGACTTCCCGAAGGGACTCCCGAAGATTCACGAGCACGACGGCAAGCCGGCGCGTGGCTTCGGGATCTTCCTCGGCGACCGGCTCGCCGTCTACTACTCGTACTCGAGCGATCTCGGGAACGGGTGGGAGGATCCGGAGACGTACCACGATCCCATCGCGCTGCACGAGGCAGCGCTGCGGATGGGAATCAACCTGTTCGTCTACGCCGTGACGAGCCGGCCGCTGCCATGACGCTGCCATGACGCTGCACGAGCTGGTCGAGCGCGAGCGGCGGCACGTGCGCCGGCGCGAGCTGATCGCCGGCGCGCTGCTCGGCGGC